>Ga0114996_10000037_pt1 | contig 161480 bp, 156 predicted proteins | sample ArcticOcean_MG_C_4_FD_87039 | JGI IMG/M metagenome (GOLD analysis project Ga0114996, IMG submission 87039) | Marine microbial communities from western Arctic Ocean - ArcticOcean_MG_CB4_134 | ecosystem: Environmental > Aquatic > Marine > Oceanic | place: Arctic Ocean: Canada Basin | collected...
AATCGGATTTCGGCCGTTTTTGTGGTGGGTTAGTGGTGAGCGGTATTTCATAGTGAGTTGGTTGTTTATGTGAGCCTTTTCAGTCTGTTGTTTTCCACGCCGCGGGCGCAGTGCACCCAGCTATAAAACGGGAGAAGATGTGGTGCTGTCGCCGAGGCTGCGCGACTTCCGAGAGGGCGAGAGAAAGACTGAACAAGACGGGGTGGGGGGTGTTCGGCAGGAGCTGTTTGAGGTGGAGCGAGGGAAGGTCATCATTGAAGACATCGGCCGTGGTCGGGTGGATACGCCGCTTGAGATCGGTGAATCGAACTTCTTCATGTACGTGACCGGGAAGACGCCGATCCCGGACCTTTCCAACTCTCCGGATCAGTGGATCGGCCGGACGGATTGGGACTCGATTCTGCGGAATTGAGTTTGAAGAGGCGGTGGCGCCGGGTTGGTAGAGTGCTCGGGATAGCTTTTGCCGGAATGGAGAACGCGGATAAACGTGGAAGGCGCGGAACTGATCGAGCGGATTCGGGTGAGTTATGCGCGGGTGCAAGAGCGGGTGGCGGATGCGGCGGCGCGGGCAGGGCGAGACGCGGCGGAGGTGACGACGGTGGCGATCACCAAGACGTTCGGCCTGCCGGTGGTGGAGGCGGCGTATGCGGCGGGGCTGCGGGAGATGGGGGAGAATCGGGTGCAGGAAGCGCAGGGGAAGATTGACGAAGCGCCGGAGGGGATTCGCTGGCATCTAGTGGGGCACCTGCAACGCAATAAGGCGAAGGCGGCGGTGGGGCTGTTTGGGACGATTCAGTCGGTGGACAGCCCGCGGCTGGCGCTGGCGCTGGACCGGCACGCGGAGGCCGGTTACCCGGTGCTGATCCAGGTGAACCTGACGGGGAATCCGGATCAGCACGGTCTGGGCGAGGATGGCTTGGCGGAGGTGTGCGGGCAGATGGCGGAGGAGACTTCGCTGCGGCTGGATGGGCTGATGACGATCGCGCCGTTCGTGGATGATGAGGCGGTATTGCGGGGGACGTTTGGCCGGCTGCGAAAGCTGCGGGAAAGTCTGCGGTCGGCGGTGCCGGGGCAGCCGTGGACGCACCTGTCGATGGGGATGAGTTCCGATTTCGAATACGCGATCGAGGAGGGGGCGACGATCGTTCGGGTGGGTCGGGCAATCTTCGGCGAACGCGGCTAAGGTAGTTGCCGTCGGCCAGTCGAACCCGAGTAATTAGCTAAACAGGAGTGCGCAAAATTGGTCCAAATCGCTGAACTTGTCAACACGGTCGTCACTATTCTGACGATCCTTCTGTTCGCGCGGTCCATCCTCTCGTTCGTGATCCGGGACCCGTCCAACCCGATCATGCGGTTTTTATACGATGTCACCGAGCCAATCCTGGCGCCGATCCGCCGCCGGATGCCGACGATGGGAGGCTTCGACCTTTCGATGCTCGTGGCGTTCTTCGGGATACAGATTATCGGCCAGCTGGTGGTACGGATGTTGCTGGGTGGAGGTCTCTGATTGCGGTGGCGGTGGCGCTGCGAGAACGAGGCGATCGGATTCTGGTCGAGGTAGCGGTCTCGCCGGGAGCGAAGAGCGACGCGGTGCGCGGTGAGGTGGAGGGAGCGGTGCGGATCGCGCCGAGGGCGCGGGCGCGGGAGGGACGGGCGAACGTGGCGCTGGTGGAGCTCCTGGCCGCCAGACTGGGGCTGCCGAAACGAGACGTGGAAATCGTGCGAGGGAAGACGTCGCGGCGCAAGACGGTGGCGGTGGCCGGGAGCACGCCGGCGAAGGTGCGACCAGGGCTGGCAAGGGAGGAATCGTGAGCGCGTTTCGAACTCCGCGGGGGACGCAGGATCTGCTGCCGGACGCGCGGCCGAGCTGGGATCACGTGATCGAGGTTTTCGAGCGGCAGTGCCGGCTGTTTGGTTTCGAGCGAATTGAGACGCCGACGTTCGAGAACACGTCGCTTTTCGCGCGGGCGGTGGGGATGGACACGGACATCGTGGGCAAGGAGATGTACACGTTCGACGACCGGGGTGGGGACAGCCTGACGCTGCGGCCGGAGGGCACGGCGTCGGTGGTGCGAGCTTATAACCAGCACGGGATGAAGAACTGGGCCCAGCCGGTGAGGCTGTATTACGTGACGCCGATCTACCGCTACGACCGTCCGCAGGCGGGCCGGCTGCGGCAACATCACCAGATCGGGGCGGAGGTGCTGGGGGAGGCGGACGGGCACGTGGACGCGGAGGTGATATCGCTGATCTGGACGGTGCTGGGCGAGCTGGGGCTGAGCGGCTTGCAGCTGAACGTGAACAGCATCGGCAATCGGGAGGACCGGGAGCGATACCGGGAGGGTTTGCTGGCTTACTACCGGCCGCTGGCGGACGAGTTGTGCCGGGACTGCCAGGCGAGGCTGGAGTCGAATCCGCTGCGACTGCTGGACTGCAAGGAAGACTCTTGCCAGCCGTTCAAGGCGGAGGCGCCGCGGTCGGTGGACTTCCTGGGGCCGGAGGCGCAGCGACATTTCGAACAGGTGCAGGCAGCGTTGAAGGCGCTGGGGATTCCATTTGAGCTCAACGACCTGCTGGTGCGGGGGCTGGATTACTACACGCGCACGGTGTTTGAGATATGGCCGGCGGAAGTGGGAGGGCAGACGACGATCGCGGGAGGCGGCCGCTATGACCTGCTGTCGGAGTTCATCGGGGGCGACCCGCTGCCGGGGGTGGGGTTTGGCTGCGGGATCGAGCGGGTGTTGCTGAATCTGGAGAAGGCGGAGCTGATGCCGCCGCCGGTGACGGGTCCAACGGTGTACCTGGCTCCGCTGGCGGAGGCGGCGCAGGACGCGGCGACGGCGCTGGCGGGGCGGCTGCGGGGGGCGGGGATAAGCGTGCTGGCCGGCTACCGGCAGGCAAGCCCGCGGTCGCACCTGCGGCGGGCGAACGCGGCGGGAGTGCGGTTCGCGGCGATCCTGGGAGAGCAGGAGCTGGAAGCGGGTCAGGTGGCGCTGCGAGACATGCTGTCGGGACTGCAGGACGACGTGGCGATGGAGGACGTGGTGGAGGCGATCCAGAAGCGCTCGGCGGCGGCACCCAAGTAACGGGGGCGCTGGTACTATCTGGGGTCGCGGGCGGTTGGTTCAAGCCCCTCACGGCGGATGCTTCGATCTACCAGATTTTCTCAGTCGGAATCATCTCTTATGCTGGCGATAATTGACTACGGGGCCGGAAATTTGCGCAGCGTCGAGCGCGCGGTGCGGCACGTGGGAGCGGAGTACCGGGTGACGGTGGACCCGGAGGTGATCGAAGCGGCGAGCGGGGTGATCCTGCCCGGGGTGGGCGCGGCGAAGGACACGATGACGGGGCTGGGCAGCCGGAACCTGCTGCAACCGGTGCGGGACGCGATCGCATCGGGCAGGCCGTTCCTGGGAGTGTGCATGGGCTTGCAGGCGCTGTTCGACGGGAGCGAGGAGGACGGTGGGACGGAATGCATGGGCCTGTACCCGGGGACGATCCGCAAATTCCCGGACAGGCTGCACGTGCCGCACATGGGTTGGAATCAGGTGGACGCAAAGGACGATCTGCCGATCATGGAAGGCATCGAGCCGGGGACGAATTTCTACTTCGTGCACTCGTACTACGCGGGCCCGCCGGATGCGCCGTTCTGCGGGGCGACGACGAGCTACGGGGTGGATTTCTTGAGCGTGCTGCACGACGGGAATGTGTTCGGAACGCAATTTCACCCGGAGAAGAGCGGGCGACCGGGTCTGCGCATCTACGCGAATTTCGCGCGGCTGGCCGGAGAAGCCGTGGACGCAGCGGCGCTCTGAGATGGAGATCTATCCGGCGGTGGACATCAAGGACGGGCGGGCGGTGCGATTGGAGCAGGGAGATTTCGAGCGGGTGACGGTGTTTGACGACTTGCCGCTGGCGGCGGCGCGCCGCTGGGCGGAGGCCGGGGCGAGATGGATACACATGGTGGACCTGGACGGGGCGCGGTCGGGAAAGCCGGTGAACGCAGAGCGGGTGCGGGAGACGGTGGAAGGGGTGGAGGCGCAGGTGCAGCTGGGCGGCGGGCTGCGGGACATGGCGGCGGTGGAGGCGGCGCTGGGGCTGGGAGTGGAACGGGTGGTGCTGGGGACGGCGGCGGTGGAAAATCGGGACTTGCTGGTGGAGGCGTGTGGCAAATTCGCAGGACGAATCGTGGTGGGCATCGACGCCCGGGACGGGATGGTGGCCACGCACGGCTGGGAGCGGGAGACGGCGGTGACGGCGCTATGGGCGATTGAGGACGTATCGATGCCGGGAGTGGCGGCGATCGTTTTCACGGACATCGGCCGGGACGGGATGATGCAGGGGCCAAATTTGGAATCGCTTAAGGCAGCGGTGGAGGCGGCGGGGAAGGCGGGCGTGCCGGTGATCGCCAGCGGGGGGATATCGACGATTGCCGACGTGCGGGCGGTGGCGGCGACCGGGGCGGCGGGGGCGATCATCGGGCGGGCGCTGTACGACGGCTCCATCGACCTGGCGGAGGCGCTGCGGGTGGCGGCGAAGGTGGGGGGCTGATGCTGACGCGAAGGGTGATTCCCTGCCTGGACGTGAAGAACGGGCGCAACGTGCGCGGGGTGCGTTTCTCGGCGGACCGGGACGCGGGCGATCCGGTGGAGCTGGCGGCGTATTACAACGAGTCGGGTGCGGACGAGCTGGTGATCTGCGACATCACGGCGTCGGCGGAGCACCGGGACATCATGCCGGGACTGCTGGAACGGGTGGCGGACCAGGTGTTTATTCCGCTGACGGTGGGGGGCGGCATTCGCAGTGCGGACGACATGTTCCAGATGCTGCGGTCGGGAGCGGACAAGGTGTCGCTGAACACGGCCACAGTGGAGAATCCGGACCTCATTCGCGAGGGAGCGGACCGCTTCGGCAGCCAGTGCGTGGTGCACTCGATAGACGCGCAAAGGGTGGCGGACGGCTCGGCGAAATGGGAGGTGTGGACGCATGGGGGGCGGAACAACACCGGCATGGACGCGGTGGAGTGGGCGGTGCGGGGGGTGGAGCTGGGGGCGGGGGAGATCGTAATAAACAGCATTGACTCCGACGGAACGCGGGACGGGTACGATCTGGAACTGCTGCGAGCGGTGAGCCGGGCGGTTTCGGTGCCGGTGGTGGCGTCGGGCGGGGCGGGGAAGCTAGAACACCTGGCGGAGGCGCTGCTGGAAGGCGAGGCGCACGCGGTGCTGGCGGCGTCGATATTTCATTACAAGGATTTCACCGTGGGTGAGGCGAAGGACTTTTTAGCGGAGAAGGGAATCCCAGTGCGGAAGGATTTCGCATGAGCGCGAGTTATCAAAAGGTGAGCGTGGACGAGATCGAATTCGGCGAGGACGGGTTGTTGCCGACGATCTGCCAGCACTTCGAAACGCGGGAGGTGCTGGTGCAGGCGTTTATGAACGAGGAGTCGTTCCGGCGGACGCTAGAGATCGGGCAGGCGGTGTTCTGGAGCCGCTCACGGAATGAGCTGTGGCATAAGGGAGCGACCAGCGGGAATTTCCTGCCAGTGAGGTCGATTCGGGTGAACTGCGAGGAGAATTCGCTGCTAATGCTGTGCGATCCGGTGGGGCCGACGTGTCACACGGGGGAGGTTTCGTGCTACTTCCGGGAGCTTGACTGGGAGCCGCCGGCGGGGGAGTAGGGGCGGGGGCGGAGTGGGGGCGCGGTTGATTAGGCAGAAATTTTCGGCGGGGCGCTTCAGGCAATAGACGAAGGGCGGCTAGCACTGCCGGCGAGCGTCTTCCTCTCGATTGCTCCTAGTCTCCGTCACCTTCATGAGGCTTCGTCAGCTTCGGCCTCTTCGTCAGCTTCGTCGGCTTCGTCGGCTTCGTCGGCTTCGGCGGCTTCGGCGGCTTCAGCGGCTTCAGCGGCGCCCGGGGCTTCGTCGGCAGGCAGGTCGCCCTCGATGGGGATGGGGATCACCTGCTGATCGGCGCCGTCGGGACCCATCAGGTAAAGCCGAAATGACCCGGCGCGATTGCTGCTGAAGGCGATTTTCGTCCCGTCCGGGGACCAGGCCGGCGAGGTGTCGACGCCGGGGGCGTCGGTGAGCCGGACCGCCTGTCCGCCTTCGACGGGAACGGCGTAGATGTCGAAATCGGTGGTGCGGGCGGAGGCGAAAACGAGCCAGTCGCCGCGAGGGGACCAATCGGGCTCGACGTCGGCGTCGGGATGGTCGGTGAGGCGGGTTTCGACCAGAGTTTCGAGGTCGATTACGTAGATGTCGGTGTTGCCGTCGCGCCGGGAATGGAAGGCGATCCGGGTGCCGTCGGGAGACCAGGACGGGTGGAGATCCTCGCCGAGGGAGGTGGTGAGGCGGCGGGCGTTGAATCCGTTAGCGTCCATGAGCCAGATATCGAAGTCGCCGCCCGAATTCTTGGAGCAGGCGATGGTCCGGCCGTCCGGGCTGAAGGCCGGGGTGACCTCGTCGTTAGAGATGTTGGTGACCTCCTGCAGGCCGTCGCCGTCGGCGCCGATCTGGTAGATATCAAGGTCCCGGCTGAGATCGCGCTGGAAGACGATCAGGTGATCGGCCAGAGTGCAGGGCGACTCGACCGGCAGGGGGGTGGGGGTGGGGGTAGGCACCGGTGTGGGCGTCGGCGGGATAGGGGGCGCGGTCGGGGTGCTGGACGGCACCGGCGTGACCCTCCGCGTCGGGGTGGCGGGCAAGACCAGGCTGGCGTTGACGGTGGGGCCGGGAGTCGGGAAGAGAACCGGCGGGGGGATAGTCCTTCGCGCCGCAGGCACATCAGCCACAGCAGGCTTAGCCTGTTTATTCTGTTCACTTGCGGTCAAGGGTGTTGGGAAAGCAGGCGTAGCCTGTTTGGTCAGGGTGGGAGCGGCTTGTATGGGGGCGACCGTCGGGGTGGCGGTGACGCGCACGACGACTCTGCTGATGACGGTCTCGCCGGTCGTGCAGCCGGCGAGCAGCAGAGTCAGCCCGGCGGCGGCGAGGAAGGTCAACTTCAGAATCGGCGCGGCAAGCGCTCCATTTCAGTCGAGAGCCGCGAGCAGGCGGTCGAGGGCGTGTTTGGCGATGGCGTAAAGCTCCGGGCCGGTGTCGCCAAAACTTTTGCCGGCCAGCTTCAGGTGCGGCTCCAGAGTGAGGTGGGTGCCGATGCCTTCGTCCCGGGCAGCGCGCAGGAGCTGGGGCCAGCGGGCCCTGCCCTCGCCGGCGGGGACGATCTGGCCGGGACCGAGCGCGTCCTTGATGTGGAAGTAGGCGATGTGCTCCTTGAGGGCGGGCCAAGCCTCTGCGAACGGGTCCACCCCGGCGACCACGAAGTTGCTGGCGTCGAATACCATTTTCAGGTTTGGGGCATCGACGGTCTCGAAGATGTCCACGCAGTGGGCGACGCCCTCGCCGTAAAGTTCGCTTTCGTTTTCCACGACCACGGTGGTGTCAGGCGCTTCGGAGGCGGCCAGGGCGGCGATCTCGCGTAGCCGCCGCATCACCTCGTCCCGGATCGCGGCGGGCAGGTCGCCTGCGGGGACGTAGGAGGAGAACACGCGCAGATAGGGAGAGTTGAGGCGGTGGGCGGCGCGGACGGAGCCGCGAAAGCGCTCGAAATCGGGCGCGAACGGTTCTTCGATGGGGTACTTCCCCACGGGTGAGGCGACCCCGGCGCAGGTGAGGCCGGCCCCGGCGAGGGCCTGATCGAGCCGGTCGAGATCGTCGTCGGTGGCCTCGTTTATCACCTTCTGTTCGCCGCCGGCCAGGCGGAAGCGGCGGATTTCGACGTTGGGGATGCCCAGTTCGTTGAGGACGTCGAGTTGCGCCGGGAACATCTCGGTAATCTCGTCGCCCAGTCCGCTCAACTTCCAGATCATGCGGATACTTCCTTGCAGGGCGACCGGGCCGGGTGAACCACGGGCGCTAGTTGCTGCGTTCGAGCAGGGAGGAGAAGGCCTCCCGGGGGATATCCACCTGCCCGACGCGTTTCATCCGTTTCTTACCGGCCTTCTGTTTGGAGAGGAGCTTGCGTTTGCGAGTGACGTCGCCGCCGTAGCACTTGGCGAGGACGTCCTTCCGCATGGCGGGGACGTTCTCGCGGGCGACGACGCGCCCGGCGATGGCGCCCTGCAAGGCGACCGGAAATAGCTGGCGGGGGATGATCTTGCGGAGGCGTTCGACGATTTCACGGGCACTGACCTTGCCGGTCTCGCGATCGGTGATGACGGAGAGGGCGTCGACGCGGTCGCCGTTTATGAGGACATCGAGCCGCACCACGTCGGCGGGCCGGTACTCGGTGAGCGCGTAGTCCATGGAGGCGAAGCCGCGGGTGGCGGACTTGAGGCGATCGAAGAAATCGATGAGCAGGCCGGCCAGCGGCACCTTGTAGGACAGGAGGACGCGGGTGGGCTCCAGGTATTCGATGTCGCCGATCTCGCCGCGGATCTGGCGGACGAGTTCGATGATGCTGCCGATGTACTCGGCCGGAGTGACGACGTTGAGGCTGGCCCAGGGCTCTTTGATGACTTCGACGTTGGAGCGATCGGGCATCTCGGCCGGGCGGCCGACCATGGCGACGACGCCATCGTGGGTGGTGACCTCATACTCGACGCTGGGATTGGTCATGACGAGCTCGAGGCCGTGCTCGCGCTCGAGGCGCTCGCGGACGATGGCCATGTGCAAGAGGCCGAGAAATCCGACCCGAAAGCCGAATCCGAGCGCGCCGGATTCTTCCGGCTCGAAGGTCAGGGCGGAATCGTTGAGTCGCAGGGTCTCTAGGCCTTTGCGGAGGGCGGAGAAGTCGGGCGGATGCTCGGGATAGACACCGGCGAAGACCATGGGGGTGGCGGGCTCGTAGCCCGGCAGGGAGCGGGATTCGCGGTCGCCCTGGCGCAAGACGGTGTCGCCGACCGGGCAGTCGTGGATGTCTTTGAGGCCGGTGCCGACGTAGCCGACTTCTCCGGCGCTGAGCACGTCGACCGGCTTAAAGGCCGGGGTGAAGATGCCGACCTCGAAGGCCTCGGCGTCGCGACTGCTGCCGGGGAGGTGAATGGAGTCGCCCTTTCGCAGGGTGCCGTCGACGACCCGCAGGTAGGCCATCACGCCGCGGTGCTTGTCGTAGCTGGAATCGAAGACCAGGGCGCGCAACTCAGCGTCGGGATCGCCAGCGGGGGCGGGAAGGCGACCGACGACGGCTTCGGCCACGCCGTCGACACCGACGCCGGTCTTGGCGGAGAGTTCCAGAATTTCGGATTCGTCGACCCCGAGAATCTCGGCGATCTCGCCCTTCACCGCCTCGGTGCGGGCGGAGGGCAGATCCACCTTATTGACGACGGGGATGAGCGCCAGATCTAGCTCCAGGGCCTTGTAGATGTGGGCGACGGTCTGGGCCTCGATGCCCTGGGAGGCGTCGACCAGGAGCAGGGCGCCCTCGCAGGCCGCCAGCGCCCGGGAGACCTCGTAGGAGAAATCAACGTGGCCGGGTGTGTCGATGAGATTGAACTGGTAATTCGAGCCGTCGTTAGCCTGGTAATCCATGCGGATGGAGGTGGCCTTGATGGTGATGCCGTGCTCGCGCTCCAGATCGAGGGTGTCGAGCAGCTGCGCCCGCATATCGCGAGTGCTGACGGCGGAGGTCATCTCGATCAGGCGGTCGGCCAGCGTGGACTTACCGTGGTCCACGTGGGCGATGATGCAGAAGTTGCGGATGTGCTGGAGTTGGTACAAGTTCATTCAGGCAATTTTAGTTCAGGCGAGCGGTCTGCCGGGCCCGTTTGCGCCGGTAATCCGCGCCCGCACCCGTTTGAGCGCCGAGCGGGCTTCGTCGCCGCCAAAGAGAAGCATGCCGGTGGCGTAGAAGGCGGCGCCGGCCGGGACGTAGGCGGCGAGCCAGGCGGCGTTGAGCAGGCTGGAACCACCGCCGGGCCAGGTGGCCCAGCGCAGGAGGACTATGAGCGCTCCCATAGTGATGGCCATCGCTATCGCTCTTATGGCGCCGCCGCTCAGGGAGGACCCGGGGGGGGCGGGGAGGCGGCGGCGCAGGAGCCAGTAGAGCAAGCCGGCCTCGAGCAGGACGCCTACGGAAACGCCGAGGGCCAGGCCGCCGATGCCCAACCACAGGGACAGCAACCAGGAGAGGAGCATGTGCACGAGGAGGGAGCCGATGCCGACGATGACGGGGGTGCGGGTGTCCTGCATGGAGAAGAAGACGCGGGCAAGCACTTCGACGGCGGCGTGCCCAATGAGGCCGACGGAGTAGAAAACCAGCGCGGTGGAGGTGAGGGCGGTGGCTTCGGGGCCGAAGGCCCCGCGCTCGAAGAGGACGGCGATCAGGGGAGCGGCGATGGCGATGAGACCGGCGGCGGCGGGAGCGGTGAGGAAGAGGACGTTGCGCAAGGCCCAGTGGTATTGCTGGCGAAGGCCGTCGCGGTCGCCCCGGGACCACAGGGAGGAGAAGGCCGGCAGGGATGCTTCGGCGAAAGGGATGGCCAGCACGCCCAGAGGGAATAGCAGGAGCAGCCAGGCGTTGCCCAGGGCGGCGACGGAAGAGCCGCCGATATAGGAGGCCAGGAAGTTGACGAAGATGAAGCTGCTCTGGATCACGGCGAACCCGAGGAGGCGCGGGAGCATCAGGCGCATCACCCGGCGGACGGCGCGATCGCCGGGTCCGCTGAAGGGAAGGTAGCGAAATCCCACCCGGGACATGCCGGGGACCTGGATGAGGACATGCACCAGGGCGCCGGCCAGAGTGCCCCAGACGAGACCCATGACGCCGAATTCGTCGGTGAGACAGAGGGCGCCGAAGATGGTGCCCAGGTTGTAAAGGACGGGGCCGAGGGCTGGGAGGAGGAAGCGGCGCTCGGACTGGAGCACGCCTCTGGCCACGGCGCTGAGACCCAGCAGGAGCGGCGAGAGCATCAGCCAACGGGTGGCCCCGGCGGTGGTTGCCCGGGTGGCTTCGTCAAATCCGGGAACGAGCAGATCGGTGAGGGGACCGGCGAGCAGCATGCCGGCGGCGCCGGCGACGATCATGAAGACGGCCAGGGAATTGAATATGCCGGAGACCACCTGGTTCAGGCGCTCGCGCCGGCCCGCGTCTCGATATTCGGTGTAGACGGGAATCATGGCGGAGATCAGGGCTCCTCCGGCGAAGAGGGTGAAGAGCATGTCGGGCAGGCGAAAGGCGGCGAACCAGGCGTCGGCGTCGGGCCCGATGCCGAAGACGGCGGTGATGGCGGCCTGGCGCACGAAGCCCAGCAGACGGCTGGCCAGGAAGAAGGCCATGAGGAGGGCGGCAGCGGCGGAAACGCCGCGGCGGGCGTCGATCCCCCCCGAGATGGTGGCGGTTTCGTCCGATTCCGAAGTCGTGGCCGTGGGGAGATTCCTTGAGAAATATCTTGTTATGTCAAGTGCAGGCGATAATACCAGTCGATTGTCCCCGATGCAGGCGGCTTTGGTAAGCCGCAACCCGAAATGGGCCGGGGACAGGTCTAAACTCGTTTCATGGCACCCGACAGATTCACACCGGAAAATACCGAGTTCGTCATTCTCTCGTTCGAGGGGCCGGATCAGCCGTATTCGCAGGCCGGGGGGCTGGGAGTGCGGGTGAGCAATCTGTCGATCGCGCTGGCCCGGCAGTAATTTCAGACGCATCTGTATTTCGTGGGCGACCCGGAGTTGCCGGGAGTGGAAGAGATGGAGAACGGGAAGCTGCGGCTGAATCGCTGGAATCAATGGCGGAGCGGCCATCACCGGGGCGGGGTCTATAACAATGAGGAATGGAAGGTCGGCGAGTTTCAGAAGACGATTCCGAATCACGTGACCCAATTCGTGGTGCGGCCGGCAGTGGAGGCGGGCAAGAGCGTGGTGATAATCGCGGAGGAATGGCACACGGCGGAAACGCTGGCGCGGCTGAGCGATTCGCTGCACTTCCTGGGGATGCGGAAGAGCTGCGTGCTGATGTGGAACGCCAACAACGACATGTCGCTGCACCGGGTCAACTGAGGTCGGCTGGGGTATGTGTGCCAGTTGACGGCGGTGAGCCGGTACCTGAAGCACCAGATGCGGGCGCTGAGCGTGGACCCGGTGGTGATCCCGAACGGAATCCCGAAATGGATGCTGGAGAAGGTACCGCCAGAAAACATCAAGTTGCTGCGGGAGGCGGTGGGCGGGGAGCCGTTCTTTTTCAAACTAGGGCGAATGGACCCCGACAAGGGCTGGCTGCAAGCGGCGGACGCGCTGGTAAAGCTCAAGGGGGATGGAGCGAGGGCAAGGCTGGTGATGAAGAGAGGCACGGCGGAGGATCACCGGGGACATTTCTTCGGTCATGCAAGCTGGCTGGGGCTGCGCACGGCGGAAATCCACCCAGCGAGCGGCGGGCTGGCGGACCTGGCGGCGGAGGCGGAAGCGGACATCCTGGACATTCAGACGTTTATCCCGGACGACTCGCTGCCGGTGCTGTATGCCGCGGCCGACGGGGTGCTGGCGAACAGCGGGTACGAGCCGTTTGGGCTGGTGGGACTGGAGGCGATGGCCTCGGGAGGGATCGCGTATGTGGGCTCGACCGGCGAGGATTACGCGCTTTCGACTCAGAACGCGGTGGTGCTAGACACGGGAGATGGGGATGAGATCGCGGTGATGGCGATGGAACTGCAGCGGGACCCGGAATGGGCGAAGGACCTGCGTCGCCGGGCGCGGGAGACGGCAGCGATGTTCACCTGGGATGAGGCGATCGGGGGGCTGTTGCGCAAGCTGCCGCTGATGGCGGCGACGCAGATGGCGTAAGACATGGCGAAACACCTGGTCGTCTATTCGCTGATCCATCAACCGCGTCGGGTGCGGCTGCAGGCGCGCCCGATCCCGTCGGGTGCGACTCCGACGGAAATGGCGGAGCTGCTGTTCGATCCGGAGCTGGACAAACACTAGCTGGATATTCTCGCGGAGTGGTGCTATCACCCGGCGGCGGAGGCGTGGAGCGAGTTGCTGGATGGCGGGATGAAACTGGGGATCGGGTTCTCGCTGTCGGCGCTGCGGCAGTTTGAGATGTGGGACCCGGCGCTGCTGAAACGCTTTCAGAAACTGGTGGCGAAGCCGGGAGCGGAATTGATCGGGGTGACGCCGTATCACGGCACGACGTTGCTGTTCAGCCTGAGCGATTTCATCGACCTGAGGCACGAGATGCAGGACCGGCTGGAGGAGCGCTTCGGGGTGCGGCCGCAGGTGATGGACACGACGGAAATGATGATGGCGAGCGACATCTACCGGGCGCTGCACGAGGCGGGCTTCAAGGGTGCCTTCATGGACGGCAGGCCGTGGGTGATGGGGTGGCGGTCGGCGACGTACCTATACGACTCCGGACTGCCGCTGAAAATCCTGACCCGGCACTTCGAGTTGAGCGACGATGTGGGCTATCGCTTTTCAAACCAGAGCTGGGATGGCTGGCCGCTGCTGGCGGAGGACTACGCCCGCTGGATCGACGAGGCGGAGGGCAACTTCGTGTGCCTGGCGTGGGACTTTGAGACGTTCGGGCATCACTACAACCACGGGACGGGAATCTTTGAGTTCCTGCAGGCGCTGCCGGAGCAACTGGACCGGCGGGGGATCAAGTCGCTGCTGCCATCGGAGGCGATTGAGCAGTTTGGCGACAAGAGCCATGAAATCCCGCTGCCGCCGTTCCCGGTCACGTGGGCCGGGCTGAGCGGGAGCATGGATTTCGTCCTGGGGAACAGCCAGCAGCAGGCGGTTTTCAGGCTGATGACCTCGGCGGTGAACAGGGCGCGGCTGACGGGGAATAAGGAGTTGATAGATATAGCGCTGTGGCTGAGCCAGTCGGATAATCTGCACTGGCTGCAGGCGGTGAACGTAAGCGGGTCGGAGGCGGATATCTCGGCGTATTTCACCCCGGTTTCGTGGCAGAGCATGGGGTTGAACGAGATGGTCTGGGAGCATCAGTGTGTATAAGAATTTCATCGACGCGCTGGATGATTTTGCGTAGCCGAGCCGTCGGATGACACCGTGCGCATAGCGTTTCTAACCTGGGAATATCCGCCGAACGTGGTGGGCGGGCTGGGCGTTTATAGCCAGTACGCGGTGCGGGAACTGCTGGCGCTGGGGCAGGATGTGGTGGTCTTTACCCCCAATCACGGAGACCAGCCGGAGGACGCGGTGGAGAACGGGGCGCGGGTGCTGCGCCCACGCGTGTATGACGTGTCGGGAAGCTTTCCCAACGTGATCGACGATCAGCTGCAGCAGTGGGGCGGCTTCTTCAACGATCTGTACCTTTCGAATCTGCTGTGGGTGGGGCGGGTGCTGGAGATGCACGCGGAGGAGCCGTTCGATCTGATAGCGGTGCAGGACTGGCTGAGCGCTCCGGCGGGACTGGCGCTGGCGCGGCACGAGCTGGCGCCGATTGTGTTCCACGTGCACAGCGCCGAACGGGGGCGGATGGGGGGCGGGGGGTCGCCGACGGTGACGTTCTGGGAGATGGAACTGGGGCGGCAGGCAGACGCGGTGATCACGGTGAGCAACGCGATGCGGGACGATCTGCTCGAGCACGGCTTCGATCCGGCCCGCACGAACGCGGTCTGGAACGGGATCGACCCGGTGCGCTACCACCCGGACGCGCCGGGCGGAGAGCGGGTGCGACGGAAGTACGGCTTCGCCGCCGACGACCTGGTGGCGTTATTCGTGGGACGGCTGACGGATGTTAAGGGGGTGCTGCCGCTGATTGAGGCCTGGCCAAATATCGCCTCGATCTTCCCGGAGGCGCGGCTGGTTATTCTGGGTTCGGGCGAGCTGCAGGGATTGGTAGAGGACCGAGTAATGTCGCTGGGCATCGATGCGAGCGTGGTCATGCGGAACAAGTTCGTGGATGAGGACGAGCGGATCGCCCACTACGCAGCTTCGGACCTGTGTGTTTTTCCGTCGTTGTACGAACCGTTCGGGATCGTATCGCTGGAGGCTATGTCGATGGGCAAGCCGGTGGTGGTGGGGGCAAGGGGGCTGGTGGGATTTCGCGAGCAGGTGATAGCGGATGGGCCGGAGCAGTGCGGGGTACATGTGGACGGAAATTCGGCCGAGGACATCGCGTGGGGGATAGCGCAGTGCTTGCAGAATCCGGCGCGGGCGGCCGGGTGGGGGAAGCGGGGACGCAAGCACGCGATGGAGAAATTCACCTGGGAAGCTGTGATGGCGCAGACTCTGGGAATCTACGAGCGGGTCAGCGGTTAAAAGCCCCGACTATTCCTCAGCGGGATCTTCGGCGGGGACGCCTCTCATGCCGGGTACCTGCGAGTCTTCGATGAGCTCGACGGTGACGGTTTCGCCCATTTCGACGTTGCCCAGATCGTAGACCGGGATGGCGCGGAGCCGGCCGATGGGATTGACCTCGCTGGCGGCCCTGATCTCGCCGGGGGACTTGCTGGCAGGAGTCTCCCCCCAGAAGATGCAAAAGGCCCCACCGGGAGGCCAGTAGGCCAGTTCTCCTATAGAAAGGACGGCCCGAGCGCCCTCGTCTTCGTCCGTCGAAACGTCAATCCCGAAGTAAATTTCATCGCCCCAGATGCTGGCCGGGCCCTCTATCGGGAGGATTTCGATGATGGCCTCGGCGGTCGGGGTGTCGTTGAGATCGGCGATGATGTCGAGTTCACCGATGGTGATCTTGATGGCGGTCATGCGGGCCTCCCTAGAACTGCCCAGTATTGTACGGCCTGTGGTGAAAGCTACGGCAGGCCGAAAATTGCGAAGCAACGACGGATATACTGCACTCTTCGAAAAACAGGGCGAGGACCTGAAATGAACGCTGGCATCATCAACGCTACGAGCTACTTCGGCATCGAGCTCGTGCGCCTGCTCGCGGGTCACCCGGAACTGAAGGTGACATCGGTCACGGGCCGGTCGCAGGCGGGCAAGAAGCTGGGCGAAGTTTTCCCGCATCTGCGGGCCACGGACCCGACGGTGGCGGGGCTGATGCTGACGCCGGAGCTGGAGGCGCCGCTGGATATCGTCTTCTCGTGCCTGCCGCACGCGGTTTCGGCGCCGGCGCTGTTGCCCTTCATCGAAGCGGGCGTGCCGGTGGTCGACGTAAGCGCGGACTTTCGCCTGAACGACGCGGCGGAATTCGAGCGCTGGTATGAGGTGGCGCATCCGGCGCCCGAGCTACTCGGCAAGGCGGTCTACGGCCTGACGGAAATTCACCGGGAGGCGATCCGCAAAGCGGCGATCGTGGGCAATCCCGGGTGCTATCCGACGGCGACGATCCTGGCGCTGGCTCCGGCGTTGCGGGCGGGAATCATCGAGCCGGACGTGATCGTGGACGCGAAATCGGGGGTGTCCGGGTCGGGTCGGTCGCTGAAGCTGGACAACCATTACGCGGACGCCAACGAGAGCGTGCACGCCTACGCGGTGGGCGGGCACCGGCACGGGGCGGAGATGACGCAGGAGTTGTCGCTGCTGGCCGGCGGGCCGGTGGAAGTCAATTTCGTACCGCACCTGGTGCCGATGACCCGGGGCATCCTGGCGACGTGTTACGCCACCTTGAGCCGGTCGGTGGACGGCGATGAGATCGCGTCGATTTACCGGGAATTCTGCGAGGAGGAGCCGTTTCTGTTCTTTACCGATACGCCGCCGCGGACTAAATGGGTGGCCGGGTCGAATCATTGCGCGATTTACGCGACGGTGGACCAGACGGGACGGCGGTTGATGGCGTTCGCGGCGATCGACAATCTGGTGAAGGGCGCAGCCGGGCAGGCGGTGCAGAACGCGAACCTGATGCTGGGGCTGGACGAGACGGCGGGCCTGAGCGTGGCCCCGCTGTTCCCCTAGCGAGCCTCCGATGAAGGAACTGGACGGCTACGACCAGGTCGAATTCGGGGTGAGCGCACCGCGCGGATTCGTGGCCGGGGGCACGGCCTGCGGGATCAAGCCGTCGGGCAATCTGGACCTGGGAATGGTGTTCTCGGAGCACGGCGACTGCGCGGTGGCGGGAGTGTTCACGCGGAACGTGTTTGCGTCTCCCGGCGTGCGCTACGACCGGGCGGTGGTGGGGCGGGGGACGGCGCGGGCGATCGTGTACAACAGCGGCAATGCCAATGCGGCGACCGGGGCCCAGGGATTCCGGGACACGCTGGAGATGGCTGCGCTAACCGGCGAAAAATTGGGAATCGATGCGGACCTGGTGCTGGTGTCGTCGACCGGGGTCATCGGTGTGCCGCTGGAAATGAAGCCGCTTAACGCGGGCATCGAGGCGGCGGCACTCTCCCGGGAGGGAGCCGGCGACGCAGCACGGGCGATGATTACGACCGATCCGTTTCCCAAGCAGGCGGCTATCGAGTTGAAGCTCGGGTCGGGGACGGTGCGGATCGGCGGGATGTGCAAGGGGTCGGGGATGATCCACCCGGACATGGCGACCATGCTGGCCTACTTCACCACGGACGCGGCTCTACCGCTGGACGCGCTGCGGGAGCTTACGTCCAGCGTGGTCGACGTGACGTTCAACACGATTTCGGTGGACGGCGACAGCTCGACGAACGACACGGTGCTGTTCATGGCGAACGGGGCGGCGGGAGTGGAACTGGAGCCGGGATCGGACGATTACGAAAAGTTCGCAGAGGCGTTCCGGGCGCTGGCGCTGCACCTGGCGGTGGAGATCGTGCGGGGCGGGGAAGGGGCGACGCGGGTGTTCGAGGTGCGGGTCGAGGGGGCGTCGACGGAAGCGGACGCCCACCTGATCGCCCGGAGCATAAGTTCGTCCAGCCTGATGAAGGCGGCGGTGCATGGGGCCGATCCGAATTTCGGGCGCATGCTCTGTGCGGCGGGCTACAGCGGGGCGAAGTTCGATCCGGATCGGGTGGATGCCTGGATCGGCAAATTTCAGGTCCTGGCCGGGGGTCTGCCGGAAGACTTCGACGAGAAAGGGGCCTCGGAGCACATGGCGCAACCGCGCTCGCTGATCCGGCTGCATCTGCATCTGGGAGGCGATTCGGCGACGGCCTGGGGATGCGATCTGAGTCATGAGTACGTGACCATCAACGCCGACTACACGACCTGATGGCCGGGTTGGCGGGGCTGGCGGGGCGGTACGTGGTGCTCAAGCTGGGCGGGGCGGCGGAGATTGACCTGGGGCCGATGGCGGAGGAAATTCTGGCGCTCGGCGAGGCCGGGGCGCGGGTGGTGGTGGTACATGGCGGAGGTAAGGAGCTTTCGGCGGCGCTGGAGCGGGCGGGGGGAAAATCGAATTTTATTGAAGGGCTGCGGGTCACGGACGCGGAGACGCTGGAGATCGCGGTGATGGTGTTCGCGGGCAAGGTGAATAAGGAGATCGTGGCGCGGCTGCGGGCGGCGGGGGTGAAGGCGGCGGGCCTGAGCGGCGTGGACGGCGGGGTGGTAACGGTGACGCCCCGGCTAGAGCCGGCGGGATTGGGGTTTGTGGGCGAGGTGGAGACTGTGGACACCGCGCTGCTCAAGACGCTGACGGACGGGGGCTTCGTGCCGGTGGTGGCTCCGGTGGCCAGCGATGAGGACGGGCAGATCTACAACATCAACGCGGACACGCTGGCGGGCGAGATTGCGGCGACACTGGGGGCGGCGCGGCTGGTCTTTCTGACGGACGTTCCCGGAGTGCTGGACGCGTCGGAGAAGACGATTACGCTGGTGACTCCGGCGCTGGCGGCGGATCTGAGCGCGGCGGGGACGGTGAGCGGCGGGATGATTCCCAAGATCGACGCGGCGCTGCGGTGGCTGGGGGACGTGGATGAGGTGCATATCGTGGACGGCAGCGTGACCGGGGCGGTGCGCGATCAACTGGCGGGAGAAGGCCAGGCCGGGACGCGGTTCGCAGCGGACTAGTTGGGGCGGGATCATCAGGAGGATGCGCGTCGGCCAAGCTTCCCTACGCTGGTAGAATCGGCCCTCGCTCACACTGAACAGAGGAAAGACATGACTCAGGTGGCAACGGACTGGCAGGCAATCGAAAAGCAGTACTACGCGCCGACGTTCGGTCGAGCGCCGGTGACGCTGGTGCGCGGGCAGGGCACCCGGGTGTGGGACGACACCGGCAAGGAATACCTAGACTTCGTGGCCGGGATCGCCACGAACACGCTGGGGCACGCCCATCCGGCGATCGCGGAGGCGCTGCACGCGCAGGCGCAGACGCTGGTGCACACCTCCAGCCTCTATCACACGGTTCCGCAGCTGGAACTGGCGAAAATGCTGCTCGAAGGCTCGTGCCTGGACCGGATTTTCTTCGTCAACAGCGGCGGCGAGGCGACGGAGACGGCGATCAAGGCGGCGCGCAAGCACGGCAGGTTGAACCTGAACGGCGCGTACGGGGTTATTACGACGGACCGCTCATTTCACGGGCGGACGCTGGCCACCACCGCCGCCACCGGCACCCGGGCGTACCAGGTGAACTTCGATCCGATGCCGGACGGCTTCGGGCAGGTGGCGTACAACGACCTGGCCTCGATGCGGGCGGCGGTGGATGAGAAAACCTGCGCGATCATGGTGGAACTGGTGCAGGCCGAGGGCGGCATCTTCACCGGCGAGCCGGCGTACATCCAGGGGTTGCGAGACCTCTGTGACGAAAAGGGCCTGCTGCTGATCTTCGACGAGGTACAGACGGGGATCGGCCGGCTGGGCACGTTCTACGGTTATCAACACTTCGGGGTGGAGCCGGACATCATCACGCTGGCCAAAGGTCTGGGAGGCGGGGTGCCGACCGGGGCGACGCTCTTCAAAGAGGATGCGTGCACGCTGCGGCCGGGAGATCATGGGAACACGTTTGGCGGCAGTCCGCTGATGTGCGCAGCGGCGAAGGTGGTGGTGGAACACGTGCAGGCTCCGGGTTTTCTGGACGCCGTGGTGGGCAAAGGCGAGCGCCTGCGGGCGGGCCTGGAGGCGCTGCGGTCGACCGGAAAGCTGTTGGATGTTCGCGGGATCGGGTTGCTGATCGGGTTTGAGATGGACTCGGCGGAAACGGCCGACCGGGTGGTGAACGAGTCGCGAGAGCGCGGCCTGATCGTAGTCAAGGTGAACGCGGAGACGGTGCGGCTGGTGCCGGCGCTGAACGTCGAGGATGAAGAGATCGACCGGGCGCTGGCCATCATCGGCGGCATCCTGTCAGAATCCGGCTAGACTCTAGCCGCCGGTCCCGGCGCGCGGGCCAATTAAAGGATCTCCCTTTGGACAAAGTGGTACTCGCCTACTCGGGTGGACTAGACACGTCGGTCGCCGTGAAGTGGATAGCGGATAAATACGGGCTGGAAGTGGTGACGCTGACGGCTAATCTGGGGCAAGAACGCGACCTGGAGCCGGTGCGCCAACGGGCTCTGAAGGTCGGCGCGGTGGAGGCGCGGGTGGTGGACGCGCGGGAGATGTTCGTGGAGCAATTCGTGTGGCCGGCGTTGCAGGCGGGTGCGGTTTACGAGGACGCGTATTACCTGGCGACGGCGCTGGGCCGGCCGCTGATCTCGTGGCTGATGGTGGAACTGGCGCACGAGGTGGGGGCGACGGCGGTGGCGCACGGCTCGACCGGCAAGGGCAACGACCAGGTGCGCTTCGATGTCTCGGTGATGACGCTGGACCCGGATTTGCGGATCATCGCGCCGATGCGGGAATGGAGCATGAATCGGGATCAGGAGATCGACTACGCGCACGAGCACGGCATCGAAATACCGGTCACGAAGGAGAGCCCGTACAGCACCGACGAAAACCTGTGGGGGCGGAGTATCGAGGCGGGTCCACTGGAAGATGCCTGGAAAGAGCCGCCGGAGGAGGTTTACGAATGGACGGTCGATGCGGCTAGCGCACCGGACAAGCCGGAGTATGTGGAAATCGAATTTGAGCGGGGAATTCCGATAGCCCTGGATGGGGCGGGGATGGGCGGGGTGGAGCTGATTCAACAATTGCACGAGCGGGGCGGAGCGCACGGGGTGGGTCGGACGGATCATGTGGAAAATCGGCTGATCGGGATCAAGTCGCGAGAGATATACGAGGCGCCCGCGGCGGCGATCCTGCACTCGGCGCACCGGCATCTGGAGACGATGACGCTGAGTCGGGAACAGGAGCGGTTCAAACGGCTGGTATCGCACGAATACGCGCGGATGGTCTATGACGGCCTGTGGTTTTCGGGTCTGCATCGGGAGCTGTCCGCCTATGTGCAGGTGAACCAGGCGAATGTGAACGGGAAGGTGCGGATGAAGCTGTTCAAGGGGCGGTGCATGGTGGCGGGACGAAAATCGGACGAGTCGCTGTACCGGGAAGAACTGGCGACGTACGGCAAGAACGATACTTTTGACCATGAGGCGGCAGTCGGCTTCATCAAGCTGCACGGGTTGAGTCAGCAGACGCAGGCACGGCTGCAACTGGGGGCGGCGGGGCCGACGCCGGTGCTGCCCAAACCCGACTCCGGCGATTTGGAATGACGCTCTGGGCCGGCCGCTTCGGGGCGGAAGGGGGAACGGACGCCATGGGCTTTACGGCGTCATTCGCGTTCGATAGAAGGTTCTTTGCCGAGGACATCGCGGCGAGCATCGCCCACGCGGAGATGCTGGGGCTGAACAAGATAATAAAGCCGCCGGAGGCAAAGGAACTGGTGGCGGGGCTGGAGCGCCTGCGGAAACGGGTGATCGAGCAGGGATTTCCCGAGAGCGCGGTGGACGAGGACGTGTTTTCATTCGTGGAGCGCGAACTGTTCGCGGACGTGGGCGCGGTGGCGGGCAAACTGCACACGGCCCGCAGCCGAAACGACCAGGTGGCCACGGATTTTCGCCTTTACGTGCGAGCGGCGTGCCGGCGACTGCTGGACGCCGAGTTGGCGCTGCGGCAATCCATCGTGACGCTGGCGGAAGCGAATGGGGATGTGCTCACCGCGGGACTGACGCATTTACAGGTGGCGCAGCCAGTGCTGCTGGGACATCATCTGCTGGCCTGGGAACGCATGTTCGCGCGGGACGCGGAGCTGGTGGAGACGGCGTATCGGGTCGCGGACGTACTGCCGCTGGGGGCGGGGGCGATGGCCGGTGTGTCGTATCCGATAGATCCCAAATACGTGGCGGAACGGCTCGGATTCGCTCGACTGAGCGAAAACAGCATGGACGCGGTGTCGGATCGGGATTTTGTTTCGACCTATCTGTTCGCGGCCGCCATGACCGGAAACCATCTGTCGCGGGTCGCGGAGGAGATCTGTCTGTGGAACTCGACGCAGTTTGGTCTAATTACCATTGCGGACAGCTATGCCACCGGCAGCAGCATCATGCCGCAAAAAAAGAACCCGGACGTGGCGGAACTGGCACGAGGGAAAGCCGGCCGCCTGCTGGGCACGCTTGCCGGGTTCATGGCGACGACCAAAGGACTGCCGCTCACGTACAACCTGGACTTGCAGGAAGATAAGGAAGCGGTGTTTACGGCGGAGGACGCGATCCTGTCGGCGCTGCACACGATGGCGGGCCTGATCGCGTCGGTCACGATTCACCCGGACCGGATGCGGACGTTGGCGGCGAGCGGAAATTCCGCCGCGACCGACCTGGCCGACTATCTGGTCCAAAAACGCAACGTGGCGTTTCGCGAGGCGCATGAAATCGTGGCGGCGCTGGTCCGCGACTGCAAAACGAATGACATTGAACTCGCGGACGTCGACCTCGCCGGGTTGCAGGCGGCGTCGAAGCTATTTACGAAAGACGCCCTGGAAGTGCTCGACCCAGCCTGGTCGGTGAATGCGCGGACCTCCCCGGGAGGAACCGCGCCGGATCGAGTGGCGGCGGCGCTGGCGGCGGCACGCGACGAACTTAATGCGGCGGCGCACGACTGGGCGGACAGGCCGCCGCCGCTGCCCTGAATCAGGGTCGTGGCAACCGTCGGCGCATCGATATCGCCCGGACAGCCGTGAAAACCGCGTGAAACCTCCAATTTCCGTAACTATGCGGTCGCCAGTTGCTTCCTATGGTATTAGCGATCCCCTTATCTCTATATCTATCTTTTTGCCTCTTCCATGCCCCTCTTCTATTACGAGGCCTGTGCCCGCTGGCTGAGGCGGTATTTGAGGATAGAATCGGAAGAGATCGCGCCGCGGGATCTATTGCGAGGATCGAATTTGAACAGCCCCTTGCCGGGAGGGCGATTGGCCGCTAACGCAGAGATCACCGATCTGACGGTGGTGGTACCCGCATATAACGAAGAAGAACGCCTCCCGGACACTTTGGCGGAGCTGGCCGAGTTCTTTGACGAGGGTCCCGGGGATGTCGAACTGATCCTGGTGGACGACGGCAGCACTGACTCCACTCTGGAAATTATGCGTGGCTGGTGCGCGGAGCGGGCATACGCACGGGAAGTCGGGATCGAGCATGCAGGTAAGGCGCACGCGGTGCGGGTCGGGGTTGCGGAAGCGGGGCGGGGTAGGGTCCTATTCATGGATGCCGATCTGGCGGTGCCGCTACCCGAGATATGGAAATTGATCTCGGCGTTGGATGAAGGCGCGGAGGTGGCGATCGGCTCACGCGAATTGGCGGGTGGCCTCCGGGAGGGGGAGTCATTCGCGCGGCACCTTCGCGGCCGGCTCTTCAATTGGTTCGTGGCGATGCTGGCGGTGCGGGGAATAAGGGATACCCAGTGCGGCTTCAAAGCATTTGAGACGCCCGTAGCTCGCCACATATTCGCGGAGAGCCGCTTATACAGCCAGGCTCCCATTCAACTCAGCGGTCCAAGAGTCACGGCGTTTGACGTGGAACTCCTATTTCTGGCGAGGCGACTTCGGTACACCATCGCGGAAGTGGGGGTGAACTGGCGGCACGTGCCGAACAGCAAGGTCGACCCGATTAGGGATCCGCTACAAATGGCGCTGGAGGTCGTCCGCATCCGGCTGAACGCCCTACTAGGACGATATCCGTGAGACCGGACTGACAATGCGGATCGCGATTTACGACGCCTGGCTCGACACGCTCGGCGGGGGCGAGAAACACATTCTGGCGCTGGCCGCGGCCCTTTCCAGGGAGCATGAGGTCTATTTCTACAGTCATTCTCACGTCGACCCGACACTGATTACCAGCGCACTAAACGTCGCGATCGATAAGATTATGTTCTGCTACGCGCCCCAATCGCCCGACGCGGGACTATCATGCGCGCTCCAATCATATGATCTGCTTATAAATGCGACTCATGACAGCGTCTTGCCGAATCCGAGTCCGAAGGGCTTGCGATTCCTGTTCTTCCCGCCTCCACCCCCACCCCGGGCGCCGGCCGTTTTGTCCAGCATCGCGGCACCGCTCCGGCGGGTGACAGGCCTGCCGGAGTTCGGACGCGGCTTTTACGGACCGGAGAGGGTGGGCGGCGGCTGGTATCGGGCCACGACAGAGGAGGCGGAGCTGGTGATTCCGGGCGGTGCCCCCCGCTCGTTACGGTTCATGGCCGGGAACGCCGGGGACGACCCGGCCGGTAAGCCGCTGGCGATTCTGCAGGGGGACCGGGTTCTGCACGAGACGACGATTCCGCCGACCGGTGGAGATTTCGTGCCGGTGGGGCCGGTTCAGCTGGCCGCGGACGACGGGCCAGTGGTGGTGACGATCAAAACGAAAACCGACGAGCCGGATGGCCGGCCCGGAGCACTGGAAAACCGGCGGTTGGGATTGATGATCGCCGACCCGAGGACCGATGCCCCGCTGCAGACGCCGGTGCGGGTGCTGCTGCGGCGGCTGTCTCCGAAGCTGGCGGTGGCGATGGAGCGGGCGCGCGAGTTTCCAGGTCGGGAAGCGCTGGCCAGCTACGACACGGTGGTCGCGAATTCGCAGTACACGGCCGGTTGGGTCCGGCGTTGGTGGGGGATATCGGCCCGGACGGTGCATCCGCCGGTGGCGCCTATAGCAAACGGGCCGGAGGCGAAGCGCCCGGAAATCCTTTCGGTGGGCCGTTTCTTCGCGGGCAGTCATAACAAGAATCACGACTTTATGGTGGGCTGGTTTCGGGAAATGGTGCGGGACGGGTTGAGCGGATGGACGTTGCGACTGATGGGGGCGCTTGGCAGTCGACCGGCGGACCGAGATTATTTGGAGCGGGTGCGGGAGCTGGCAAGGGGAATGCCGATCGAGATTCGGACGGATGTGCCGGCCGGGGAGCTGGCGGAGGCGTACAGGCGGGCGCCGATTTACTGGCACGCCGCCGGATACGGCCGTCACCCGCGCCGGGATCCGGAGCGTTTCGAGCACTTCGGCATATCCACGGTCGAAGCCATGAGCGCGGGGGCGGCGGCGCTGGTATTCGACGGCGGCGGATTGCGGGAAACGGTGGAGCCGGGGCGGTCCGGATACGCATGGCGAACCCCCGCCGAGCTGACGGCGGCAACATGGCGGCTGGTGCGGGACGCACGTCTTCGCCGCCGACTGGGCGAGGGAGCGATTGCCCGCAGCGCGGAATTCTCGCCGGAGAAGTTCGAAACTCAAATCATGGCCGTGGTTGACGAGCTAATCGGGAAATAAACCGCGGAAGGGGCTCTCGGGGTTGAGGGGAGGGAGAATGGCGGGCGGCAAACGCGGCGGGCGGGTCGGATCGAAACCTTGAGGCGCACGGCGCCGCCAATTTCAATATTATTTAGGGTCAGGCCGGACCGGGCGCCCAGGTGCTGGACGGGGACCGAGCCGGCGAATGAGTCTGCTACCGAAGGGGAACGATGAACGACCACGACGAGACAACGGAATGAGCTCCGAAGCGCCGATTGTGGTGATGAAGTTCGGGGGCTCGTCCCTGGCCGGCCGCGAGCGGATAGAGGCGGTCAGCGCGCTGATCGCGCGGGCGCTGGAGCGCGGCGTGCGGCCGGTGGTGGCGGCGTCGGCGATGGGGGACACGACGGATGATCTGACGGACTTGGCGCGGGGCCTGTCGTCGCTTCCCCGGAAGCGAGATTTCGATCTGCTGCTGTCGACGGGTGAGGTGGTGTCGTGCGCGTTGTTGTCGATCGCCCTGAACGAGCGGGGGGTCGCGGCGCAGGCGGTAACGGGGCCGGGGGCGGGGATCGTAACGGATGATCGCCACGGCCGGGCGCGGATAGAACACATCGACCCGGAGGCATTGCATCTGCTGTTGGATCAAGGGGTGACCCCGGTTGTTGCGGGGTTCCAGGGGGCGTCGGCGGACGGGGCGGTGACGACTCTGGGACGGGGTGCCTCGGACACGACGGCGATTGCGCTGGCAGTGGCGCTGGGAGCGGATCACTGCGAGATTTATACGGATGTGGACGGGATTTTCAGCGCCGATCCGCGAGTGGTGCCGCAGGCGCGAAAGCTCGGCTACATCTCATATGAGGAAACGCTGGAAATGGCGAGTCTGGGGGCGGGGGTGATGCATCCACGTTCCGTAGAATTGGCGGAACGGCATAAACTACGGGTCACGGTACGCTCGAGTTTCAATGATCACCCGGGGACTGAAATAGTGAGTCGCGAAGCAGTGGAGATAGAGACCAGCACGCCCGTTCGTGCGGTGGTTGGCGATGCCGACGTGGCCCGGATAACGGTGGAGAGCGTGCCTGACGCGCCGGGGCTGGCGCAATCGTTGTTCCAACCGCTGGCGGAGGCCGGGGTGAACGTGGACATCATCGTGCAGAATCTCGGTCACAGCGGTGCCACGGACATATCGTTTACGGTAGAGCGCGGCGAACTGGATAGCGCGTTGGAAATTGTCAGGCAGGTTGCAGAAGAAGTGGGCGCGCCCGGTGTAACGTGGTCGGATGAACTGGCGAAAATTAGTATTGTTGGGATCGGGATGCGCAGCGGGCCCGGGGTCGCGGCGCGAATGTTTGGCACCCTGGCGGAGAAGGGGATAAACATCATCAGCATCACCACCAGCGAAATTCTGGTCACGTGCCTGATCGAGGAGAGCCGGTTGCAGGAGGCGTCCCGCGCCCTGCACACGGCGTTCGAGCTCGATGACTAACCGCGAGTGCATCGCGAGGCGATGGCCGAACGAAGACCCCGGCGGAACGGCCGGGGGAGCGCAAATAGTGGGGGGCGGAGAGTGCCGGCGATGATCGAGATGGTTGTCGAAAGTGTCCGGGTGAATTTGATAAATCCGAATCGGGTTGTGGTTCTCAAAGAACGAGACCGAGATCGCTATTTGGCGATCGTCATCGGCGGGCCGGAGGCGGACTCGATCGCTATCAAGTTGCAGGATCGGTCGGCGCCCCGGCCGCTCACCCACGACCTGCTCAAGAACGTGATTGAAGATCTGGGGGCGGGGGTTTCGCGGATTCTGATAAATGATCTGGTCGACCAGGTGTACTACGCGCAAATCGTGCTGGACATCGAGGGGCGTGAGTCCGAGGTGGACTCGCGGCCGAGCGACGCGATCGCGCTGGCGGTTCGAGTGGGGGCGTCGATTTTTGTGTCGGAAGAGGTGCTGGACGCGGCAGGGATCGAACCGGATGACGAGGACGTCTTTAGCGACGGTGAGGATTCCGAGCCGGCGGTGACCGACGAGCAGCTGAAGCCGTTTCGGGATTTCATCAATCAGCTCGATCTGGACGACCTGGGACACGACTAACAGCCTAAGGCTGTTTCTTCTAGCAGCGGACGCAGGTCGAGGGACGGCCGGGCAGGCGACGGGCTGGATTTGGTAATTGTTGTAACGACGGTGTTATCCGCAAGCCACAAGAATGTTTTTTCGGGGTTTTGGGTGCGGATTTTGGGATGACGTTTTACAGGGGTAGAAGGATCTGTACAGAGGGGGTATTTCGGCGGTTTTATCCAGTGGCTTGTGGCGGCCTCAGGCCGTTTCATCGGGGTGGCCGTCCCTGTGAACCGCGCTTGAAAGAGTGGCGCCTGTGGTGGAGGGGCCGGGGGCTGACCGCTTCGCTGTACGCGGGGCTACGTTGCCAGTGCCCTGATGGCCGCTAGGGTAAATACTCCCGTGGTGCCCGTTGTAGCGAGCAGCGAGAGAAGCTGATCGAGGGACTTCGAGCCCGCTAGCAGGGATCGCTGCCGCACCATTTGCCATGGTTGCAGTTTTCAGCCGGCAAGTCTCTCATCCCCTTAAGCGCCAGAGGGGAGTACTGGCTGGCCGCCATACATGGAGCGGCACGCGGGCGCAGGTAAATCCGCCGGACCTTTCGGATTTAGACTTCTATCATGGGCCTGCCCCGTCGGCGTTTAGATGAAGCTGAGGTCGAGGTCGCCGAGGGTGGAGACGGCCTGGAGCAAGATTTGGACGGCGGCCTCGGCGTCGTTGAGGTCGATGAGTTCGACGGGTGAGTGGGAATAGCGCCGGGAGATGGTGAGGGCGCCGGTGGGAATGCCGTCCCGGGACATGTGGATGATCGCGGCGTCGGTGTTGGCGTTGGGAAGGGCGGCGAGCTGGTACTCGTGGCCGGTGGATTCGGCGGAGTCGATGAGCCACTGGAGCACGGCCGGGTGGGAGGTGAATCCGGCGCCGCCGCCCTGAGAGGCGACCTGAAAGACGGGGCCGCGGCCGATGTCCAGAGGGAGCTCACGATAGAAATCGACATCGGGAGTGCCGGCTCCGGGGGTGGTGTCCAGGGCGATGGCCACATCGGGATGCACGGCGTAGGCGGTCATCTTGGCGCCGCGGAAGCCGGTTTCCTCATGGACGTTGACGACGGCGTGGACGCTGCCGGCGAAGTCGGAAGGCAGGCCGGCGAGGGTCTCTATCAGGATCACGCAGCTGAGGCGGTTGTCGATATAAGCGCCGCAAAGTAGATCGGGGTTGGCCATTTCCTCGACCCCACTCAGGTAACGGACGGGGCTGCCGATGGTGATGCCCAGGTCGGCGACTTCGGCGGCGGAGCGGACGCCGAGGTCCACGTAAAGATCGGCCAGAGGGGTGACGACGCGCTTTTCAGCGTCGGATTGAATGTGTCCGGGGCGGGCGCCGATGATACCGGGAACGTCGTTGACGAGCACTTTGCGGCCTACGAGCAGGGCGTCGATCACGCCGCCGACGGCGAAGAGTCGCAGAAAACCGGCTTCGTCCACGCTGCGCACGATGCAGCCGATAATGTCGGAGTGGGCGGCGATCATGAGCTTGGGTCCGTCGGAGGTGCCGTGCTTCACGGCCATGATGTTGCCGTGGCGGTCGACGGTGAGCTCATCGGCCAGCGCGGTCATCTTCTCGGCCAGCATCTTGACGATGGGAGCTTCGTTGCCGGAGACGCCGGGCAGAGCGGCGAGCTCGCGGGTCAGATCTTTGAGGCGTTGCTTCATGATCGGTCTCACCTGCGCTTCTTTTTGGCTCGGCCAAGGACAGGCGGGCACTTTAGCATCCGGCGCGCGCGGGGGCTGTCGGGGACGATCACGCTGAATCTGGAGGCGGCGGGGCTGCGGGTGGAGTGCATCGCGGACGGGATGGCGGCGCTGAGCCGGCTGGACGAGCCGCCGCCGGACGCGGTGATCCTGACCTGGGGTTGCCGCAGATCAGCGGTCAGCGGGTGATGGGGGTGCTGCGGCGCACGGCCGGCATGGGAGAACATGCCGGTGGTGCCGCTGACGGCGCTCAACTTCCAGGAGGCGCAGGACGTTATCCGCGCCGGGGTGGACGAATACATCGCCAAGCCCTTCGACATGGCGGACATGGTGGAGCGGGTGCTGGCGCTGGTGGAGCGCCCGGCCTGAGCGGGAGAGGAAGCGGCCGCCCGGCGGCTGATTTTCGCGGCTTCCAGATGGTCTCCGTTGTAACATTCGTAAGTACAAGTTCCTGACGCCAATTTCAAGAGGGCGCGATGACCATGCAGAACGGTAACGACTCCGGCATCTCCGACGGCCAAACCGGCACCTGGAAGGCCAAGGCCGGGCTGGCGCAGATGCTAAAAGGCGGCGTCATCATGGACGTCATCAACGCGGACCAGGCGAAGGTGGCGGAGGAGGCGGGGGCGGTTTCGGTGATGGCCCTGGAGCGGGTGCCGTCCGATATTCGGGCGCAGGGCGGGGTGGCGCGAATGTCGGCGGTGGAAGTCCTGGAAAAAATCAAGGAAACGGTCTCGATCCCGGTGATGGCGAAGTGCCGGATAGGGCATTTCGCGGAGGCGCGGATCGTGCAGGCGCTGGGTCTGGACTACATCGACGAGTCGGAAGTGCTGACCGTGGCCGATCCCCATCACCACGTGGACAAGCATGCGTTTACGATCCCGTTCGTGTGCGGCGCGCTGGACCTGGGTCAGGCGCTGCGGCGAATCGGGGAGGGCGCGGCGATGATCCGCACGAAGGGAGAGGCGGGCACCGGTGATGTAGTGGAGGCGGTGCGGCACATGCGCACGATGATGGACCAGATCCGCGAGGTAGCGTCGCTGCCGGACGATCAGCTGATGACGGCGGCGAAGGGGTTGCAGGCGCCCTACGAGCTAGTGCGGGAAGTGAAGCGGCTGGGACGGCTGCCGGTGGTGAATTTCGCCGCGGGCGGGATCGCCACCCCGGCGGACGCGGCGCTAATGATGCACCTGGGAGCGGAGGGGGTTTTCGTGGGCTCCGGGATATTCAAGGCTTCGGACGACCCGGACGTGCAGTTGATGCTGGCGACGGCCATCGTGGAGGCGACGACGCACTACGAGAACGACAAGCTGGTGGCCGAGGCGTGCCGGGGAGTGAACGTGGCGATGAAGAGCATCGCGGTGACCTCCATCCGCACGGAAGAGCGCATGGCGGCCCGCGGGACCTGAGCCGTTCTTGAGGTTCAGTGAATAGCTCGCCCACGGTTGGAGTTCTGGCCCTGCAGGGGTCGTTCGCCGAGCACCTGACGATGCTGGCGCGGCTGGGCTGTGAGGGTCGAGCGGTGCGGCTGCCGGACGAACTGGACGATATCGACGCCCTGATCATCCCCGGGGGTGAAAGCACCACTATCGGCAAGCTGGCGGTGCGCTACGGCCTGCTGGAGCCGATTCGCCGCCGGGCGGGGGAGGGGCTGCCGGTATGGGGGACGTGCGCGGGGCTCATCTTTCTGGCCCAGAAACTGGGCGACGATAAGCAGCCGGGATTGGACCTGATGGACATCACGGCGTCCCGGAACGCCTTTGGCTCGCAGATACAGAGCTTCGAGACCGACCTCGAGGTGCCGGTGCTCGGTCCCCCGGATTTCCACGGGGTGTTCATCCGGGCACCGCTGATCGTGAGCGTCGGTCCGGAAGTGGAAGTGCTGGCCCAGCTCAAGGACGGGCGCATGGTGGCGGCGAGCCAGGAGAACCTGCTGGTGACGGCCTTTCATCCGGAACTTACCGAGGATTCACGCTTTCACCGTCATTTCGTGGATAAAATAGGCGCGTAGCCCACCAGTTGGAGTGCAGCCCGCTTTGATAATCGAACCGCGAATCTGGGACATTCCGGGGATTCTCGGCTCGTTCGTGATCTCGAACGCCGGCATCATCCCGGTGGTTCCGTACGCCGGGCGGGTGTCGCCGGGGCTGTCGGGAGCGGCGGCGACGCTACCGCTGATTCGGCCGAGACGCACGCCGTACCTGTTTCGGGATCGGCGGCGATCGGGATTGGCGCTGACCAGACCGCGGCGGGAGAGCGATCAACTGGATCTTTCGTGGATGGTGGTGCGGGAGAGCGATCCGGCGATTGAGCCGCCGCCACGCGGGTTCGAGAGCTACGAGGCGGGGGTGGTGGCGGAAATGCTGGAAGCCATATGCAAACGGGCGGGGGCGGACGGGATGGTGAGCGTGTTTGCGCGAATCCCGGACGAGTGCCCTTACAAATCGGTGTTCGAGGGGTATGGATTCAACGCGGTCGTGCGGGAACACACCTACGGTCGCGGCGGCACCGGCGTGGCGACTCCGGCGCTGTTGCCGGGATTGCGGCAGCAGGAGCGGCCGGACGCCTGGGGGATTCAGCAGCTCTACCGGGCGATAACGCCGGTGCTGGTGCAACGGGCCGAGAACCTGACCAGCCGTACCTGGGACCTGCCGGGACGGAGGCGCTTCGCCGAGTTTCGGCGGCCGCGACCGGATCACCGTTTCGTGGTGGACGCGGCGAACGAAATCGCGGGCTGGCTGAAGGTGACGCCGGGGGCGGACGGCCCCCACCGTCTGCGGCTGATGACGCCACAGGACGAGCCGGGAATGACGCAGGCTTTGCTGGACTTCGGCCTGGCCTCGTTGTGCCGGTACTCGCCGCGATCGGTGCTGACGGTGGTGCGGGATCACGACGTATCGCTGTTGCGGATGCTGGAGGAGAACGGTTTCCGGCCGGTGTACACCCGTCTCTTGATGGTGCGGCATCTGGGAATACGGTTGTTCAAACCCCTGCCGCAAGCCGTGGCCGAACGCGCGGCCAATTGACGACCGGGTAGGCCGAAACTGAGCACGCAGAGACAGCCGGTCAGGTTGCAATACTCGGAAAACGACCTGTCTGAATTGGAAGCTCTGGTAGAGGCGTTGCCGGAGGCGGTGGCCGAGTCGCTGCGAAAGCTGCCGGAGTACGAAGACCTGGTGGAGGTGATCCTGGACCTGGGCCGCCGGCCTCTGGTGCGATTTCTGTCATCGGAGACGGAGCTGGGCAGCTGGATGGTGGACCGGACTCACCTGCAGCACGTGGTGGAGGCGGTGGGGTCATTCGGGGACGACAACCGGGCGGGCATCCAGCACACGTTGCATAGAATTTCGGCGCTAAGAAATCGCACCGGGGAAATCGTGGGGCTGACCTGCCGGCGGGGCCGGGCTATATACGGTCGAATTGAAATAATCCGGGACCTGATTGAGTCGGGCACGAGCCTGCTGCTGCTGGGGCGGCCGGGGGTGGGGAAGACGACGATGCTGCGAGAGGTGGCGCGGGTGCTGGCGGAGGAGCTGGGCAAGCGGGTAGTGGTGGTGGATACCTCCAACGAAATCGCCGGCGATGGGGATATTCCGCATGAAGGCATCGGGCGGGCGCGGCGGATGATGGTGCCGACGCCGGACCTGCAGCACCGGGTGATGATTGAAGCGGTGGAGAACCATACGCCGGAGGCGGTGATCATCGACGAAATTGGTACCTCACTAGAAGCGCTGGCGGCGCGGACGATAGCGGAGCGGGGCGTGCAACTGGTGGGCACGGCGCACGGGATCACGCTGGAAAATTTGCTCTCTAATCCGACGCTGAGCGACCTAGTGGGTGGGGTTGAATCGGTGACCCTGGGAGACGACGAGGCGCGGCGGCGGGGTACGCAGAAGTCGATTCTGGAGCGGCGGGCGGCGCCGACCTTCGACGCGCTGGTGGAAATCGAGGACCGGGAGCAGGTGAGGGTACACGCGGACGTGGCGGCGTCGGTGGACGCCTTTCTGCGGCAGGAAGACGTGCTGACTGAAATCCGCGGCCAGCACGACGGCGAGATCAAGGTGGAGTGGACGACGGTTACGGCCGAACAGAACGGGCGGGCGGAACCTGCGTTCGAGCCGGTGCGAGAGCCGGTGCGGATCGGGCCGCTGCGGGTGTACCCGTTTGGGATCAGCCGGAAGCGGCTGACGCAAGCCATCGCGGCGACGGGGATCGAGGTCCGTCAGGTGAAGGAGCTGCGCGAGGCGGACGTGGTGTTGACGGTGCGAAATTACTATCGCAAGCGACCGGAGGCGATTCGGGAGGCGGAGGAACGCAATCTGCCGGTGTACGTGCTGCGCAGCAGCTCGGCGGCTCAGATTCAGGCGTGCCTAGCGGATATATTTGATCTGCACCGGGCGGAGATGCCCGATCCGATCGTGGAAGCTAACGGGGCGGCGCACCAGGTGCAGCAACACCGGGAGCCGGTGCTGCTGGAGCCGGCGAACGCCTACATGCGGCGGCGGCAACATCAGATCGCGGAGCGCTACAACCTGGCCTCTGAAAGCAGAGGACGGGAACCGAACCGGCAGGTGCGAATGTTCGTCGACACGAAAGGGAATCATTAGTGAGCCGACCCAAACGCGAGGCCGCGGGCATGTTTATCACGTTCGAAGGCCCGGACGGCAGCGGAAAGACGACCCAGAGCCAGCTACTGCTGGGCCGGCTGCTGGAAGCCGGGTACGACGCGGTGTGGACGCGCGAGCCGGGCGGGACGCGGCTGGGCGAACTGCTGCGGGATTTGATGCTCAACACCGACACGGAGCTTGGCGAGGCGTCGCCGCGGGTGGAGGCGCTGCTGCTGGCGGCGTCCCGGGCCCACCATGTAGACGAGGTGATTCGCCCGGCGCTCAATGAGAAAAAGGTTGTCCTGTGCGACCGCTTTGTGGATTCGACGATCGCGTACCAGGGCGGCGGGTCCCAGCTGGACATCGACGCGCTGCGGCGGCTGAACCATTTCGCGACGGGGGCGCTGGTGCCGGACCTGGTGTTGCTGGTTGATATCCCGGCGGCGGAGGGGCTGGCGCGGCGCCTGCGGCTGGTTACTGGAAATGAGGCCGATCTGTCGCGGATGGAGAGGCGCGGACTGGATTTTCACAATCGCGTGCGCCGGCAATTTCTCAACTCGGCGGCGCGGGCGCCGAATCGCTGGATGACGGTGGATGGACGCAAGCCTGAGGACACTCTCAGTGATACAATCTGGCACCGTGTGGAGGAGGACCTGCAAGCGAGCGCCGGCGAACCGGTGGGCTCGTCGCACGGGAGGCTTTTCTAGGCCCCCAGGCAGGTCACCTCGTCATTTTCGGGAGTCTTGGTTTTTGGCGGATGACGCGAGCACCGACATGAAGCTCGTGCTGGCCATCGTCCAGGACGAAGACGCCAACGCGCTTTCTGACTCCTTGCTGGCCGAGCGCTTCAGCCTGACGCGGATCAATACGGCGGGCGGTTTTCTGCGGGAGGGCAATGTGTCTTTCCTGCTGGGGGTGGACGAAGAGCGGCTGGGACAGTTGCTATCGATAATCCGGCGAAACTGCGTAACCCGTACGCAATATGTAAACCCGCTGCCGCCGATCATGGAGCCCGGCGAGTTCTACATGCCGCATCCAGTGGAGGTGCAGGTGGGCGGGGCGACGGTATTCGTATTTGAAGTGGAGCGCTTCGAGCAGCTCTAGATCAGACGCGCCTAGCGCGTTTTCGTCTATCGAGCCTGAGTAGTTCCGGGGGCGATCCCCTAAGGCAATCCGCCGAGGTATGTGTCCATGCGCTTGATGGCCTCGCGCAGGTTCTCGCGGGAATTGGCGAAGCTAAGACGGAATGAATTGCCGCCATGATGGCCGAACGCCGACCCGGCCAGGGCGGCCACGCCGCCATCGGTGAGCAGACCGTCGGCGATCTTCTCGGTCGTGGTCTCAAAGCCCTCGAACTGCGGGAAGACGTAGAAGGCGCCCTCGGGGCTGTGGCAGGAGACGCGGTCGATGGCGTTCAAACCATCCACCATGATCTCGCGCCGGGCCAGGAACTCGGCGGCCATGGCCTTGACGCTGTCCTGCGGGCCGGTGATGGCCTCTAGGCCGGCCATCTGCACGAATGCAGCGGTGCAGCTGTTGCAGTTGGTCTGCAGCTGGGCGAGGGTGTCAGCGAGCCAGGTGGGGGCGACGGCATAACCCAGCCGCCAGCCGGTCATGGCGTAGGACTTGGAGAGGCCGTCCAGCAGAATGGTCTGCTCTTTCATGCCCGGGACGGACATGATGCTGAAGTGCTCGCCGCCGTAGATGATGTCCTTGTATACCTCGTCGGTGAGCACCATGATGCCGCGGCCGAGCACCATCTCGGCGATCGCCTCGGTGTCGGCGCGGGTGTTGAACCCGCCGGTGGGGTTGCCCGGAGAGTTGAGGATGATGAGCTTGGTGCGCTCGTTGATGTCGGCCCGCAGCCGGTCCAGATCGATGCGGAAGTTGTTCTCCGCCAGGAGCGGTATGGGGACGGCCTTCGCGCCGGTGTAGTTGATCATGGACTCGTAAATCGGAAAGCCCGGGTCGGGGTAGAGCACTTCGTCGCCGGGTTCGCAGAGGGCCAGGATGGTGAAAAACATCACCGGCTTCGCGCCCGGGGTAACGACGATCTCGGCCGGATCGACCTCGACGCCGCGCCACTGGTTGACGTTGGCGGCGATGGCTTCCCGGAATTCCGGCAGACCGGCCGATGGGCCGTAGTGGGTAAAGCCGTCGCGCAGGGCCTTGACCCCAGCCTCAACTATATTCTTGGGAGTATCGAAGTCGGGCTCGCCGATTTCTAGGTGGATGACGGACTTGCCCTCGGCCTCCTGTTTGCGAGCCCGGGCCAGCACGACGAAGGCCGATTCGGTACCCAGGCGGGCCATTGCGGACGCGAGTTCGGGACGGGCGGTAACGCTCAATACGATCTCCGGAAAGACTGTGCGGGACATCTCCCGCGCCAATTATCTACAAGTAGTGGGAGGATAATATCGTGCGCCTGAACATCAACAAAATCGACGGCTGAACCCCATGCCCATACGCCCCCTATTGCCCGCTGATCTGCCGGAGATCGCGCACGTTGTCACGTTCGCGTATTCGGACGTACTGGTACGCCTGCACGGTCAATCGGCGCTGGCGGCCTACCAACCACGGACGCCGGAGATGCTGGGGACGCTGCTCGAAATGGGGCCGGAATTTTGCCTGGTATCGGAGGAGGAGGGGCGGTTGACGGGCGGCATCTTCGGGCGGGCCTGGGGCAGCTTGGGCTGGTTTTCTTCGCTGGCGGTGGTCCCCGATATGCAGGGCCGCGGGCACGGGCGCGATCTGGTGGAAGCGTGTGTGGGCCGGTTGAGGGCAGGTGGCGGCCGGGCGATCGGGCTGGAGACGTGGGCGACAGCGGCGGACTACACCGCTATGTACGTCGGGTTGGGATTTCGCCCGGTGGGACTTTCGGCGCAGCTGCTGGCCCGGGTGGATCACGCCTGGCCGGAGCCGCCGGACGACCTGCAGGTGGTGGCGGCGGAATCCCTGCCGGATGAGCTTCGTTCGGAGCGGCTGGCCATGGCGGACGCGCTGTGCGACCGGATCATGGCCGGACTCTCGCTCGCCGCCGAGATCGAGCACGCGGAGTCGCACCCAACCGGCCATGCGCTGTGGCTGCTGCGGGACGGAGAGATATGCGGCTTTGGCATCTGCGACACGGCGCCGGACTACGACACCGCCGGCCTGCACGCCGACCTGCGGACGGCGGTGCTGGACCCGGAACGGACCACGGGAGATGATTTTCTGGCGCTGGCGGCGGCGGCGGCACGGATAGCGCAGGCGGCCGGTCGTGAATATCTGGACGTCGACGCCTCGACGGAATATCCGGGCGCTTATCGGTTGATGCTGGGTTCGGGTTTTCGCGCCAGCGGGCAATTGCTGCGCTTCATCAGCGATGGCGAGCCCTATCCGCCAAACCCGGAACGACTGATCTTCAATCTGGGACGGTGGAGCACCTAGCGGGCAGAGCGGAGGGTAGCGGGAGATGGGCGGTCGGGCGTTACTGAGTCTGCTTTTCGGCGACGATCAGAAGCCGCTCGGAACCGACGGTGAATTCGGAGCGGTGGTAGTCGCCATACACGTTGCGCACCACGAACCCGGCGGCGGTGAGGAGTTGCTCGAGCTCGAAGCGGGTGTAGTAGCGGAGCACGTAGCTGCCCAGGCGACGGAGGATGGCGCCATCTTGATTGACGGCGTCGTAGATGTGATCGACGGTGATCCGCTGCCGCTCGTACTCCACGCGCCAGGAAACGAAGTGCATGACGTCCTGCCCGGTACCGAGGGTGAATCTAGCCTGCAGAGCCACCGCGCCGTCCCGGGCGGCGAGTACCTCCGGGGTGGGGTTCAACACATCGATGGCCACCAGTCCGGAATCGCGCAGCGCCCGGTGCAGCCCGGTAAGGCATTGCTCTTGATCCTCGGTAGTGAGGAGATGCCCGAAGGAGTCCAGGCAGCAGATCGCGAGATTGAATTCGTTTCTGAATTCCAGTTCGCGCATGTCGGTTCGACTCAAGGCTCCCTGGACGCCGAGATCCCGCAGCTTGCCGTTGGCGATGGAGAGCATGGTGTCGGAGACGTCTACCCCGGTCAAATTCAACCCGGCGAGCAGCAAGCCGGACATCACCCGGCCGGTGCCGCAGCCGAGGTCGAGCACGTTGTCGCCGGCCAGGGTGGCCAAGTCCCGGTACAACTCGATGTCTTCGGTGACCAGGTCGTGTTCCGGGTCGTAGAGATGGGCCAGGTCGCGATAGGGGTCGCCGGCGGCGGCGAAGCGCTGTTCACGTTCCATCTACTTGCGCATTCCCATCCAGGTAAAGAAGAACTCGGCGCCCACCACGGCGGCGGCCATGAGGAGTACCGCCGGGACTCCCAGCAATCCTATTCTCAGGAGCAGTAGCCAGGCCATGACCGCCAGGTGGACCATCAGGGCCTGGCGGGCGCAATGCCACGAATCATCGGGGTGTTCGTTGTCGGCCGCGACCTTCAGCCTTATCCAATAGCCGGCGGCCCAGGAGCCGAGAAAGGAACCGAAGCCGCAGAGAGCGTAGAAGGCGAAGACGTTGGCCGGATCGGCGGGATTGGCGAACAGGAACAGGGCGGCGATGCCGGCCAGGCAGGCGGGGCCGGCGATGGTCGCGGCCCAGAGAAGGACGGCCCGGCGCACCGCGAAGAACCCGCCGGGATGGCGGGACTTGCGGCGATATTCGGTCGAGGTGGAGGCGACGCCGGTGCCGACGCTCAATCTTCCAACCCACGTCTCAATTCAGCGAAGACACCGGGCGCGGCGGCCTTGAGACGGCCGTTTCCGGGCACGGTGCCGGACCCGGCGTTAAGGAGCAGATGGCGGTCGAAATCGGAGGCTTGGAAGTCGTCGCGTCCCGCCAGCACGATGACCTGGGCGAAGGTGTCCCGCAGCAGGCCCTCACGCAGCACCGACGATATCCGCGCCCGGTGCTCGGGGTCGGATCCGAAAGCGGCTTCGTCCACGAACATGAAGGCCGGTCCCCCGGGAGAGGAGGGGCCGCCGGCGGTGATGGCTTCGGCGAGGCGCAGGGCAAGCCCGACCTGGCGGCGGGTGCCGAAGGCGAGGGTGGCCAGCGGCGCCCAATCGGCGGCGTCCTCGTCCCACAGCTCGACGCCGCCGGGACCGGCGAATCGAAGGTCGAAATAGCGATCTCCGGTCACGATGGGCAGGAGGGTGCGGGCGTTTTGCAGAGTCTTGGGCACCGCTTTGGCCCGCATTCGTTCCTGCGCGCGGCCGGCGATTTCGCTTGCCCGCAGGCGGACGCCGATGCGACGTTCTAATTCCTCGGCGCGGGTCCGTTCCGCGTCGAGACGGACGTGCGTGCGCAGTTCACCCAGGCGCTGCTCGCGGGCCTCGACGGAACTTTCGGCATCGGTGAGGCTCTGTTCGATCTGCTGAATTTCCAGCTTGATGCGCTGGTCTTCTACGCTGGTCACGGAGCGCAATCCGGGAAGGCTGAAGTTCAATGAGGCTTCGACATCGCCCTGATTCAGGGTGGAGCCCTCGGCTTCCACCTTCTCGGCCAGGCGCTCGACGGCCTGATCCTGTTTTCGCTGCACAACGTCCAGGGCCAGTTCGCCGGATGAGATCTGGGAGGCGATTTCGGTGATGGCGCGATTGAAGGAAGGGGCGTCCTGCTGGCTCAGCGCGGTGGCTGAGTCCCGCCGCAATTTTTCAAGGTACTCCGGCGGCGGGGAAGCGCCGTCTTCGAATCGCTCGGGCCATATTTCTCGTAGCTGGGCGGTCAGCTCGCCGACGGTTTCCCGGGTCCCTTCGCGCTCGGCCCGAAGGCGGTCCAACTCGCGTTCCAGATCCGGCTGGCGGGAGGCGCTTTCCTTGAGCTTCGGCAGGCTTCGTTGGATTTCGTCACGCTCGCTCTGGAGGGTTCCCAGATCGGGAGGCCCGTCGCCAGTCCCGACGGCGGCGGCGGCGGCGCGAAGCGAGCCGGCGGAACGCTGGAGGGCGGCCTCGATGCCGCTGTCCAGTTCGGAGAGCTCGGTGCGATCGAGACCGGCTTCCAGCTGTTTGATGCTCTCGTCCAGCCGGGTGGTGCGGACGATGACGCTTACGAGGTTCTGGTCGGTGACGCGCAGGGATTCCTCGGCAGGGATGGGGTCGCCGGCCGGGGTCGCGCCGGTGGTGGGAGGGTCGAACCCAGCGAACTCCACCAGAGCCATCGCGGCGTCGATGTCGAGGGGTATTTCGAAGTCGTTGGCGCGCAGGGCGGATTCGATCTCGGCCCGCTCTTCCGATTGGGCGGGCTCGGGGCCGGCGTCCAGCTCGGTGGCCGCGGAGTCGGCCGAACCGCGAATTCGCGACACGGCCCGGGAGACGAGGCCACTGGGGGAGAACCGCGATCCGGCTCTGGCCGCCAGGAGATCATCGATATCGACGCCGAAGGTCTCGATCCAGGCCGTCCAGAGGCGGCGGGCGCTGATGAGGGATGTATCGGGAGCGTCGCCGGCGATGTTTCGGCGAATACCCGCCAGTTCGGACTCGATGGAGGCGCGGGCGTCGGTGAGGGTGGCGCGCTGGTCGCGGAAACGGTCCAGCTCGGCCAGGCTCGCATTCAACTGATCCTGCCGGCGCTGGAAATCGGTCCGCTCCAGGCCGGATGTTTCGGCCGCTTCCAGGTGGGCCAGGGCCTGCTCGATGACTTCGGCCCGAGCGCTGGCCCCGGCGGCGTCGCGGTCCGTCTGCCCGGCGGTGTCGAGGTCGGCCTGCTGCTTTCGCAGGCGCTGGTCCACTTCCGCGTGAGCATCGCGGGCGGTTTGGATGGCATCAACCACGGTGATCGTGGCGGACTGGCGCTCGGCAAGCTCAAGATCGTGCCGCAGCCCATCACGGGATTCGTTGAGGCCGCCGAGCCGCGCCTGCACGGAGAGCACTTCGGCGACGCTGGCGATGTACCGGTCGCGCAGCCCGGCGATATGGATGAGCCGCAGGCGCTGGTCGAGTTCCCTCCGGCGGAGATTCAGTTCTCCGAGCCGGGCGGAATCCTCGGCGAGTTCGATGCGCTGCTGGGCCTTAGCGAGTTCCTCGCGCAGCCTGGAGACGTCGGCCAGGTCGCCCCGGGTGCGGCTGAGTTCTTTGCGCTCGACGACGGTGGGTCGGCTGGTGGTGGTGTGGTTGGCGACTGCCGGGCTCAGGTCCAGCTCGCGCAGGAAGCTCACCCGGGCGAGTCCGGCGGCGTCGAGGCCGAAAGTCTTGGCCAGCTCCTCCTGGACCTCCGCCTCGGTATCAAGCTCGTGGCTCTGGAAGCGCCGCTCCAGCTTGAGCCGGACGGTGGCCGGGCCGTGGCGGGGAACGGTGCGTTCCAGGACGCCGAATGCGTCGTCGCCGGCAAATTCCACGGTGACGGCGGCCTCGTCCTCGCCGCGCCTGACGAGCCCGCGGGCTGGGACGCCGTTGGGACCGGTGCCGCCGAAGGCGAAGTAGACGGCGTCGAGCAGGCTGGTCTTGCCGGCCTCGTTGGCGCCTTCAATGAGGAAGGAGCAACGGCCGGGAAAATGGACTTCCAGCTGTTGGAGTGCCTTGAAGTTGCGGCAGCGGACAGATTGCAGGACTATCACGAACGGCCGCCCGGTTCGAGGCGCGCGCCCAGGACGCGGCGCAGGGAGTTGAGGGCCATGTCGCCGGCTTCGTCGGCCTCACCGTCTTCGGAAGTTTCGGCCTTCACCGCACGGTACATCTCGTCCAGCGCGGAGAGATGGCCGGGACCGGAGTCCAGGGCGTCGTCCCCGATACGCAGGCCGGTCAGATCGAGCTCGAATCCGGCGGCCAGGGAATTCGCCCAGCGGGCGACACCGGCCAGCCCGGAGGTCCGCAGGGTCTCGGGGTCGCTCCTGCCAGTTATCCGCAGCACGATTTCGGCTTCCGCATCCAGGAACGGCTCGATGTTTCCACGGATGAGAGTGGGGGCGTCGTCCTCGGCCAGCAGGCTCGCGGGAATCTCCACCAGCCGGCGCACGGCGCCAAGACCAGGGATGACGTCTATGTGCTCGAGGCCGCGGCGGGAGATGTCTATTTCTAAGAAGCCGCCCGTACCGTCGGCCAGGGCGGGATCACCGGGAATGGCGATGGTGGTGGCGCCGGCGCGGCCGTGCATGGTGCGGTCACCGCCGCCGGCCACCAATACGTCCACGCCCAGCAGGGCCCGGGCCGAGTCCAGGTTGATAACGGCCTCGCGGCCACCTTCGCCGCCCATCCCTTCGACCGGGTAGTGGGCGACGAGTAGATGGAAATCGGCTTCGTTGGCATAATTGAGACGATGGAGCGGCCCGCCGTTGGACGATCCGGATCGCCAGGGCAGGCAGGAGATGTGCAGGACGAGCTTGCCGACGTCGATGGTGGTGGGCTGCGAGTCGGACGGTATTTCGACCAGTTGCAAATCGCGCAGCAGGTCCAGCGCCGATACCTGGCCGTCCGGCGTGATGTCACGATCGCCGGGGATGGCGAGCACGGCGATTTCGTGTTCCCGCAGGCGGCCGAGTTGCTGAGCCGCCAGCAGCAGATCGCCCGGGAGTGGGGCGGGGCCGGCAAAGAGGTCTCCGGCGATGATCACCAGCCCGGCGCCGGAGTCGATGGCGTGACTGACGACCTGGATAAGACCGACCTGGAGCCGGCGGTGACGGTTCTTCGTCTGGGCGGCAGTAGTTCCGGGCGGAACCCCACCCAATCCGAAGTTCGCGCCCAGGATCGCCCTGAGCTCGGATTCTTTCTGTGAAAAGATCTGCACCGGAAGGCCGTGAACCCTTGTGTCGCCTCCCCAGACAACTTGACAGAATATTACCAGCCGACTTCAAGGCCGACAAGGTGCAAATCGGCATTTTTGCGGTGACGAAAAGGGCGATTTACCCTGTTAGACTTCGCCGCGTGATCGTCAAGGGAAGCCGACGGCGCGATTCCCTCCGCCTCCGAAAGCCCATCAGCCTGGTCAAAATACGAGCGAATGTACGCAAGCTAAGCGGCTACGTGCCGGGCCGACAGCCCTCCGGCGGAGACTGGACCAAGCTCAACACGAACGAGAGCCCGGAGGCGTCACCGGCGGCGGTGCGGGCCCTGGCCGCTCTGGACGGCGACTGGCTACGGCTCTATCCGGACCCGACTTCAGATCCGCTGCGAGAACGGCTGGCGGAGCGCTTCGGGTTGGAAGTCGAGCGGGTGGTGGTGGGAAACGGGGCGGACGACATCATCAACCTGCTGATCAGAGCTACCTGCGATCCGGGCGATACGGTGGTGACCACCAGTCCCGCCTACGCCCTGTACTCGATCCTGGCAAACATTCAGGACGTGGCGGTGAAGGCGGTGCCGCTGGGATCAAACTTCAGCCTGCCGATCGACGCTCTCAAACTTGCCGCCGGCGAGATTACGTTTGTCACCAGTCCCAACAACCCGGCGGGCACAGCCTATCCGCCGGAGCAGGTGGCGGAGCTGGCGGCGGCCGGCGCTAACCTGGTGGCAGTGGACGAGGCCTACGCCGAGTTCGCGGACTCCGATTGCCTAGAGTTACTGCAACGGTTCGACAACGTGTGCGTAATTCGCACTTTTTCCAAAGCGTACGGGCTGGCGGGGCTGCGGATCGGGTATCTGCTGGGTCCGCCCGATCTGGTCGGGGCGCTGCTGAAGATAAAGGACTCATACAACGTCAACCGGGTGGCGCAGATCGCGGCGGAGGCGGCGCTGGCGGACGGCGAATGGGCGGAGGCGATGTGGGCGGGCGTGCGGCGGCGGCGGGAGTGGCTCACCAGCGCGCTGGGCGCGCTGGGCGGGCTGGGGTTGAGGGTGCATCCTTCGCAGGCAAACTTCGTCCTGGTCGACTTTGGGGATGCCTCGGCGGTGGCGGTGCGGCAGGGGTTGGAGGAGCGCCGCATCCTGGTTCGCCATCTGGAAGGCACGCCCGAAACTCAAAACGCCCTGCGCATAACAATCGGCACGGACGCGGAGTTGAAGCGCCTGGTGGAAGCCGTGGGCGAGTGCCTGGGGGCCGCGGGTGACTCCCGTAGGTAAGCCGCACTCTTGCCTTGCCTTGAAGGGTTACGTAGAATTCCTGCCGGTTCTAGTATCTCAGTTTGCCGGGATCATCCTGCCGAAACTTCCCCAGAGCACCATCACGGCCCGCGCACGCCCATGAAGCTTCATCGGGCCATCGGGTCGACACCTGTTTTGCGGCGGCCGCGCGGCGCGGTCGAGCTCAGGGTCGATTCCGTAGCGGACCTTGCGGCGTTATCGTTGCAAACTGTACTAAGGAATTCGCGGACCCAATCTCATAACGATTGTTTCCGCCGGTTGTATCACCACGCCTCGCAATATCGCGACGGACGTGACATATGCCCAGTACCGGGCAATCGCGTAGGAGTCTGAAAGAGCATGATCTGGATCGTCCCGGTCTCTGTACTAGTGGCGCTTCTGTTCGCCGGATACCTCACCTGGGACGTGCTTAGGCGCGACAAGGGCACGGCGGAAGCGCAGGAAATCGGCGGGTTTATCTACGAAGGCGCCATCGCCTTCATCCAGCGCCAGTACCGCACGATCGCGATGATGTCGATCGTGGTGGCGGTGGTGCTGGCGGCGGTGGTTGGGGCGTTCGGGACGGAAGAGCCGCCCGGCCTCGAGCCGATAGAAGGCTGGGACCTGGCGTGGCGAACCGGGGTGGCGTTCTTCGTCGGAGCGCTGAGCTCGGCCATAGCCGGAATCATCGGTCTGATCGCGGCGGTAAAGACCAACGTCCGCACCACCGCGGCGGCCAGCCGTTCGCTGGGTGAGGCCGTAACGGTTGCCCTGCGGGGCGGGGCAATATCCGGAATTCTGGTGGTGGCGATGAGCCTGCTGGGCGTGTACGCACTGTTCATGCTCTTCGGCGGCGCCGATCACCCGGAGGCCGCCCCGTTTCTGATAGTCGGTTACGGCTTCGGAGCCAGCTTCGTGGCGCTGTTCGCCCAGCTGGGCGGGGGCATTTACACGAAAGCGGCTGACGTGGGTGCGGACCTGGTGGGTAAGGTAGAAGCTGGCATTCCCGAAGACGACCCCCGCAACGCGGCGGTGGTGGCGGACCTGGTGGGCGACAACGTCGGCGACTGCGCCGGCCGTGGCGCGGACCTGTTCGAGTCGACGGCGGCAGAGAGCATCGGCGCCATGATCCTGGGAGTGGCGCTGTCGGTCGCGAGCGGCGAAGTGGCCTGGATCTTTTTCCCGCTGGTGGTACGCGGACTGGGCCTGATCGCGTCGATAGTCGGATTGCTGGCGATCCGTCCCGGAGCGGTCAATAATCCGCAGCGGGCGCTGGACGTAGGATTCTGGGTTACGGCGATCCTGTCGGTGGCGGGGATGGCGTTCGCGGTGTTCATAATGCTGGGCAGCTTCTGGTTCTTCCTGGCGGGGCTGGTGGGCATCCTGACGAGCGTCGCGTTCGTTTACATCACTCAGTACTACACGGGCACGAAATACCGACCGGTTAAGGAGATCGCTGAAGCATCCCGGACCGGGCCGGCGACAAACATCATCGCCGGGCTGGCCATGGGATTCGAGAACACGGCCATCCCGATCCTCACAATCTCGGTGGCGCTGGGCGGCTCGTTCTGGCTTGGCGTGCAGGGCGTGGAGGCTCTCGGCCTTGATGACCGGGTCGGGTATTTGCAATCGGGAGTGTTCGGCACGGCGGTGGCGACGATGGGCATGCTGATGAGCGCCGCCTACATCCTGGCGATGGACACGTTTGGCCCGATCGCGGACAACGCCGGCGGTATCGCCGAATTCTCCAACGCCGGAGAAGATACCCGCCGGATCACGGATGAACTGGACGCGGTGGGCAACACGACGAAGGCACTGACCAAGGGATACGCGGTGGCCTCGGCGGCGCTGGCAGCATTCCTGCTGTTCAGCGCTTACCTGGAGAAGGCCGGCCTCGAACAGGTGGACCTAGCCAAGGTGGAAGTCTTCATCGCGGCGATGCTCGGTGCGATGCTGGTGTTTTTGTTCAGCTCGCTGGCTATTCGCGCCGTGGGCCGGGCGTCCAGCGCCATCATCGAAGAGGTGCGTCGCCAGTTCCGCGAAAACCCGGGCATCATGGACGGCACCGTGAAGCCCGATTACCAGAGCGCGGTGGATATCGCGGCCTCTTCCGCCCTGCGCAACATGGTCGCCCCGGGCGTTCTGGCGGTGGCGATGCCGATCGCGGTCGGGCTCGTTCTGCGAGCCGAGGCCATGGCCGGATTCCTGATGGTCGGCACCATCACCGGCGTCATCATGGGCCTGGTGATGAACAACAGCGGTGGAGCCTGGGACAACGCGAAGAAGATGATCGAGCTGGGCATGGTGAAGGATGCCGACGGCAACGTCATCGAGAAAGGCAGCCCCATGCACGACGCCACCGTCGTGGGCGACACCGTGGGCGATCCTTTCAAGGACACGGCCGGGCCTTCGCTCCATGTGCTGGTGAAACTTCTCAGCACGATCACCCTGGTACTCGCGCCGGTATTCATATAGGCGAACGACACGGCGCCCCCGATTTCGAGGTCTATGATCTCGATCGGGGGCGCCGTTTCTTATTTCAAGGAGCCGTAGTCCGCTGACCCCGACCGACTGGCTGGCGGCGGTGATCCTGGGCGCCGTCCAGGGCGTGACCGAATTTCTGCCGATCAGCAGCTCCGGACACCTGCTGCTGGTCCCGTGGGCGGTTGGCTGGGACGCGCCCCTGCTCAACAGCCTCACTTTCGCGGTGGCGGTACACGTGGGCACCGGGATAGCGGCGTTCGCGGCGCTGGCGGGACACTGGCGCGAACTGCTGACGGAAGCGCTGGTTTCCGGGGGGAGGGGAAACGGCAGGTCGCGGTTGGCCGCGATCGTGGCCGGTACGGCGATTGTGGGCGTCATCGCCCTGTTCGCCGAGAGCGCGGTGGAGTCGGTCCTGCGTGAGCCGTGGATCGTGGCGGCGGCGCTGATCCTGGCGGGCGCGCTGCTCTACGCCGCCGACCGCATTGCGGGCCCGGAAGACCGCAGCGATCACGCCGGATTTTACGCCTGGCTGGCGGTGGCGATATCTCAGGTGGTAGCGCTGATCCCGGGCGTGTCGCGATCGGGCATCACCATCACGACCGCCCGCTTTCTGGGGATCGGACGGGTTCCGGCGGCGGTGTTCTCTTTCCAATTGATGGGGCCGATCATCCTGGGGGCGGCGCTGTGGCGGGGACGTGAATTCTTCCAGAGCGATCCGTCCGGCGAGGAATTGGCCCTGCTGGCGGTGGCGGCGGCGGTATCGGCGGTCACCGGGGCGCTGGCGGCCCGGTTGCTGCTGCGGTTCCTGGGGCGAATCGGCCTGGGACCGTTCGCGCTGTATCGGGTGATCGTGGGCGTGGGCGCGCTGGGGATCATCCTGGTCCGGCTTTAACCAGACCGGCGGAGCGATTTGACCGGGAGGCCCGGTTGGTCGCATGGTTACCTCGAACCGAACGACGAAATGAGCCTCACGGCGGAGGTGGAGATCGGATGGCAGTAGCAACGGGCGTTCGCGCCGGCGTCGACCTGGGACGGGTGACCACCTACACCGGCGACTCGCTCCGCTGCGTGGCGATGCCGATGGGCGGACTGGGCGCCGGGCAGGTGGCGCTGGCCGGTGACGGCAGCCTACGCCAGTGGCAGATATCGCACGAGGTGAACCACACCGGCTACGTGCCGCATACATTTTTCGCGGTGTGGGCCAAGCCGCAGTTCGTGCAGCGGCCGCGGCCGGTCGAGGTGGCTCGGGTCCTGCAGACGGACGTGTATTACGACAGCGATTTCGAACCGGCGCCGGCGGTGAACGATCACGAAATCCCGGCCGGCTGCCGCGATCTGTTGGACGCGCTCCCGGGCGTCGAGAACATCCGCTACCGGGGCACGTATCCCATCGCCGATCTCGAATACGTGGACGCGGAGCTGCCGGTGGAGATCTCGATGGAGGCTTTCACTCCGTTTATTCCGCTGGACGCACGGGCGTCAGGGCTGCCGGCGGTGATCTTCAATCTCACCGCTCATAATCCCGGCGACGTTGCGGTGGACGTGGCGTTCATGGGCACGGCGCAGAATTCGGTGGGCTGGGACGACTTTACCCGCATCGATGGCGTGAGCTGCCCGAGCTACGGGGGCAATCGCAACACGACGATCCGGTTGAACGGAATTTCGGCGGTGGACATGACCTCGTCGGGCATCGACGCCACGCATCCCAAGCAGGGACATGTGGTGCTGGCGGCGCTCACCGACGGGGCGCCGATCGCGAACTGGTGGGACGACCCGCAGGCGCTGTGGGCGGGGTTTCGCGCCCGCGGCACGCTGGCGGATGTGGGCGAGTCGGCCGCCAGCCCGCCGGGAAGCACCTGGAACGCGGCGGTGGCGCCGCAAATTACGGTCGAGCCGGGAGAAACGCGCATGGTGACGTTCGTCCTCGCCTGGCACTTTCCAAATCGTTATGTCAACTGGGGGCAGTCGCAGCTCGGTATGGATGACCGGGACAGCCGGTTCTTCGAAGGGGCGATGTACACGAACTGGTTCGGCTCGGCGCTGGCCGTGGTGGAGCACATCCGGAACAACATCGATGACCTGAGCGAGGCCACCCGCCTGTACCGCGACACGTTTTTCGATTCGACCCTGCCGGCACCGGTGCTGGAGACGATCTCTACCCAGACGTCGATCCTGCGCAGCCCGACGTATTTCTGGCCGAAGAACGGCAACTTCTATGCCTTTGAAGGTTGCAACGGCGCCAGCACCCCCCACAATCCCCCGCAGGGCGGCTGCTGCCCGCTGAATTGCACGCACGTCCTGAATTACGAGCAGACGCTCGCACGGCTATTTCCCGATCTTGAGCGCACGCAGCGCGATCTGGAATTTGGGATGCAACTGACAGGCGCCGGCGGAATTCCACACCGGGTCGTGCTGCCGCTGACGATGCCCCGCTGGGGGTCGGAGTACGAAGACTGCTGCGATGACGGCTGTGGGGGTGATGGCGAGGAGGATCTGGGCGGCGTGCAGCATCACGGTAAGAACGCGGTGTATGCCTGCGACGGCCACTTCGGCTCAATTCTGAAGGCGTACCGCGAATACCTCCAGTGCGGCGATCGCGACTGGCTCGAATCGATGTGGCCGCGGATCAAATTGTCGCTGGAATATGCCATAGAGCGCTGGGATGACGACCGCGACGGCGTGCTGTCGGGTTCGCAGTGGAACACCTACGACTGTGCCATTTTCGGCCACTCCACCTTTACCACCTCCCTCTACCTGGCGGCGCTGTTGGCCGTGGAGCAAATGGCCGTCCTAATGAAGGATTCGGCGCAGGCGGCTTCGGCGCGAGAGCTTTTCGATAAGGGCTCCGCGAATCTCGACGCCGAGCTTTTCAACGGCGAGTTCTACGTGCAGACGGTGGATCACGAACGCTACGAATCCATGCAGTACGGCGACGGCTGCCACGCGGACCAACTGCTGGGTCAGTGGTGGGCGCACGCGCTGGGGCTGGGTCATCTGCTGCCGGCGGAGCGGGTGGGATCGGCGGTGAAGGCTATCCACAAGCACAATTTCCGGCGCGATCTGCTCGACCACACCCAGCGACCCCGCGTCTACGTGAAGCCGGAGGAGCCGGGGGTCCTGATTTGCACATGGCCCAACGGCGGCGACCTGGAAGACCCGACCAACTATGCCCACGAGACGGGCTGGACGGGGGTTGAGTACGCGGTGGCCGGTCAGCTTATTTACGAGGGCCTGATGGATGAAGGGCTGGAAATCGTGACGGCGATCCGCTCGCGCCAGAACGGGCGTATCCGCAATCCCTGGAATGAAGTCGAATGCGGGGACCACTACGCCCGGGCGCTGGCGAGTTGGAATCTGCTGGACGCGCTGTCGGGCTACGTCTACGACGCCGGGGCCAGGTCGCTGACGGTCGGGCCGCGGCTGTCGCCGGAAAGCTACCGGGCGTTCTTCATCGGCAACCGGGGGTGGGGCTCTTACTCGCAGGAAATCAACGGCCGCACCCTGAGCGCCCGGCTGGGAATCGGATGGGGCGAGGTTGAGCTCGGCGAATTCACGCTGGCCCTGCCGGAGGGACTCGTCCCGGAATCGGTCGGAGTGAGCCTGGCCGGAGACAACCGATCGGCGACGTGGGAAACGACGGATGGCAAACTCCGGCTGGTGCTGGAGAGCCGGGCGACGATCGCCGCCGGCGCGGAGCTGGTAATCACAGCAGCAGCCTCAGGCTGATTATTCAGGAGCCGGCATCGCGGAGCGCCGAGGAGGACAGGTCCGAGCGAAAGCGGGCTTCGGAGAGGTCGGCGAACATCTCGACAAACTCGGCCGGGATGCCCACGCTGGCCAGCGTCCTGAATTCGCCACCGGCCCCGACCCGGCCCGCGACCAGAAACCGGCACCCGGCAGCCTGGATTTCGGCCAGCGCGGCTCGCATTTGCCCTTCGCTGTCGCCGTAGTATTTCGGATCGATCAGCCGGTCGGCGGTGTCGGCGCCGATCACGAATGCCACTCCTGGAAACGAGCGCGCCTTCTCGTGGAACGTCGCCGCCCGGGTGATGAATACAGTGTCTCCGGGCTGAAACTGACTCACTCGACGCAAAATTTCGTCCGCCGACAGCGGCAGTTTGTCTACATTTTGTAGCGATATTTCCGGCATTACCGGTGCGTTGAGTTCGGCAGAAGCCGCTGCCATCAACGCCGAGTGGCCGTCGTGCAGCGGGTTGTATGAGCCGGCCAGCAGGGCGAGACCGTCAGGGTCGAAATCGGTCACCACCTCACCGGCGCCGTTCAAAACTAGCCGGTCCACCCGGCCGGATTCGAGACGGGAAAGCCAGTAGCGGGCTCCGGGGGTGCTCTCTGTCGCTTGCTCGTCGCCGAGCAGGCCGAGGACCAAATTGTGGTGCTCGATGCCCGCCGCGTCGAACAGAGCGGCGAGCACGAGAGCGGTGGCGACGGTCTCTTCCCCGGCGCGGTCGCGAGCGCCTTTCTGGAAGGTCAATTTCCGATGCACCGATACACCGGCCCCGGCGACCGCTACGAAGCAGCGGTTCGGGCCGCGCCGCTGGCGATCGGTGGCGAGGGAGCAGGTGACGCCGACCCCGAGCAAATCCGAGATTGAGTCGGGCTGGAACTCCCGGGCGCGGGCTAGAGCGGCCAGCGCCAGATCGGCGGCGGTCTCGGCCGAACACGCTTGCTCCGGGCGGACCCCCAGGTAGCGATCCAGCGCGGCCGGCGAATAGGGCACCGCCGCTCCCAACAAGGTGCGGGAGGCGCCGGGCACGGCGGCGAGCGCGGCCACCGCGCCAACGCCGCCACCGGTCGAGGCGATAACGATCTGCTTCGGCGACCTGTGCAATCGCCGGATGAATTCGTCCAATGAACCTCCAGGAACGGGCGGATTACATTCCGATCACAACGAATAGTTTAAGATCACCGTATCGCCCCAATAATGGGCGATTCGCCGACCGCATGCAGGCGCGACCCGGCGAAACCCGGCGATCCACACGCAACTCCCGCAGCACCACCGAAGGGGCCGTGAATGTCCGCTATCAATCAGCCTCCCGCCGGAATGACCCTGACCGAACTCGGTCTGGACGATCCGGCGGCGCTTGTCCGCAACGCCTCGGCCGAATCTCTGTACGAGCAGGCAATCCAGCGCGAGGAAGGGGTGGTCGCGCTCGGGGGTCCGCTGCTGGTCATGACCGGCAAGCACACCGGTCGCTCTCCCAACGACAAGTTCACCGTTCGCGAACCGGGCAGCGAAAAGGATGTGGCCTGGGGCAGCGTGAACAAGGGCATCAGCGAAGGGGCCTTCGAGAGCTTGCTGAAGAAAGTGACAACGTTCCTGGCGGACAAGGAGCTGTTCGTGCAGGAGGTCTACGCCGGGGCGGACCCGGATAACCGGGTGAGGGTGACGCTCGTCACTCAGCGGGCATTCTGCGCCCTGTTCGTCCGGCACATGTTTCTGGACGATATCGAGCCATCGCCGGATGTGAAAACGATCGGGAATTACACGATCGTGCACGCGCCCGACTTCCTCGCCGATCCGGCCGTCGACGGGACGAATTCGGAAGCCTTCATCATCCTGCACCTCAGCCGAGGACTGGCGCTGATCGGCGGCACCCGCTATGCCGGGGAGATCAAGAAATCCATCTTCACGGCCATGAACTATCTGCTGCCAACCCGCGACGTATTCCCCATGCACTGTTCGGCGAACTACGGCGAAGACGGTGACGTGGCGCTATTTTTCGGTCTGTCCGGAACGGGCAAGACGACCCTGTCCGCCGACCCGGACCGCACGCTGATTGGTGACGACGAGCACGGCTGGAGCAATAACGGGATCTTCAATTTCGAGGGCGGCTGTTACGCGAAGGCGATCAAGCTGTCGGCAGAGGCGGAGCCGGAGATTTACGCCACGACCCAACGATTCAGCACGGTGCTGGAAAACGTCGTGATCGACCCGGACACCCGGGTTCTGGACCTGGACGACGATTCCATCACGGAGAATACGCGGGCGGCGTACCCGGTGAGCTACATACCCAACTCGGCGCCGGACGGACGCGGGGGCCATGCCAACAACATCATGCTGCTCACGGCCGACGCCTTCGGGGTGCTGCCGCCGATCAGCCGGCTCAACGACCAGCAGGCGATGTACTACTTCCTGTCGGGCTACACGGCGCGGCTGGCGGGCACGGAGGTCGGAGTGACGGAACCGCAGGCGACGTTCAGCTCGTGCTTCGGGGCTCCGTTCCTGCCCCGCGATCCGGGCGAATACGCCGATCTGCTGGGCGAGAAGCTGCACCGCCACCGTCCCGACGTATGGCTGGTGAACACTGGCTGGACGGGCGGACCGCCCGGCACCGGCCACCGCATGCCGATAGCGCAGACGCGGGCCATGGTGAGCGCGGCGCTCAACGGCTCGCTGGCGAAGGGCGAATTCGAAATCGAGCCCACGTTCGGGCTGAAGATTCCCAGGTCGTGCCCTGGAGTCGAGGCGGGGCTGCTGCGACCGCGCGGAACCTGGGCCGACGGCAAGGCGTATGACTCCAGCGCCTCGCAGCTGATCACGGCGTTCCGAGACAATTTCAAGAAGACGTTGCAGGACTCGCGGCCCGAGCTCGCGGCCGCCGGACCGGGCTCCAACTAGCCGGGTCAACCAACTCAACGGGGGATGCCTGGATGACCGGCGCGGACGTACTTGTCGAGAGCCTGCGGGCGCGGGGCATCGATTTCGTTAGCGCGGTTTCGGGCAACGGGCTTGGGCCGCTGTTGGACGCCTGCCGGCGGGCTACGTTTCGAGTGGTGGACATGCGCACCGAGCACGGCGCGGCGTATCTCGCCGAGTCTTACGCGCGCCTGACGGGCAAGGTTGGAGTGGTGCTGGCCAGCAGCGGAATCGCGCATGTGAACGCCAACACGGGGCTGATGAACGCCTGGTTCGACGGCTCGCCGCTGCTGCTGATAACCGGCGAAACGGCTCGCGAGGGCGCCGACACCGGAGTCTTCCAGGAATTCGACCATGCAGGATTCGCGGCGCCGCTGTGCAAATACTCGGCGCGGATCGAAGACGTGTCGCAGATTGAGTTTTGCCTCAACGAAGCCCTGGCGCACGCGGTCTCAGGCAGACCCGGCCCGGTGCAGCTTTCGATTCCGGCGAGCGTCAGCGGCGCCGCAATTCCGACCGCTCCGGGAAAGACACGGCGCGTCCCGGCGCGGGTGGCGCCGTCCGGCGCGGGCGATCCGGCGCTGGTCCAACAGGCGGCGGCGCTCTTGCGAGAGGCGCGGCGGCCGTTGCTCGTCGCCGGTTCCGGGGCGTTCTACGCCGACGCCGAAGCGGAGGTCACCGAGCTTGCCCGGATGTTGCCGGCACCGCTCACGACGCCGATCTGGGACCGGAGTGTCGTTTCGGAGCCCGGGAGCAATTTCGTGGGCGTAATCGGCGCGGCCACCGGCGGGCCCAATCTGCTGTCAAAGGCGGATATGATTCTGATAGTCGGGGCGCAGGTCGACTACCGCCTGGGTCAAGCGCGACCGCCGGCAATCGACGCAGGAGCCCGGATCGTGCGAGTCGACGCCGACCCGTCTCAGCTACACCAAGGGGTGACGCCTGAAGTAGCGATCGCCGGCGACCCGCGGTCGGTGCTGGCGGCGCTAGCGGACGAATTGCGCGGGGCGGAGTCCGCCGCCCGGGAAGCGTGGTTGGAAGAGGCGATGAAGGCCGGCAGCGAGTTTCGCGCTCGCTTCACCGATAACCCGCCTTCGGAAGACGGCCCCATGACCGGACATCACTTGATCGAGGCGCTGCGGCCGTACGCCGAGGACGGCGAGACCACGATCCTCATCGACGGCGGCAACATCGGCCAGTGGGCGCACCAGATATTGGCCGACCGGTATCCCGCGCGCTGGCTCACCTGCGGCGCGAGCGGAGTGGTGGGGTGGGGGATCGCCGGGGCGATGGGCGCCCGGCTGGCACGTCCCGAAGGCCGCATAATTCTGCTGACCGGCGACGGCGCGGCGCACTTCGGATTGGCGGAATTGGAAGCGGCGGTGCGGCAAGATTTACAGTTCGTGGGCATCGTCGCCGACGACCGCGCTTGGGGAATCGTGGTCACCGAGCAGAAGGCGGTGTATGGCGAGGAAGGGGTAATCGCCAGCTCGATTGGGGAGGTGGCCTACGCCGGACTGGCGACCTCATACGGAGCGCGTGGGGCTTATACCGAGACGCTTTCCGAGCTGCGCTGGGAACTCGAGCGTTCGTTGACGCTGCCGTCACCTACAATCATTCATGCGCCGATCTTGACCGGCGGCCCGATGGAATAGATCTCCGGAGCCGCGGGGACCCGGGGCTGACGGGAGTACGTCTTGCTGAAAGATCGCTGGGTTCTAGGATTCACCGCCGGGGCGCTGGCGCTAGTGATACTGGCGATATTGACCGTCTCCCTGGCCGGCGGACGGCGGGCGATCGACTACCCGGAGGAAACCCCGGTCGGGGTGGTGCAGCGCTATCTGCTGGCGCTTGAAGACGGTCGGGTGGAGGCGGCTCGCGAATACTTTAGCGCTGAAGCCGAAGATGTTCGCCGACCGGGAATTCCGTTCCGAGACTCCCCTGAGGGCGTTCGCCGGATCGTCCTGGTGAGCGAGACCGTGGAGGCTGAAACGGCGGTGGTGGTGGTGGAAATCTCCACGGTCTATCAGTCCAGCGGAATCGAATCCTCGGCGAGCAGCAGCCTGGTGAGGTTTGAACTGCGCCTGGTAGAGGGCGCCTGGAAAATCATGTCGCCGGCCTACTTCCCTTTCTAAGAAACGCATGAACCCCACTCCATTCACCACCGGGATCGCGGCGATATTCGCCAGCCTGGCCCTGTGGGTCATGGCGGGTTGGACGGTGAATCGCTGGCGAAATAAACGCGACCTCAGCGCGCTGTCGGCCTATTTCCATCTGGCCTCATTCATCTCGCTGGTCGCGATGACGGTGGGTCTCGCGCAGGTTCTCGAAATCCTGCTCGGGGACGTGATGCTGGATCGCCCGGAGCTCCTTGGCGGGGCGGACGAGCTGCGCCAGCGGCTCGTGCCGCGCATCGCGGTGGGGATCGTGGCCACGCCGATCTGGGCGTTTCACTGGACGCTGATCCAGCGACGGGCGCGGGCGAACGTCGAGGAGCAGCGAGCGTTTATCCGCACGCTCTACCTGTACCTGACCCTGGGCGGGGCGGCGGTGGCGAGCCTGTTTCTGCTGCGCAGCGTCATCGCCCACGCGGCCCTGTTGGTCGCCGGGGTGCCGGAGACCCATTCAGGGAATTTCCTCGGGGCGGTGGGGCTGATTATCCCGCCGCTGGCGGTGTGGTGGGCGCACTGGCGACTGGCCATGGCCGAGCCTCCGGCGGCGCCCGGCGCGGTGGTGCCGCGCAATTTTTACTTCTATCTGGTCGCCGGCCTGGCTTTGTTCGTGGCTGCGGAAGGGGCGGCCGGGGCCGCGACGGCCTCGCTCGAGGCGTTGTTCCCGTCCGGCGTGCTGCTAACCGGCGAGCCGTTGGACCTGCTGGCCCGGCAACAGGCCCCGGCACTGGCGGCAATGCTAGCGGGAACGGCGTTCTTCTTCTGGCACTGGGGGCGCGTACGCGGCGAGCCCGGGCCCCGCATCCGGCTCGCCTATCTTCTATTCGTCGGGGCGGCGGGAATAGCCGGCGGGCTGGTAACCGGCATCTGGATTGGGCGCGAGGGGCTGCGCTATCTCCTGGGCCATCAGGCGATCGACCAGTGGCATTTCCTGACCGTTGCGATTCCACTATTCGTGGTCTCGGGGGCGGTCTTCTTCTCCCATCGCCCGGCCTTACTCACGGCGGTCAACGCCGGAATCGACAGCGCCTTCGTCGCCCGCCGATTGGCTCTCTACACACTGAATCTGACCGGGCTGGCGCTGGGCGGAACGGCAATGGCCAATCTCGTCCGCATCCTGCTGGAGTTCTATACGACGGGTTATAAGGAGCTGAGCCGCGGCCCGGACTGGTGGAGCGATCAGACAAGCCTATTCGTGGTGATGGCCCTGGTCGGGGTGTCGCTATGGGCGGTCACGCAGCGCCGCTTGCAATCCGTCGTGGACACTGGCGAGCCGGAAGAGATTCGTGTCTGGCCGCGGCGCCTCTACCTGTATGGCACGCTCGTGGTGGTGCTGGTGATCGCGGTGATCAACGCGGTCGGGGTGGTGCGGCCGGTGATCGCGATCGCGCTGGGCGAGCCTTACGTCCCGATCCTGGCGGCGGGGCTGTACACGGCGCTGGCGAACACGGCGATCGCGGCGCTGATCTTCTGGTACTTCACCCGCATGGCCAGAGCCGACCGCGCCCTGACCGCCGAGACAACAGAGGCCGAAGAGGCTGTCGCCGAAAGTAAGGCGCTGGACCCCGCCGGGGAGATTGAGGCGCCGGAGCCGGCTCCCGGATCTGCCGCCGGGCCTCGCATCAGCGCGATCGTCTCCCGGGGCGAGATCGCGATCATTCCCCGAATTGAAAGCGCGCTGGGCGAATCCATACACCTGCTGGGCACCCTGGACTTGAGCGTGGACGGCGGCGGGGTGGAGCTGTCCCGGCAACGCCTCGCGGAACTGGTCGCCGATATCCGCTCCAGCCCCGGCCCGCGCGTCATGCTGATTATTTCTCATCACCGGCTGGACGTGATCCCGTACGGCTGATCGCAGCCCGCCCCCACCCCAGACCGGCGACGCCGGTTTGCGTCGCGCCCGCCGATTCGGGATAGTCGAGTCGGGGACCGGGACAAACAGGGCGGCCGGAAGCGATAATCACTCATGCCGAAGCCGGAGAACTATGCGGAAATCAAGGGACGGGTCGAGCGCCTGTGCGCGGTGGCCGGGTTGGAGTTGCTCTCCTTTCCGATCAAAGAAATCGGGCTGGAAATTCTTAAGATCCGCTTGCCGGCCGCAGGGGAGGGCGCCCGCCCGATTTATCTGGGGGCCGGGGTACACGGCGACGAACCGGCCGCCGTCACCGCCGTGCTGCAGTTCCTGGAAGAACGCCGCTGGGAGAAATACCCCGAGCTCCAGTTCATGATTTACCCGTGTATCAACCCGGCCGGCTACGACCTGGACACCCGGGAAAACGCCGACGACGATGACATCAACCGCTCGTTCCACGGCGAGGGCACGCCCGAGTCGCGGACGATGCGCGAGGCTCTAAAGGGCGACCGCTACGACTTCTGGATCGATGCCCACGAGGATTACGCCGAGGACGGCTATTACATGTTCGCTCCCGGCGACGCCGGTTGGGCAGCACAGGTCGTGAAGGCCGTCAGCAAGGTGGGGCCGGTCACCACCGAACCTGAGATCGACGAGATGAGAATCGTCGACGGGATCGTGCAGTTCGATGAAGACATCAGCGACCGCTTCGAGAAACGCAAGGACTGGCCGCTGGCGTTCTACCTGATGAAGCATTTCACCGAGCAGGGTTGCACCCCGGAGACGCCGGGCCTGCAACCCCTGGATTTGCGGGTGGAAATGCAGCTTGCCGTCTACGACGCGGCGCTGTCGCAACTGGCCTCCGGGGAAATTCCGAGCGCGCCGACGCCTACCGCGACGGCGGCATCACCGGAGCCCTCAAGATCGCCCGGGCGGCCGAGGGACTGGGCCTGGACGTGGAGCTGCACTCCTGCAACCCGGCCCACCGCCACCTCATGACCGCCCTGCCCAATACCAACTACTACGAGATGAACCTCGTCCATCCCACCGGGGACTCGTCGGCGTTCAATCACTATCTGGGCGACTACCGGGACACGCTGGACGCGATCGATGAGAACGGCTGCGTCTTCGCGCCAGACGGGCCGGGCCTGGGCGTCGAGATCGACTGGGACTACATCCGCGAGCACCAGACCGCCGGGCAGATTTTCGAGTCTTAATACCGGCTCCGACGGCAGCGACGGTGAATGGGCGTGGCCATCAGCGCTAGATCAGGTGGACGGCGCTGGCCTTGAAGGAAGCGACCACATCCACTCCCGGCCGCAGGCCAAGCTCGTCCGTCGATAGCCGGGTGATGTAGGCCACGAGCGGAAATCCGCAATCGATCTCGACCCGCATCTGCGAGCCGTGCGGCGCAACCGCCGCGATGGTGCCGGCGATGGCGTTGCGGACGCTGGTGTTGGTCCCGGCGGATTTCGCCAGGGCCACGTCTTCAGGCCGCATGCAGAGATGAACCTGTGTCCCCACCGGCAGGTCGTCCACTACCTGCACCTCGTGCTCGCCGGCCCGCACGCGCGCCACCCCGTCTTCCGCGCCGACCACGGCGGCTGGAATCACGTTTTCCACTCCGACGAACTCTGCCACCCGCGCGTCGACCGGCTTGCCGAAGACCTCTTCCGGTGGGCCCTGCTGGGCAATCTTGCCGTCGATCAACACGGCCAGTTCGTCGTTGATGGTGAGGGCCTCGACCCGATCGTGGGTGACGAACAGGGTCGCTCCGGCGGTCTCGCGCAGGATGGAGGCGGTCTCGCGCAGCAGCTGCTCGCGGGTGGGCACGTCAAGCGCCGAGAAGGGCTCGTCCAGCAGCAGCAGCTCGGGCTCCAGGACGAAGGCGCGAGCCAGACTGGTCCGCTGGGCCTCTCCGGCCGAGAGCGTGTGTACGGCCTGGTCGGCCAGTCGATCGATCTGCAAGCGCTCCATCCAATCCCGCGCGCGCCGCTCCGCTTCCGCCCTATCCACACCCCGGATGCGCAGCCCGGAGAGCACGTTTTTCAGCACGGTGCCGCTCAGTAGTAAAGGCGCCTGGAAGACCATCCCCATCCGCCGTCGCAGGGATTTTAGATCGGTCTTGCGGGTGATGTCCTGGCCGAAGAGCCGCAGGCTGCCCGCGCCGGGCTTTCGCAGCAGGCCCAGCACCTGCACAAGAGTGCTCTTGCCGGAGCCGTTGGGTCCCATCACGGTGAGGACACGCCCGGGCTCAAGCCGAATGGAGGCTACGTCCAGGGCGACCTTGCCGTCGAAATTGACCAGCAGGTCCCGGCCTTCCGCGATCGGATCGTCAGCCATTTCGACGGAAAGCCCGCTGTTGGGAACGGGTCAGGATCATGGTCACCGCCAGGATTATCAGAACCAGCAACACCGAGAGGGCGATGGCTACCTCGAACCGTCCCTTGCTGACTTCGAGGACGGTGGCGGTGGTGAGCACGCGGGTGTGCCCGGCGATGTTGCCGCCGACCATCATGGAGGCACCGACTTCCGAAATCGCGGCGCCGAATCCGGCCATCGCCACCGCCAGCAGGGCCAGCCGGACCTCTTGCATCAGCAGCAATAGCGACTGCCAGCGCGAAGCGCCCAGCGCCCGGATCTGTAGGCGGAGGGCGGGATCGATTTGCTGCATGGCGGCTACGGTGAGCGCAATCACCACGGGGAGCGCTATCACCACCTGCCCTATCACGATCGCCGCCGGGGTGTAGATGAGGCCCAGGAATCCCAGCACGCCGCTGCGCCACAGCAGGATCGACACCACCAGACCCACCACCACCGGCGGCATGCCCATGCCGGCATTCACCGCCCCCACCGCCGCCCGGCGACCGCGAAATCGGCTAAAAGCCAGCCAGGTCCCGAGCGGCACTCCAATGGCCAGCGCGATCAGGGTGGCCAGGCCGGAGACTTCGATGGTCAGCAACGCGATCTGAAACACCTCCGCGTCCAGGCTCGTCAGCAGCCGCCAAGCCTCCGCCAAACCGCCGGTTAGCAACTCCATGGCCTACGCCAGACCGCCGGTCAGCAATTCCATCGCCTGCGCTCCTCGCTCCCGCATCAGCATTCCGCGCAAGCATCGGGGAAGAACAGCGGCTGGCCAAACTCTTCCACCCCAAAGCGGGCGATTTCGCGCCGGGCTTCCTCCTGTAGCAAGAATTCGGCGAATGCCCTCGCGCCGGTCTCGTTCAGGGAGATGCCGTCGGGAGGTTGGACTTCGATTACGTGATAGATATTGAGCAGCCGGTCGTCGCCCTCCGACAGAATATCAAGATCCAGATTGCTCGAGAGCGCCAGAAAAGTGGCCCGGTCGGACAGGGTGTAGGCGGCTTTCTGAGAGGCGATGGTCAGGGTGGCGCCCATGCCCTGGCCGGTTTCCTGGTACCAGGAGGCGTCGCCCGGCGTTCCGCCGGCTTCTTGCCATAGAGCGCGCTCGCGAGCGTGAGTGCCGGAGTCGTCACCGCGGCTGATAAACAGGGATTCTGAATCGGCGATGGCGGCCAGCGCGGTGGTGGCATTGACGGTACCGGCCACTCCGGACGGATCGCCGGGCGGACCCAGCAGGACGAAATCGTTGTGCATGATCTGGCGTCGGCCGCGCCCGTAGCCGCCGTCCATGTACGCCAGTTCGGCGCCGGGAGAGTGCACCAGGAGCACGTCGGCATCGCCGCGCTCGCCCATCCGCAGGGCCGCCCCGGAGCCGACGGCGATGACCTTCACCGTGTAGCCGGTCCGCTCCTGAAACATCGGCACCAGCACGTCCAGCAGTCCGCTGTTGTCGGTGCTGGTGGTGGTGGCCAGAATCACTGCGCCCCGCTCGCGGGCGCAGCCGGTCAGCGCCAGCAGCGCGAAGGCCAGCAGCAGCAGGTTTCGCACAGTGATAATGGCCGGAATCCTCCCTCGTGTTGCACGCCAGCGCAACACGATAACCAATACTACGGCTGCTGCCCAAAGGTTCAGGTCGCGGTGCGCCGGACTGCCATCCCATCGGATTATCCCTGAAAGCCGATTCGCCCCGTCGCGACCGGCGGCTTCGGCCTAGGGAGCGATGCCGGTATAGCCGCAGTCGCGGACCCGGTACAGGTACCCGCTGCCCGCCGTGAGGTAGAGATCGGTGAGGCCCTCGCCGCCGAAACAAAGGTTCGTGGGGAAATCGCCTTGCAGGGGATGAGTGGCGACGACCCTTCCCGAGTCCTCGAAGACGTATATCAGCGGACCGGGGCCGTCGGTGGTCCACCCGGCGGCCGCTAGGATGAGGCCGTCGGCGGTCACCTTCAGGCCATCGGCGCCGCGCGCGGTAGCGAAATTGTGCAAAACCCGGTGCTCGCCCAGAGTCCCGTCGTCCAGCACCGGGTAGGCCCGCAGTTCGCGTTTGCGGCCCTCGCTGTAGTCGCTCTGAGCGACGTAGAGGGTCCTGCCGTCCGGCGAAAATGCCAGTCCGTTGGGGCGGGTGGTGTCGAAGGTCATGCGCTCGATATGCGAGTAATCGCAGTGGGGCATCAGCCGGTAGATCGATTCGTGATCCAGCTCCATATCTTCCCGATCCTGGCCGTAGCGCGGGTCCGTAAACCAGATTCGTCCGTGACCGTCCATCACCAGGTCGTTCGGGCTGTTCAGGAGATTGCCTTCGAAATTGTCCACGATGGTGTCCGCTCGATTCTCGGTGAACGAAATCAGCGATATGCGCCGCGCCCCGGACTCGCAGCAGAGGAGCTGGCCGGCCTCCGTCCACAGGAGACCGTTGCCGTTGTTGGTACCTTCGTAGAAGACGTCGGTCGCGCCGGTGAGCGCATCGAATCGCATCACCCGGTGCGTCGCCATGTCTACGAAGAGCACCGTCGAGCCGGTCCACTGCGGGCCCTCAGTGAATCCCCAGGGGCCCGAGACCTTCTCGATGTTCCAACTCATGATCGCCTCCTACCGCGAGCGCCCGCTAGTCTTCCCAGCGCAGGTACATTCCCAGGACCTCGCCCGGACGGCCGAGCATCATTTGAAAGGCCTCCGGCGCCTGGTCGACGTGCCAGTCGTGGGTGATGAGGTCCTTCACGTTGAGCCGTTTTTCGGCCAGCATCCCGAGGATTTCACGGGTGCCGGCCACGTCGAACCCACACGGGAAGGTCATGGTTAACCGGCGGTGATGGGCTTCGTCGAAGTCGATCTCAATTGGCTCCACGAAGTATCCCTGCATGCAGATCTTGCCCGGCTTTTCGGAATCGTTGCAGGCGCCGCGCACGGCTTCCAACATCATGGGCATCGTGTCGCTGCGGCCGGTGCATTCCACGATGATGTCGGCCCCGGCGGCTTGCTCGGCATGCACGGCCGTCACCACATCTTCCGTGGATGAGTTGATTGCCACATCGGCGCTCACCTTCCCGGAAAGCTCCACGCGGCGATCTAGGACGTCGGCAGTGATCACCCGCGCGCCTTTGTCCCGATAGATTTGTGCCGCCATCTGGCCGATCATCCCCTGGCCCAGCACCAGCACCAGTTCGCCGGCCTGCGGTTCGGTGAGATTACGACCCACCACCGGGGTCGAGGTGACTCCACCCATGCTCGCTTCGATGTCGCTTACACCGTCCGGGATCGCGGCCACCATGGAAGCGTCATGGCAGCCGAAGCCTGTGTAATTGCCCGCGACCGCGCCGACCGGATCGCCGGGTTCGAGCCGGGTGCGATTGAGGCCTACGAACACGCGGTCGCCCTCCTTCAACGAATCCACCCCTGGCCCGACTTCTTCCACCACCCCCACCCGCTGATAGCCGTAGATCGTGGGGTAACGATCCTGCACGCCGCGGTACAGGCCCCGGATCATCCAGCCGTCCGTGCCCACGCTGATGCCGGTCAGTGTCGTCCGGACCAGTACCTCGCCGGCATCGGGTTTCGGAACGTCAACCTCCCCGATTTCGACCTCGCCGACGCCGGCGAAAATCACCGCTTTCGTTCGCATACGCGCCAGCCGATCTCACTCCCGCGAATCCCGCGACAGGTTGGCAGTATGCTCGGCGAGCAGCACGATCGCAAAAACGGATTTCCCATGGCAAAAGCGACGGCCCGGCGGAGCACGAAGTCGGCGGCGAAGAAATTCAAAGCTCGCTCCCAGCGCGAATCCAAAGCCACCCGACGCGAACGCGTGGACGAGATCGTGCGCCGCCTGCACGAGCTCTACCCCGAGGCCGACTGCGCCCTCAGCTATTCGTCACCGTGGGAATTGCTGGTCGCCACGATCCTGTCGGCCCAGTGCACGGACGAGCGGGTCAACAAGGAAACTCCCGCCCTCTTCGCCCGCTACCCGACCATCGAGGCGATGGCCTCGGCCGGTCAGGAGGAGATGGAAGAGATGGTGCGGCGGACGGGATTCTTCCGCAACAAGGCCCGGGCCATCCGCGAGGCGGCAGCGGCGACCGTCGTAGACTTCGGCGGTGAACTTCCCCGGGATTTGGAACAGCTGCTCACCCTGCGCGGAGTGGCCCGCAAGACGGCCAACGTAGTTCTGGGCACGGCCTTCGGAATCCCCTCGGGCGTCGTCGTCGACACCCATATCGGCCGCCTGAGCCAGCGGCTGGGGCTCACCAAAGAGGCGAGTCCGGAGAAGATCGAGAAAGTGCTGATGGAGCTGATCGACCGGGATGAGTGGATCTTCACCGGGCACGCGATCATCTGGCACGGGCGCCAGGTCTGCGATGCCCGCAAGCCGCTCTGTTCCGAGTGCCGACTGAGCGACATCTGCCCGTCTTCGATCGCCGAGAAATAAGACCCACGCCATGCGTGTGCTGCTGACCGGCGCCAGCGGCTTCATCGGTCGCCGGCTGATCCCGGTCCTGGTGGAAGCCGGGCATGAGGTGTGGGGACTCTCTCGCGATCCAGCCTCCGCCCGCTTCGACCCGACGATCGCCCGGACGTTTCCCTGGCAGCCGCTTTCGGGACCTCCCTCGGCCGAAGCGCTGGAAGGGGTCGACGCCGTTATCCATCTGGCCGGGGAGTCCGTGCGCGGACGCTGGAACGCCCGCAAAAAAGAAGCCATCCGCGACACCCGCGTGACCGGCACCGCCAATCTTGTCGCCGGAATTCTGGCCGCCGATCCGCATCCCGCGACCCTCATTTCCGCCAGCGCGATGGGTTACTACGGACTCGATACCGGCGACGATCTCATGACCGAAGATTCTCCGCCCGGTTCGGACTTTCTTGCCGTGGTCGGCGTCGGTTGGGAGGCGGCCACGGAACCGGCCGCTGCCGCCGGTTTGCGGGTTGTGCTGTTGCGTACGTCGCTGGTTTTGGGCGACGACGGGGCGCTGCCGGCTCTGCTGCCATCGGCGGGGCTGGGACTCGGCGGACCCATCGCCGGTGGTAGCCAGTGGTGGTCGTGGGTCCACCAGCACGATCTGACTGGCATGGTCCTGCACGCGCTGACGAACGACTCGCTGAGCGGTCCGTTGAACGTCACCACCCCCGAAGCGGTGCGCCAGCACGAATTCGCCCGGGTGTTGGGTCGGGTGCTGGGAAGGCCGGCCTTCATGCCAATGCCGGGATTCGCCATTCGGTTGCTAATCGGCGAGTTCGCTGACGGGATCATTCACGGACCTCGAATGTCATCCGCCAAGGCCATCGATTCCGGCTATACGTTCCAATTCCCCGAACTCGAACCGGCCCTGCGAGATCTGCTGGATTCGTAGGCGTTGCCTCCAGAGACCCCGCAAGGTGCCGAGTGGCCGATCGGCAACATTGCGTTACGTTGCCTTCGGCGAACCCATGCTCCCTTCTTAAGACAAATCGCATCACCACTGAGGATAAGTTGGCAGATTCAGGAAGTTACGACGATACGCTTGCAAAACTGAGGGGCCCTCGAGACGAGCTCCGAAAGGAGCTAGAGGCGCAAATCGACAAGGGGGAGGCTCTCAAGTCGCGCGCGATCAGCTCCGCTGAAGGGCTCGAAGCAGCGCGCAATGATTATTGGTCCTGGTACGAAGATGCCCACCACCCCGATCGCCACGGACAGAGTGCCCAGGAGCACGTAGGCCGCCCTCACGGCCCGCGACTTCACCGGACGGACATCTGACAGGTCGATTCCGTCGGGACTCGCCAGAACTGAGTCCACCGGCGCGGCCTGAGCCATTCTATCTAAATCTCCCACTGGCCTCTTCTTCCCCCCATTAAAACCCGGTATCGCGATAGCAGATTGTACCCATATGTACATCGCGCCAGCATTCCCCGAGCATTGCCTAGAATCGATGGACCCAGCCAGCCAGCCAGCCGGAGGCCCCATGCCAATCGCCAACATCGACGCCGCCTCGAAGTTCTCGCCCGAGAAGATGCAGAAGAATTCGCTCTTCGCCAGCGATCAGCTCTTTTGCGACGTGTACTGCCTGGAGCCCGGCCAGGAGCAGCGCGTGCACGCGCACGACGGCTCGGACAAGATTTACTACGTCATCGAGGGCAGAGGGATGTTCACCCTGGGCGAGCAATCAAGCGAGCAGACCGCCGGCGATGTCGTCCATGCGCCCGCCGGCATCGACCACGGCGTCCGCAACGATTCCAGCGCCCGCCTCCGCTGTCTCGTCGTCATGGCTCCGCCGCCGAAGCACTAATCCCCCGGGCCGAGCTCCCGGTGTATGCCCAGAACCACCGTGTCCGAGTTGTCCGCCGGGTAGGGCGGGGCGGTGACGAAGAGCACCCGCGCTGCGGCATCGCCGGCGCAGCGGAACTCCAGCGACTCGCCCGGCAGGGTCACGACGGCCTCACCGGGGGCTAACCGCACAGATCCCGCCGCGCCGGTCTCCGCGTCGAACGAAATCACCTCCACCTCGCCACTCAGCACATAGGTGATCTGCTCGATGGTGCGATGAGCATGGACTCGATACCGCACTACCGGCTCGATCCGGCCCTCGGCCAGGGCCATGTTGCGGGAGGGTGTCAGATCGAACGGCCGCACCGGAATCTCATCCGGCGCAGCGAATTCAGTCCCAGCCTTTCTGACATTCAGCGTCGCGCCCATCGCCGTGTCCTTTCAGGTCATCGGAAAGAGCCCCGAAGGGGCCGGGTTCACGCTCCCATGCCCCCATCGTCAACGGTTCAGAGAAACTGTCTCGGAGAGACCTTTGCCTTACGCCGCATTCTGCCTCAGAATCGGAACCTCACGTCCGCCGGCCGCTCACCGACTCTTAATCCGCGCGACCGGTCATCAGAATCCGGAGTGGCACCATGGGCATATTGGAACGTTTCTCGCTGGCGGGCAGGACCGCCCTGGTGACCGGCGGCGGCACCGGCATCGGCCGTGGATTCGCCATCGCCCTGGCGGAAGCGGGGGCCGACGTGGCCGTCTCCGGGCGAACCGCTGGCACCATTGAAGCCGTCGCCGCCGAAGTCGAGGCTCTCGGCCGAAAATCTCTGGCCATCGTCGCCGATGTCCGCGTGAAGGCGGAAGTCGACGCCATGGTTGACGCCGTGGTCGACGCCTGGGGAGAGCTGGATATCGGCGTCAACAACGCCGGCGTCTGCACGCACATCGGCGTCGACGACATGGATGAGGCCGAGTGGGATCGCGTCATCGACACCAACCTCAAAGGGCCTTTCCTCTGTTCGCAGGCTCAGGCGCGGGTGATGCGGCCCAACAACTACGGGAAGATCATCAACAACGCCTCCATCTCCGGCAGCATCGTCAATCGACCCCAGGATCAGACCCACTACAACACGTCCAAGGCGGGCCTGATCCACCTGACCAAGTCGATGGCCGCTGAGTGGGCCGCCGATGGTATTTATGTCAACTCGATCAGCCCCGGCTACATCCGCACCGAAATGGCCGACACGCCCGAGATCGCCAAAATGCACCCCATCTGGCTCCGCGACACTCCGGTCGGCCGCCTCGGCGAGGTCGAAGACCTCCAGGGTGCGCTGATATTCCTGGCCTCCGACACATCCAACTTCGTCACCGGCTGCGACCTCATCGTCGACGGCGGATTCACCATCTGGTAGGAGGTCAAGAATGCCCGCGATATGGAAGTGACGGCGATCGCTAGAGCCTTCTCCCTCCGGCGAAGTTCCCTGACGAAGCAACGCTACACACGCTTGTCGAGAACGCCCCCAACATCCTGCCCCTCGCCGGCAGTCCGCGACTGACTGTCTTCGGCCGCGAGGTAACACTCGGCAACGGCAGCGCGGCTCTCGTCGCCGTCGAGACCAGCGGCCGCCTGTGCATCATCGAGGCAAAGCTGGCCCGCAACCCCGAAGCTCGTCGCGCCGTAGTCGCCCAGGTGCTGACCTATGCCGCCCATCTGCGTGGGATCGACCCGGCGGCTCTGGAAGAAGGCGCTATGCGGAAACATCTCGACCAGCGAGGCTTCGACTCCATCGAGGATGCCGTCCGTGCCGACGACCAGGACGGCTCCTTCGCCCCATCAGCTTTTCGGGACGGATTGGCGGAAAGCCTCGAAAGCGGCAAGTTCCGCCTGGTGATCGTGCTCGACGACGCGCCGCCAGAACTGGCCGTGCTGGTCGGATACCTTGAATCGATGACGCCTGACCTGCAGATCGACCTCATCACCGTCTCCGCCTACGATGTCGGCGGTACGCAGGTGATCGTCCCCCAGCGCGTCGATCCCGAGCGCGTAGAAGCCGAGCTCTCCACTGAAATCCGCCGACCTACCTCCCAGACCCGATACGTGCCCGGCACCGAGGAGTTCAAGAAAACCATCGACTTCTTGCCCGACAGCAACAGGCCCACATTCAACAAGATCGTGCAATGGGCGGAGCGTCTGGAATCAGCGGGCGCCGCACACCTCTCCTCCACCATCATTTCAAAAGAAGACCAGTGGATATTGCGGCCCCTCATACCCGGATTTGATAGCGGCTTGATAACTGTATGGCAAGATACGGATGTCCACATCGGCATCTACCGTTCCGCATTCAAGAATGCATGCGCCGGATACCCTTCCCGCCATCGAAGCCCTCCTGAACATGGAAATCGGCCGGAGCAGCATCATCTACGAAATCACCGACGAACTGCTCGACCTGCTAACTGCCGCCTACCGCGAAGCCTCAGGAGCAAAGACATGACCGCCACCCGCGCCGCCGACGCCAACCGCGGGCATGCCGCGCATACGAAAGCGGCGGAAGACCAATCGGGATTGCCCGGCGAGATTTACCGGCCGATAAACGTCACCGTCATCGGCGCCGGCAGCATGTTCACGCCGCGACTCATGAACGACATCCTGCGCGTCCCCGGGGCCGAAAGCGGCCGCATCAACCTGGTGGACCTCGACCCGGAACGTCTGGGCACGATGCGCCAGCTGATCGAGCGCCTGGTCGAGCAACTCGGCCGCGGCGACGGCTGGACGGTGAACGCCACCACCGACCGCCGCGAGGCCCTGGCCGGCTCCGATTTCATCGTCGTGACCATCGAAGTCAGTGGACTCGACTGCGTGCGCTTCGACAACGACATCCCGGCCAAATACGGCGTCGATCAGTGCATCGGCGACACCATCGGCCCGGGCGGGCTGTTCAAAGGCCTGCGCACCATCCCGGTCTTCCTGGACATCCTGGCCGACGCCGAGGAGCTCTGCCCCAACGCCCTGGTGCTCAATTACACCAACCCCATGAACATGCTGTGCCTGGCGGCGGCGCGGCGCAGTGGCATGCGCGTGGTCGGGCTGTGCCATTCCGTGCAGGGCACCGGCCGGCTGCTGGCCGGCCGGGCCGGGGTGGACTACGCCAAGCTGGACTGGCGGTGCGCCGGCATCAACCATCTGGCCTGGTTCACCACCCTTGAGCACGACGGCGAGGACCTTTACCCGCTGCTTTTCGAAAAGGCCCGCAACGACCTGGCCGGCGATCCCGCCGACCCCGACGACGCGGGCGACCTGGTCCGCAAGGACATGATGCTCAACTTCGGCGCCTTCATCACCGAGAGCTCCGGCCACCTCAGCGAGTACCTGCCTTACTACCGGACACGTACCGATTCGCTCGCACGCTACTGCCGCGAAGGCTACGAAGGCGGCTCCAGCTTTTACGCCGACGGCTGGCCGTCCTGGCGCGCCGAGGCTGATGAATCCCGCCGGCGCATGCTGGCAGGGGACGAGCCCATGGATTGGGACCGCAGCTTTGAGTACGCCTCCTGGATCGTCGAGGCCGTGATGAAGAATTCCGAGTACTTCATCCACGGCAACGTGCCCAACCAGACGCCCGACGGCGGACTCTTGATCGGCACTTTGCCGGCCGGCGAAATCATCGAGGTCGAGTGCCTGGTGAACGGCGACGGCGTCACTCCTCTGCCTTACGGAGAACTTCCCCCGCAGATGGCGGCGATCTGCCGCTCGAACATGGCGGTCTTCGAACTCGGTGTTGCCGCCGCGCTGGAACGGAGCAAAGAGCCGGCCATCCACGCGCTCATGCTCGACCCCCTCACCGCCGCCTGCTGCCCGCCGGCGGACATTCGCGAAATGACCCTCGAGCTATTCGACGCCGAGAAGGACTTTCTCCCGGCCTATCGCTGAGCTCGCCCGGACCTACACTTAGCAAAACGGTCGATTCAACTGCATTATCCGCACCTCTGCTGGGTACCTTCCCCATGGGGCCTGCTCCAGGTATCGCACCCTGACGCCGGGCATGTATCCGGTTCCCAATTGATGCTTCGATTACTGTATTGAGGCCGCCGCGCCTGTAAGTTTTCAGAGGAGAAGACGCGCCGGATCGCCGGCAGCGACCACCCGGTCGCGCGACGCCACCGGGCCGAATCAGGGACCTGCAAATACCGCCGATGAAACAGTCATTACCTCCGCCCACGGTCTACGATCATCCGGCCCTGATCGACTGGTTCATCAAGCACGACCCGCCGTTTGAGGCGTTCACCATCAGCGACGAAGCCATGGACCGGGTCCGCCAGGACCTGCTCGCCCTCCTGCGTTCGGCCGCGGAAGATCCAGAGATGCTGCGGGGGCTATCCAGGATCTGATCGGCTATTCCGCCCGCCCCCGGCGAAACGGCGCAGTTGAAACCTGATTTCGAGTTTCGGTGCATGAACGAAGGCGTGGACGAGTTCGCGGTGGGCGTCACTTACAGTTTCGTCCGGGACATCCTCTGGGAGAACGCCACTACCGAGAGATTCTTGCTCGCGCTCGGTCTGAGCGAGGGCGAACGGCTTTTCGAAGTTCCCGAAATGTCAATATGGCTCACCGGCACGGTTCAGTGCCTCCCGCGCGGGACTGAAATACCCACTCCGACCCCCACGCTAACGCCCACCCCACCTCCGACATCCACGCCCGGCCCGACGCGCACTCCCAGGCCGCCCGAGGGATTCATCGACGTCGAGGTTCTGCATTACAAAGGCCAGCGCTTCCCGCTGGAGCAATTTCACGAGGCCAAGCCGGACACCTGCATCCTGGAGCACCTCCACGCCACCTACAGGGTCCATTCTCTCAAGGGCGGCTCAGCGCTCGATCCGGAACCGTTCGAGTGTGGATTCGGCACCATTCTGGACGTGGTAGTTACTCGCGAGCGGATCACCGACGCCATCTGGGCAGACTATCGCAATCGCCTGGCGGAATCGACGGATTGAATTCGTCGGCCTCTGCTGCCATCACCGGACGGGAAGTCGGCCTCGGCATTTCCGATCGCCCATCGCCACGCGGTCTTGCCCGACGGATAGCCGACTGTCTTTGGAGGATGGCCGCTTGCCCGGGAGCAAAAAAGGGTAATCGAGCATGAGGACCGCCGGCCGTATCGCGGCCACAATGTTCGTGGCGGTGGCGCTCCTGGAACTGTTCGCGACTTGCGGCGGCGGAGACGTGTCGAAAGTCGCAGAGCCGGCGAGCGTGCCGGCGAAGGTACAACCGGCAGTACCGGCACCCACTCCAACCCCAACGCAACCGGCGGGGCCGGCGGCCGGGTCGACACCAACCCGAACGCCATCGGGCCCGGCGGAACCGGCGCCAACCCCGATTAAGCCGGTTGTGCCGGTGGAGTCGGATGACGGGTTGGTGACGCTGGAAGAAATGGGCGTTTCCGTGGAAGGCGAGCAGCCGGTCACCGCGTATGAGCTGCAGCCGGACGGGCTGCGATTCGCGAAGCCGGTGCGGCTAACGCTGGAGATCGCCGCCGGTCGACCGGAAATGCCGGTGGTGCTGCAGCTGGAAGGTGGGGAGCTGGAGGTCGTGCCGGTGCTGGAATACCACTTCGAGGCGGATTCTGGAGCGGCGACGGTGATGGTGGCCATCGAACATTTCAGCAGCGTCATTTTCGGATCTGGCGGAATGCTACAGGCGGAGCTAGAGGACATCCCCGATCAGCTGGTCGGCATACCGTTCCCGGTCACGGCGCATGTACGAGAGCGGCTGGTACGGCGGCGTCCGGTTGAGGCGCGAGGTGCTCGACCCGTGGACGGTCTCCGGAGTTCTGGAAGTTTCGCACCACCTTGCCTCCGGCAACGTGGACGATGCGCCTGAGGAGACCGAAGTATCCAGCGACTCGCTGACGGTTCTGGAGACGTTCATGTGCGATCAAGCGGGTCGGGCGCACATTATCTACTCGGTGGAGGTAGTTTGGGTGGATCAAGTATCAGTGATTAGAAAGTTCCCGGAAGCAACAGTGTCGGTGGACGTGCGCACGCGAACTTCGCAGTTGGGATTACTGGTTGAGTTCGAGTGCCGCGAACGGCCGACGCCGGCACCGACGCTCACACCCACGCCGTCGGACGGCTTGCTGGGGGTGCCGGTCCTCTACTACTTCGGCGATCGCTATCCGCTAGAGCAATTTCATCTGGACGAGCCGCATGGTTGCGACCTGGAGCAATACCACGCCGACTTCGAGGTCCATTCCCTGGAAGGTGGCTCCGCGCTCGACCCGGATCGAGGCGGGTGCGGATTCAGCACCGTTGCGGAAATTACGATCGCAACCGAGCGGATCACCGACGCCGTCTGGGCGGACTATCGCAATCGCTTCGCCGGAGTCGACCACTAGGCTGTTTGCGTCCCGTCGTCGTCTCCGCCGGGCCTCTTCATCTTCGCCGTCACCACCGCCCTCACACCCTCGTCGCCGAGGAAGTACTTCGCCACCGTCGTCACCAGTCCAATTACCATCGCCAGGATCACAAGCTTTTTCATATGATTTCCCCCTTGCCTGAATTAACGCCCGGGCCTCTCCACTCGTGACGACCCGGCCGGCCGCCGGAGGCCCTTTTCTGCGCTACCCTCAATCTGTCACCGGGAGATCAGGAAGCAGGACCCTTTGCAGATACCCGTCGTCCATTCCGACGCCAATCACCGCCGCCATCCCACCGAAGTTGTCATTGCGATCAGCCGGGACACGCTGGGCCGGCTCAACCCCATCGCCATCGGCTGGTCCACCGTCGCCAACCAGCATCCGCCCATGGTCGTAATCGCCATCGGGACCGATCAGCACTCGGCCCACGCCCTTCGCCACTCCCGCGAATTCACCGTCGCCTATCCATCCGAGTCCAAGGCCGCCGGCACCATACACTTCGGCACCGTCTCCGGCGCCGATGACGACAAGCTATCGGTTCGAGGCACGCCCACCCAACCCGCGACCGAAATCGACTCCATCCTGCTAACCGACGCCGTCGCCAACTTTGAATGCGTTCTGGACGGCGAGATCGTCGCCGGCGACCACACCCTCCTCGTCGGCCGCATCGTCGCCACCCACATGCACGCCGATCCCGAAGTCCGCCGCCTATACGAAGTCGACCACTTCGAGCTCCGGGGCGTCACCGTCAAGCCGTCCGGGTAACGACCCTGCCCATCACCCACCGCCACCGACCGAACCCGCGCTCGGCCATCCTTCGCCAGGGCTGACGCAGCCCGTCCGGCGATCTACGCCGTCGTGGCGGCGGGGCTCTCCTCCGCCGCTTTCGTCTCCACCGGCTCCACCCGCAGGTCCGGCAGCCACTCCAGGAAGCTCGGGAACCACCAGTTCTTGTCGCCCAGCAGTTTCATGCTGGCCGGTATCAAAATCGATCGCACGATGGTCGCGTCCAGGAAGATGGCCACCGCCAGGCCGAATCCCATCTGCTGCAACATCACCAACCGCCCGGTGGCGAATCCACCAAACACGGCGACCATTATCAACGCCGCCCCGGTGATCATACCTGCCGTCGTGCGCAGTCCATGCGCCACCGACTCTTCGTTATCGCCGGTTTGGTCGTAGCGCTCCCGGATCCGGCTCAGGAGGATGACGTGATAGTCCATGGACAGGCCAAACAGGATGCTGAAAAGAAACAGCGGTAGCCACGACTCAATGGTGTCCGTCTGGGTGAATCCCAGCAGATCGGCGCCCACTCCCAGCTGAAATACCAGCACCAGCAGGCCGTAGGCCGCGGCCACCGACAGCAGATTCATCAATATCGCCTTCAACGGGACCACCAGCGAGCGAAATGCCACCGTCAGCAAAATGAAGCTGAGGCTCAGCACAAACGCGAACACCCGGGGCATCCAAGTCTGGGCGATGTCGGTGAAGTCCATCTGCTTGGCGGTTCCACCACCCAGGTAAACCGCCGCCGGAATCTCGGCGGCCGGGATCATTTCGTCCCGAATCCGTCGCGCCGCCCCGATGCCGTCATTGCTGAATTGGTCCGCGTTGATCGGCACGGAAATCAGCGTCAGGTCCCTGGCCGAGTTGGTCTCGACACTCACGTTGCCGTAGATCGGATCGATCCGCAGGCTGTCGACCAGGCGCTCGATCCCGGCCTGCACCGCTATGCTGTCCACCGGACCGTCAACGACGATTTCCGCCGGGGACGCAAGGCCGGCGGAAAACTCCGCCTGCAATATCTCGAAGCCACGTTTCGTCTTCGCTTCGTCGGGAAATGAGCTGATTCCGGACGAACCCTGGTTGAGGCTGAGGACAGGTGACGCCGCCAGCAGCAGCAAACCTCCGGCCAGTACCAGGCTGACGACCGGTCTGGCCATCACAAGTTTTGTAATCCGGGTCCAGAACCTTCCGCCACCAGCACCCGAGCCGCCGAGAAACGGCAACGACCACGCTTCCACCCAATCGCCCAACAGGCTCAATACCGCCGGGAGCAGGGTCAACGCCGCCACCACCGCCACGAGCGCCACCAGCACCGCCCCCATGCCCAGGCTGTAAAACACCGAGGACGGCACCATCAGCATTCCGCTCAGCGCCAGCACGACCGCCATTCCCGAGAAAAATACCGCCCTTCCCGAAGTCGAGCCGGCCTTCGCGATCGCCTCCATCTTCTCCAGCCCCGCCGCCCTCTCCTCGCGATAGCGTCCGACGATGAACAGCGAATAGTCGATCCCAACCGCGAGCCCGATCATCGTGATCATATTGACGATAAAAAATGACAGCTGATATGCCTGTCCCGCCAGCGACGCCAGCGCCACCGCCACCACTATCGACACTATGGCCAGCAGCAACGGGATGCCCGCCGCTCCCACCGCCCGGAAGACCAGCACCAGTATCACCAGCGCCACCCCTATACCAATCGTCTCACCGGTCTTGAGATCTTCTTCGGACAGAACGGCGAAGTCCCGATTGACGCTGCCGAGCCCGACCACGAATGTTTCAAATCCCGCCGCCGTCGGTTGAACCGCTTCTCGCACGGTGTCGATGTTCCCTACGACCTGATTCACATCGCCGGCCATCACCACGGGGATAATCGTCGTGTGACGGTCCGACGAGACCATGCTCTCGTCGCCCAGCATGTAGTAGTTCACCGCGATTTGGACGATCTCGCTGCCCAGTCCGACGACACTCAGCGTCAGCCCGGACACCTGCTCCTCAAACGCGGGATCGTCCACCGTCAACTCATCCGAGCGCACGATCAGCATTTCCGTAACCCTCAGGGGACCGCGCAGCCGCTCTTGCAGCAGGTCGGCGGCGATCTGAGACTCCGGCTCGTTGAGGAACCTATCCTCCGTGCTCACGGCGCTGGCGAACAGATTCGCCGACACCCACAACGACACCACCACCGCCAGACCCCAGAAGGCCAGGATGCTCCACGGATGCCGCGAACTGGCTACCGCCAGCGATTCAGTCGAAAGCTTCAATGAAAATCTCCTCCGGCTGGTGCCCCACAGCCAGGCGTTTTCGCTTCACGGTCAGGAATCGTCAATCGGAGATTGTACTAGCGTCCGGTTCGATTGCGTGTCCCGCCTCATACGGGGCGGTGGTTTCTCAGCTGACCAGCAGCAGTCCTGTGCCGTACATCACCAGGATTCCCAGAGCGACCCCGGCCGCATTCAGCATCGCGAAGACTGAGCCCTCGGGTTTGCGCCCCATCATCCGCGTGATCTGCCACACGACCTGAAATATCGCTCCCGCGCCGATGGCGAGAAAGAGCGTGGACCAAATTGGAGAGAACGCGAATCCGCCCAGCCACGTACCCAGGATCGCCGGCATTCCCGCGATCAGCCCGGCCGCCAGCAGGTGTTTCACCAGCCCGGAAACCCGGCCTTCCATCCGCGCCAGCGGCGCCGCGATCGCCAACCCTTCCGTCGTGTTGTGCGCCGCGAATCCCACCACCAGCATCGTCCCCAGCGCGATCGACCCACCGGTGTACGCCGCGCCGATCGCCAGGCCTTCTCCCAGATTGTGCAGCCCGATTCCCACCGCGATGGAATACACCAGCACCAGCGTCGACGCTCCCGCCGCGCCGGCGACCACCTTCCGCGATCTATCCACCGCCGACACCGCCAGGAACGCCAGCACTATTCCGGCCGCCACCAGGGCAACTCCCTGGAACGCCGCCGCCACTTCGCCGGCGAAGTCCAGCGACTCGTCCACCGCATCGACCCCCAGGAACAGCAGCAGTCCCACCGTGAAGCTCAGGAAGAAATTCAGCCAGCGGTCCGTGAGCCGCCTCAAGAATGGATACCAGAGCAAACCCATCAGCACCGGGATCACTCCCACGTAGACCCCCAGCAGGGTAAATGTGGCGAAGTAGCGGCCGTCCGGCACCGGCGAAAGCGCCGCCACCTCCGCCACCTTCTCGAAAGTGACTCCGTTCGTGCTTATCAGCACCACCGAATGCGGCTCGCCCTCGCTCCATGGATATGGAATCGACAGCGTCGCCCGATCCAGCCGCCCCAGCACAGCGTCCGGCTCGGCTGTGAACTGCCACAGAGCCTCATCCACCGTGACCTGCGCGATCGTCACCTCTTCAGGACCGCCATTTACTACCTCAACCCCGATCCGGCCTTCGGTGAAATAGATACGCTCGATCGTCAGCTCTTCAATCGGCGGGAACGCTGCCTCGAAAACTCCCGCGGGCCCGATCTTCGCGAACAGCGCCAGCAGACCCGCCAGCAGTACCATCGGCAACATACCGAATAACCAGAACATCGGCCCCCGGCCTCCGGCCGTCCGTTCCCTGGTCTCGATCTCTCCTGCCATATCTATTCCCCCACCACTTCAAAGAACCCCATCCAGCCCAACTCCGCGAACTCCGCCTGATGCGCATGGAACATGTACAGCCCCGGCGTGTCGTACTGGAATTCCAGCACCGCCCGCTCCCCCTGGCACAGCATCACCGTGTCCGTCAGCTCGAACGTCTCCATCGACGTGCCGGTGCGGTAAAGCCGGAACATCTGCGCGTGCAGATGGAACGAGTTGATCAGGTCGAACTCGGTCAGATTCACCAGGTATATACGCTGTAATTCCCCGACCTTCACCCGAATGTGATGCTCCGGTTTGGCATGGTGAAACGCCACCGTATTCACGGCGTAAAAGGTGTTCTCACCATTGAATTCAGTCGAAAACCCGTTCATCACCATCACCATTTCCCGCGCCGGCGGCCTGCCCTCGGGCGGATCCACGATGAACGCGCCGTAAAGCCCCTTGTGGACGTGCCGCTTCAGCGGCACGGCGTGGCAGTGGTAAAGGTGACAGCCCCACGGCGCCGCCTCGAATTCGTAGACGAACGACTCCCCCGGGTTCACGATCTCGAATACTCCGTCCATCCCTGCCGGGTGCACGCCGTGAAAGTGGATCGTGTGCGGATGCGCTCCGGCATTGGTGAAGTTGACCCGCATCAGGTCTCCGGCCGTCGCCCGGAACGTCGGACCCGGCACCTGCCCGTTGTAGGTCCAGGCCGGGAAGAACACCCCTGGCGCGATCTCTATTTCCCTGTCTAATGCCACCACTGCGTACTCCCGCAGCGTCCGGCCGTCCGGGAGCGTGCTCACCTGCCCGTAGTCAAACTCCTCCAGGAACTTCATCGGGTCGAATTGACTGACATCCACGTCTCCCACCGTCCCGGAGGAATCGTGCCCATGCGGGTCGCCATCGGGCTCATACTGGCCACTTTCGCCGTAGGCGCGGTCCGCCTCGCTCACCGTGGCGGGCCTGGACCGATCCCCGGAATCACCCTCGACCATCGCGGCCGTGCCGGCCAACCCCGCCGCCGCCCCCAGCGAGCCGCGCATCATGCCGCGTCTCGTTATTTCAACGTTGCTGCGCGGTCGTTTTACCCGCCGGGCGAACCTCTCCACCAGCGGCCGCACCAGCCGTCGGTACAACCCCCTCGCCGGCGCGACTTTCGCCTCCGCCCCATCTTCATTATTTGCAATACGAATCTTTGATTTCATATATATAAATTACAGTATTTGCATATCGAAACAAAGGCTTCCTTCCCCATCAAATCACCCGGTCGATCAGCTCTTGCTTGCCCCCCAACGACAGCCCACCATCTCCACCTGCTACGCCGCCCCGATGACCGGCTATGCAGAAAAACTCGACCGTGCCTTCCGCGCCAGCGACAACTTCGCTTGCGTAGGGTTGGACCCGGTCCCCGACCTAATGCCTGTGTCGGACGTCGCCGCCTTCAACCAGCTCGTGGTCGACGCCACGCACGACCTCGTCTGCGCCTACAAGCCACAGCTCGCCTTCTACGAGGCCCTCGGAGTGCCGGTCTTCCAAGCGCTCGAGGACACCGTCGAGTACATCAGGCGGCGCGCTCCGGAGGCAGTGATCATCGGCGACGGCAAGCGCGCCGATATCTCCTCCACCGCCGCCGCCTACGCCCGGGCCATGTTCAAGACCTGGGATTTCGACGCCGCGACCGTCAACGCATACCAGGGCGACGACGCCGTTCTACCCTTCCTCGATTACCCGAATCGCGGCGTCTATCTCGTCTGCCTTACCTCAAACGACAGCGCCGAACGCCTGCAAACCCTTCGGGCAGGCGACCCCGGCGGCGATTCATTCCTCTACGAGCAAGTAGCCGGGCTGGCCGCTCAACTCGATCGCGCCGGCGAGACGGGCCTGGTCCTGGGGGCCAACCGCACGGAAGCGATCCGCGATCTTCGCGCCGCCTATCCCCGGATGCCTTTCCTGATCCCGGGAGTCGGCGCCCAGCAGGGTGACGCCCGTTCCGCAGCCGCAGCCGGAATCGACGCCGCCGGCAGTGGCATCGTCATCAGCTCGTCCCGAGCCATTATGTACGCCCCGGACGGCGGCGACGGTCCCGCGCCCGCCATCCGCACCGCCGCTCAGCGACTTCGCGATACCATCAACTCCGCCCTCCAGAACTGAGACCCCGCAATGCCCGGCCAGACCTACACCGCGCGCCTGCGGGGGATCAACGTCGGCAGCAAGAACAAGCTACCGATGAAAGACCTTGCCGCGCTCTTTCGCGACGCCGGGTGCGAGCACGTGCAGACCTACATCCAGAGCGGCAACGTGGTTTTCCAGGCGGCGCCTGCCCTCGCTCAGCGCATTCCCGCTCTCATCGCAAAGGCCATCTCGGAGAACTTCGGCTACCGGGTTCCGGTGGTGGCGCGCACGGCCGATGAGTTCCGTCAGGTTGCGCACGACAACCCGTTCCTGCGATCTGACGCCGACCCCAGGACACTGCATGTCATGTTTCTCATGGACTTGCCGGATGCCACCACGGTCGCCGAACTCGACCCCGCGCGCTCCACTCCCGACGCATTTCTGGTCCGCGGTCGTGAGATCTATCTCCACTGTCCCGGCGGCATGGCCCGCACCAAATGGACCAACCAGTACTTCGATTCGAGTCTCGGCACGACCAGCACCGCCCGCAACTGGAGGACCGTACTGAAACTGGTCGAGCTTGCCGGGGACTCATGACGCTTCACGAATTCCAGTTGCCGCTCTTGTCAGTGTCGCCCATCCCGTACGACCGGCGCTACACCAGCCAGGTTCCGTCGATCGCGACCCGGAAACTCGATTCACTCACGCCTTCGCCCGGCTCGATCACCCGGTGGTCCGTTCCGCGCTTTTCCGCGTCAGCGCCGCCGCCGCCGCCGCCAGCAACAGAATCACTCCCGCGCCCACCAGCGCGACTCGAAACCCGCTTGCCATCACGTCAGGCGGCGCATCCAGCGCCGACGACGACGCCGCCACTCCCACCACCACCATCGTGAACACCGCCCCGCCCACCACCTGACCCAGCCCCACCCCGAACGTCCGTGACAGCGCCAGGAATCCTCCCGCCAGACCGGCCCGATTTGGAGGCAGCGCGCTCAACATCGCGCTCGCGTTCGGCGGTTGAAACAGCGCCTGCCCAACCCCCACCGCCACCATCGGCAGAATCAGCACTGACACCGTCGCGCCCGCCGCCAGCAATCCAATGGCTATCAGCCCCGCCGACCGCAGCAATAGTCCCGTCGTCACTGTCAGTCGCGGACCGAATCGATCCGACAAAATCCCGCCCGTCGAGGCGAATAGCAACGTCGACAGCGAGATAACCGCCATCACCAATCCGACCTTCGTCACCTCCAGGCCCATCTGGTTTTGCAGCATGAACGGAAGCAACAAAAGGGTCGCGCCAAAGGCGATGAAGTTCAGCAACGCGATAAATACCGCCAGGCTGAAGCCCCGGTTGCGGAACACGCTGAGAGCCACGACCGGATGCGACACCTTGACCTGGACCACCAGAAACGCCGCCAGCATCACCACCGTCACCGCCGCCAGCACCAGTATCTGATTCGAGGCCCATCCCACTTTCGAACCCTGATTAAGGGCGAAGAACAGCGGCACCACCCACAGCGCCAGCAGCACCGTGCCTACGTAGTCGAACCGCTCGCCCTCGGCTTTGGGCGATTCCCGCAAGATCCGGCTGCCCACTATCGAAGCTAGCAACATCACCGGCACCGGCAACAGAAAGACATATCTCCACCCGACGGTTCCCGTTATCAGTCCCCCCAGCGCCGGACCCAGCATCAGACCCACCGATACCATCGTCACGTTCACGCCCATCGCCTTGCCCCGCTCCTCGCGTGGAAAAGCCGCCACCAGCAGCGCCGGGCCCACCGCCTGCATGGCCGCCGCGCCCGCGCCCTGAAATATCCGCGTCACGTATAGCCAGGGCAGACTCGGCGTGAACGTGCTCAGAACTCCACCGATGCCCACCACCAGCATCCCGGCGATCATCACCTTCTTCCGCCCGGCAATGTCCGCCAGCCGCCCGAGAGGCAGCAGCAGCGCATTCATGGTCAGAAACAGCACCAGCACCACCCAGCTCACCGCCGTGAGGTCCACGTTGTAGTGACCGGCGATCGTCGGCAGCGCCACCAGCGAACTGTTCATGTCCATCGCCGAGAACAGGAACGTGCCGCTGATCACCGCGGCTACCTTCCATTTGTAGTTCCCGGATGTCGCTTCGGGCGCCGTCGCCGCCATCAGTTACTCCCTATTTCGGGCCTTCGCCCGTCTCCCTTTTTGCCGGACCGAGCCTAGCACCACCCGGCCCTACCCCTCCGCTTCCACCGCTGTCACCACGTCCCGCGCATCAAGCAGCATCAGATAGTCCAGCACGGCCACCAACACCACACCAGCGCTCCACACCGGCGACGATATTCGCGCGCCTCCCTCGTCGGCAATCAACGGATTAGCCTCCCAGGTCAATAGCGACACCAGCAGCGTAATAACTAACATCGTCAACACCACCATCAGGTGATAGCGCTCGATCCGGTGCAACCTCACCGCGATAACCAGCAAGAGCAGCGCGCCAAACACATCAAGCGAGTGAACCGGCAGCTCAATTCGAGAGGAGAATTGCAGATACATCACCAGCACCCCTACCGCCACAGCCCCCGTCCCCACCCATCTCGCCGGACTCATAACCTTGGACCAGGCCGCTGGCCCAAATTCATTGTCGAGCCGCCGCCTCAGACGCAATAACGCCACGAAGCAACCTGCGATCGCCGCGACCACTAATGTCATCAGTAGCCCCACCACAATCACCACCCTTGGCAGTGATGCGGTTGCCGCCTGCTCACGCACCAGGAGTCGGAAAGGGAGAATCTGCCAGAAGACCAGCAGGAGAAACATGGGTGCCATCGGAATAAAGGCTCGAATATCAGCCTGAGCCAATATTCCATGCGCAACGTCCGGATCACGCACCGCCTCCGTCACCAGAAATTCCGGCATCCTGCTCATGCGGCCATTCCTTCTCTCCGGGGCGGCCCTCTTTCGACCAGCGCCATTAGACCGACCGACCTTTCGACCCGGGCGAGTGGTCTCCTCAGGCGGACGTCCCGCCTCCCCCACGCTCGCCCATACTTTTCACCAACTGACCCTTGCTCGCCGCTCACCGCGCCGAAGGTCGCAATCCGCGCCCCCACTCGACTGCTACCCTCAAATCCACTCCGTCCCACTATCCTCAACCGCGAGCTTGAAAACATGACTGCCCGGCTCACCCCCAGCCCCGACCGCTTCCCCGACACCCCCCGGATCGGCATCGGCATGATCGGCTACGCCCTGATGGGCAAGGCCCACACCAACGCCCTGCTCAAGATCCCGCACATGATGTATCCCCCGTCCGCCATCCCGGTGCTCGAGAGCATCTCCGGCCGCACCGAATCCGCCGTCGCCGAGGCCGCCGCCCGCTACGGCTATCGTACCTATTCCACCGACTGGCACAACATCGTCAACGACCCGGCCGTGCAGGTCCTGGACAACAGCGGCCCCAACAACCTCCACGTCCCCGCCTCCCTTGAGGCCATCAAGCTCGGCAAGCACGTCATCTGCGAAAAGCCGCTCGGAATGAACGCCGCCGAGGCGAAGCAGCTCTGGCAGGCCGCCGAAGCCGCCGGCATCAAGCACATGACCGGCTTCAACTACCGCTTCGTCCCGGCCATCCAGTTCGCCCGCCAGCTAATTCAGGACGGCGTCATCGGCGATATCCGCCACTTTCGCGGCCAGTATCTCCAGCAATCGCTGGTCGATGCTGATGCGCCGCAAAAATGGCGGCTCGACCGCGCCCAAGCCGGCAAGGGCACCCTGGGCGATCTCGGTTCCCACACCGTCGATCTGGCCCGCTTTCTGGTCGGCGAGCCGGTCCGCGTCAACGGCATCGTCAAGACCATGGTCCCCGAGCGCCCTTCCGTCGAAGACCCGGCCGTGATGGCTTCCGTCACCGTCGACGACGCCTACGTAGCCCTGATGGAATTCGCCAACGACGCCATCGCCACCGTTGAAGGCACCAAGTACGCCACCGGCCGCGACAACTTCAACCTCTTCGAGATCAACGGCACCCGCGGCTCCATCGCCTACAACCAGGAGCAGATGAACGAGCTCCAGCTCTACACCGACGACATCGGCCCCGACGGCGCCAACGGCTTTCGCCGCGTCACCTGCAGCCAGCCCGGCCATCCCTACGCCGAGTACTGGTGGGCCCGCGGCCACATCATCGGCTGGGAGCACACCTTCGTGCACGAGCTGCACCACTTCCTGGACTGCATCGTCAACGACAAGGATGTCGCTCCCCTCGGCGCCACCTTCGAGGACGGCTACCGCGTCGATCTCATCCTGGACGCCATCGCCGAATCCTCCGACAACAACGGCAACGGCGTGTCCCTCAACTTCTAACCGCCCCTCCAGACTCTCAACTAGGGCGCGCCGATTCGGCAGGTCCCGCTCGCCGGAAATGGCTGGCACTCGCCCCCCATCTCCACTTCATCATATTCGGACGAAAAACACTCGCCCGCCACCGTCACGCCCGGCCCACCGCCACGTTTGAACTAGACGCGGGGGATGCGCCCCGGCGATCGTCTCCCGTCCCCGGCGGACGCTCCCCCGCAGCCCCTTTTTTTGTCCGCCAGCTTAAGAAACGCCAGACCATGACCGGCGAACCCGGCGAATAATCCCGGGTATTTACCGATACCTCCTCCCGCCCGTGCCCGGGCGGTCCGGTCCACCCAGCGCCCTCCGGCCTCGGCCATTCCCTCACCCGCCCATCTCCCGTGATCCGGCAGAGATCGGCCAGGAAAATCACGATCCCGCTCACCCCCGAGTAGACGTGAGAGCTGTATTCGGGCTCGCCGCCATAGCCAATCGTTTCCCACCGGACCCCATCCTCCACCGTCTCGGCCCTCAAAATCACGTATTCCCCGACCGACGAGGCAAGCTCCAGAAACCGTTTCCGCTCGCCCGTCAAATCCGGCTCGCCCTCCGTACCCATCGTTAATCTGGTCCGCGAGTCCCGGCAATCAATACGTAAGCGACCTTGTTACTCCGACTTCTCGAAAGCCTCATCCTGCGCGTTCTTGGCCAGCATTCGGATCGCGTGCCGGAGCCGCAGCAGCACCCGCGGCCGGCCCAAGGTCCGCATTGTCTCGAACAGCGGCGGCGACGCCTTCGAACCTGTGATCGCCACCCTGATCGGCATGAACAACTCCCCCGCCTTCCACCCCAGCGCATCCGCCATCCCGCGCAGATTCTTCTCCGTCTGCTCCACGTCTTGCACGCCAAAGTCCTGCACCAGCTCGAACACCGTCGACAGCGCCGCCGCCGTCTCCTCCCCCGTGCCCTTCTTCTTCACCAGGAACTTCATATCCGGCTCCACCTCTTCCACCAGGAAGAATCGCAGCGCCTCCGGGAAGTCCGACAGCTTCTTCACCCGCTCCTGCTCCAGCACCACCGCCGCTCGCAGGTAGTCCTCATCCGGTACCTCCAGCCCGGCCTCCTTCAAGAATGGCTCCGCCCGCCGCGCCAGCTCCGCCACCTCCATCTTTCGGATGTACATCCCGTTAAACCAGTCCAGCCGGGCGAAATCGAACACCGCGTTCGACTTCGTGATCCGCTCCATGCTGAACGCCTCGATCAGCTCCTCCATCGTGAACAGCTCGCGCTCGTCGCCCGGATTCCACCCCAGCAGGGCGATGAAATTCACCACCGCCTCCGGCAGATAGCCCTGCTCGCGATACTCCTCCACCGCCACCGAGCCGTCTCGCTTGCTCAATTTCTGGCGTTTCGCGTTCAGCGTCAGAGGCATGTGCCCAAACCGCGGCAGCTCCAGCTCCAGCGCCTCGTACATCACAACCTGTTTGAACGTATTGGAAATGTGATCCCCACCCCGAACCACGTCCGTGATCTCCATCAGGTGATCGTCCACGACAACCGCGAAGTTGTACACCGGCGTCCCGTCCGAGCGGCCCACGATGAAATCCCCCCACAACCCGGCATCCTCCTCCAACCGGCCCAGAATCATGTCCTCGAACGACACCTGACCCGGCATCACCCGAAACCTTGTCGCCGCCTCCTCGCCGGCCTCCAGCCGGGTTTCCACTTCCTCAGCCATTAAATTGCGGCACTTGCCCGAATACTTGGGCGCCCGTCCCGCCTTCTGCGCCACCTTGCGCTCCTCCGCCAATTCCTCTCGGGTGCAGAAGCACCGATAGGTGTGCCCGGCCGCCGTCAACTTCGCCAGCCAGTACTTATGGATGTCCAGACGCTCGCTCTGCCGGTAAGGCCCGTGTTCGCCGCCGGCGTCCGGTCCCTCATCCCATTCCAGCCCCAGCCAACCCAGTCCGTCCAGCACCGCCTGCTCGAACTCTGGCGTGCTCCGATCCCGCGCCGTGTCCTCGATGCGCAGCACGAACGTCCCGCTGCTCTGCCGCGCCAGTAGATAGTTATATAGAGCCGTCCGGGCGTTACCGATGTGAATGCTGCCCGTCGGGCTCGGCGCCATCCGGAACCGTCGTTGTTCAGCCAAATAGAATCTCCATCGCGGTCACGTGAGGCCGTTACAGTCGCTCATCGGCCCGTGCAGTTTACGTTCACCAGCCGCCCCTCAGCGAGCGCCGCGATTACCACGAGCCTCCGGTAGCATCGCCACTTCCTCCGCCCGATGCATCCGCGCCGACTTGTACGCCGCCTCGATGCACGCCACCCCCTGCCAGCCGTCCACGTCCGTCACCGAGGGCTTCCTCCCCGCCAGCACCGCCTCCGCGAACTCCTTCATAAGCAACTCGTTCATATTGTCGCCGAACTGCACCTGCACCACTCCCCCCTCTTCCCCGGCATCCAGCGTGCGCGTGAAGTACTGACCAGTCAGATCGAACTCCAGCGCTCCTTTCGTTCCCAGGATACGCACACTCACATCGCCCCAGTTCACCGATTTCAGCGGTCGATTCCAACTCGGATCGCAACTCCCGATTGCGCCACCGTCGAACGCCAGCACCAGCATCGCGACGTCCTCCACGCCCAATCCGGGCCTCGCCAATGTCGCCGCCTCTGCGTAGATTTCCACCACCTCCCGCCCACCGAACCACCGCATCAGGTCGATCCCGTGCACGATGTGATCCATAATCGTCCCTCCGCCCGACAGTAGCGGGTCCACGAACCAGCCCTCCGGTGTCTTTTTCAGGTGATTCGTCGCGTGCATCGCCAGAATCCGCCCGATTTGCCCCGCTTCGATCCGTCGCTTCGCGTCCACCGCTCGCGGGTCGAACCGGCACGGGTAGGTCGGCGTCAGGCTCAGCCCCTTCGCCGCCGCCAGTTCCAGCAGCGCCGAGGCGTCCGCCAGGTTCGTGGCCAACGGCTTCTCCAGCAGAACGTGCTTGCCCGCCCGTAACGCCGCCTCGGCATGCTCGCGGTGATAGGCGTTCGTCGAGCAGATCACCACCGCGTCGACGTCGTCCCGCGCCAGCAAATCATCAACGCTCTCCAGGATCGCCACCTCCTCCGGCAGCGCCCGCCACGCCTCCTCCGCCTGTTCCGGGATCGTATCCGCCACCGCCACCAATTCCACCATCGGCAAGTCCAACGCCGCCCCCACCCAGCCGTATTGGTGCGGATGATCGAAACTGATCGCCCCCAGCCGCAACTTTTTCACAGCGTCACCGCTTCCGCACCGTCCGGGGTCTTCGCGGCCGCGGCCACCGCCAGTTCCAGCAACCGCTCCTCCGCCGCCGCCTCCCGAACGCCCACCCCGTCATCCAGGCTCTCCACGAAGGCCCCCAGCATCCGCCGCAGCGGCGACTCCACATAGGTCTCTTCCAGCACCTGCAAACGCTCGCCCAGCAGCCGGTTCGGGCTCGTCGCCGAATCGTATTCCAGCATCCCCTGCTCCGTCACCACCTCCACCAGCGTCCGTTCCCCGGCCGGCGGATAGGCGGCGCTGGCCTCCGCATAGCCGATCGCTCCGTTGGCGAAGCGCACCACGCTCAAGACCTGATCCTCGGCCTCACCCCGCAACGCCGACCTCTGGCAAAACACCCGCTCCACCGCCCCACCCAGCGTCACCAGCACGTCCAGCGCCCACCATTCCAGCGCGTCCAGATTCGCCCCGGCCGCCGCCAGCCGGATCGCCCGCACCGTGATCACCTCTCCCATCTCAGGGCGATCCGCTCCCGCCAGCATCGACTCGATCCGGGGATCGAACCGCGCCGGCCGCGCCAGCCGCAGTCTGCCGCCGTGCTCCCTATGTAAAGAAAGCAGCGCGCTCCGCCATGCGGCCCGCGGTGCGTGCATAAATACCGTCTTCCCGTCCGCCAGCGCCCCGGCCACCGCCGGCGGCAAATCCGGGTCTCGCGTGAACACATCCACCACCCCGACGTCGCCGGCTGTCAACTGAATCCCTGAAATATCGGCGTAGGCCGCTTCCCGCTCCGCCCGCTCCGCCTCTCCCACCAGCAACACCCGCCTCACCGCGCCTCTAGAGCCACTTCCGCTCATCCACTCCCGCCGTCGAGATCGGGCAGCTTCAGAATCCCCTTTTGCAGCACCAGCGGCAGCGCCATCGGCAGTCCCCCGTGAGTCAGCTCGCCCGCCAGCAGTCTTCTCATCGCCTCCCCCAAATCCATCCACTGCACCCCGATGAGCTCCGTCTCGTCCGGCTCCGCCTCGCCCTCCGACAGGTCCCGCGCTAGATAGAAATCGAATCGTAACGAGGTCAACGCCGGCACCGGATGCAACCCGCCGATGTGCTCCAGCGAGCCGGCGATCCAGCCCGTTTCCTCCCGCAGCTCCCGCGCCGCCGCCTGCACCAGGTTCTCGCCTCGCTCCACCGTGCCCATCGGAATGTCCGTCAGCACCTTCCCCATCGGGTGCCGGTATTCGTTCACCAGCAGCAGCCGGTCCTGTTCGTCCACCGCCAGCACCCCCACCGCCGTCGACTTTATCCCCAGGTATGTGTAGAGGTGCTCCCGGCCATCATGGTCGGCTCGCAGCAAATCCTCGATAACCGGGAATCGACCCCGCCACGCCACCCGCGAATTTTTCACCGACCAGCCAAGTTTCATGGCCCATCTTCGCCCACCGCTTGCGCATTCCGCCAGTTGACCCTGGCCTTGGCACCCCCGCGGCGGCTCCGCCACCAGGTGAAACAGCACGTACGAGTCCGCATCCAGCACCCGCACGATCTCCAGCAGCGCCGCCCGCCTCGCCGCCGGATGTAGATCCCGCGTCATCCCCACCCAGCGCCTCCGTCCCCTTCGCACCACAAGAGCTCGCACCGGCGAGTTAAGCGGGCACTCCCGGACCGTTATTCGATCTCTTCCTCCGCCGCCCGCCGTCCCATCATCAATTCCGGTGCCAACTCCGACTCGCCTCCGGCCCTACCAGATCGACCTCCAATCAAAACTCGTCTCCCAGCAATATGTGGCCGGCCCGGCCCGCGACCGGCCCTCGGTCTTACTCACCTCGGTCGCTCCATCCAGATCACCTGGCGAATTCGATCCCGCGCCTCCTCCGACAGCGAGTCCACCGATCGCAAGAAATACTCCAAACGGAAGTCGAAGAGCATGTTTCGGAATTCTCCCGGCGACATCCCACAGCCATCGCAGAAAAGGGCCATCAGCTTGGGCTCCGACGGGAGCAAACGGGCGTGTTCCAGATCGCACACCACCGACGCCGACGTCCCCGCGCGCCTCGCCACCTCCGCCATCGTCCGCGTTCCCCGCACGACGTTCAGCCACTTCCCCATGATCTCCACACCCGGTCGTGCCGGCAGCATTCGCCGTGTAAACCTTCCGCCGCCTGCCATTCCACATCGATCCATCCAGCACAGTCGCGACTTCATACGCTAAATTATGAATGCGTGATTGCGCGTATCTATTCATTTTTCATGCAATCTTAGTTTGCATTTGTATTTATAGTCAAGCCGCCCCCCGGGGCCGCTCTCTTGCCACCTTGTGTAAGATTCTTCTGATTCCTTTGGGGTATGGTCTAGTGGTAGGACGCTTGGTTCTGGCCCAAGTAGCGAGGGTTCAAATCCTTCTACCCCAGCCGATTTTGCCGCATATCCACACGCCCGTGACATCCGTGCCCGCATCTCGGGCCGCACCCCGGCACCTGAGCTCGCCGTGAACCGCGAACCGCGAACCGCGAACCGCGAACCTATCGAAGTCCGCCTTTACGGCGGCGCCAATAATGCCACTGTGCAGGTGAGCACAAGGAGTGACAATGCCACCGGCTGTGCCTCTGTCGTCTTGTTGCACGGCGGACCCGGCGCTCCCGGCTCCGTCGACGACCTCGCCGCCGTCGCCCCCGAATCCGCCGCAATCGTCGGGCATTCCTGGGGCGCCATGCTCGCCCTCTCCTACGCCGCCTACCAGAAAGCCGTCGAGCGGCGACTCACCCCGGACGACACCGCCGGGCTCGAAGAGATCGACCGGCAACTCGAAGCCGCGACCGACCAGGCCGATCGCGATCGGCTCTTCGCCCGGTACGGCCAGATATTCAATCGCGCCGATTCCTTCGATCCCCTTCCCTACACCGCCCCCCTTCCTTCCTGATGAGCGCGGCTTCAACGAAACCTGGGCCGATGTCCTCCGGCTGCAGGAAAGCGGAATCGAGCCGGCCGCCTTCTCTTCCATAACAGCCCCGGTCCTCATGCTCCACGGCGACGACGATCCCCACCCCGGCCCCGCCACCCACGACACCCTGCGGCGCCACATCCCCCACCTCCAGTACACCGGGCTCCCGCGCTGCGGCCATTCCCCCTGGCGCGAGCGCCACGCCCGCGAGCCGTTTCTCGACGCTCTCCGCCAATGGATCACCGAAAACTCGACCCGTCGGCAAGGTTAGGAAAAAGAACGGCTGTGCCGCTAATCTCCCATCACGCCTATTTGCTACCCAACCTGAACACAGGTTGAAAAAGAAAGCGGCTGTGCCGCCGTGCCACCGTCCGAGCCCATGAACCTCCTCATCCTCATGTCCGACGAGCACACCCGTCGCATGACCGGCTGCTACGGCCATCCTCTCGTCAAGACCCCCAACCTCGACCGTCTCGCCGAGCGCGGCGTGCGCTTCGACAACGCCTACGTAAACCACCCCATCTGCGTACCCTCGCGAGCCAACTTCATCACGGGCCGCTACACCCACGAAACCGGCAACTGGGACAACGCCCATCCCTACACCGGTCACGAAGCCGAGGGTTTCGGCCACCGCCTCGCCGGCGCCGGCCACCAGCTCACCACCATCGGCAAGCTCCACTACCGCTATCTCGACGACCCCAACGGGCTCCCCGATTCACGCATCGCCATGAACGTCTTCGAAGGCAGGGGCGACTACTTCGGCAGCATGCGCTGGCACAGGCAGACCAACACCGGCGGCCGCGCGCTCCCCCCGGGCCCCGGCGAGTCCCACTACACCCGCTTCGATCGCGCCGTCACCGCCGAATCCGTCAACTGGCTCCAGAACGAATCCTCCGGCCACGACAAGCCCTGGTGCCTGTGGGTCTCCGTCGGCTGTCCCCACCCGCCGCTCGTCGCCCCCGAAGACTTCTACGCCCTTTATCCCGAAGACGGGGTCGACATGCCCATCAACTGGCGCGAAGCCGACTGGCCCGACCATCCTTACTGGAACGAAGTCCGCCCCTGGCGCTCGCCCGGCGTCCAATTGGACGAAGCCGAAATCCGCCGCGCCATCTCCGCCTATTACGGCCTCGTTTCCTTCATGGACGACAACCTGGGCAAGGTCCTCGACGCCCTCGAAGCCTCCGGCCAGGCCGGCAACACCCGAATCATCTACACCACCGACCACGGCGAAATGCTCGGCGGCTACGGCCTCTGGGGCAAGATGTGCATGTACGAAGATTCCGTCGCCATCCCTCACATCATGGCCGGACCCGACCTGCCCTCCGGAACCACCTGCGATGCCAATATCTCCTGGGTCGACATCTTCCCCACCGTCCTCGATTGCGCCGGCGTCTCGCTCGCTGAATCCGATGCCGACCTGCCCGGAACCTCCCTCTGGCCCATCGCCCGCGGCGAATCCAACCCGGAGCGCATCGTCTTCAGCGAGTACCACGCCTCCCGCTCCGTCACCGGCAATTTCATGGTCAAAGGCGACCGCTACAAGTTCGTCTTCTACGCCGGCGGCTACCCGCCGCAGCTATTCGATCTTCAGGAAGATCCGACCGAATTGAACGACCTGGGACGCGATCCCGCCCACGCCGACACCCGCGCTCGCCTCGAAGCCGAATTGCGCAAGATTTGCGACCCCGAGGCCGTCAACGACCGCGCCTTCGCCGACCAGCGCGCCCTGCTCGAGAAGTACGGCGGCGAAGAGGCCATCCTCGCCGAAGGACCTAAGATCGGCGCCACCCCGACGCCAAAAGAATTCTACGAAGACGGCGTCGTCTTCTAGTAATTCTGAAGAATCGTATCCGTAGCTGGTCCTAGCCGGCATCCTCATTGTTGATCTGGTACGACGGATTCATGGCAGGATCCCGGGAGTCCTTTGGGGTGCCGCCTTCAGTCGTTTCTTCAACGGGGGTCATTAGGTCAATTGTCAAATCGTCTCGAGTAGCCGCGGAATCAGAGAAATCGATCCGGTTTCCCACTTCAGCAATCGGCCCCGTCTGACCCGAGAACGAGGATTCCGCACTGGTATGCGTGTTCGAATGCGATTGCCGCACGCCCTGCCTGTGATGGATCTCCTGAAGAGTTCCATTTAACGTTCGTATGTATTGATCGGTCCAACGGTGAGAGACGAGAAGTGATGGCCTGACCGTTTCCAGGAACTCGATCAGAACCGACAGCAACGGTTCGCAGACCTCATCAGCCACCCAGTTGTGGTTCTCTGCGAATGGCTTTCGTTGCATGCCCACGTGGGAGATCTGCCGAGTCGCCGCGTACCAGATCTCGTCGGCCTTCTCCGCCCCATCACCACCCTGTTTGTGCAGCCACGGCGCATCGTCCGTGAATCTGACATCGCGCGCAAAGACATTGTCTTTGTTTGTGCTGCCATCGGGCGCAAACAGGAAGTAGGCAAGATTTCTGGCGTGCACAGCCAGCGTTTCTATCACGGAGTTCTTCTCATAGTCAGAGTAGGCTGCCGTAAGCCGCTTCAGCTTCGCAGCCGCCCCCAACAACATCTGGACTTCGTAGTGGATCTGCTTCGAGATCTTTCGAAGATCAGAATCCGATCAATCCGCCTGTTGCGTCTTTGCCATGAGGCAATCCCCTCGACCTACTCGATCCAAAGTTCCTTCAAGCTGCGGCTACAACGTAGCATCACATTCTCGTGCGACAACCGAAGGGACAGACCCGAGGTATCAATACTCGCTACCCTGTTCTCGCCCGCGAGCACCAGTAGGGAGGACTCACCTTGCCCGCCGAGCCAATGAATTTCCTCATCCTGATGTCCGACGAGCACACCCGCCGGATGTCCGGCTGCTACGGGCACCCGGTCGTGCAGACCCCCAACATCGACCGCCTGGCCGAGCGCGGTGTGCGTTTCGACAACGCCTACTGCAATCACCCGATCTGCGTGCCGTCGCGGGCCAACTTCTTGACCGGCCGCTACACCCACGAGACCGGCAACTGGGACAACTCCCATCCCTACATCGGCACCGAGGCCGCCTCGTGGGGCCACCGCCTGGGCGCGGAAGGTCACCAGGTCACCTCCGTCGGCAAGCTCCACTACCGCCATGACGACGATCCCAACGGCCTGGCCGACTCGCGAGTCTCAATGAATGTCATGAACGGCACCGGCGACTATTTCGGCTCGATGCGCTGGCGGCTGACCCGCGGCGACGCTGTCCCGTTGAACATCGCCAACTCCGGCGCCGGTGAGACCGAGTACATCCGCTACGACCGTGCCGTCGGCAACGAGACTGTCTGCTGCCTCAAAGAGAACGCCCTCGGGTTCGACAAGCCCTGGGCGCTGTTCTCCTCCTTCGTCACCCCGCACTTCCCGTTCGTCGTGCCCGAGGAATATTTCAGCCTCTACCCGCCCGAGTCCGTCGAGCTCCCCATCAAGTGGCGCCAGCAGGACTGGACCGCCCATCCGTACTGGGACTACGTCCGGCCGCTGCGTTCTGGTCAGGAGGAAAACTTCTCCGAAGAGGATGTCCGCCGCACCCTGGCCGCCTACTACGGCCTCATCACCTTCATGGACGCCCAGCTCGGCCGGGTGCTCGACGCGCTGGACGAAGCCGGCCTGACCGATACGACCCGCGTCATCTATACCAGCGATCACGGCGAAATCGGCGGCAGCTACGGCCTGTGGGGCAAGTCCTGCATGTACGAAGACTCCGCCGGGGTTCCCCTGATCGCCGCCGGACCCGACATCCCCGCCAGCAAGGTCCGCAAGACCAACGTCTCCTTCATCGACCTCTTCCCGACGGCCCTCGACTGCGTCGGCGTGGACCTCGAACCGGAGGACGCCGACCTGCCCGGCGTCTCGCTCTGGGACATCGCGAGAGGAAACGAGCTACCCGGGCGCATCGTGTTCAGCGAATACCACGCCGGCGGCTCGCCCACCGGCAACTTCATGGTCAAAGACGAGCGCTACAAGTTCGTCTACTACATCGGCGACGAGTACCCGCCCGAACTATTCGATCTCCAGGAGGATCCGACCGAGCTAAACGATCTGGGCCGCGATCCGGCCCACGCCGATACCCGCGCCCGCCTGGAAGCCGAATTGCGCAATATGTGCGATCCGGAGGAGATCAACGAACGGGCTTTCGCGTCGCAGCGCGCCCTGATCGACTCCCACGGCGGCGAAGAGGCGGTGCTGGCCGAGGGCAAGAAGGTCAACTGGACCCGCCCGCCGACCACCTTCCAGGACTGATCCCCGGCCCGATCAGATAGTCGCTGCGCGGTCCGGTGTGGGGCCGATTGCACTCCCGAACCCGTATCCTGGAATCAGAATAAAAGCGGCTGTGCCGCCCGTTGCGCCCCTTAGTACCCCACGTCGTAATTCAAAACCCGCGCGTTAACGATCGTGATCACCGCGATGATGCCAAACGAAACCACCGAGATCGCCGCCGCGTAGCCCATCTTCAGGTACTCGAAGGCGTTCACGTACAGCAGCACCACCACCGTCAGCGTGCTGTCCAGCGGACCGCCTTTCGACCCCTGATCCACCGACGAGTCGCCGGTCATCACCCACACCTGCACGAACATCTGCAAAGCGCCAATGAAGTACACGATCACCACGAAGAACGTCGTCGGCGCCAGCAGCGGCAGCGTGATGTGCCGGAACTTCGCGAACCTGCCCGTACCGTCGATATCCGCCGCCTCGTACAGGTGCGGCGGAATACCCTGCAGGCCCGCCAGGTAGATAACCATATTCAGGCCCATGTTCTTCCACACGCTCATGATGATGATCGACATCATCGACGTGTCTACGTCCCGCATCCACTTCAGCCGCGGCAGACCCATCGACTCGAACGCCTCGTTCAACAGTCCGAATTGCGGCTCGTACATCCACAGCCAGATCAGCGACACCGACACGAACGAACTCACCACCGGCATGTAGAACAGCGCCCGAAACATGTAAATGCCGCGAATTTGCCGGTTGATCAGCGCCGCCAGCGCCAGCGACGTGACCACTCCCGACGGCACCGTCCCGAACGCGAACAGCAGCGTATTCGTGATCGAGTGCGCGAAGCGGTCGTCGTCAAACAGCTTCCCGTAATTCTTCAGCCCCGCAAACCTCGGGGCCTGCATCAGGTCATAGTCGGTCACGCTGTAATAGAACGCTGCGAAGATCGGCAATATCACAAACAGCGCCAGAAACAGCAGCGACGGCGCCACGAAGAAATATCCCGCCAGCCCGCCCCGCGTCCCGAAATTTAACCTCCGCCGCCGCTGGGGAACCTGTCCCGTCGCTGCCATCTTCACCCCCACCGAATCAGCAAAACAACCCGTCCCGGCCGTCCGGCCGCTCCAGTCAAGCTCCCGCGGACGTCGGACACCCACACAATATAACCAATCCCTCCCCGCCCGGCATCTCCGCTCGCGCGGCAACCCGCCAGCCAAACCGCTACCATATTCCTCCGACCACCAATCATTCCGACCCACGTCCTCCGCCATCCGCCAGGGAGCCGCCATGCCGATTGAACCCATGAACGTGCTCGTCATCATGTCCGACCAGCACACCCGCCGCATGTCCGGCTGCTACGGCCATCCCCAGGTCAAAACCCCTAATCTCGACCGTCTCGCCGAGTCCGGCGTGCGCTTCGATTACGGCTACTGCAACAACCCCATTTGCGTACCCTCCCGCGCCAACTTCCTCACCGGACGCTACGTCCACGAAACCGGCAACTGGGACAACGGCCATCCCTACATCGGCCACGAAGCCGCTTCCTGGGGCCATCGCCTCGGCAACGCCGGCCACCAGGTCACCTCCATCGGCAAGCTGCATTACCGCGACAACGCCGACGACAACGGACTCGCCGACTCCCGCGTTTCTCTGAATGTCCTCGACGGCAAAGGCGACATCTTCGGCTGCATGCGCTGGCGTCCCATGCCCCTCGACTTCATGGTCAAGAACGTCCTCGAAGCCAGCGCCGGCGAATGCCCCTACACCCGCTTCGACACCGCCGTCGGCGACGAAGCTGTGAGCTGGCTTAACAAGGAAGCCCTTGCCGAAGAAAAGCCCTGGGCCCTCTTCACCTCCTTCGCCTATCCCCATTTCCCCTTCATCGTGCCCGAAGAATTCAAGTCCATGTACCCCAACGAATCCGTGCCCCTGCCGCACCAGTGGGAACGCTCCAACTGGCCCGACCATCCCTTCTGGGACGACGTCCGCGAATGGCGTTACGCCCTCGGCGACGCTCCCGTCGACGAAGGCGTCGTCCGCAACGCCATCTCCGCCTACTTCGGCATGATCTCCTTCATGGACCACCAGGTCGGCCGCGTCCTCGAAGCCCTTAAAGAGTCCGGCCAGGCCGGCAACACCCGCATCATCTACACGTCCGACCACGGCGAAATGCTCGGCAGCTACGGCCTGTGGGGCAAGTCCTGCATGTACGACGATTCCGTCGGCGTCCCCTTCATCGTCGCCGGACCCGACATCCCCGCCGGCCGCGTTTCCGACCAGAACGTGAGTATCGTCGACTGCTTCCCCTCCGTCCTCGATTGCGTCGGCGTGCCCTTAGAAGAAGAAGACGCCGACCTGCCCGGAACCTCCCTCTGGCCCATCGCCACCGGCGAATCCAAACCCGACCGCATCGCCTTCAGCGAATACCACGCCCTGTTCTCCACCGTGGGCAATTACATGGTCAAAGACGACCGCTACAAGCTCATCTACTACGCCGGCAACCGTTACCCGCCCAATCTCTTCGACCTGCAAGAGGACCCGTCCGAGCTGGTCGATCTGGGTCAGGACCCGGCTTGCGCTGACACCGTCGCCCGCCTGGAGGCCGAACTCCGCAAAGTCTGCGATCCCGAAGCCGTCAACGAGCAGGCCTTCGCCGCCCAGCGCGCCATGGTCGAGCGCCACGGCGGCGACCAGGGCCTCCTCAACCAGGGCCTCGAAATCAACTTCTCCCCCGCCCCCGGATTCATGTAGCTCGCCAGCTCGATCGGCGCTAGATGTAATCTACGGATACCTTCAGGGCATGTTTTTTTCGGGAAATTTCCGCTTGAAACTTTACTTAATCTGAAATCAAGACGGATAGACCCAGGTTCCTGGGCGGCGGCGAATGGCACATCATGGGCCTCGCTCCCATCACGGTCATCTTCGGGAGGAACGGTTCTGGAAAGAGCCTCCTGCTCCGTTCTTGCCGCGATCAAGACCAGGACCACCACCACTATGTCAATCCAGAGCGCGCTGGCAACATCACGTTTTCACCTTCCTGGCTCTAGAGTGAGGGAGAAGGTCACGAACGGGCGAACAAATCGAAGCAAAACTTCGATGCGGATTTCAGAAGCAGGGTCGTGACGCAAATCCAGACCTTCTTTGTGTCCCGGGGATACCGCGATGATCTGGAGGGGATGGCAACTCGACAAGAAATCGAGGATATTGCCTCCTCCTTCTTGCCCGACTTCTCCTTGGCGCTCACCACGAAGGCCCCCGGGTATGTTCTGACAAGGATCGATGGCGGTGATTCGGTCGATCACATAAACGCAATGAGTAGTGGCGAGACAGAATCACTCAGCTTGGCCATGGACATTCTTACGATGTGTGCGATCTGGGAACTAGAGGAAAGGGAAGTGCGAATCTTGTTGATTGATGAGCCTGACACTCACCTCCACCCAGACCTACAACATCGTTTCGCCGAATTCGTAGTCCGTGTTGCGACGCGTTTTGCTGCCCAGGTCGTCGTCGCCACTCACAGCACAACAATGCTTTCCGCCCTCTCACATTTCGGAAGCGGCGAGATGGCCGTGCTGTACCTGAGCAGGCAGGACCGCCAGACCGCTCGTCGCACGACAGACGTTGAGCGCAAAATCGCGACACTCTTGGGCGGTCACGCCCTCATGGGGCCACTCTTTGGCACGCCGCTTCTACTGGTCGAGGGCGACGATGACTATCGAATATGGAGTCAAGTACCCCGACACCACGTCGCTGCGATGTCGGTAATCCCATGCGAAGGACAACGGATTTCACAGTACTAACACACGCTGGAGACGATCTTTGGATCAATCCTCAATCCGGACGGCGGCCCGAGCGGGTTTGCCCTCTTGGATGGTGACAAGCCTCTGCCTCAACCGAACCCGGATCGCCCGCAGGACCGAATTCGTTTCCTACGGCTCAACTGCCACGAGAGTGAAAATTTCTATTTGACCGACGAAGTACTGGCGGCCATGGATATTGATTGGGCCGAGGCGTGCGCTCGAGTCCAAGACAAAGCGTCCGACTTCGGCGACAAGAGGGATCAGCTAGAGGCGATTGGTGGCTGGGATACGAGGAACGCCGATATTAAGAACGTGATCAGCGAGATCGGTATCTGTCTTGACGACGACAGCGGCCACTGGACGGACAAAGTTGGCCGCGTGATCGGGCGCGAAAAACCGACCGGGCAGCTCTCGGAGTTTCTCGGAGAAGGGGTTCTGTCTGCTTTTTGGACAGACTATAACTAGCCGGGCAATCCCCTACTCCTGCGCCGCCAACAGCGTCTGCACAATCCCTGGCGCGTAGAACTCACTCGCCGCTTCCACCAGCCCGCGGACGGCCTCATTGATGCGCGTCGCCGCCTCCTGGTAGGCCGTCTCCCGTTCCGTCCGCATCTTCGCCAGCACGCTGAGCCGCATATCCGAAACCACCTTGCGATCCACCTCCCCCATCTCCCGCAGCCCCGCTGCCAACCCACCCCACGCCTCATCCAGCGCGTCCACTCCCTTCAGCGACTCCAACGCCGTCGCCAGCCCGTCATACGTCGCCGTCCGGCCGGTCAGCGCCTTCACCATGCCCGAGGGATTTTGCGCCTGCGGGTCCCGCAGAAAGGCCTCCCGACTCTGCGTCAGCCCGGACACCCACTTCAGGCCAATCAGATACCGGGCCACCGCCTTCGCGTCATCCGCCGACACCTCCTCCAGCACCGCTTCCACATACCGCTTCTCCAGTGCCTGGAAAGTCTGCTGATGCTGCAGCGGCAACGCTTTCATAGTCCCGTCGTAATCCAAATTCATGCTCCCAATTCACACGAAACGTCCTCACTACCACCCTCGCCACCCGGCACTCTACCAACCCGGCCGCCGCGCGGCATTTATCTAGCGGGAGACACACCACAATCCGTAGTCCCTCCAGGCTGCCACCGGCAACACTCGATTCTCCACCGGCCACAGGAACGACAACTGCCAAAATGTCCCCAATGACGCCACCTTTCGACGCCCGCCGCGCCCATCTCAACCCCACCGACGAGCGCCCGCTCCGCAATGTGCTGGAGTCCGGCGAAATCCTCCCCGAAACCGAGCTGGTCATCACCGAACGCGCCGCGCCCACCGCCACAAAAACTACAGACGACCCGACCCCGCTCGCCTTCATAGACCATCAACTCGCCTTCCACCACGTCGCCCAGGGCGAAATCGCCGGCCATCCCTGGATGGTCTCCTTCTGAGGCACCTGCAACACCGGCGTCAGTTGGACGCCCCTCATCGACGGCCGGCAGCAGCTATTCTCCGTCCGCGGCCTCTACAACGGCCTGGCCTTGCTGGCCGACCACCAGACCATGTCCTACTGGGATCACATCACCGGCGAATGCGTACACAGCGAACGCAAGGGCCTGCGCCTGCCCGTCGCCAATCTCCACCAGACCGCCGCCGCCGCCCTCGACACCTGGCCCGACGCCCGCATCGCCATCTCCGGGCACCCTTTCAACCCCAACGCCGGCCCCTCCCAACTCCGCTCCGAAGGCCGATTCCAGCTCGGCGGATTTTTCGAAGGCACCATGGGCGCCGACGACACCCGCCGCGATCGCACGGACCTCGGCCTCGGGCTCTGGGCTGACAATGTGGCCCGTTACTACCCTTTAAGCGCGCTCCGGGACGTCGACGGCTTCATCCTTGACGCACTCGACTCCCGCCCCGTCCTCATCGTGCTTGACCGATCCACCGGCGTACCCGCCGCCTACTTCGTCGAAGCCTCTTCCGCCCACTCGCACGCCGACCACCTCCACCTCGACAACGGCCTCACCTTCGCCGACGGCATCTTCCACTATGCCAGCGGCGACCCGGTCATACCCGACCGCCCCATGCAGCTTTTCTCGCGCTGGTACGGCTGCTCCTTCACCTTCCCCGACTGCGAGATCTACGAGCCTAAGAAGGCCCCAGCGGTCTAAGTCGCAGGGACGGCGCGGGCCGCCGCGACCTCACTCTCGACATCAACTGAATGCCCGTAGTCCAACCGGTACCGCCGCAACCGCAGCGAGTTGCCCACCACCGACAGCGAGCTCAGCGCCATCGCCCCCGCCGCGAACATCGGATTGAGCTGAATCCCAAACGGCGGAAACAGCACCCCGGCCGCCAGCGGGATCAGCAGCGTGTTGTAGGCAAATGCCCAGAACAGGTTCTGCTTGACCGTGCGCATCGTGCGCTTGCTCAAATTGATCGCCGCGATCACCCCGCGCAGGTCGCCTCTCACCAGCGTGATCCCCGCCGACTCCATCGCGATATCCGTCCCGTTGCCCATCGCCACGCCCAGGTCCGCCTGAGCCAGCGCCGGCGCGTCGTTGATCCCATCACCGGCCATCGCCACCACGTTCCCTTCCGCCTGCAGCTCCCGGATAATCGCCGCCTTGTCTTCCGGCCTTACCTCAGCCCGCACCTCGTCGATGCCCACCTCCGCGGCGATCGCTTTGCCCGTCCGCCGGTTGTCTCCCGTCAGCATGATCACCCGCAGACCCATCTCGTGGATCTTGCCGATGGCCTCTCGCGACTCCGGTTTCAGCGTGTCCGCCACCGCCAGCACCCCGGCCAGCTCGCCGTCGATTGCCACGTACATGGGCGTCTTGCCGAACGCCGCCAGAACGTTCGCCCGCTCCTCCGCGGCTTCGACCTTCACGCCGTCTTCCAGCAGCAGAGCGGCCGTGCCGATCACCACTTCCCGCTCTCCCACCTGCGCCCGCACCCCGCCGCCGGTGATCGAACGGAAGCTCCCCGAGCGCGGAATTTCAATCCCCCGCCCCTCCACTCCCCGCACTATCGCTCTCGCGATCGGGTGCTCGGAATCTCCCTCCGCCCCGCCGACCAGCCGCAGCAACTCCGTCTCCTCGTGGCCATTCAGCGTAGTCACGTCCGTCAGTTCCGGCTTCCCGCGGGTGATCGTGCCCGTCTTGTCTATCACCAGCACTACCATCTTCCCGGCCGTCTCCAGCACTTCGCCATTGCGAATCAAGATGCCCGCCTCCGCGCCCTTGCCTGTGCCCACCATGATCGCCGTCGGCGTCGCCAGTCCCAGCGCGCAAGGGCACGCGATCACCAGCACCGCCACGAAGCTCACGATCGCGTGCGTAATCACCGGCTCCGGTCCCGCGAAGCACCACACCAGGAACGTCGCCATCGCGATGACGATCACCACCGGCACGAACCGCGCCGCCACCCAGTCGGCCATTTTCTGCACCGGCGCTTTCGAAGTCTGCGCCTCTTCCACCAGCCGAATGATCTGCGCCAGCACGCTGTCCCGGGCCACTCGCGTCGCCCGCACCCGCAGGCTGCCCGTCGTGTTGATCGTCGCCCCGATGACCGTGTCGCCCACCGTCTTCTCCACCGGGATGCTCTCGCCCGTCACCATCGACTCGTCTACCGCCGACGAGCCCGCCACAACCACGCCGTCCACCGGCGCCTTCTCGCCCGGCCGGATCACCACCACGTCGCCCGGCACCACGTCCTCAATCGCCACCTCGATCTCTTCTCCGTCGCGCTCGATCCGCGCCGTCTTCGGCCGCAGGCCCATCAATCGCTTAATCGCCGCCGACGTCTGACCTTTCGCCCGCGCCTCCAGGTATCGACCCAGCAGGATCAGTCCGACGATGATCATCGCCGTGTCGTAGTAATACACGACCTCAGCCCCGCTTCCCGCCAGGACTTCGGGCCGGATCGTGAGCACCAGGCTGTAGAAAAACGCCGCGCTGGTTCCCACCGCGATCAGCGTATTCATGTCGGCCGTAAAGTGTTGCGCCGTCGCCCACGCCCCCCGGTAGAATCCCCACCCCGCCCAGAACTGCACCGGTATCGCCAGCCCCAGCAGGACATACGGCTCCTGCAAGAATTCCGGCGACCATAGCCACGAAATCCAGTCCAGCGAACCCCCCAACGCCAGCAGCCCCAGCCCGATCGCCATCGCCGCCATATTCCGCAATTTCGTGCGCTCGCGACGTCGCATCCGCTCCAGGGCGCTTTCACCATCACCCTCGCCCGCCTCTGTATCCGCCCGCATCTCGCCGTCCGCCACCAGCACCTCGTACCCCGAGTCCCGCACCACCCGGTGCAGGTCGGCCGCGCTCACCATGCCCGCCACATAGCGGACCCTCGCCTGCTCCGTCGCCAGGTTCACCGTCACCTTCAGCACGCCCCTTTCCTTCGCCAGGAATCTCTCCACCCGACCCACGCACGACGCGCAACTCATCCCGCTGATATTGATGACTAGGACCTCGGTCGGCACCTCGTAGCCCGCCTCCACCACCACCTCCACCAGCCCATCGACCCCGATCTGCTCCGGATCGTAGGTGGCCGTCGCCGTTTCCATTGCCAGGTTGACCGTGGCCTCAGTCACGCCTTCCGCCTGCGCCAGAAAGCGCTCTACCCGCCCCACGCACGACGCGCACGACATCCCGATCACCGGCAGCGTCGCCTGCCTCAGCTCGCCCGATTCCTTCTTCGTCTCTACCGCTGTCATTTCGCCTCTACCTCTTCCGCTCCGGCGCCATTTCCGACCGCCAGCGAATCCGCCAGCTCGCCCAGCACCTCACCCACCGCCACCACTCGTTTCAGATGACCCGATCCCCGGAACACGTCCATCAACTCCGCCAGCACCCGTTCCCGCTCCGCCGGATCGTCACCTTGAATCGCCGTCGTCACACACGAATTCAAATGCCGCTCCAGGATCGCCCCATTTACCTTCTCAATGGCGCCCTGAATCGCCAGCGTCTGCTTCAGAATATCCACACAGTAGGCGTCCTCCGCGATCATCTGCTCCACCCCCCGCGCATGCCCCTCGATGGATTTCCACCGATTCAGCGTCTTCGCGATGTCTTCCACCATGCGATCCTCATTTCCTGCGATCCCTGGTTTCAACCCCACCCCCGGTGGGGTGCGGGCTAACTCTATATCTACCCCTCCCACAACCGCAAGTAGATTTCCTCACCAACCAAATTCCGCCTCCGGTCTCATCCCACCGGCAGCGGCGAGCCCAACCGCACCGCCATGTCGATCTCCTCTTCGTTCGTCAATCCCAGATTCACACAGTGCGCGTGCGGATACTCGAATCCCCACCCGATCCACTCCTCCGCCTGCTCATCGGGCACCTTCCCCTCATCCATCAGCTTCATGATCATCACCCCTTTACCCGCCTCGTGGATCGCCCGCAGCAGGCCTTTGTGCGTCTCCAGATCGCCCTCCAGACCCACTCCCGTTTTATTCAGCACCGAGAGCACCACTTCAATATCTCCCGCCGCCGCCATCACTTCCATCACCGCTCCGCTGGACCGATGCGTCGACGCCGACACATGCCGCACCTTGCCCGCCGCCTTCGCCTCCAGCAACGCCTCCAGGCAGCCCTGACGTTCCTCGAATTCCTCCACGTTCATTACCCCGTGCAGCATCATCGAGTCCACATAGTTCGTCCCCAACTCGTCCAGCGCCTGGGCAATCGCCGCCCGTCCCTCTTCCAGAGTCTTCGCTCCAGTCTTCGTGTTCACAATGACCTTCTCCCGCCCCACCCGTTCCAGCGCCAGCCGCACGTGCGCGTGGCTCCCGTAGCTCTGCGCCGTATCCCAGAAATTCACCCCGTTTTCCAGCGCGTACACCAGCAACTCGGCCCCTCGCTCCGGCGAGATATTCTCTTCGATCTTGCCCAGACCACCCGTCCCGAAACACAGCCGCGACACCATCAACCCGGTCTTTCCCAGTTTCACCATTTCCATGATGCTTCCTCTATTTCTCAATTGATTCTCGATCCATTATCCGGTCTCCCGCCTATTCTTCAATAAAAACACTGAACCCTACTGCGTCACCCGCGCTAGGAATTCCCCCACCAGCGCCTCATAGCGATCCGTATCCGTCCCCCACGATTTCACGTGCCGCGCCCCTTCAAACGACTCAAACCTGATCATGTCCGGCCGTTTCTCCACCATCTCCTCCGCGATCCCGTACGGCACCGTCTGGTCTTCCGTACCGTGCAGCAGCAGGACCGGAATCCTCAATTCCTCCAACCTCGCCACGTAGTCCATTCCCTGCCAATCGATTCCGAATCTGACCGAAGCGAAAACCAGCGGCAGCTGCACCAGGAAGCCCGGCACGCCGAACTCACGGATTCCAGAGTCCACCGTCGCCCCGAAGTCCGCCATCGGCGCATCCAGAATCGCCCCGCGCACATTCCCGGCTAGCGAGGACTCGTACAGGAAACTCAAGATGATTCCCCCGCCCATGCTGTATCCCACCAGCACCACATCCTCCGCGCCGTTGTCCAGCGCATACCCCACCGCTCTCTCCAGGTCCCGCCATTCCGTCAGCCCGAATTGATACTTGCCCGTCGGGTCCGCCGCCTCGCCCGGGTCGTTGCGATAATTGATCGCCATCCCCGACATTCCCGCCGCGTGCACCGTCTTCAGCATCCGCATCGCTTCCGTCCGCTGCGACCCTTTACCGTGAACGAATATCACCCAGGTATCGTCGTCTCCCGGAGTCAGCCACGCCGGCATCGGCCCCAGCTCCATCTCGTATGTAATCTCTTCGAAAGCAATCCCGTACGCCCGCGCCGGGTCCACCGGATACGGATGCTTTAGCCGCGTCGTCAGGCCCGCCGGCGGATTCCCCTCCAGCACCCTGAACTCCCGCACCACCACCCCGCCGGTCTCATCCAGACTCATTACCTCGCCCACATGCCCGTAGCCGCCATCCCATTCGATTCCCCACGGCCCGTCTTCCATCCAGTCGTCGCTCACCTGCCCGCACTCATTCGCCTCGCCCGTCGCGTGCAGCGTGATCTCCCCGTCCCCCACCGACATCACCTCTATGTCCTGCACCTTCGGCACCACCTCAAACCCCCGGCATCCGATCAATCCCGACAGATACCAGCCCGCCGCGAACAGGATCACCAGCACCACCGCCACCGCCCCGCCTCCCCACTTCACCACCCGGCGTAATACCGGCCTTCTCATCACCGCTCCCTGTGCTCCCTATACCACCGGCACCGGCGAACTCAACCGCACCGCCATATCGATCTTGTCCTCCGCGTTCAGCCCCAGATCCACGCTGTCCGCGTGCGGATACTCAAACCCCCACCTGATCCATTCCTCTATCTCATCCTTAGGGCTACGCGCCTGATCCAGAATCTTCATGATCATCAGGCCCTTGCCCTCCTCACGCACCCGCTTCAGCAGCGCCATGTGATCTTCAAGATTTCCGCCCACCAATCCCTGTCCGGCCTTGTTCAGATGCGACAGCACCACCTCGATATCCGGCGCCTCGATCAGCGCTTCAAAAACCTCGCCCGTGTAGATGTGGGTCGTCGCCCCCACGTGCCGCACCCGGCCATCCGCCTTCGCCTCCAGCAACGCCTCCAGGCAGCCTCGTCTCGACTCAAAATCCGCTCGGCTCTTCACCGCGTGCAGCATCATCGAGTCCACATAGTCCGTCCCCATCTCCTCCAGCGCCCGGTCGATCTCCCTCTTGCCCTCCGCCTTGCCGTTCGCCTGCGTCTTCGTATTGATGATCACCGCGCTCCGGTTCAATCCCGCCAACCCCGCCTTCACATGCGGATGCGAAGCGTAGCTGATCGCCGTATCCCAGAAGTTCACTCCCCGATCGAACGCATACCGCAGCAACTCCCCGCCACGCTCCGCCGTGAATTCGTGTTCCAGCCTCCCCATCAACCCCGTCCCAAAACACAACCTGGACACCAGCAATCCCGTCGCCCCGAGCTCCCTCATCTCCATATCAAACTCCCAACTTCTTAAATCCCCCAACCCATTATCCACCACCTTCCGCCAACTCCCAGATTCGCAGCACTCCGCCGCCATCTCCACTCGCCAGCAGCTGCCCGTCCCGGTAGCCACTCCGAATCCAATGGTCTTCGCTGCCAACACGCACAGCTGCGCGATCCAACCCCAGTAGTACACATCCATGTCAGGCCTCCACGCAGACGCCTGACCCAAATCGAGCATGGGCAGGAACACGTCGAACGCGTATACCGGGGCCTGGAAGGGAGCCGTCGAAAATTCGTTCATCGACACCATCGCACCCTGGATCTCACCTAGCCAAAAGACGACCTTCCAAATGAGCGCCAACAGAATGCCGAGCTGCAAGAGTCGCCAGGGCCGCCACCCATATCTGATCGACCAATCCAGAAGCCAATTCTCCAACCAACGCAATCTTGATAGTTTCTCTGCTTCCGTTTCGCCTTCCGTTTCGCGATCCTCACCTTCCGGGCATCTTCCTCATGCCCCATCCGGTCATACACCGCCGCCAGTTGTTCATACGGCTGCGGCAAGAACCCTACGTCGGCCCCCTCTTGCCGTTGCCTCTCCAACCAAGTCAGCCGCACGTCCACTTCACGGGGAGCAGGCTCCCCAAATTGCTCATCACGAAAGCCCTCCAGCAGGATGGCATCATCGCCTTCTGGCCACGCACCCGGATCGTCGACCAGAATGTTCACCGTCGTCGCCATCAGGTTGACATGCCCCTACGGGGCACTGCGGAGCTTGCACCAGATGAGAGCATCTCCGATTGACATCCCCTGGAACGAGACTGCAAATTTCCCTTCGTTCGAGAATTTCCCTCCCGAGCAAACAACCTGCCCTCCCACTTCCGCTCCTACGAACCTCACCTGGCCCTGAGACTCGAACTTGTCACTGAGAAAGACGCGACCTCCGACTGTGGCGCGATCCACCGTGAGTGCGTCACTATTGCCGTCGTCGTGTTCAAACACACCACCCCGGCAGTTCAGGTCGCCATCAATAAGTGCCCCCACTAGTCAAACTTCGCCGCGCGCCTTGAACCCCTCGTTCAAGAACGCGTCACCAGACACGCGCACCCCGTCACAGGTCAGGGCATTACCAACGTCACCGTTAGCCGCAAAATTCCCGCCAGAGCAATTCAGGAAACCAGTAATTTGAGCTCTCCGAAGATTCACGTCGCCTCGCGCCGCAAACCCTCCCCCATGCAGAATCCCTGACCCGCATGCACCCCGTCGGCATTTAGCGCCCACCGGCCCACGCCACCATTGGTGAAGCTTCCGCCGTTGCACATCAGAGTCGAACCAACACGAGTCGCCGTCAACCGAACCTCGGCACCGGCCCTGAATCCGTCGTCAAACGCCAGCACGCCACCTACCGTTGCCCCCTTCCAACACTACGGCGAAGCTACCCATTTCCTGGGCGCGGATCCCCGATACATTGGTACCAGACAAGGTGACATCTCCCTCAGATTAGAGTCGGCTACCAACGACCGCAGGCACGTTTGAACCATTCATGTTGAGTGACTTGATCTGCCCGTTCAGGAGATAGACCGGATCGGTGAGGCGGCAGAAATCCAACCACAACGGGAAGTCCAACGTCGCTTCGTTCAGATCCAGCAAGCCGGTGATCCTGGCTCCCACCAGACGTACTCCCCGATAGTCCACCCTCACATCCGGATCGGCTCCGACACATAGGCGCCGGATCACGTCGGCCCGAACTGTCCGCTCGTCACCCCACGAAGCGCCGTTGGCCGGATCGTCTGCCTTTTCATCCCCCGATCACAGATCGCAAATCTCACCTTTTTGCGCGGCGTCGACGAGCTTCTGCTCCGCCTCGTTCAATTCCATCTCGGCGAATGTCACGACAACCCTCTCCCTGCTCTCTGGCTCACAACCATTTTACTGGTCGATGACTTCACGCAGCCAAGCAGCTACGATTAGGAACCAGCCGCCCAACCAGGACCACCCCCATCCACCACGAATTCCCCCCCACCGACGAGATCGCCGACCGCGAGCACCCCTGCGCTCGCGACGAGCTTTACCAAAATCTTCGCGAGCGCGAGGCCGACCCGATCCACGTCTGGGCCGCCACCAGAGACGATCTGGCCATCCTGAAATTAGGTCCCTGCCCGCACGACGGCATGATCGAATCCGGGCACGAGATGATTCGCTTCGAGCTCCCCCTGCGCGGTGACGTCTGCTTCCATCCCGACTGCGTCCCGCCAAACCTGCGCCCGGCGGATTAAACAGGCTGTGCCCGCCCCAACTTGAGACGCAATCCCCCCGGCAGCACCCTCTAAACCTGTCGAAACGTCCAAAAGAGGGGTTACCCCATGGCGCACTACATGATCCAGGCCTCATATGCCGCCGAGACCTGGGGAGCACTGGTTCAAAACCCGCAGCAGCGCACCGAGCACATCGGCAACATGCTGGAATCCGTCGGAGGCCGCCTGATCTCCCTCTATTACACCTTCGGCGAATCCGACATCGTGCTAATCGCCGAGGCGCCCAGCAACGTCGCCCTTGCCTCCATCGTCATGACCGTAGCCGCCGGCGGTGCAGCCACCGACATCAAAACCACCGATGACCGGCGACGAGGGTGTCGAAGCCCTCACCGCAGCGCAGTCGGTCTCCTATTCCCCACCCGTCTAACCGCTTCCGGCAAACGCTCGCCACAAAACCTGCAACCCGCAAATAAACAGGCTGTGCCTGCTGTGCCTGCTGTGCCTGCTGTGCCTGCGCGGCAGCGTCTCACTAACGCTAAAACCCGGCGGGGCAGCACAGCGAATCGCGAATCGCGATACGCCGCAGCGTTCAGGCCAACCTCAATCGGCGAAATCCAACCGGCATCTTCCAGGAGCCATTTCTCATGCGCATCGAAGTCAGCATAGTCATCAACCGCCCGGTCGAAGACGTTTTCGCCTTCACCGACAGCGCCGACCAGGAGACCATCTGGCGCAGCGAGCTCGTCGGTTCCGAGAAGATTTCCGACGGACCCATCGGCCTTGGCAGCGTCGGCAAATCCGCCTACAAGATGATGGGCCGCGAAGCCGTCTCCACCTGGGAGATCACCGAGTACGAAGAGAACGAAAAGGTGACCTTCGCCAGCGACGGCGACAACGGCCCCCACATCGGCACCTGGCCCTACGAAGAGGACGAGGGCGGCACCAACTTCACCTGGGTCGTCGAATCCGAAGACCACATACACGGCGTCGCCGGCAAGCTCCGCGAAGACCCTAACGAGCGCCTCTGGACCGAAGTCTTCCAGGCCGACCTGGAAAACCTTCGCCGTTTGCTGGAGGCCTAGCCGCCGCCTCACCCCTGGGCCGGCTCGTCCTCCACCGCCACCGCCAGCCGCTGCGACAGCACCACCGCGAACACCGTCTTTCCGGATTCCGAATCAAACTCCAACGTTCCCCGGTGCTTGTCCACCACCACGTTTTGCGAGGTCGTCAAGCCCAGCCCCTGCCCGCTGCCCGGCGGCTTCGTCGGGAAGAACGGACCGAACACCCGGCTCTGAATGTCCTCCGGGATACCCGAGCCGTTATCCTCCACTTTCCGCCGCCCGCAGCACCAGCCGTCCCTTCCCGCCCATCGCGTCCAGCGCGTTGCTTATCAGGTGACTACAAACCTGATTCAGCTCGCCTCCATAAGCATCGATCGAAGGCAGCTCCGGGTCGAATTCGCAAACGATTTCCACTCCATCACCGATCCTCGTCTGCATAAGTTCGATGGCCTATTCCAGGCCCCGCCCCACGTTCACGCTCTGCACCGGCGCCTGATCCAGATACGTGTAATCCTTCAGCGTCGCCACCAGTCTCGCCACCCGATTGCTACAGCTGCGCACCTCGTCCGCCAGGCTATATATGAGGTAGGTCTCCGCCACCCACGGCAGCAGATTGGGCAGGATATCCCCGCCGAATCCATCCCGAATCTCATCCAGGTCCGCCGGCGTCATTCGCGACTCCGCCAGGTCCGCCGCTATCTTTCACGCCTCCTCGATCCCCGCATCCTGCAGCCAGCCCTCAATCTCCTCCTCCATCTCCGCCAGCAGCGTCGCGTCCACCGCCATCCCCTCGCCCGGCAGATCCTGTAGCCGCCAGTCGATCTCCACCATCCGATCCCGTTGTTCGGCCGTCAGATCCACTTCTTGCAGATTCAACTGCGTCGCCGCAAACTGCCTCACCACCACTCCCAGCTGCTCCGCGCAGCGCTGCGCCGCCGCCGCCGCCAGGTTATTCATTTCATGCGCGATTCCCGCCGCCCTCTGTTGCGTCAGGTCCGTGCCATGCACGAAAACGTAATCGTGATCCCGATCGTGCGTGTGGGTAAACACATAGGCCTCCCGGTCCACCTGCGCCTCCAGCACCCGGCTCCAGAATTCCTCCGTCACCCCCGGGCACAGCTCCAGCCAGGACTTCCCCTCAACCCGCACCTCGCCAAACACCTGTCTCGCCGGCGCGTTCGCCAGAATCACCACTCCCTTATTGCTCAACCGGAACACCGGACCCGGGTTCATTTCCGGAAAGCCGCTCGTCATCGCCAGCTCCACCGCCGTGTCCGCCAGGCTGTCTTCCAGCTGCCGGCGCTCCTCCACATCGTTCAACACCATCACCAGGAACACCTCGTCCTCCAGATCCACCCGGCGGCTGCAGGCCGTTATCCAGACTTCCTCACCTCCCGGAAGCACCATCTGAAACTCCCGTTCCGTCTCCTCGCCAGGTTCGAATTCCTCCACGCTCTGTTCCGGCCACTCCGCCGGGTCCACCATCAGCTCCCGCAGGCCGCTTCCGGTCAGATCGTCCAGGGGCCGTTCCGTCAACCGCGCCGCCGCCTCGTTTCCACAGTGAACCTTCAGCGTCCCCACCTCCACCACCACACACGCAAGCGGCACCGATTCACAGATCAGCATGATCAGTTTGTCCGTGGTCATGCTCAGCATCCGCAGCGAATCCCTACCCGGCACCCAAACGGCTCACCAGGCATCCCGCCGTCACCCACCCTAAATTCCCGCGTGTTCCCGGTATTCCCAGATCGACATCACCGCCTTCGACCCCTCCACGTCGACTCCACCTACGATCAGGTAGCCAAATTCCTCGGACGGCGCATCGTCTCCTCCTTCGAGGTCACCGCCCTCGCCCCCGGCGAATCCATCTCCATCGCCAGCGTCGGCGGCTCCTTCCCCATCCAGATCACCCGTAGCGTAGAGGCCTGTCCGAATCCACCACCCGCGTCACCGCCGACATCAACGGCCAGCCCGGTCTCATGTTCTGGATCGCCACCCCGTTCCTTCGCTGGATCGTGCAGCGCTCCGTCAACAAAGACTACGCCAACCTCAAGCGCATCCTCGAATCCTGAATCACCCAAACCGCTAACATCAACCTCCAGCCCACTTTCAGAGACACGGCCGGCCACAGGAGGCGCTCACCATGGATCTCACAGGCAGAGTCGCGCTGGTCACCGGTGCCAGTCGGGGCATCGGCGAAGCCATCGCCCTGGGCTACGCCGCCGCCGGCGCTCACGTCGCCCTCGCCGCCCGCGATGCCGACAACCTGAACTCCGTCGCCGGCCAGATCAAAGCCGCCGGCGGTTCCTGCAGCGTCCATCCGTTGGACGTCGCCGAGCACACCGCCGTCAGTCGCACCATCGACGGCATCATCCGCGACCACGGCCGCCTCGACATCCTCTGCAACAACGCCGGCATCAACACCGCCCCCGGCAATATCGTCGATGTCCCGCCCGAGCGCTTCGCCGGGGTATACGCCGTCAACGTCACCGGCCTCTACTCCTGCTGCCACGCCGTCCTGCCCCACATGATCCAGCGCGGCTACGGCCGCATCGTCAACATCGGCTCCGGCTCCGCCTACATGAGCAAGCCCGGCTCCTCCGCCTACTCAAGCTCCAAGGCCGCCGTCAACACCCTCACCGTGGCCCTCGCCGGCGAGGGCCACGAGTTCAACATCCTGGTCAACGCCATGAGCCCCGGTTCCATCCGCACCGATATGAATCCCTCCGCCGACACCCCGGCTTCCGCCGCCGTCCCCACCTCTCTCTGGCTGGCGTCCCTTCCCGACGACGGCCCCACCGGCCGGTTCTATCGTTTCATGGAAGAAATCCCCATCCTGCCCCCGACCGACGTCGACTTCAGCTCCGGACCCGATTAACTTCTAGCCCCCAAACTACAAAGGACCCACCTCCATGGCAGCGCAACCAACCCTGTTTATCGGCACCTACACCAGCCTCGGCTCGCTCGGCATCTACACCTGCCACATGGACCCCACCACCGGAGCCCTAGAGCAGATTGCCGTCTCCGGCGAAATTACTGATCCCTCATTTCTCGCCATCGATCCCTCCGGCCAGCACCTCTACGCCGTCGCCGAGATTGCAGACGTCAAAGGCGAAGGCGGCGTGTATGCATACTCAATAAACGCTGAAGGCTCCCTCACCTTCCTGAACAAGCAATCCACCCGCGGCCCCGGTCCGTGTCACCTGGCCGTCGACGCCACCGATTCCTACCTCATCGTCGCCAACTACGCCGGCGGCAGCGTCTGCACCCTTCCCATCGGCCCCGACGGCCACCTGCAGGAGCGCTCCCATTTCATCCAGCACGAAGGTTCTTCCATAAATCCCGACCGCCAGACCGAAGCCCACGCCCACTCCATCAACATCGATCCATCCAATGCCCGCGCCTACGTCTGCGACCTGGGCATGGATCAAGTTCTCGTCTATCGCATCGATCGCGATAATCAACGTCTTGAGCTGGACGAATCTCTCACCGTCCAGGCCGAACCCGGGCACGGACCTCGACACTTCGATTTCCATCCCTCCGGCGACCACTGCTACGCGCTCAACGAAATCGGCTCCACCGTGGCCGTTTACGACTACGACGGCCAGTCCGGGCGGCTCACCGGCAAGCAGTTGATCTCCACCCTCCCCGACGGTTGGGACGGCAACAACGGCACCGCCGACGTGCATGTCTCCGCCGACGGGCGCTTCCTCTACGCCTCCAACCGCGGCCACGATTCCATCGCCATCTTCGCCATCGACACGGCAACCGGAAAACTGGCGCCAATCGGTCACGAATCCACCCGGGGCAAGACTCCCAGGAATTTCGCCCTCTCCCTCGATGGCCGGTTCCTGCTCGCCGCGAATCAGGACTCCGCCAACATCGTGACCTTCGCCGTCGACTCCGAAACCGGCCAGCTTGAGTCCACCGGCGACGAGATCGAAATCCCGGCGCCCGTCTGCATCAAATTCATGCCTTGACGCCGCCTTCCCCACCCAGGCCCCCGTCCCCGTCACCAGCCCCCACAGCCCGTCCAATCCTCACTCCGCATTTGCCGCTACACTGACTCGCCGGTCACTCAGGAGGGTCGCGTTTGCCGCTGCACCGTCACATCAGCCAGCGATTCCGCCTGCCCCTCCTATTTCTATTCCTCCTATTTCCCATCCTGGCCGCCTGCCTTACCGGCGACACCGCCAACGCCCCACCCCGCGCCTCCCCGCCACCCGCCCGTCCCACCGCCACCCCGTCCCCCGTCACCGTCACCGACGACACCGGCACCTTTCGCATCCAAGTCCCCATCACCGGAGCGTCCGCACCGGCTCCGCCGTCTGGCCTTCACCGCGCATCGAGGTTTCACCTGACCTCCTGAATTGCACCGACGGCCTCGCCGCCGACCCACCCCGCCCGCTGGCCCACGGCATCGCCATCGCGATCCACCGCTTCGGCAACTCATCCGCCGATTTCGACCGCTCCCTCACCGTCTACACCGATGTCCTCGGCCTGCCCGCCGGCGGGCGTTGGAAGAAATGGGTCGATGTCGAAGCTCCCAACATGACCATCGCCCTGGCGCTTCTCGACGACCCTCCCGAAAAGCCAAATCGCAGCGCCATCGCCCTAGGCGTCGACGATGTCGATGAGGCCATCAAGAATCTAAAGACCTCCGGCGTCACCGTCGTTCACGGACCCGACGACGACCCGGTCTGCCGCCACGCTTCCATCCTCGATCCCGACGGCAACATGATCTGGATCCACGCCCGCAAAGACGGCACCCATTGCTGATCTCCCCCGCCCTACCCGGGCCGTAAGCTCACAAACCGCCACTCAACCGAGGAGAACCTGAATGAAAGTCATCGCCGCCGATTTCGTCCTCTACCCGGTCAAGGACATGGCCGTCGCTCAGAAGTTCTACCGCGACACTCTCGGGCTCACCGTGTACAACGAGAGCGATGGCTGGAGCAAATACGATCTGGGCAACGTCACTCTATCCATCGTGAATAGCGACATCTCCAGCGAGGCCGGCGAATCCCCCGTCTGCCATCACGCCACTATCACCGACCCTGACGGAAACATCATCTGGATTCATCATCGCAAAGACGGCACCAGCGGCCAGGGGGTCCACCCGAAAAAATCCCGTACCCCAATCGGCGGGGCTACGGCATCGCGTAGAGTTCCATCTTCTCTTCGTTGATCGTCCAGCCAAAACCCGGCCGGTCCGGAATTTCGATCATCCCGCCAACCGGCTTCGGCTCGCCGTCAAGCACTTCCCAGATAAGCGAGTTCCCCGGCACCGGGTCGCTCCGCGGGAAGAACTCCCCGATCGGGCAGCAGCTCATCGCCGTGACCAGGTGGTACGAATGCAGCCAGCCCTGATGCGGGCAAACCGCCCGGCTGTAACTCGCCGCCAATCCGCAGATCTTCAGCACCTCACTGAAGCCCCCCACCCGGTTGATGTCCGGCTGCAGGAAGTAAACCCCGGCATTGATGAAACCCAGGTAGTCGAAACGGGTCCGCGAATGCTCCCCCGCCGCCAGCGGGATCGCCCTCATGTCCGCCAGCGCTTCATGCCCCGCCAGGTCGTCAGACGGAATCGGCTCCTCGATCCATTCAATTTCAAACTCGGCCAGCTTCCCCATCATCCGCATTGCGTAGGGCAGGTCCCATTTGAAGTGAGGGTCCAACATCAGCTGCACATCCGGCCCAACCGCGTTCCGCAACTCCCGCACCGCTTCAATCTCCGCTCGCGCTCCGGCCGGTCCGTGATTCGGTCCCTTATTGAAGAAGTACTTCAGCGCAGTGAATCCGTCTTCAACCGCCTCCGTGGCGTTAGCCAGCATGTTCTCAAGCCCCGCGGCGCTGTTCAGCGTGCTCATATACAGCGGGATCTTCGGCTTCGTCTTCCCGCCGATCAGGTCGTACACCGGCAGCCCCGCCCGCTTCCCCGCCAGGTCCCAGAGCGCGATGTCCACTCCCCCTATCGCCATAATTACTGCCCCCCGCATCCCGTATTGATGGGTGGACTTGTACATCAGATTCCACAGCCACTCGATCCGGCTCGCGTCTTCCCCAATCAGCAACTGGCTCAGGTGGCCCTCAATGATCTTCGTCGCCCCGATATTGCGCCCGCCAACTGTGCCGATCCCGGTCAGGCCGGAGTCGGTCTCAATCTCTACAACCGTCAGCGCCGCCGGTTCCGAAGGCACCGACACCCCATTGCCGAAAGGGCCTATCGCCCCGAGCATCGCCGTCGCCGGCGGCTCGAACGACACTGCTGTGTGCAGTGGATTTCTCAGAGTGCGGGCTCGCACCGCCGTTATTTTCAATGGTCCCTCGTACGCATAATTTTTCCCTCCAGGTTCAGGCCGCCAATTCTCGGCGCGCCGCTCCCGAACGTCAACCGCGGTCGCCGGTCTGCGTCGCCGGACTCAGCTTCCGGTCCCGGTTCGGTCGGCGGCCGAAAGGTGCGCGAACGTCTCTCCCGTAGCCGCTACCGTGCGCGTCACTTCAATACCGCCATACACCCACAGAATCCGCATCTCCGTATCCCCGGTGTTCACGAACCGGTGCGGCACCCCAGCCGGAATATACGTAGCGTCGTACTGCGACACCGGAGTCCGCTCGCCTTCCATCTCCGCGAATCCCGATCCCGCCAGCACCGTCACCGACTCTTCCACATTGTGCGAATGCTCAACGATCCCGCCGCCGGGCGGAAACACCGTCATCCCGGTCGCGATCCCCTTAGCCCCGATCCCCCCGCCTACAAGCGGGATGCTCTTGATCCCGCTGCCCCGATCAAATACTTCAATATCGGCTACGGCAAGCACGACTCCGGGCATACTCAAATCTCCAAACCTGTAGCCCGTCGCCGGGTCACGATTCGCCGCACCGTAGCACGCGCTAACCGGGCGACAGCCACTCCCGGATCACCAATAGCTTGTCCCCATCCCGCCGGGGCTGTTACCGTTGCCTTGGCGACACAGTCCGGCAGGAATAACCTGCCGAGCGGGCAATTTTTTTGCCGGGGCCCAATTTTTACCAGGTTGCTACTTCAAAGCCCCGGCCCGCGCTGGGCCGCACCGCGCCCGCGCCAGACCAGAGCCGCCCGTGAAATACACGGAAAAATAGGACAAATTTGGACAGCAATTTCGCCGCTCTCGGCGTGCAATCAGACATTATTGAGAATCTCGCCGAAGACGGCATCACCGACCCGGCCCCGATTCAAAAACTCGCAATCCCAATCCTGATCGAAGGCCGCGATCTCCTGGCCCAGGCGCCGACCGGCTCCGGCAAGACAATCGCCTTTCTGCTGCCGGTCATCGAAACGATCGATCCCGAGCTCCGCCGGCCCCAGGCGCTCATCCTCGCGCCGACCCGAGAGCTCGCACAGCAGATACGCTCGGTCGCCGAGATGGCAGCCCGTGACACCGGCATCAGCAGCGTCCTCATTCATGGCGGCACCTCATACGATCCTCAGCGCCGGGCCCTTCAGGGCGGTGCCCAGATCGTCATCGGCACTCCCGGGCGCATCATCGACCTCATCGATCAGGGCGCGCTTCCTCTGCGCGACATCCGCTTCTTCGTTCTGGACGAAGGCGATCGCATGCTCGACGACGGCTTCGGCCCCGACATCGATCTCCTCATGGGCCGGCTACCCCAGGATCGCCAGGTCGCCTTGTTCTCCGCTACCGTCCCGGACTGGCTCGAGAGCATGCTCACCAAGTACTTGAGCGATCCGGTGCGTCTCGAGCACGGCGGCGACGAGCTCACCACTCCCGACATCACGCACGAGATCCTGGTCGTGCCCGCGCTCGAAAAATTCCGCGCCCTCTGCTGGATTCTCGAACAGCCGACAACCGGCACCACTCTGGTCTTCGGCCGAACTAAGCACGGGATCGAACGTCTGCGCCGCCAGCTTCATTCCGCCGGCTACCAGGTCCGCTCCCTTCAGGGCAACATGAACCAGTCGCAGCGTGACCGCGCTATGGAGTGGTTCCGCAACAGCAAGCAGGGCCAGATACTGCTGGCAACGAACGTCGCCGCCCGCGGTCTAGACATCCTTTCAATCGCCCGGGTCGTCAACTTCGATCCCCCGGAGGACCCCGAAATGTTCACCCATCGTGTCGGCCGCACCGGACGCATGGGCCGCCAGGGCGAGTCTACGACTCTCGTCACCGGCTCCGATCTCGTGTCCCTGTCACGCATAGAGCACATGATCGGCGGCTCGATCCGACGCCGCTACTGGGACGAGATCAAACCTGAGAGAGAGTCCCGCGATCCGGTCACGAACCGATCCAACGGCGCCGGAACCGGCACCACTTCTACCGGCGGCACCATGCTCCCCGGGGAAACTCTCAGCGGAGGAAGTTCATCCGGCGGCAAGCCGGACGACTGGCACGGTGGCCGTGGCGGGAGCGGCCGTGGCGGTGGACGTGGCGGCAATCGCAACGGCGGCGGGCGGCGCTAACTCCGGCTCAGCCCCCCAGCTCGGCCAGCTCCACCCATCGATTCTCAGCCGCCGAAATCCGGATCGCATCCATCGCCCTGATATTTCCGATCGCTTCGTCCGCTGGAAACTTCAACTGCGTTCCGTAGAGAATCGCATCCGATATCGCTTCTACTTCGAGCATGTAGGAGTCAAACGGCGGGAATAGCGTCTCCGAGTGACCGTCTGAATCGTATATATCAATTCTTGATTCCGTGTTCGACGGCAGGTGAAAATCGTTCACGACCATCCGGCCGTCGGCCCCCAGCACTTCTAGAATCGGGCGGCCATGCGCTTCCTTGCTGTAGTCGAGCAGGGCGGTCTTGTCATCGTCAAATTCCATGACGATAAACCCGGTCATGTCCACTTCGAACTCCGGGTCGATCCGCAGCGTTGCCAGCACCCTTCGCGGCTCCTCTTCGAATATGAAACGTGCGACGCCCACGCAGTAGGAGCCGATATCGGCCAACGCCCCTCCGGCCAATTCCTTCTTGTTGCGGATGTTGTCGGGATCGCGAGGCGCGTTCACATTGAACGAGGCCTTCACCAATCGCGGCGTCCCCAGCCCCCCGGATCGCACGATCTTGCGCGCCTGCAGGTTGCGCTCCGCAAAGTGATACTGGGACGCCTCCATCAACACCACCCCGAGTTCAGCGCAACGATCGACCACGGCCCGCGCCTCCGCCGCGCCGGCCGTCAGCGGCTTTTCGCAAAGCACATGTTTGCCCGCCTCGGCCGCCTTGATGGTCCACTGCCCGTGCATGGACAGCGGCAGCGGGTTGTAGATCGCTTGCACGTCCTCGTCGGCCAGCAATTCCTCGTAGGAACCGTAGGCCCGGGGAATACCCAATTTCTCGGCGGCGTTGCGGGCACGGTTGAGATTGCGGCTGGCGATCGCCATAAAGTTGGTATTGGCCGCCTTCTGCCCCGCCGGAATGACCATGTTGAGCCCGATTTGCGCCGTTGAAAGCACGCCCCAGTTCACGGCGCCGGTGCGCTCGCCCATCTCAGGTAACCTTTCGATGCGGTGCCAGATTCAGCCTGGCCCCAATCAGATGCGACTCGCGAATGGCGTCCAGAACCCGCACCTGGCGGATGGCGTCATCGCCATCCCAGGGCAGCGGCTCCTCACCGGTCACCGCCCGGTTCATCGCCTGCGCCTGCAGGGCATAGGTGCTTACCGGTGGAAAGGTCTCCATCTCCTCCTCACCACCCCGCACGATCCTGATGGTGGCGTCGACCGTGGACGGCAGAATGAAACTTTCGACCTCGATCCGCCCTTCGGGGCCAACCACTTCTAAAAGCTGGCGTCGCTCTTGCTCGAAACTGAAATCGACCAGGGCCATCCGACCGTCCGGGTAAATCATGGAGACGACACCCGACATATTGACCTCGAACTCGGGATCTAAACGCAGCCTCGCCTCCACCGACACCGGCTCGGCATCCATCAGGAAGCGGGTGGCACAAACGGCGTAGCAGCCGGCATCCTCCAGCGCGCCGCCGCTTAATTCCGTTTGCAGACGAACGTTGGCCGGATCGCGTGAAAGCGGGAACGAGAACGATGCCCGAACCAGTCGCGGTTCGCCGATAGCGCCTTCGCGAACCAACTGGCGGACCCGTTGCACCCGATTGCCAAACCGCCACATGAAGGCTTCCATCAGGAACACCTCATTCGCGGCGCAGGCCCGGGTCATGGCGATCGCCTGCTCTACGTTGTCGGCCATGGGCTTCTCACAGAGTGAGTGCTTTCCGGCCTCCGCCGCCTTGATCACCCAGTCATGGTGCATGCCGTTGGGAAGCGGATTGTAGACAATCTGGATGTCCGGATTGGCCAACATTTCTTCGTAGCTGCCGTAGTGGCGAGGGATCCCCATTTTGCCGGCGACGGTGGCGGCGCGGTCGGTGTCGCGGCTGCAGATCGCCAGTATTTCCACGCCGGCGGCCTGCATGGCCGGGATCACCCGCTCGGTGCCGATGCTGGCGGTGGAAATCACCCCCCAATTCACGGTCCCGGCACTCGCCATATCAGTCACCTTCCTGATGTGGTTCCAATCCGACCCGATGGCCGGTGGCATGGGATTCGCGCACCGCGTCCAGCACGCGCATCTGGCGCACGGCATCCTCCCCACCCCAGGGGAGCGGCGCCCCGGTGAGAATTGATTTGGACATAGCCTCAAACTCGGCGGTGTAAGGATTCATTGGCGGGAACGGCTCGGCCAGCCGCTGCTCGGGACCCGGGTCGCCGGCGGTGCCCTCGCGGCGCTCGATGTCCACGGTACGGACTTCAGTAGCCGGTAGGAAGCACTCGTCCACGGTCATCGCCGCCGCCGTGCCAAGCACCTCGTATCGCTGTCTGCGCGACATCGCGAAGCTGAAGTCCAGCACCGCTCTCCGATGTCCCGGGAAGTCCAGCGTTATCAACCCGCCGACGTCGATCTCGAACTCTTGATCGATGTCTAGCCGTGCGTCCACCGCCATCGGCTCGGCGTCGTAAAGAAATCGTGCCACCGACACGGTGTAACTACCTATGTCGGCCAGCGCCCCGCCGGATAGATCTTTGCGCAGGCGTACATTCCGCGGGTCGCGGGGAAGGGGGAAGCTAAAGCCCACCCGCACCAGCCGGGCCTCGCCGAGGCCGCCATCTTTCACGATCTCCCGGGCCCGGAGATTGCGATTGCCGAAGCGGTACATGAAGGCTTCCATCAGCATCACATCGTGCGCGTCACAGGCATCTACCATTTCCCGCGCCTGGGCGGCGTCGATCGCCAGAGGTTTCTCGCAAAGCACATGCTTGCCGGCCTCGGCCGCCTTGATGGTCCACTCGGCATGCAGCGAATTGGGCAGAGGGTTGTAGACCGCGTCGATGTCCGGATCGTCCAGAAGTTCCTGATAGGAACCGTAATGCTTCTCGAGGCCGAGCCTCCCGGCGGCTTCTTCGGCCCTGTCCGCGTCGCGGCTGGAGATGGCGGTGATGGTGCCGTGGTCGGCCTCGCCGCCAGCGGCTATGACGCCTTTCTCGACCCCAATTTTCGCTGTTGAAATCACGCCCCAGCGGACCTTGCCCTGGTCGTCCGGCATGTATTCCTCCCGGCCGGGACTATTTAGCCCGGCCCTGAATGGTGGCTCGTTGAATACCCTATACGTTCAACGTCGGCTAATCCAAGCGACTACAATCCCGGATCATGGAGTATCGCCGCCTGGGTCGCACTGAAATGCAGGTCTCGCTGCTCGGCCAGGGCGGTGGTGGGCCCAGCCAGCTCGGGCAACGCACTGATGTGGACCAGGCCGGGATCGACCGCCTGATCGCCGCCGGGCTGGAAACCGGGGTAAATTTCTTCGACACCGCCGAGGTTTACGGCGAGAGCGAGGCAATTCTCGGCCGCGCCCTGGCGGGGGTGGATCGTGACCGCTACTTCCTGGCGAGCAAAGTCACCTACAAGAACCGTGGCGGCGACGGCAAGATCATCGACGCCGCCGAGCTCGGGAAACGCCTGGACCGCAGCCTGAATCGACTCGGGATCGATTACCTGGACGTTTACCAATTTCATGGACTCGAAGCCAAGGATGTGGACCGGGTCATGACGGATCTCATGCCGGAGATGGAACGGCAGCGACAGGCGGGCAAAATCCGCTTCATCGGCGTTAGCGAACTGTGGGAAAAGGACGGCGCCCACGAGAGCTTGTTGAAATGCCTCCCCGGCGGCCACTTCGACACCGCCATGGTGGGGTACAGCCTTCTGAACTCCTGCGCCGAGGACGAACTGTTCGACATCTGCCGGGAGAACGACGTGGGCGTGATCGTCATGTTCGCCGTCCGTCGGGCGATGACCGCCCCCGCTCGCCGCCGGGAAACCTTCAAGGACCTGGTGAAGGACGGTCTTTTGGATCGGGACGACGTGGACGGAAACGATCCGCTGGCCTGGCTGCTGGGGGACGGGGTGAAGTCTGTGCCCGAGGCGGGTTATCGCTTCGCGCTGGAGCCAGACGTCGTGGGAACGGTGCTGACCGGCACCTCGAAAGTGGAGCACCTACGCCAGAACCTGGCGGCAGTGGAAAGTGGACCGCTTCCGGCCAAGTTGCGGGTTGCTATCCGCGAACGCTACGGGCACCTCACCCGGGCGCTGGGCAATTGACCGAAGCCAGCAGAAAACCTTCATGAAAATCCTTATCACCGGCGGTTACGGCAGCATGGGATCCCGACTGGCCGCGCCGCTGGTGCGTCGGGGCGACGAAGTCACCGTCCTGGACCGGGTGGCCGAACCGCGGGTGCGGACGCCGGAATTCGAGCGCTGCCGGGTGGCGGTCGCGGACATCGCCGACGGCGAGCGGATATCCGAAATTGTGGCCGCCGGCGAGTTCGACTCCATATTCCACCTGGCGGCGCTCATGTCGTCGGACGCCGAGGAGCATCCCGACGTCGCCTGGCAGGTAAATATGGTGGGCACCCGCAACGTGCTGGAGGCGGCGCGGAAGCACGATGCCGGCCGGGTCATATTCACCAGCACCGTCGCCACTTACGGTCGCATGTCCGAGGACCCGGTACCGGTGGACTCGCCCCAGTGGCCGGAAAGTCTGTATGGCGCGACCAAGGTCGCCGGCGAGCGTCTGGGCGTCTACTACCATCATCGCTTTGGAGTGGATTTTCGCGGGCTGCGGCTGGTGGCGACGGTAGCCCCGTTCGGCTCCACCGGCGGCGCCAGCGGGTACTGCTCGCAGGTCTACCTGGATTCCGTCCGCAAAGGCGCCTACGAGTTCTACCTCGAACCTGAAACCCGCGCCCCGATCATTTACATCGAAGACGCGGTCAGCGCCCTGATCGCACTGCACGACGCCCCGGCGTCCGATCTCACCCGCCGGATCTACACCCTTAGCGGCATCGCCCCGTCGGCGGAGGAGATGGCGGCATCGATCCTACGCGAGTTGCCCGATGTGAAATTCACCTACCGGCCCGACCCGACGCTGAACGCCATCGTGGATAGCTGGCCCGACCGTTACGACGACTCGGCCTCCCGAGCCGACTGGGGTTGGGCTCCAAGGTTCGATCTGGATGCTATAACCAGAGCGGTGATCGAAGGCATAACGACGGCGCGCTAGGTCTTTAGCCCCGGCGCCGCCCAGTTAGAACCCGTGAAACGAGGCGATATAATTCGCGGGCCGTCTGAGCCAGGCGGGCGGCTCGGCGCCCCCCCCCTCGACCCGGAGTACGCAGCGTGGAAATAAACGTCAGCCAGGGAGCGATCCAGCAGCAAGACGTCGACACGATAATCGTGAACTTATTCGAGAAACTTGCCCCGGGGGGAGCGACAGCGACGGTGGACGAGGGGATGGGTGGGGAGATCGGTCGGTTGCGAGAGCTGGGAGACTTCACCGGGGAATTCAATTCGCTTCTGACCCTGTACCCGGGAGACGCGATTCCGGCGACGCGGGTGATTGTGGTTGGACTGGGCGAGTCCGAAAAATTTACAGCGGTTCGGGCCATGGAGGCGATGGCGACGGCGGTGAAGGCGGCCGACAAGCTGGGGGCGCAGCGAATCGCCACGATCGCCTTTGGAGCCGGCGCCGGACGGCTGAGCACCGCCGAGGCCGCCGAGATGACGGCGCTGGGCGCAAAGCTGGCGCTGTACCGCTACGACTGCTTCAAGACCTTCGGCGAGCTCGTAGACAAGAAGGTGAACGTCAAGACCCTCACGCTGGTGGAATTCGACTCCGCCAAGGTCGCCGCGGTCCAGGTCGGCGCCGAAGCCGGGGAGATTATCGCTGACTCGGTGGCGCTGGCGAGGGATTTGCAGAACACTCCGGCCGGCCATCTGACGCCGGAGATGCTGGCGGAGCAGGCGGCCGCGATGTGCGCGGCCGCCGGGGTGGACTGCCAGATTCTGGGCCCGGACGAGATGGCCGATTTGAAGATGGGGGCGCTGCTGGGGGTGGCCAAAGGCAGTGTGGAGGAGCCCCGGATGATCGTGATGGACTATATGCCGGAGGGTGAGTCGCGGGGAACTCTGGCGGTGTGCGGCAAGGGAGTTACCTTCGACACCGGGGGAATATCGCTGAAACCGGGCCTGAACATGGGCGACATGAAATTCGACATGTCGGGGGCGGCGGCCACGGTGGGGATTGTGCGAGCGGCGGCGCGGCTGAAATTGCCGGTACGGGTGGTTGGCATCATCCCGGCGGTGGAAAACATGCCGGACGGCCGGGCGATGAAGCCCGGAGACGTGCTGACGGCGATGAACGGCAAGACTATTGAAGTGGACAATACCGACGCCGAAGGGCGGCTGGTGCTGGCCGACACCCTTTGCTACGCCCAGAAATTCGAGCCGGACGCGATTGTGGATCTGGCCACGCTGACGGGCGCCGTGATCGTAGCTCTGGGGCATCTGGCGACCGGAATGATGGGTACCGACGACGACCTGAAACGGCGCCTGCGCGAGTCCGGTGACCACACCGGCGAACGCGTCTGGGAAATGCCGCTCTGGGACGAGTACGAGGAGGCCATCAAGGGCAAGACCGCCGACCTCAACAACACCGGGGGCCGCCCGGCGGGTACGATCAATGGAGGAATGTTCCTGAAGCATTTCGCCGGTGACGCTCCATGGTGCCATCTGGATATCGCCGGCACTGCCTGGAACGTGAAGGAGAAGTCTTACATCAGCGCGGGGGGGACCGGCGTGGGGGTGCGCCTGATTACCCGACTGCTGCGAGAATGGGGCCACGGGTCGGGGTCTGGCTAGCCAGATAAGGATTGCCGGGGAACTGGAAACGAGAGGGCAGATTCGTTGAAGTCGGTTTCCGTACAGTGGACGCGAGACGTTTCCCTGATGGAAGCGCGGACGGCCCTGGAAGGCATTGCGGGAGCATTCGAGGCGGCGATCAGGATCGCCGCGGATAACGGGTTCGATCTGGGCCGGCCGGAGATGCGCCCGTTTGGCACCTGGCACATCCCGGGGGTGGAGATGGGCAGTCCGTACTGGTCCACCCGCTGGTACGTGACCGAGAGTCTAAATCCGGCGACCGGCCGCATCCGCGGGGAGAGTTTTATCGACGTCATCCGGGATGAGCCCTGGCAGAAGATGGGTGCGCACTACGACGTGGCGCTCGTTCACTTCGACCTGGAGGCCGCGAGCGAAAAGATGGTGACGGTGGACGGGGCAAGCTTTGCACTATCGGCGACGGAGGCGAATCTGGCGGCGGTGATATCGGTGCTGCGGTTGCGAGAGCTTTCCGACGATGACGACTTCGGCACTGCCCTCCGGCGGCTGGCGGCCCATTCGGTAGGTCACGTTATCGAAGCGGCCAGTCCGGACCGGTCTACCGTGCAGGATTCATTCGGGGAACCACACTGTACGAACGTGTGCGTCATGCGGCACGCGGCCACCGTCCCCGAAGTCCTGGAGTTCGCGCGGGAAGAACATGAGGCGGAGGTGCTGTTCTGCGAGGAGTGCGCCTCGGACATCTTGAATCACGGACTGCGCCATCATTTCGGGGCTAACTAGCACCAAATCGTCAGGCCGGTCGACCGCCTGTCAAGGTACAGCAGAGGCAGATTGTAGAGCACAATAGGGTCGTTAGCGTACTGATGGGCGGCCCAACCGGTGGCGGCCGTCACTATTAGTTGAGCCCCCCCTGCGACGAATCCTGATACAAAATTGCGAGCCCGGCATCGTTCTCGGTCAGCCGATCTTTGGCGACCGGGGCGAACTGCTGCTGGCGAAAGGGGTGCCGATCACCGCCGGCCAGATCGAGACCCTGGTGGGTCTTGGCTGTACCTCGGTGGTGGTGGATGATGATGAGTCCGATGGGATCTATGTGCCGGAACTCGTCTCGGCCATCGTCCGTTTTAAGACCGCGACCAAGCTGTCGAATACGATTTCTCGATTCCGGCAGCTGACGGTCGGAGTCGTCCAGGACGATCCCGTGCTGGCGGCGGCGGCGCTGGAGAACGCGCTGAAATCCGGTCAATTCCGTCGACAGATAAAAGATGTCGACCCGTTCGCCAACCTCCTCATGGAGGTTCAGGAGCTGGTGGAAGAGATCATGTATGCGGAGGCGCTGGACGGGCTAGATCCGTTGATCGTCCATCACGACTACGCGCTGGGGCAGTCCGTCGATTCGGCTATCGTCGCAGCGATGATCGGCAAGGCGGTCGGCTTGCCACTTGAGCGCCTGTATCAGCTCACTCTCGGGGCTTTGCTCCACGACGGAGGGATGGTCTTCGTCCCAACGAACATTGTCACCAGCCCGGATGCTTTGACGGTGCCGGAGCTCCCCTGGTGCAGCAGCATCCGGCCCTGGGCTGGCAGCTGTTGCGGGAGGGCAAAGACGCCGATAGCAATCTGCTGGCCCATCACGCCTGCTACCAACATCATGAGCGGCAGGACGGTACCGGGTATCCACGAGGCCTGACCGGTGACAACCAGCTGGAGACAAGCCGGGCATCGAAATACGAGCCAGGCACTTTGCACGTACTGGGCGAAATCGGCGCGGTCGCCGACACGTACGCCGCGCTCTCGGCCCGAAGGCCATACCGGGACGCCTATCCACCGGACGAGGTGTATCAAATCCTGCGGGAGTCGGCGGGATCGCATCTTAACGCGGCGATCGTAGGCAAGGCGTTACTGGTCATGACCGCCTATCCGACCGGGACTCACATCGAGGTGCTCGACGGTCCGTACGCTGCTCACCGCGGCATAGTGGCCCATGTGGACGGGGAGCATCGCGAACACCCCATCGTGCGGATCACCCGTGACGGCGACGGAAAGCTGATCGAAGCATTCGATCTAGATTTGCTCGAGACCAGCTGGCAGATTCGTTCCGTGCCAGCGCGAAATCCGGAAGAGCAGGCGCGATCGGATAGGACCGCGGATTAGGGACGGTCCGGCACCGGCTTCTGTTACTCGGTGTCGCCATCGCGCTGACGGCTGCCGCTTTTGTTCCGAGAACCGCGAATCGCGCAGCGTATGTCCGGCGCGGCGAAGGCCGCAGCGCGGCTAGAATACGCCGTCGCCGCCCTACAGAAAGACAGTTACCTAAATAGATTCCGCAGACAAAAGAAAACGGGTGTTTTCCGGCGTCCAGCCGACCGGCGTGGCGCACATCGGGAATTACCTGGGGGCGTTTAAGCACTGGGTGGCCTCGCAGGACGAGTTCGAGAACATTTTCTGCGTGGTGGACCTGCACGCGATCACGGTGCAACAGGACCCGGAGACACTGCGAGCGCAGACCCGCATCGTGGCCGCATTGCTGCTGGCGGTCGGAATCGATCCGGCGAAATCCGCCCTGTTTGTGCAGTCGCACATCGGCGCCCACGCGGAGCTGGCCTGGATTCTCAACTGCTTCACCCCGATGGGCTGGTTGCAGCGGATGACCCAGTTCAAGGAGAAAGCCGGAAGCGACCGCGCCAGCGTTTCGACCGGCCTATTCACGTATCCAGCGCTGATGGCGGCCGACATCCTGCTGTACGACATCGACCTGGTGCCCATCGGCGACGACCAGCGCCAACACCTGGAACTCACCCGTGACCTGGCTCAGCGCATCAACTCGATCTACAGTCCCATCCTTGTCATGCCGGAGGCTTCGATCCCGCCTGTGGCGGCGCGGGTGATGGGTCTGGACGACCCGACGAAGAAGATGAGCAAGAGCGAAAAATCGGCCGGCCACGCGATCCTGCTGTTGGATTCGCCCGACGACATCGCCCGTAAGCTCAGCCGGGCGACCACCGATTCTCAGCGGGATATCTTGTTCGATCCGAAGAGGCCGGGGGTGTTCAACCTGCTATCGATATACCGGGGATTCACCGGGCAGTCGGAGGCCGATATCGAGGCCCACTTTGAGGGCAAGGGCTACGGAGACCTGAAACGAGAGCTGGCCGAGGTGGTGGTGGAAGCGCTGCTGCCGCTACAGGAGCGCTACCACGAACTCATGAGCGAGCCGGCGGAGATCGACCGAATCCTGGCCGAGGGCGCCGACCGGCTACGGCCGATCGCGGCGGCGACGCTGGCCCGGGTGATGGGAAAAATAGGCCTAGGCTAAGCCATCCCCGATGGCTTTTTTTTGAACGACTGCCGCGGCGCGGCTGAAACGGCGATTCTCGAACCGACCGGACGCGGCCTGCCCCGCGCCGGCCCCCTAACCCTTTTCGACGATGTCCCGTAGCTCCTTGCCGCCGACCGACCAGTAGTTCCGCAAAACCGACAGCTCGGTACCCAGGTTGAAGTGTTTTACGCCCAACTCGAGGTACGGAATCGCGTCTTCCGGCTTGCTCAGCTCAGCCCTGGGATGGACTCCCATTTTCAGCGCGGTCTTAATCGTGTATAGCTCGGCTTCCTTGACCTCGGCAGCGGCCCGGTCCTTAGCGTTGCCGGTGTTCATGGAGTAGTCGGACGGGCCGAACTGCACCATATCGATGCCGTCAACGGCCAGCACGTTCTCGAGGTCTTCGACCAGGCTCTTCTTTTCGACCATGATCGCGACGACGACGTTGTTCTGCTGCTGGATGTAGTCCAGGGTGCCGGAGCTGTAGCCCCACTCGTTGTCACGGGTGCTGCCGACGCCGCGCAGCCCGTTGTTGCCCGGCGCGTCGGCCCGGATGGCGGCGACGCAGAGCTTGGCTTCCTCGACGGTGCGCACATCTGAATACAGCAAATTTTCAATGCCCGCTCCCATGGACCGGATCGCCAGGTAGGTCCGCGGTTCCTGATCGAGTTTGATCATGGAACTCATGTGGTCGAAGAGATCGACCGCGCGGGCAAAATTCTCCAAGCTGAACAGATCGTAAGGGCCGTATTCGCTTACGAATTCCACGTAATCAATCTCGCCGCTGAGGCCGGCGATTTCCACCATCGCAGGCCACTGGCTGATGATTCGGGTGCCGAAGCTGGGCTCCCCGGCGTCCATGAGTTCACGAAGTCGATTGCGGCGCATTCGATGTCTCCTTGCGTCGATTTCTACGACAGCGGGAGGGCGACCTCCCGGTTTTCGGCTATTGAGATGAGTCCGGCGTGCAGTATCTCCTGGACGGAGCGTCCGCGGGCGGCTCCGGCACATTCGTCGAAAGGGGCGTTGGCCGTGCCCACCTGGACTATGTCCAATTCGTCGGTTTCAAGCATGGCGGTGAAAGATTCGTACGTCCGGACGACGCCGAAATCGGACTCCATGCGGTCTCGCAGAGGTTCATTCGGATCGGCGGCGACGAATTCGACCCCGACCTCACGCCATCTCGGCGCCAGGTCCCAGACGTGATCGTGGACCAGTCCGGCGAAGCCGAGCCGGAGTTTTGCCGCCAAATTGCCTCCCGATGGTCTGTCAGCCCGCACAGTCTAGCCGCGATCAGCGGACTCCGTGATCGGGCGAGTTCGGACCGAGAATACCGGCCGTGGAAGCCGGCCGAGTTAGCCGTCGGGGAAGAGTTCGCGACCGCCGTCGACCGGCAGCACCAGGCCGGTGATCCAGTTGCTCTCGTCCGAAAGCAGATACAGCCCAGCGTAGGCTACGTCCAGGCTGCTGGCGGGGCGGTGAATACCGGCCGGCGGATTGCCGATTGGCCCCGCCGGCGGCGGGTCGCCACCGATCTGGCCCGGGGCGATGCAGTTCAGGCGGATGTTGCGGTCGAGGTATTCCCTGGCGGTGCGGCGGACGAATTCATATAGCCCGGCCTTCGCCGTGGCGTAGCCGACGTTGGCGTCGCGGAGCACGTCGCGCGAGGCGGCGGCGACCACGATGGAACCGCCGGGAGGGTCCTGAATGAGCATCTGGGTGATGGCCGCCCGGGCCGTCAGATAGTGGGCGCGAAGGTTCACTTCCAGCAGGTAGTCCCATTGCTCGGGCGTGGTCTCGTGAGTGGACTGCTCGCCGAACGCGTAGTCGCCAAGGTTGGAGTAAAGCCCATCGACCCGACCGAACTCGCGCACCGCCGCCTCGATCATGGTGTTGGCGCCGTCCTTGGTGGCGGCGTCGGCGGTGAAGACGGCTGCCTCGCCACCGTCTTTGCGGGTCTGTTCGGCGAGTTCAAGAAGTGGGCCCTCACGCCGGGCCACGAGCAGCAGCTTCGCACCCTCGCTGGCGCAGAGCCGGGCGATAGCGATGCCCATGCCCCCACCGACGCCGGGGATGACGATCACCTTGTCCCGCAGTCTCATTGGCGCACCTCGTTCCGGTCGATTGTTTAGCTGAATTTACGCGAGGATCGGTCGAGGACCAGGGCTAGTCAGTGAGCCTGATGGTGGCGGCGGTCGCCGGGATGGGGTTCTTGCTTCAGCTTTCATCGGCATCTTCTCCCGGCGTCAATCTAGCACGTAAAAGGGCGATGACGATCGAACGGCAAGGGTTCGATTGACTGGCATGCCGGGCGCTAATACCATCGGAGCGGCCGTGCTAGGCGGGGAGCCAGCGGTGCCTTGTACTCGCAATCCGCTTTAGCGAGGCTGAATTCCCGCTAGAGGCTGGTTGACTGTCGAATCTGTTCGTTCTCCAGAATGTTGAAAGTCGGGTCCCGTGCGACGGGAAACTCCGAACCCCGTCAGGTCCGGAAGGAAGCAGCGGTAAGGGGTAAATCTCGGGTGCCGCGGGTTAGCCTGGCCGGAGTTCTGGTGCACGGATAAGGCGGAAGTCACGAGTCGAAGGCGGGTGCGCGGCCGCTTTTTTTTATTGGTGCGAGAGCCACTCAAATGACCGAACAAGAAGGATTCCAGGCCCTTTACAACAAGTACCGCCCGCAGCAATTCGCGGAGGTGGTGGGGCAGAAGCACATAGTTCGAATATTGCAGAACTCGCTGGCGCACAATCGCGTCAGCCACGCCTACCTGTTCTCGGGCGAGCGCGGTACCGGCAAGACGACGGTGGCGCGGATTCTGGCGAAGGCCATCAATTGCCTGGAAGGCGTCCAGCCGGAACCCTGCAACCGGTGCGAGAACTGCCTGCAGGTGGGCTCGGAGAGCTTCCTGGATCTGATCGAGATCGACGCGGCCAGCAACACCAGCGTGGACGACATCCGCGATCTGCGCGAGAAGGTGCGCTTTCGGCCGTCCACTGGCCGGTACAAGGTGTACATCATCGACGAGGTGCACCAGCTTTCGCGCTCCGCCTACAACGCTTTCCTGAAAACGCTGGAGGAGCCGCCGGATCACGCCATTTTTATTCTGGCGACCACCGACCCGCACCGGGTACTACCAACGATCCGCTCGCGCTGCCAGCATCTGCGGTTTCGCCGGCATACCCACTCCGACACCGTCGAAGCGCTTGGCCGGATCGCCGAGGGCGAGGACGTGATGGTGGCCGGTGAGGCGCTTCATTTGATCGCCCGAAATGCCGACGGAAGCCTGCGCGACGCCATCGGCCTGCTGGATCAGGCGATCTCATTCTATGAAGGTACGCTAACCGAGCAGGCGGTCCAGGACATGCTGGGGCTGACCGGCACCGAGGCGTCGGCCGCGCTCACCGGTGCGATCGCCGAAGCCCGGGCGGGTGACGTGATGCGCCTCGTAAATCAGGCCGTACAGGACGGCGGTAGCCCGGCGAGCATTCAGCAAGAACTCGTGAATTACTTCCGCGGACTACTACTGGCGAAAACCGGCCGCCGGGATCAGAACGAGATGTATTTCGCCGAAGCGGAAATCGACATCATGGAGTCGCTGGCCGAAAAATTCGGGGTAGGGCAGATCGTGCGCTGCCTGGAGCTGCTGGGCGAAAGCGGGTCGTTCGGACGCGCCGGGCAGTCCGCTCAGCTTGAGCTGGAGCTGGCACTGGTAAATGCCTGTCTGATGATGACCGGGGCTGAGGAAGGCGATCGGAGCACGGAAGCGCATGCCGGCGGTGGTGTGGCTGCCACACCGGCGCCGGCGCAAGCGGCGGACGGTAAACAGAAAGTGTCGGAGACACCGGAGACGCCTGCAACCGGCGGCCAGGTGACAGCCAGAGAAGAGCTCAACCAGGCCGCGACCGAGGCCCAGGCGACCACCGCACCGGAAGATGGGTCGGCCGCGGTTGACCAGTCGCCCGCCCCGGCCGGAGTGGCCGCCGAACTGGACGCCAAACGGGATGAGTTTCGGCAGGAGCTTCGAGCCTGGAGCCGTGCCTACGAACCCTACGTGATGAACAGCCGCTGGTATGACCGGGACGGAGCATTGGTGTTGACCGCGGCGTACTCGGCTCATTACGACATCCTGTCCCGGCCGGAAAGCCGGGAAACACTGCGACGGATCGTGACCAAGTTGCTCGGCCGCCAGGTGAAAATCGAAATCGAGCCGGGCGAGAGCGTCAAGCAGCCATCAGTCGGGAAACCTCGTCACGACACTCTGATCGACTCAGCGGTTAACCTTTACGGAGCCGAGATTCTGGACGACCAGTAGCCCCCGTACCCAGCAACCCCGAGGCACTTTCATGCAGATGATGCGCAAGATGCAGAAGCAGATGGAAAAGATCCAGGCCGAGCTGGCCGAGAAGACCATGGACGTCAGCAGCGGCGGCGGGGTCGTGACCATCACCATCACCGGCGATCAGAAGGTGCAGGCCATCAAGATCGACCCCGAGGCTGTGGATCCTGAGGATGTAGAAATGCTGGAGGACCTGCTGGTGGCGGCGGTGAACGAGGCGGTGGCCGAATCCCAGGCACTGGCCGGAGAAAAGCTCGGCGCGCTTACCGGCGGGCTCAAGATCCCTGGACTGATGTAGCCGGAGGTCGTTCTTAAGTGATCGACGGCGTACCCGGACCCATCGGCAGACTGATCGAGGAACTGAGCAAGCTCCCCACGATTGGCCCCAAGACCGCAAGCCGGCTGGCGTTTTTCCTGCTCAAATCGCCGAAGGAACAGGTCGCCGGGCTGGCGGGCGCGTTGCAAGCCCTGAACGAGGGCATCGTCCAGTGCGCGAAGTGCTTCAACTACGCCGACCGCGACCCGTGCGACTACTGCGCCGACGACCAGCGGGACGGCAAGACCATTTGCGTAGTCGAGGACGCGCTGGACCTGCTGGCGATCGAGCGCTCAGGCGGATATCGAGGCCGGTATCACGTGCTGGAAGGGGCGATCTCGCCGCTGGAGGGCATCGGCCCCGACGACTTGCGGCTCACCGAACTGGTGACCCGGGTGAAGGAAGAGGGCATTACCGAGGTCGTGGTCGCGACGAACGCCACCTTCGAAGGCGATGCCACCGCCCTGGAGGTCGCCCGTCTCCTGGACGGCTCCGGGGTGCGGGTGACCCGGCTGGCGCGCGGCCTGGCCACCGGCGGCGACCTGGAATACGTTGACCCGGCCACCATCGCCCAGGCGCTGGAAGGCCGGCGGGAGTTCTAGAGCAGGCTCAACGCGCTGATGGCTGAAGCGAAGGAAGCGGGCGGCCCGCTCGGTTCGCAAATTTCGATCCACGAGAATCCGAGGGATCGGACCCTATGGGGACGTTGGGTCCGGCGGTGTTGGCGGCGTTGCTGGCGGCTGGCGGGAACGCGCTGTGGGTGTTGTCGACGGGACCAGCCGTAGCTAGGGTGGTGATCTGAAATTCACCTGGATCGGATGGAACGTTGGCCGAGCCCAAGTACAAAGTCTTGATAACGGATTACGTCTGGCCGGATACCAGGCCGGAGCGGGAAATCCTGGAGCCGCTGGGGGTGGAGATCATCGAGGCGGACCGGGGTGACGAGGATCGGTTGGTGGAACTGGCGCAAGACGTGGATGGCATATTAACCTGCTTCGCGCTGACGACCGGCAACATAATTAAGGCGTCGCCGAAGCTGAAGGTAGTGTCGCGATACGGGATCGGCGTGGACAACATCGACGTGGCCGTGGCCACGGAACTCGGGATTCCGGTGGCATACGTGCCGGATTACTGCGTGGAGGAAGTCGCGGATCACGCCATGGCGCTATTGCTAGCGCTGGTGCGGGGGATCAACCGCTACGACCCTCACACCAAGGCGGGCGGCTGGGACCTGCAGGTGGGCCGGCCGCTGGTGCGGTTGCGAGGGTCACGCATAGGAATAGCCGGGTTCGGGCGGATCGGCCGGGAGACAGCGAAGCGGGCGGCGGCGTTCGGGATGGAAATCGGAGTATTTGATCCCTACCTGAAGCAGGCGGACATGCCGGCGGGAATTGAATTGATCTCGCTGGACCGGCTGATCGAAGAGTCCGACTTCATCTCCCTGCACACGCCGCTGACGGACGAGACCCATCACCTGATCGACGCGGCGGCGCTCGCGAAGATGAAGGACTCGGCCCTGCTGATCAACACCTGCCGCGGGCAGATCGTGGACGAATTCGCCCTCGCCGAGGCGCTGAACGCCGGGCAGATCGCCGGGGCCGGGGTGGACGTGACGGAAATCCAGCCGCCGGCGGACGATCACCCGCTGCGCAGCGCCAAGAACTGCATCCTGACGCCGCACGCGGCATTCTGCTCGGAGGGCTCGGTGCTGGAGTTGGAGCAACGGGCGGCGCAGGCGTTGGCGGACGTCTTCAACGGCGTAGTGCCCCGGAATCCCTTCAACACTGAAGTCCTGCCCGACTCAGGGCTGCGCCCGAGAGAAGAGGCCGGTTAGATGAAAGTGGAACGCATCGAGGTTTTCTTGCGCAGCGAGCCGCTGGTGCGGGAATTCTGGATGTCGCTTTCGCCGATCCCCGGCGCGATGGAGATCATCGTGCGGCTCACCACGGACGATGGCCTGGTGGGCATTTCGCAGTGTCACGGTATGCCGCAAGAGGCGGTCGCGGAAATCCTGACGCAGGCGATGCCAGCGATCGTCGTGGGACGGGATCCGTTTGAATATGAGCGAATCTGGGCGGAGATGTTTGCCCTGTGTCACCACCCCGGCTGGACCAAATCGGGCTGGGGCCGGGCATCGATCATGACCGCGATCGCGGGGATCGACATCGCGCTGTGGGACCTGATGGGCAAGGCCACCGGAAAGAGTGTGGCCAGCCTGTTGGGTGGCTACCGCGATGTCGTCCCGTCCTACGCCACGGGCGGCTATTACGAGGCCGAGAAGGACATCGCCGGGCTGGTGGAAGAGCTGGGCGTCTACGTGAACGAAGACGGTTACGACGCGGTGAAGCTGAAGGTCGGGCGTGAGGTAGCCGAGGACCTGCGGCGGGTCGAAGCCGTGCGGGTTGCCTACCCGGACATTGACATCATGCTGGACGCCAACCAGGGCTGGGACGTGCTTACAGCGATCGAAGCCGCGAAGGGCCTTGAGCCGTTGGGAATTCGCTGGTACGAAGAGCCGGTGCACTGGTACGACCAGGTCGAGGGACTGCGGCAGGTGGCAGAAAAAACCACGATCCCGCTGGCCTCAGGCGAGCAGGAGATCACCCGGCACGGCTGTCGGGACATGATCGAGCGCAGCGGGGTGCGGGTCATGCAATTTGACTCGACCAAAGCCGGCGGCATAACTGAGTGGAGGAAGGTGGCCGCGCATGCAGAGTCGCACAATGTGATGGTCGCGCCCCATCACGATCCGCAAATCCACATCCACTGCGTGGCCGGCGTGCCGAACGGGTTGATCCTGGAGTCGTTCCCCAACCCGGACCGCGACCCGGCGTGGAGGGACATGTATGTTGGGGTGGAGCCGATCGTCAACAGCCAGATGAAAGTGCCGGAGGCGCCGGGTCTGGGTTACGACCTTAACTGGGAACTGGTGGAGCGGATTTGCACCCGGGTCGAGGCGGCCAACTAACTATCCGAAAGTCCCGCTCCGCCCTCCCGGTGAACAACTCCGCTCAGGACGCGGGCGGATCGGTGGGGGTGGGTGGCGAGGTGGCCCCGGAACCAGGGGTGGAAGCCCCTGACGGACCTGGTCGCGACCGGCGGCCTTCGCCCTGTAAAGGGCCGTGTCGTCGGCGAGCATGAGATTGCCGGCCGTGCCCGCATCCTCCGGAAAAGTGGCGATGCCGATGCTGACGGACATATTCACGTATTCTCCAGAATCCAGCCGGATAGGGCTACCGGCAACGCTGCGGCGAATGCGCTCCGCGATGGTGACAGCTTCTACGACGTCGGCCTCTGTGGCCATAACCACAAACTCATCACCCCCGTAGCGGGCGACGAAATCGCCCGGCCTCACCTGACCGTCGACCGACCGGGCGAGATCGTTAAGCGCCTGGTCGCCGGCGAGATGTCCGTGTTCGTCGTTGATGGCCTTCAGGTTGTCGAGATCGAGTATAAGTAGGGACAGCGGGCGCTCGTAGCGATGTGCACGCTGGATTTCCTCATCGTTAGGCCGGCGAGCGAATTCGCGCTGATTGAACAGGCCGGTGAGCTCGTCAAGAACGGCCAGTTCTTCAAGTTCGATCAAGTTGGTTTCGAGCCGGTCGGCGGTGGCGTTGAACGAGTCTCCCAGGCTCCCGATCTCATCGCGATAGGGGAGGCTCACTCTCTGCGTCAAATTGCCAGCACCCTGCCGGTCAGCAGCGTCACGGAGCAACGTGAGCGGCCCGGTAATCGAGCGCATGACCCAGATGAAAGTGCCACCACGAGAAACAGGGCGATGCCCAATAACACCATCATGCCCCCCACAATCCGGCTCGACGTCTCTTCCAGCTTTGCCGGCTCGGCGGATATCTCTTCCAGGATGGAATCCTGGAGAGCTTGAATGGTGTCGAAGAATTCGGCCGAGCGCTCATCGAAGGTCCCGAGCATGGCGGTCAGCTCCTCGTCGGCGACGGCGGGAGCCATCATGAACAGGTCTTCGCCCATGGCCTTCAACTCCTGCCACTGTTGATAGGCTAGGTCGATCAGCTCCGCCTCCTCCGCCATGTCAACCTCGATCGCCCGGAGACGAATAAATGTCGCATCGACATCGCTGGCGAACTGCCGGAACTTGTCCGGATCGCGATACTGGTACAGGTTGCTGGAGTGCAGTTCCTGCTGTGCGCGCAGAACCGCACGATACTGGTCGGTAATCGGGAGGAATTCGGTCCTGATCTCGTCCACAGGCGAACGCAACGCCTCGGTAGCCACGCCGATCAATATCAGCGAGGCCACGAGTATCGCGATCAGTGGTAACAGCCCCACTGCAATCACCATGATGAAGCGGCCCCGGATCGAATGTCGCAGTCTGTTAGAGAGCCACATTCACGATCCCCGGCGATGTTCTCAGGCAACGATGCGACGACGAGTGCAGTCGCGACCCGTACGGGCGCGTCCCCGCATCTCCAATATTCTGAATACCCATCCACTTCTTCCTAGCCGCGACCAAGTGTAAGGGTAGGCGATGTTTCCGGGTCAACGCTATCTTCAGTGGCGCCCCATAAAGACGGGACTACGCGATAATTGGCGGGCCGACGCCGGGCTAGGCAAGATGGCCTCGCCTCGACCGGGACGAAAGGCGGCGATTATCGAGACGGGCACAACGGTGACGGTGGCCGCGCTGGTGCTCGCGGCGGTGGTATTTATGGCCGGGCTGGTGTTATTCGGACTGCGCGGTCTCGGTACTCGCCTTAAGGATTCGGACGAGCGGGTTGTGCGGGGGCTGGACTCGATTAGGGACAGCGTGACGTCCGTGACCGGGACCAGCCAGGCGACCCTCGTGCAGGTTTCGCAGAACCTTGGCGATCTGCGTCGGTCCAGCGAGGGTCTGCTCCTGGAAACCCGGCGCCTGGGCGAGCTGCGGGACGCCTTTCGGCTGCCGGCGCCCCGGGGCGGGATCGGAGAGCTAATGCTCGAGAATCTCCTCAGGGCGTGCTGGGGCCCGGGCAGTACGAGTTGCAGCACTCCTTTGCGGACGGATCCAGAGTGGACGCGGTGGTTCGTATCGGCGATAAACTCGTGCCGATTGACTCGAAGTTTCCGATGGCCGAGTTTGGAACCCTCGTCGAAGCCGATTCGGACACAGATCGTCAGCGAGCGCGACGCCTCTTCCTGCGCGCCGTTCGCAATCATGTGAACGCGGTGGCTCATTATGTCAAGCCGAACGAGCATACGGTCGACTTCGCCCTCATGTACATACCGGCCGAGAACGTCTTTCAGCAGCTGATCATCAAGGAGAGAGGCGAGGACGAAGCCACCGCGCCATCCCGGTACGCCCGGGAACGAGGAGTGGTGCCGGCTTCGCCAAACACCCTCTACGCCTACTTGCAGACGGTCGCCATGGCGTTGCGCGGGTTCTCCATCGAAAGCCACGCCCGGGAAATCGCCGAGCGCATAGCCGGCCTCACGACCGACCTGACTGAAGTGCAACGGGACCTCGGAGTGCTCGGGAGCCACCTCACCAACGCCCAGAACAAATTTGACGATATCCATCGCGGCGTAACCGGCCTGGAGCGCAAGCTGGCGATTTCGGAAGAGTCCCTGGGCCGCGACGACGACTGAGCCGGTTCCCGGCGACCCGGTTGCAACAGGCCGATTTCCAACGCGAACAACCCCGGGGCAGCCTGCCCGCTAGATCAGCCGATCCGATCGGGGCTGACCACCGATTTATCCATCTGCTGCACCGACGTAAATGCGGGGCGCTGCGAATAATCGGTGTCCAGAACGCCGAAGCCATGTTCGGAGGTCCCCGGTAGACCCAGCGTACGGAAGTTGAGATTGAAGAGGAACATGTTCTGGATATACGGAAACTCTCGCTCGACCATCCGGTACGCCTCTACCGTGTATCGGGCCTGTAGCTCCTCGCTGACCAGTTCGCCAAACGGAAAGTCAATGTGCTGGTTGGCGGTCGTCCAGCCGAATTCCGTCAGCCACATCGGACGGCGGCCGTCGTCGAATTCCTCCATCACCCGGCGGATTTGGCGGAACCGCTTGAAATAAAAGCTCGGGTGATCCAAGTACAAAATTCCCGAAGAATGAGCGTAGTCGTCAAATTCGACCCACGGCGACGAGCGGTAGCCGTAGGAATGGTTGCCCATGACGTCGAAGAAGTTTCGGACCAGGCCGTCTTTGTACGCGTATACGCCTCGCAGAAATTCGACGTCGTTGATACCGAAGGCCGCGTTTCCGGCGCCGTTCTGGGCCAATCCCGCGAACAGCACCAACGCGAAAGGGTCGGCCGACTTGACTCCGCGATACCCGGCCATCAGCAATTCGGCGTATTCGCCGTAGTCAACATTGCGACCCCAGAAAAGCGCCAGGTTCGGTTCATTCCAGATTTCGTAGGCCGGTACCCGGCCCCGATAACGCTCGGCCATCAGACGCATGAAGTGTTCGAACTTGCCCAGGTCGTCGGGTCGGCCCGCGATCCCGCCGGCGGCACGCGTCCAGGCCGGAGCTTCAACCACGCTTACCAACACCTTCAATTCAAACTGCTCCGCGGCACCGACAAAGGCGTCCAGCTGCGACCAGTCGATCCCGGTTTCGGTGGGCTCGACATCGCTCCACTTCACCTGATGCTTAACCCAGGTCGCGCCGGCGATAGCCGCCCGCCAGGTCACCAGCTGGGGATCGGGCGCGTGCCACGTGTGGACCTGCATGCCAAATGCCAGCGGCGCCGGCGTCGGCGCGGAAACGGACCGCTGATCGAGGCGAAGCAGTTCCGGACCGATACTGCCGAGCTGAATTTCCTCCTCAAGTCCCTCAAATCCAGGGTGCCATTCCAGACGACCACGCGCGAAATACTGCACTTGCGGGCGATCTGCGAAGCCCTCGTCCATGGCCGGCGAGATCGGAAGCCCCAATCGCTCCTCACCGTTTTGACGCTCGTAATACAGCTTGAATCCGAAGCTCACGTTGTAGCCGGTATTCGGGAAAAACAGATGGTCGTCATCGGCGTCGATCGCCGCCGGGCGGGGAAACGGCAGGCGGTGCTGGACCAGAGCACGACCGGCGTTTAGCGGTACAGCCAGACCGGTCAGCAGGTCGAGCTCCAGGACGCCTTTTTCGAAGTACTGTCGAATTCGTGAACCCATCCGCACGCCCGCCGAGATCGGCTGACCGAGGTAGATCTCGCCCACGGTTTCTTCGTAGGCGGCCGCGAACGCCGGATCGATGCAAAACTCAGTCTCGCAGTCACCCGCGGCCAGCGCCTGCACGGGTAGGGCACTTGACCCGACGCCGCTCGCGCCGGCGATGCCAAGCATCTTTAGCACTCGCCGCCGCGAAATAGCTGACAGGCGGAAGGGGCCGGGGCGACAGGGCGACTTCATCGTATTAGATACTCGGAGGGGCCATGGCCACGACCCTCACCGGGCCCGACCACAGACTGCAGCGACTCAGAATCCGCCCTGAGTGTAAGAGGGCGGCCATTCGGTTTCAATCCCCAGTTCGTGGGCGGCGCGAAGCGGCCAGTACGGATCGCGCAGCAGCACCCGCCCCAGGGCGACCAGATCGGCGCGTTCGTTGCGAATTATTTCCTCTGCCATAAGCGGTTCGGTGATCTTGCCAACCGCCACCACCGGCATTCCCGATTCGCGGCGGATTGTCTCGGCAAGCGTGACCTGGTATCCGGGATAAACATTCCGAATGGGCAGAATGTCCGGCGTTTGGCCGGCGCTGCTCACGTGGATCATGTCCGCCCCGGCCTCCCCGAGCATTCGGGCCGCAACGGCCACATTGTGGACGGTGTTGCCGCCCTCCACATAGTCGGTGCCGGAAACCCGGACCAGTAGCGGCATGTCCTGTGGAATAGCCGCTCGCACGGCGGCCACCACCTCGCATGGATACTGCGCGCGATTCTTGATGTCGCCGCCATATTCGTCGCAGCGGTGATTGGCCACCGGCGAAATGAAAGAACTCAACAGGTATCCGTGCGCGCCGTGGACTTCGATGGCCTCGTACCCAGCGGCGACCGCCCGGACCGCCGCGTCGACAAAAGCTTTCATCACTATTCGCATGTCGTCGGCGTCCATCTCCCGCGGAGTGGCGAAATTTTCCGCGAAAGCCAGCGGGCTCGGGGCGACCGGGTCGCCGGGTCCGGCTTTATCCTCAACCGTTTCCGACTTCCGACCCGCGTGCGCAAGTTGAATCGCGGCGACCGCGCCGTGGGATTTGACGACTTCGGCGATGCGGCGATGCGGCTCCAGATGATGGTCACTCCAGATACCGGAATCCCGGTTGCGGATGCGGCCGCGCGGCTCTACCGCCGAAGCCTCCACGATCAGCAAGCCGATTCCACCCGCGGCGCGAGTTGCGTAGTGGACGTAGTGCCAGTCGGCGGTGACACCCAGCTCGCCCATCCACATACACATGGGCGCCATCACCGTGCGATTTCTCATAGTCACGCCACGGATTTCGTAGCTGTCAAAGAGTGCCGGCATCCGTTCCCCTTATTCCCCTGAACCGATCCTGCTGCAGGACTCGGATTTTAGCTGATAGCCGGGTGGGCGCAGGGCGCTGAAACGACGCCACCCACGCTCCCGCCAGGCCTGACTTAGATAACGGCCGTGACTCTAGTAGATGGACTGGAAGAGCTGTTCGACCTCGTCAGCGGTGGCTTCCACCGGACTCTGCAACATGAGGCGCCGGGTGGCGGCGGTGACTTCGGCCATATCCCGCAGATCGTCCCGCTTGACGCCGTACGATTGCAGATCGAGATCGAATCCCAGCCCACTGATGAGCGCCTCCATGATGTTGAGGGCTGCCCGGGCGCGGTCTTGCTCTCCGGTGACGTCATCGTGGACAAGCAGCGGATCGGCCAACGCGGCGATCTTCTCCGGGGCTCGGTCCACGTAAAAGCGCATCGCCGGGAGCAGGCAGAGAGCATTGGCGATGCCGTGCGGGATGCGTGCACGGGCGCCCAGAACGTGCGCCATCGCGTGGACCATCACGGTGCCGGCGTTAGCCAGCGTATAGCCGGCGAAGAGCGATCCGCGCGCCATCAGGTCGCGGCCCTCGGTGTCGTTGCCGTCGAGGGCGACCCGTGGCAGGGCGCTCAGAATAACGTCCAGCGCATGAGACGCGTACATTCGGGTGTGGGGGGTGGCTTTGACCGAGATGTACGACTCGGCGGCATGGCAAAAAGCGTCTATGCCGGTCGCCGCCGTGCTCAGCCTAGGAACGCTGTAGGTGAGCTCGGCGTCGACGATCGCCACGTTGGGGTAGATGTAGGGACTGACCACCGCCATCTTGTTGGATCGGTCAGCCAGGACAGTGACCGCGTTGCCGGTGACCTCGCTGGCGGTACCGGCGGTTGTGGCGATGGAGATCATCGGCAGGCCCGGTCCCGGCACCTGCTCCACACCAACCATATCTGCAGTTTTCATGTCGTTGGCCACGCCGCAGGAAGCGATCTGCGACGTATCCATGGCGCTCCCACCACCTAGCCCGATTACCAGGTCGGAGCCGGCCTCGCGGATGGCTTCCGCGCACCGATCTATCGAGGTCGTCGGCGGCTCGGGTTCAACTTCCGTATATGACAAAAACTGGATACCAGCACCGCCAAGCAAGCCCTCAACCCGATCCAATATGCCGGCTTTGGCGATTCCCGGGTCGGTAACGATGAAGGCGTTAGTTCCGCCGAGGAACTTGACCTGGTCGGAAAGCGACTCCACCGATCCGGGACCGAAGATGACGTTGGCGGTAGTGCGGAATACGGTGGGATCGGCGGGCATTTGTTTCTCCTATATAAAGCGGAATAAACAGAGTAGCGGACCGATTGTGTAACGGGAAGGGTAGGAAGCTGAATTCGGGGTGCAGCGATGGTCAAAAATGCTGAGTTATCGGATGTGCAGCGGCGTGGCCGCCAGATCGTGGATGAGGTCGAGACCAGGCTGCGAGGGGCCGGAGTGCAGGCCGACAGGATCGAGGCATCACTGTCGCTGTTGCGCGACCAGCTGGAAGCCCTGGTGGCCGAGGCTCGGGAAGAGGGCGAAGGCCACGGCAAACGGCTCCGCGATTGGGAGCTCAGGCGGTTGGTGCAGATGGAACTGGGACTATACGTAACGCCGGACGGGGCCTAAGAATACAGCCTGGCCGGCTACTTCAGCGAGAGCTTCGATACGTCACGAGCCGCCCTGCTGGATGCCTTCACCCGCTGGCCCGGCGAGGCCGAGAGTCTGGAAGTCAACTGCCCGGGTGAGGGGGCGGTCGGCGTCGGTCTGGTCGTGGGATGTGTAATGAGCGGCCGCTTCAGCCAGACCCTCTGGAGGCTGTCACCCAAGACGTAGGTTGCCGAGCAAGAGTAAAAAAACCTCCCCGGCGGCGACCTATTTTCCCGACCGGAAACCGGGCAGTATTGTCGGCGCTGGAGGGCTTAACTTCCGTGTTCGGGATGGGAACGGGTGGGGCCCCTCCGCCGTGCCACCGGGGAGACTCTTACTAATTTAGGGTGGGATCCAACCCACCAGTGAATGTGCAGAACTGCAGTTTTGCCGATCCGAGGCGATAACAAGCCCTCGACCGTTAGTACCGCTCGGCTGAAGCTATTACTAGCCTTACACCTACGGCCTATCAACCAGATAGTCTTTCTGGGGTCTTACCAGCTTAACGCTGTGAGAGATCTGATCTTGGGTGGGGCTTCCCACTTAGATGCTTTCAGCGGTTATCCCTGCCGAACATAGCTACCGAGCTGCGCTCCTGGCGGAACGACTCGTGCACTAGAGGTTCGTCCGACCGGTTCCTCTCGTACTATCGGTCAGCTTCCCTCAAATCTCTTACGCCCACGACGGATAGAGACCGAACTGTCTCACGACGTTCTGAACCCAGCTCGCGTACCGCTTTAATGGGCGAACAGCCCAACCCTTGGGACCTGCTTCAGCCCCAGGATGCGACGAGCCGACATCGAGGTGCCAAACAGCGCCGTCTATGTGGACTATTGGGCGCTATTAGCCTGTTATCCCCGGGGTAACTTTTAGCCGTTAGCTACATCCCTTCCATTCGGAAATGTAGGGTCGCTAAGCCCGACTTTCGTCTCTGCTCGACGTGTTTGTCTCGCAGTCAAGCTCCCTTATGCCTTTGCACTCTACGGCTGATTTCCATCCAGCCTGAGGGAACCTTTGGGCGCCTCCGTTACCATTTAGGAGGCGACCGCCCCAGTCAAACTACCCCCCTGAGATTGTCTCCGCGCCGGATTACGGCAGCGGGTTAGGTTTTAGAGTGCACCAAGGTGGTATTTCAAGGGCGACTCCACCGAAACTAGCGTTCCAGCTTCCCAGTCTCCCACCTATCCTACATAAGTACATCCCGAAACCAGTCCCAGGATGTAGTAAAGCTCCCGGGGTCTTTTTGTCCTGTCGCGGGTAGCCCGCATCTTCACGGGCAATTCAATTTCGCCGGGTCCCCTGCCGAGACAGTGCTCAAATCGTTACTCCATTCGTGCGGGTCGGAACTTACCCGACAAGGAATTTCGCTACCTTAGGACCGTTAGAGTTACGGCCGCCGTTCACCAGGGCTTCATTTCAAAGCTTTTACACCTTTCCACTTAACCTTCTGGCACTGGGCAGGAGTCAGCCCCTATACATCCGCTTTCGCGTTAGCAGAGACCTGTGTTTTTGTTAAACAGTCGCTTGAGCCTGTGCACTGCGGCCCCTTCGGACTCCGGATCGCGTGGATCCTTCACCCTACCGGGGCACCCCTTATCCCTAAGTTACGGGGTTAATTTGCCGAGTTCCTTAGCAGAGGTTATCCCGATCACCTTGGGGCGTTTACCCCCGCCTACCAGTGTCGGTTTACGGTACGGGCACCTAAATTCAAACAACGAGGATTTTCTTGCCGGCAGGGCTCAATCGAGTCGACCGCGCTTGCGCTTGGTCTTCCCATCGTACCTCGAGTATGGCTCCATGGATTTACCTGTGGAGCTACCCTACGTACTTAGACGCATATAGCCATAAATGCGCTCGACCTACCCCGCCGGGTCCCCCCTTTGTTTAACGAAAGTTGGTGGTACAGGAATATAAACCTGTTGTCCATCGTCTACGCCTTGCGGCCTCGACTTAGGCCCGACTAACCCTGAGAGGATTAACCTTCCTCAGGAAACCTTAGGCTTACGGTGTGCACGTTTCTCACGTGCATTACGCTACTCATACCGGCATTCTCACTTCCACGCGCTCCAGCCGTGCTCGCGCTCGACCTTCACCGCCCGTGGAACGCTCCCCTACCGATTGCAACTGGCGAACCAATTGCAATCCCGCAGCTTCGGCACTCGGCTTGAGCCCCGTTACATCTTCCGCGCAAGATCACTTGACCAGTGAGCTGTTACGCACTCTTTCAATGATGGCTGCTTCTAAGCCAACATCCTGGTTGTCTTTGCAATCTCACATCGTTTCCCACTTAGCCGAGATTTAGGGGCCTTAGCTGGCGGTCTGGGTTGTTTCCCTCTTGACTACGGAGATTAGCCTTCGCAGTCTGACTGCCCGGCAGATTTATTGGCATTCGGAGTTTGATAGGGGTTGGTAGGCTATGTGCCCCCGAGCCCAATCAGTGCTCTACCTCCAATAAACTCAATCCGGACGCTAGCCCTAAAGCTATTTCGGGGAGAACCAGCTATCTCCAGGTTCGATTGGCGTTTCACCCCTAACCACAGCTCATCGCCTAATTTTGCAGCATTAGTGCGTTCGGACCTCCACGAAATGTTACTTTCGCTTCTTCCTGGCCATGGTTAGCTCACCTGGTTTCGGGTCTAATCGCTACGACTTGTACGCCCTATTAAGACTCGCTTTCGCTCCGGCTCCGGACCTTTGGCCCTTAACCTCGCCGCGACGATTAACTCGCCGGTTCATTCTTCGAAAGGCACGCCATCACACATTCCCGCCGTTATGGGATTTGTCGAAACCGCCGTCCCATGAATCCCGCCACCGAAGTGACAAGCCTCACGTTCTTACAATTTCTCCGCATCCCGGGCCGGCATAGTGCTCTGACTGATTGTAGGCATATGGTTTCAGGTGCTATTTCACTCCCCTCCCGGGGTACTTTTCACCTTTCACTCACGTTACTAGTTCGCTATCGGTCGCCAGTTAGTATTTAGCCTTGGGAGATGGTCCTCCCAGTTTCCCACAGGGTTTCTCGTGTCCCGTGGTACTCAGGAAATTCGGCGGAAGATTGGATCGTTTTCGCCTACCGGGCTATCACCGTCTCTGGCGTGGCTTTCCAACCACCTTCGGCTAACGTCCATTTTTGTAACTTCCTGGCCCTCCCAAGGGGGCCGGCCGACTCCTACAACCCCGTGGCCACAACGGCTTGGGCCTATCACATGTCCACGGTTTGGGCTCTTCCCATTTCGCTCGCCGCTACTCAGGGAATCGATTTTTTTCTTTTTTTTCCTCGGGGTACTTAGATGTTTCAGTTCCCCCACTTACCTCCTTCGCCCTACTACAGACCTTGCGGTCCTTCAGACGAAAGTGACAGGCCATTACTCCTGCCGGGTTTCCCCATTCGGGTACCTGCGGGTCAAAGCTTGTTCACAGCTCTCCGCAGCTTTTCGCAGTCAACCGCGCCCTTCTTCGGCTCCTGGCGCCAAGGCATCCACCACACGCCCTTAGTAGCTTGTTATTTTTGCCTCGGGATCGGCAAAACTGAAGTTTTGCTCATTCACTTTTTAAGTTTCAGCCCCCGCCCTGCCGAGCCCTTCCCGCAGGACGCAGCATGAATGCTACGGACCTTACGGGGTTGCTCTTCGCAGACCGGGGGGACAAGCGAGAATACTAGGCGGTCGGCGCCTCCATTGTCAACGAGATTTCCCCCGCCATCGGCACACCGTTTTCGTTTGCCGCGGCTCGCAAAAGCTGGCTTCTCGGTCCGACCCATCGCGGCCTGCCTCGAGTCCAATCATGTAACCATTGCGACGATCTTGTGGGCCGAGCTTGACTACAATCCAGAGCGGTACCACCCCAGCCCGATAGAGGCGGCGCACAACTCATGGCCATCAAGGAAAAGACCCGGCTCGCCGGAGAGACCAATCCTTACCGGGCCGCTCAATACCAATTTGACCAGGCAGCCGACTGGCTCGGTCTAAACGGCTGTACGCGGGCCATCCTGCGGGTTCCGCGCCGGGAGCTGGTAGTCAACTTTTCCGTCGAGATGGATGACGGCAGCTGCAACATGTTCCAGGGCTATCGCGTTCAGCACAACGTCAACCGCGGACCCCCAAGGGTGGCATTCGCTACCACCCCTCCGCCAGCCTGGACGAAGTGCGCGCTCTCGCCATGTGGATGCCCTGGAAGTGCGCCGTAGTCGAGATTCCCTTCGGCGGGGCCCAAGGCGGCGTGTCGGTGGATCCGAAGCTCCTATCTCCTCAGGAACTCGAGAACCTGACCCGGCGCTACGCCGCCGAAATTTCCATTCTGATCGGCCCGGAACGCGATATTCCGGCCCCGGACGTGGGCACCAGCGCCCAGATCATGGCCTGGATCATGGACACCTTCAGCATGCACCGGGGTTACTCGGTATCGGCCGTTGTAACCGGCAAGCCCGTGGCCATCGGCGGCACTAAAGGTCGCAGCAACGCCACCTCGGCGGGCCTGATCCACTTGATCGAACTCGCTGCCGCCCGGATGGGGTTCGAGTTTCAAGGAGCGCGAGTAGCCGTCCAGGGCGCCGGCAATGTGGGCCTGGGGGCGATGGAGTTGCTGGCCGCGCGCGGCGCTAAGGTCGTCGCCGCCAGCAACAGCCGTGGCGGCGTCTTCAGCGCCGCCGGCCTCGATATCGCCACTATCAAAACGGCCGTCGCCGAGCGCGTCAACGCGTTGGGCATCGGCATGATTGTGGGCCACAACACCGCCCGCTACCAGACGCCCTTTACCGTCTCCCTGGACGTGAAGCACGGAACCACCAGAGGTAGCTCGGCCATCGATCGCGCCGCCACCGTCCGAGCGCTGCTCGATCCCGCGGCGAAGCTCACCGATTTCCTGATGCCGGGCCACGTCTTTCCCCTGCGAGCCGACCCGAAAGGCGTATTCGGACGCATGGGGCACACCGACGGCGCCGTCGATCTCATGCGCCTCGGCGGACTCTACCCGGCCGCGCTGATCTCGGAAGTCCAGGGCCCCGACGGCGCGATGATGCGCGGATCAGAGTTGCTTGCGCTAGCGGCGGAATGCGACGCGCCGGTCGTGAGCTTGACCGAAATTAAAGCCCGCCTGACAGAGGCAAAGGCCGCCAACTAAGCGCCGGCGGAGACGGCCCGCTTGAGCCGCCGGCGGATACGGTTACAGTGAGGTAGTTGACCTCGCCCCCGGATAACCGATAATTACCAGTGTCATGATCCTCGGTAGCTCAATGGTAGAGCCGTCGGCTGTTAACCGAAAGGTTGCAGGTTCAAGTCCTGCCCGAGGAGCCACACCGCCGCTGATGGCAACCCGCCCTCTCCCGATTTCCACCACATCAGATACCGTAAATTCGCTCCGCGTTCCCGGCGAAAAGGGCGTCCTTCTCTTCCGCGCTGAAGCCACCCGTGATCTCGCGATAGGCATCCACCACCGCACCGTAACTGCTCCACAGGCTGTCAATCGGCCAGTTGCTGGCGAACAGCGAGCGCTCACAGCCAAACCGTTCCAGGCACTCCTCCACAAACGGTCGAATTGTCTCCACCGTCCAGTTGTTGTCGCCCATGCCGAGACCCGAAATCTTGCAGATGATGTTCTCCACCTCAGAGATGACGGCGATACCCCGACGCCAATTCTCGAAATACTCCGGCGTCCGCTCGTCGGGAAACCCGCAGTGATCCAGCACGATCGTGATCTCCGGGTACGTCCGGGCCAGCTCCGCCAGCTTCTCCATGTCCTGCCATTGCACCGCCAGGCTGGAAATCAGCCCGTACTTTCCGAGCAGAGCGAATCCCCTCCTGAAATCCTCATCGACCAGATAGTCGCCGTACGAGAAATCCCGAATCCCTTTGAATTTCCCGTATTCCAGGTGGCGTTCTATCTCCCCCTCGGCCCCGGCCGCCCGCAGGTCCACATACCCGACGATTGCCTGCGGCACTCCCGTTTGCTCGTAGGCTTCCTGCAGCCACTCGCTCTCGTCCACCGGGTCCGGCGACCCTATCGCGGCCTGCACGTGAATCGCCTTCACCATTCCGTGCGGAGCGGCGTCCGCCAGAAAATCCTCCGCCAGGTAGTTTCGTTCTCCCAGCCTTCTGGTCTGGGCGCCCAGGAATGGATGGTCCCGATCCGGCTGCCAGTGGTCGTATCGCAACCGGGCGTGTCCCATGTCATAGAAATGGACATGCGAGTCCACGAACTTGAACCCGCCGTCTTCCGCCGATCCCGTCATACCGTCGCCCCTCCGTCCACCACCAGATTCGCCCCGGTGATGAACGACGCCTCGTCCGACACCAGAAACAGCGCCGCGTGCGCAACCTCTTCCGGCGTCCCCGACCGCTTCAAGAAACTCATCTCCGCCGCGCCCTTGAGAAACTCTTCCCGGTCCCCCCCCACGTGCGCCAGATGACGTTCGGTCGCCAGCGTGTAAATCGAGCCGGGGCTCACGCAGTTCACTCGAATATCGTGCTCGGCCAGGTCCATCGCCAGGCAACGGGTCAGCTGCAACAGAGCGCCTTTCGAGGCGTTGTAAGGAATGAAATCCGGATGCGCAACATAGCTGCCTATCGAGGCGATATTTAATATCGCCGCCCCCGCCGACTCCTTCAGGTACGGGAGGGCATACCTCACCGTATTCGCCGCACCGATGACGTTTACCCCAAAGACCTTCTCCCAATCCTCCGGCGTCACATCCTCCACGCCGCCGAATATGAACACCGCCGCGTCGTTGACCAGGATGTCGATCCCGCCCATTCGCTTCAAGCATTCCTGGATCAACTGCTCCACGCTCTCCGCCGACGACACATCCGTATGAATGAAGAAGGCGTCCCCGCCGTCCCCTTTTATCAGGTCCGCCGTCTCGCGGCCTCCCGACTCGTCGATGTCGGCGATGCCCACCCGGGCGCCCTCTCTGGCGAACACCCGGCAAATTCCCCTGCCGATTCCGGACGCGCCGCCCGTGACCACCGCCTTCTTAGATTCCAGCCTCATCATTGCCTTTCGCTTGATTCAGTGGAGGTGAAATATCTCCGCCGGCTCCACCTTTTGGCTCGAGTCGGCCCATGCTCCGGGATACGCTAGTTCCCCACCGCCAGCGTCGTGCGGATCAATCGGAACGAATAGTGCACGTCGTCCGGATAGTTGTCGTCCGTCCAGCCCGGAATCGCACCCATTCCCGATATCTTGACGGAGTTGGACGGTGGGATTTCGAACACCGCGCAGCTCATCCCCGATATCGGCACCGACTGGTAAGTCCCACCCTGATTCAACAGATCACCTCTCAGGTGCATCCCCCAGAGGTTGTCCACCCTGAATCGCGCCGTCACCGCATTTTCGTTTTCTCCGTCGTGGCGAAAGCCCTCCACCGGCTCGCACTCCAGCAGGATGGTCCCCGGCGGTGTGCAGACGCTCCCGATCACCGCGATCCGCACGATCGGCTCATCCTCCTTGATGATGATCCAGTCCGAAGGCAGCCTGGATGTCGCATCGAGCCGTCCGAGGTCTTGATCGGATATAGCTTGATTCCGTGCCTCTCCCCTCCCACCCAGACTCGATCCAGGGTCACATTAGGGTGGTTTAATGGAAACTCATACGCGTAGGTCTTGAGCTCAAGTTCCTTCTTCTCGCGGGGCGCGTCATCCGGGTATCCGGTGATTCGTCGGTCTCCGAGTTCCGTTGCCATCAGCCTCTCCAGTGCCAGGCACGATTCCGATGGCCGAGTGTACCCGCGCGACCGTCACGCCAATTCTGAGCTGCCGGCCGGCCTTACTCCTACCGCGTCAACACCACGTCCACCACCACCGGTTCCGCCCCGAACCAGCCCACGTTCTCCGCCACCATCGACACCCGCAATTTGAACGTCCCCGGCTCCGGTGGCGTCTCTACCAATCCCCGGAACGAGTAGCCGTTCCCTGGCCAGACGTCACCCGTCAAATGACCCACCAGCGGGAATCGCCCTTCGTAGCGCGGCATCTCTATCTCCTCGCCGTTCGGCAGCACCCGGTACCACCGCCATCCCAGCCTGATGTTCGCCTCCCCACCCCAGGCCACCGATCCCGTATTCAGCGCGTCCACGTGCAATATAAATTTCTCTCCCGGCTCGCCCTCGAACGTCTGCGCCGACACTCCCGTGAACCTGGCTTCCAGGCCCGTAACCGTCCCATCGAACGCCGCCGGGACTGTGTCAACTACTTCCACCGCCCGGTCCACGATCACCTCTCCATCGACCTCCAGCGTCAGCCGATACGGGCCGGTCTGCGCCGGCGTGAACAGATGCACGATCGGGCTGTGCGAGCTCTCCCCGGCCAGGAACGGCGGCGGCAGCAGATCGGTCTCGAACTCCAGCACCGGCATTCCCTCCGCATTCGTCCACCTGACCAGTGCGCTTCGTACGTGCCCGCCATCCCGCGGCATCCACGGCTCCGTACTCGCGTTCACCAGCGTCAACCATGTTCTTAAGCCTGCGTCGGCCGGAGCTCCCTTCAACAACATCTCCATGTCCAATTCGCTCCACGCCCCCTCCGCCGGAACCCCCACCGGGGCCAGTCTCATAAGCGTCCACGCCCCCACCTGCGTCACCGCCTCCACCGCCGCGTCCTCCCCCAACGCATCCCACGCCGCGAGCTGTTCCGGCCCCAGCTTAGATCTCTCCAGCACCACATTCCGCACTCCGTACGCCGCCAGCCCCCGGGCCAGCCCGGACACGTTCGTTGCCGTCACTTCCGCCGCCGCGTCGCGGAAGTACCAGTACTGCGGCCAGATGAATCCGGAATATCCGTTCACCAGCGGACCGCTCTCCGCCCTGGTCACGAACCAGAGCCTGCGCACCTCCTCGGCCCCACTCACCGGCACGAACAGCGTCGGACCCGGTCGTGCCCCGGCCAGCAGCCCTTCCAGATCCGCGTCCATCGGCGCCGAGTTCACGTTCAACGGCGCCGTGAACGACTCCACCAGCACCGCCGCCGCCAATCCGACTCCCAATAGTCCCACCATCCGTGGACGGCCCGGAAAGCGCCGCGCCACCATCGCCACCGCGATCCCCGCTAGCAACGCCAGCGCCACATTCCCGAGCACCGCGAACCTGGCCACCACCCGCACCGCCCTGAACATCGAGAAATTGTCGAACAGAAACAGATACGGCAACTCCACGTCCGTCACCGCCTCGTCGATCTTCCAGTGCGGTCCGAGCGTGAGCGCCACCGACCCGATCACCAGCCCCAGCGCCCCGACCGCGTACCAGCCGAATCGCTCCCTCCGCGCCAGCGCCATTCCACCTAGAACCAACCCCAGCAGCCCCACCGCCAACGGCACGAATCCCGGAAATGCCCGGCGCTCTCCCGTCGGCACCGGAAAGCGCGCCTGCATCCCCTCGTACCAGTACAGCCGCGACGACGGCGAGAGGTAATCCCGCAATTGCAGCGATCCACTCTGCACCTCGGTGATGTCCCGCTCGGCGTTCCAGTCGCTGGAGAATTCGAAATAGCCCATCACCACCGGCAAGAACACCGCCGTCACCACCGCCGCGCCGACCAGCATTTGCACCGGTACCAGCCAGTTCCGCTTTCGCAGCGACCACCACAGCCCCGGAATCGCCGCGAACGTCAGCACCACGAACCCGGCCATGTACGCCAGCATCGGCACCGTCACGAACTGGAGCCACACGCACAGCACCGCCGCGGCGAAATCCTTCCAGCTTTTCGTCCGCTCGAAGCGCACGCTGAAGAGCAGCGCCAGCGGAATCCACCACGAGCCGGCGTACTGAAAATGGGCCTGGGCGTAGTTGATCTGAATCGCCCCGAATCCAAACACCGCCCCCGCCACCAGCGCCGCCCAACGATTTCGAGTCAGCGCCAGCACCGCCACGTACATCAGGACGGCGTTCAACCAGAAAGCCACGTGCCACGTCAGATTGAAAGCCAGGTCGGCGTTACCCAGCGCCAACCGCAACGGCGCGAAAATGAGGAGCAACCCCAGCAACAAGTCCGAGCCATACAGGGCATCGCCCATCCCGTAGTAGAAATACCCCTGAAAGAAGCTCGTCAGCTCGGATAGTAGCGCTCGAAGTTGACCTTCCAGCAACGAGACCTGCCACAGCTGATCGCCGGCCGGTTTGACCGCCACCCCGTCCGCCGCGTTCACCAGCAACGGCCGCAGCGACACCACCGTCGCCGCGCCGAACACCACCATCACCAGCAGATGAAAAGCCACCGGCCGCCCGCGCGCGAACCGCGCCAGCCAATCTGCCTTCCATCCCTGCCTCATCGCAAACCCTTTCCCCAAACAGCGCTCATGATAGAAGCCACCCTGACCGTATTGTAAGAATCACCATCCGAATCGGTGCAACCGCGACGCGTTTCCGCGGCAAGATTCCATCGCTTCCAGCCAGTCTAAATATTAGTGACGCCGCTCACCGGGTTAAGGTGGGCTGCGTTCGCGCCGCCGGGTCCCCGCCCGTTCGTCGCCCGATGTCCGTGCACCTGGGGTCGAGTCCCGATCAGCCCGCAATCACGCATATTTGAAGGTCTAAACCCCGAGCAGCGACGCGCCGTGGAAGCGGTGACCGGGCCGGTCTGCATCCTGGCCGGCGCGGGGACGGGCAAGACCACCACTATCACCCGGCGAATCGCCAACCAGGTGCTCACCGGGGAATTCAAGGCCACCCAGATCCTCGCCGTCACCTTCACGACCAGAGCCGCCGGCGAAATGAAACGGCGGCTGGCTGAGTTGGGTGCCGGGCGGGTCCAGGCCCGCACCTTCCACTCGGCCGCCGTCCGACAGCTCAACCATTTCACCGGCGAACAGCGGCCCGTCATCGAATCCAAATTTGGAATGCTCGGCTCGATCGTGCGGGACCTCCCCAAACCCTACGACCGGCGGGCACTGGCCGATATCGACACCGAGATCAAATGGGCCAAGAACAACCGGCTACCGCCCCGGGAATACGTCGCGGCGGTGCAAAAGGCCGGCCGCACCCCACCGATTCCGCCCGAACTGATGGAAGGCGTCTACCAGGAATACGAGCGGCGCAAACAAGCCTCCGGACAAATCGACTTCGAGGACCAGCTCGAGCTCACGATCCGGCTCTTCGAGGATGACGCCGCAAAACTGGCCGTGTTTCGCGGGGGTTATCGAGCCTTCACGGTCGACGAGTATCAGGATGTCAATCTCCTGCAACAGACGCTCCTGGATATCTGGCTCGGCGAACGGGACGACCTCTGCGTGGTCGGGGACGACTACCAGTCGATCTACGGGTTTACCGGGGCGACGCCGCGCCATCTGCTCGCTACGCCGGACCGCTATCCCAACCCGACCGTCGTCGTCCTGGAAGGTAACTACCGCTCGACGCCGGAGATCATCGCGACGGCAAATCGCCTGGTTCCGAAGCTGGGCGGGCGCAAGAAATTACTGCGGGCAACCATCTCGAGTGGCCCGAAACCGGCTACCCGCTCGTTCGAGAATGGTGAGATCGAGGCGGACTTCATCGCCAAAAAGATTCGCGGACTGCATCAGGACGGCGTCGCCCTGCGCGAGATCGCCATCCTCTACCGCGTGAACTTCCGCTCCCCCTCCTACGAAGAGGCTCTCATGCGGGTCGGAATCCCGTTCCAGGTCTGGGGTGGAGCATTTCTCGATAGAAGGGCCGCGAAGCGAGTCATCCCGCGATTGGAGCGGCAGGGATTTGAAACCGCCATCGTGCCGGCGGTCGGCGACGAGATCCGTATGGAGGGCTACCTCAAAGACCCGCCGGCCGACGTTGGCGCGGCCGAACTCGCTTTTCAAAAGGACCTGGCGCAGCTGCTCGCGCTCGCGGCTGAATTCGACCACGGCGCCCGGACAGTGGGGGAATTTGTCACCCACCTGCGCGGCCGGTTCGAATCGGAGAGCCAGCGCGATGCCGTCCAGCTCATGTCATATCACGCGGCCAAGGGCCTGGAGTTCGAAGCCGTCTTCCTCCCGCGACTTGAAGAAGACGAGATGCCCTACTGGCGCGCGGTGAAGGCGAAATCGGTTTCGGAAGAACGCCGGCTGTTCTACGTCGGCCTCACCCGAGCGAAGCGGCATCTCTTCATGACCCGCTCATCTGCCGAAAAACCGCCCAGCCCGTTCCTGGCGGAGTTGCAGCCTCCGCGTGCCGGCGCCGGGTCCCGAGGCGGCCAACAGGATTCCCGGCGGCCGCGCCGCTCGCGCTCAAACGGGATCGTGGCCCACCCAGGCCATTCCCTCGAATGGGGCAGCTATCAGGGCGTTGTCGAGTCGATAGACGAGGCAGGCGTCTGGTTGCGCGTGGGCGCGGCGAACATACATGTGCCCTTCGGCCGTAGAGTGAGCGCCGGAAAACGGAGCGGTCCGCTCAAACGACCCGGCTAGCATTCTCCAACCACACAGATCGCCCCCACGCCGACCATCACATGCGGCTCTCATTTCTCCGGTCACGCCCCCAAGCCCACCATCGCCCGCGATTGACGACGCTCCTATCATGAAGTGCGCTCGCGGACGCCGAGCCGATTTCGTTCCAGCCTCCAGGAGTACCCGGCCCTTGAGCGGAACATCCCCACCGCCGGCAGCCACATCCTGATCTCCCCACCCCCCCCCTCCCGATTCGAAGCCCTGGCGCACTCCATCCGCCAACGCCCGTGGACCTTTCACCTGCTCGTCGCCCTCCTCTTCGCCGTCGCCACCGTTATCTCCCTGCGGCCGCTCCTCGTCAACGCCGCCGACCACATCTCGCACAAGCCCGCCGGCGATCAACTCTGGCAGGCCACCGTGCTCGACGCTCAGCTGCGCGCCCTGCTCACCGATCCCGGCGCTTACCTATCAGCCAATTTCTTTTACGGCTCCGGCAACGCCCTCTACGGCTCCGACCTCTGGGTCGGCCTGCTGGCTCTTTTCGCGCCAATCCGTCTGCTCAGCGGCAACCCCATCCTCGCCTTCAACGTCACCTGGCATCTCGCTTTCGCCCTCAACGCCTTCCTCATGTACCTGGCCGTGCTCACCATCACCCGCAACCGCTGGGCCGCCCTCGTCGCCGGAACCGTCTTCGGATTCGGCGCCCTGCAGATCAACTACGCCCAGATGCATTTCAACTACGCCGGCGCCTGGTGGATTCCGCTCACCCTGCTCTTCAGCGTACGCTTCGCCCGCTCCCGTCGCTGGCCCCATTTCGCCCTCGCCATCCTCTGCGTCTGGCTCCAGTTCCTCACCGTCGTCACCCTTTCCTACATCGCCGGATTCGTCTTTCTGACCTTCGCCATCGTTCCCGGATTGTGGTGGCCCCTGCGAAACCGCGACTGGCTGCTTCCCCTGCAAATGCTCGCCGCCGCCGGTGTGGTCACCGCGCTCTTCTTCCCGTTCGTGCTCGGCTATCTCGAATTCGCCCGCGACTGGAACGCCCAGCGCGACCTCAGCGAAGTGCAAAACGGCTCCCTGCAACTCCGCGACTACCTCTCCCCCTCATCACGCCTGGCCTGGTACGAGCCCATGCAAAACCGCTTCCCGGTTCCCACCGGAGAGCGCCGCGCCTTCCCCGGATTCATACCCCTCGCCATCGGCTTGCTCGGCGGCCTCATCGGCCTGTACCGCGTCCTCCATCGCCGCTCCCCGCGTTGTGCCTTCTCCGGCTACGCCATCGCCGCCGGCGTCCTCTTCCTGCTCGCCATCATCCTCAGCCTCGGCCCCAACTGGAAATGGCACGAAACCGTCACCGACTTCCAGCTTCCCTACCGTTTCCTCTACGACAACTTCCCTAACTTCCGCGCCGTCCGCATCGTCGCCCGCTTCTCCCTCATGGCCAACTTCGCCCTGGCCCTGCTCGCCGGCGTACTGGTCGCGGCGCTCACCGCTCGCTTCCGCGAAACTCGCCAACTGGCCCCGGCCCTGGCCCTCCTCATCAGCGCCGCCGTCTTCATCGAATCCGCCACCGTCCCCCTCAACGTCCTGCCGGTTCCGCGTGATGCCGACCTCACCACCCTCCTCGCCACCGCCCCCGACGGTCCGCTGCTGTTCGTGCCCGTCAGCGGCGGCGACGAAGTCCAACGCATCTGGCTCACCACCTCCGCCGGCAAAGGCCCGCTGGTCAACGGCTACTCCGGCGCCATCTGGCCGCAGTACTGGTACTTCCGCGACGCCACCCGCGACGTCACCCGCCAGACCGCACCGAACCTGCTGGGCGCCCTCCGCGTCTACGGAATCCGAGCCCTCCTCATCGACACCTCCGTACTGCCCGAGCGCGACCTCCAAATCTGGCAGAACCTCTCCGAAAGCGTCCACGTCAGCTCCACCGCAGACCTCGGACCCTGGCTCCTGCTGAACCTCCCCATCGAAGTCCCCAAAATCCACCAACAATGGTCCGATCTCGATATCTACCTGCCTCTCGAAGCCGCCCCCGCCGGCCAATCCATCACCGTCCCCATCGCCTTCTCCAACCCTTCCCCGTCCCCCTGGCTACCGCCTTCCGACTCCACCGTCCGCACCCTCACCGCCCGCTGGCTCGACGCCGACGGCAACCTCGCCTTCCAGTCCACCGCCCCGCTCCTCCCCCCACCCTTCATCGCCGCGGGCGATTCCCACGACACTCTGCTCGAACTCCAGACACCCACCACCGACGGCCTCTACACACTCCACCTTGAGGCGCCCGAAGCCCAACTACTCGTGCGAAATGTGCGCATCGGCGACATCACCGCCAAAGCCTTCCACGGAACCGGCGAAGGACTCCGCGCCCGCCTCCGGCTCATCACTCAAAACACCTACCAAGGCCGTCCCACCGAGCGCTTCCCCCTGCTCGTCACCGCCCTCAATCTCGGACCCGTCACCTGGAGCGCCGACGCCAACATCCGCCTCGGCTGGCGCTGGTTCAAAGTCGGGGAAGACGGCGCTGAAGTCGAAGTGCCCGGCTACGAAGGCCGCATCGTTCTCCTCAGCCATCTCGTAGGACCCGTCCTTCCCGGCAACGGCTATGCCTTTTCGGACCTTCTGCGCCTGCCCGACGAGCCCGGCGAATACGTCGTCCGCGTCGCCCCCTTAGCCGAACTCGTAGCCTGGTTCCCCGGCGATCCCGCCCTCATCCGCGTCACCGTCCTCGCCGACTGACCGCCGCCTAACCGACACGTCGCCCCTTCTCCGCGGGCGTGCGGTCAACAATCACCTACGATCCAGCATCGGCTCATTGGAATCCGGATGGCGAAGGTGGCAATAGAAGCGCCTCCCGCGATATCGTTCCGGGGAATCTGGGCAGAATTCGACCCGTGAAACGCACCTCCATTGCATCAGGCAGGAGAGGTCGGTCGTAGATGGAATTGAAACTGGATGCCGTCGGCAAGCGCTACTCCGGCGACTTCTGGACCGTCCGCGACTTCACCCTCGATCTCGCCCCCGGCGTCGTCGGCCTCCTCGGACCCAACGGCGCTGGCACATCCCACCTCACGCGCATCCTCGCCACTGTCACCCGCCCCACCGAAGGCGCCGTCACCTGGAACGGCGCCGACATCACCACCTCTCCAGACGACCTCCGCGACGTCCTCGGCTACCTTCCCCAGGACTTCGGCGTCTACCCCAACCTCAACGCAATCGAATTCCTCCAGTACATGGCCGCCGCCAAAGGGCTCGACGCCGCCGCCTCCCGCCGCCGCCTCGACGAACTCCTCCACCTGGTCAACCTCACCGAAGCCGCCAAACGTCCCCTCGGTGGCTACTCCGGCGGCATGAAACAACGCGTCGGCATCGCCCAGACCATCCTCAACGATCCGCAACTCCTCATTGTCGACGAAACTACCGTCGGACTCGGTCCGCAGGAGCGCCGCGGACAGCGAATCACCCTCACCGCCGCTGGCGAAGATGCCGTCGAAGCAGCCGCCCCGTACGTCGTCGATGTCGTTAGGCGGATCTTCCATGACACGCTCGCCCCGGAAGAGATCGACACGCTCGTCGACCTTCTCACCAGAGTCAGCAAATCAGCCCGAGCGCTTCTCGAGCAAGAGCTTACCTCCGCGTAGCCGCCCTCTCCGACTCACCGCGGGTCAACCGACGCGTCGCCTCCTTCCCTTGATATTCACCGCCAACCCCCGCACCCCCGTAAGTGATACGCGAGTCACCTGCGGCGCCTGGCCCCCCTCCGTTCGGGTGTACATCCATGCACAAAGACCCGCCGATTTGCTCCTCAATTATCTGAGGGGATGGGAGACTACCGCGTCGAAAATTGCACCCTGTCGCGCGCAAGCGTTTGGGTTGCGGTCCGAATCGCCTTACGAATTGATGGGTTGCATCTTGTCGCGCACGAAGGCGACCGTCTCGGGCACCTCCGTCTCGGTTAGTCCATGAAGAATCACGGGGACATCAAACTCGAGATTGTTTAGCAACGACAAATAATGATCGTAGTCCAGCAGACCTTTTCCTGCGGCCAGGTGACCGGCCTCACCATCACGGTCAAGGTCTTTGCCATGGGCGATCGCGACGTCCTTACTCAACAGCGCGAACGCCTCATCAAGGATTTCCCGCATGCGCGGAAGTTCACCGGCATGAAAAATATTGGCGCCATCCATCACGACCTTCAGGCGGGGTGAGCCCGTCTCGTCGAGCAGGCGACGGGCCTTACGGGGAGAATCCGCCACATTGGAAACTTCCGGTTCAAACGCAAGGGTGACCTCGTATTCCTCAGCAATCTCTACGGCTTGACGCATCGTTGCGGCCAGACCCTTCCAGGCCTCTGGAGAACCGTTGTCGGGATGGGCTCGCCACATGTTGTTTGCATCGCGTGTACCTGTACAAAGCGTTATCACCGAGGTGCCAAGCTTCTCGCAGTTTGATGCCAACGCCCGAAGTCCCTGCAGTCCATCAGCGCGATGTCTCTCATCGGGATGGGCCATGTTGAAGTGACCACATATCGCGGACATCGAAACACTATGCGCTTCAAATTCCTCGCGGATGTGATCGCACAATTCTGATTCGATCTGGTCTGGCAGGTCGGGAAGACCGACGCTGCCAAGGCCAAACTGCATGCAGGAAATACCGTAGCCCACCACCGCATCGAGGGTTTCAGATAGTGAATCCCTCACGATGGTCTCGTACATAATTCCAATCTGCATCGATTTACCCTTCTGAGAATCAGGCAGATTTCAGCCTGGTCAAAAGCTACGCTTCAAGGTAGCCGGGGGAGCGACTAACCCCTCGCTCTTCGTCGCCGCACGCCGCAAGCGCTCGCCCATTGTGTTGATCATACCGGCGGTGAGGGACGCGCTGCCGCCCCTGACAAGCGCGCAACTGGGCCCGCCCAACTCCACCCTGGAGGCAGAAATGTCTGCGCCCTCCGCCGAAAAGGCTGTATGCTCCGACGTCGGGCGTGATCCGACGTTGTGCACCAGTACAGGGACCCGGTTGCCCTCCGGGCCGACTACCAGTCGTGGCCACACATGGGGGCGCATACCACCGCCTTTCACTTACCACTTCCCTTAGCACGCATTCGACAAGTTCTGTTTACGAGCCCGGGCTGCGCATGCCGCACCCTGATGGGCTCATGCTGCGGTGAGGATCACCGCGAAAGATCGGTTTGGAGCATCCAATGGAAATCTATGTGGGCAATTTGTCCTTCGATACGACTGACGCAAGTCTGCGGACCGCGTTTGAGCGCTTCGGTACCGTGAGCCGGGCCAGTGTAATCACCGACCGCGACACGAATCGTTCACGAGGCTTCGGCTTCGTGACCATGCCCGAATCTGCGGAGGCCCAGGCGGCGATCTCTGACCTTAACGGCCGCGATCTGGACGGCCGCGAGATTAAAGTCAACGAAGCCCGCGGCAAGTCCGGCGGCGGCGGCGGCGGCGGCGGCGGCGGCGGCGGCGGCGGCAACTGGTAGCCGCTGGTTGATTTCAACCAGAATCTAGCTCGCGCATAGGGACGGGGCTTCGGGCACCCTCGAGTGCCGGGCCCCGTCCCCAGCCTCTAACCGCCCTACCTATCGCGCTCGCACCACCTCCGCCGGCGCCGGCACCCGCGGTCGGGATGTAACGGTTCGGTTGGGCAAGATCGATCCGCCGTCGGCCCCGCGGCCGCCGATTGTTTGACGAGCAACAGCCTATCGACGATTGATGCGACGGGCGGGAGCGGATTTCCGGTGATCGCGTACTGGGATACGACGAACGCGGACCTGTAGGTGGGGCGCCACGCGGACGCCAGGTACACCTGGGGTGGGGAGCGTGTCTGACGGGGTCGGCTAGCCACTGGGGGCGACGGCGGCGGCGAGGGCGATGAGGATGGCGGTGCGGAAGATGATGACCGAGTAGGTGTACCAGACGGGGAGTCCGAAGCTGAGCCCGAGCGGCCGCTCGACAAGCTCCATCGAGCCGAGGCCGATAGCCAGCAGGAGGCCCTTGCCGTTGGGGTAGACCAGCAGCAGGAACGGCAGGATCCAGGTGACAAAGGAGGGGCTCCAGCCCTTGAGAAAAATGACGAAGAGCAGGACCGCCAGGAAGGCCAGCCGCACCTGGTCGACCGCGCGGGAAGAGAAGCGGCCGCGCAACAGCAGGTAGACATAGCCGGCGGCCAGCAGCAGTAGGGGAATCACCGAGAACTACTCCGGCATTCGCGACACAAACGAGAACTCCGTGGCCTGCTCGGGATTCAGGCGGTGCGGGTTCACCCAACCGGCGTCGAGATTGCCGGCCAGCAGTGCCCACACTGTGGACCAGGGCGGCCGCGCCAGCATGTTCTTGAAGGTTGCGATCGTGGCCTCGCTGCCGAAGTAGAGGAACGGCCCGTAGACCGCCGCCAGCGCAATCGCCGCCACCGCCACCACCCGGATGCGCTCACGCAAAGACCCGGCATGACTGAGCAGCAGGATCATCGCCGACACCGGGATGATCTTCACCATCACCCCCAGCATCGCCGCGAGCGCCGCCGAATGCCGGTGGCGGTTGAGCGCCAGGTAGACGGCCAGCAGTAGGAAGAAAATGCCCATCGAGTTGAACGTGCGGGTCCACTCGTACACCGGCGCGACCAGGACGGCGTACGACCAGGCCACGAAGAGCGCGCGCTCGCGGTCCCAGGCCAGCGTGGCGATCCGGTAGACCAGCGCCAGGCCGGCGATGCCGAACGGAAGCAGCGCCAGCGTGATCCCGAAGTAGTAGCGCTCCAGGGTCACGCTGAAGGTGGCGACGGCCTGGTAGACGCCGTCCGAAAGCCAGGGGAAGGCCGGGGGGACTCATACCAGAGTTGCAGGTACGGCCAGTTGCCCTGGTCGGTGTCCAGGGCCAGTTTGTAGGCATCCAGGTAGGCGGGCCAGGGGTCGACGCGGAAGGACGGCTCGAAGGCGAACAGCACCGTCAGGCACAGGGCCAGGTAGGCGATCAGGATCAGCGCGAAACTGCCCGGCGCGGCCGAACGCGGCGCGCGCGGCGCGCCATTCGCGACGCAGCCAGCCCAGGGCGTCGTCGGCGTGCAGCACCGGCAGAAACACCTGCACCACCACGAAGGCGATCCACACCACGCACCAGTAGAGCCACGTCGTGCGATAGTGGACGAATAGATGGTTGGCCCAATCGGAGAAGGTGACGGCGAGCAGAAAGGGCCAGAAGAGTACAAGGGGCCGGAAGGAGCGGGCGACGGTCTGGAGGGCGGCGAGGGGAGGGATCGGGAGGAGGGCGAGGAGGAGGCCGGTCTGGGCAAGGAGGAGGAGGGCGAGGGCGGTGAAGGCCCACTCGGCGCTAATTCTGGGGATGCCGGTCCGCCCCAGACGGATGAGAGCGATGATTAGCCCACCACCGGCGATGCTGAGGAGGGCAGTGAGGTACTTGAGGGCTGTGAGGCGGTCAGACACGGGCGGGGGCTGTGAGGCGGTCAGGCACGGGCGGGGGCCGGGAGGTGGCGGGGGGGGGG
>Ga0114996_10000038_pt1 | contig 159624 bp, 163 predicted proteins | sample ArcticOcean_MG_C_4_FD_87039 | JGI IMG/M metagenome (GOLD analysis project Ga0114996, IMG submission 87039) | Marine microbial communities from western Arctic Ocean - ArcticOcean_MG_CB4_134 | ecosystem: Environmental > Aquatic > Marine > Oceanic | place: Arctic Ocean: Canada Basin | collected...
CGGTCCATCATCGATTTTATGATCGATTGGATCGCAGACTTCATCCGTTCTGAGCTAACGTGGTTTTCAGGCATCGGTTGCTTGGCCACTACATTCCTAGACTATTTACGTGTCCAAATTAGAACGCTCTCGAAAAAGTCGCCCGAACGTCGACCTGTCCGCCGATTGACGTGCCATTCTACCCTAGCGTCGAGTTTCATCCCAGCTTCTTCGCGGATATTATCATAAAGTTCTAACTTGTCGTTCACGATGACGACCATACGTCCTGCGGGCGATAGGCTGCGCTTGACGTTTCTGAAGGACTCGATCATATTATTTACGTATTCAGTCACTGCTTTTTGTGATTTGCCATTCGCAGCCGCACCGATCTCTTTGTCGGCTTTCCAATGCAACCCTAGTAACTCGTAAGCGTAACGGTGTTGTTCGTGGTAGTCGATCAAACCTACGTAAGGCGGAGAAGTGATCACAAGATCATGCTGTGGAAATTCCGCGTTTCGAGAATCACCCTCGATAATCTTGATTTGTGCTTCAGTTTGGAGGGAATCGAACTCCCTAATTCGTTTTAGGGTGTCCACTCCATAGCGCTTGAGAAACTGAGCGGCATTGTCTGTCGGCTTGCAGGTACGGCGATGTTTGTATCAATAGTAAGGTGCGGTCTGAGGCTTCTTTGGGAACTCGAGATCGAAATGGGCGGTGAGCCGGGCTGATCTCGCCGAACGAGAGAGGATAACTTTCAAAACCTCGGCTGATGGATAGTCCGAGATTAACTCTCGGTATGCTAGAAGAGCTTCGAGGGCAGAGGGTGCGAACCATGAAGCCAGATACTCGCTTGGCGAGTATGGAATACCTTTCTCGAATAAGGCCTTTTGTGGTTCTGGGAGTGCTCGGTTCTGAATATCGAATATGTCGTGCTCAAGTGCGTCTAGATCATACCGACCGGTTTTCACTCCGGCTACGAGGTTGTTGAACTCCGAGATATCACACCCTATTGAGTCAATCCCTAGCGTCACGGCCTCAACTAAAGTCGTTCCCGACCCACTGAAAGGGTCACACACCGTTTTTGGCTCAAATTTACGCAGGAAGATCTCTACGATCTGCGGAATGAACTTACCAAGGTATGGATGCAAGCGATGAACATGCTTGGTTCGTAATCGCTCGGGCAGGTCCTGCTCGCGCCAATTTAGGTTCAGCGCTTCCAGAGGCGTATCTGGTGTGATGCTGCCGAAGTCGGTTATGGGCATCAGGGGGTACTGGAGCGCAAACTCCTGAGACGATGCTGAGCCATTCGTGGGGTTTATGAATTGCCTGTTCGATGTGGTTCGCGGCACGTCACGTTGTCCAGTTTAGTCCAAAATCGACGTTCGTATTGTATCAGGCAAACCGCCCGCGCAACTCCTCCACCAGCCCGTCGAGGGGCACGCGGACTTGCTGCATGGTGTCGCGGTCGCGGATGGTGACGGCGCGGTCGTTGAGGGCGCTGAGCGTCTCGAATCGCGGGGACTGCTCGCCGTTCTCGATGCGGACGAGGGTGGCACGACTGACTCCAGCCGCGCTTATGCAACCCTTTGAGGGAAACGGTAGAGAGGCGCTGTCCCCGCTGGCTCGCCTGAGGTAACACGCTCAATCTCCCTTGCCGTCTCTTCCGTAATTATTTGGTCGCCGCAGACGTCGCACACGAGCGCGGGTACGTCTTCGACCACGACTAGCCGGTCGCCACGGCGAGAACTGAACACGATGAGCTTTTCTCGGTACGTGCCTGCGTGACACAGAGTGCATTCATTCATTTCTTCCCTCGCGTGACCGGTGTTGTCCAGAATGGCGCTTCGGGTTCATATACCGTGATAACCAGTACGGGTGCTAACGACGATGTCACTACCAAATGCAGGTCTCGGCCCGTCTGAGTTTGGCCGTAGACCAGGCAGCAGGGGCCACGTCGGATAGTCTTCAACAATCGTACCATCCAGCAGCGCTTCCTTGATTTCGTCGACCGAGACCCCGTCGGCAAACGCCTCCTCATACGCATGCAGAGACAGCTTGATACCTTGATCGCGTATCGTCCGCTTTATGTCGTCGAGATCGAATTCCATCTCACCCGGCAAACCGCCCTCTTAGCTCCTCTACCAGGCCATCGAGGGGCACGCGCACTTGCTGCATGGTGTCGCGGTCGCGGATGGTGACGGCGCGGTCGTCGAGGGTGTCGAAGTCGACGGTAACGCAGAGGGGCGTGCCGATCTCGTCCTGGCGGCGGTAGCGGCGGCCAATGCTCTGGGCGTCGTCGTACTCCACGAGGCCGTCGATGATGCCGGACTGGCGGATGAGGTCGTGCACCTCGTGGGCCGTGGGCGTCAGGCGCTCGTTGCGGCTCAGGGGCAGGACGGCGACCTTGACGGGGGCCAGGTCGGGGTGCAGCTTGAGGACAACGCGCTTCTCCGCCTTGCCCTTGGCGCTGACGGCCTCTTCCTCGGTGTAGGCGTCGACGAGGAAGGTCATCACGGCGCGGTCGACACCGGCGGACGGCTCGATGACGTAGGGCGTGTAGCGCTCCTTGGTCGGCTCGTCGAAGTAGGTGAGCGACTCGCCGCTGCCCTCGGTGTGCGCCTTGAGGTCGAAGTCGGTGCGATTGGCGATGCCCTGAATCTCGCCCCATCCCCAGGGGAATTTGTATTCGATGTCGGAAGTCGCCTTGGCATAATGGGCGAGTTCCTTCGGGTCGTGCGGGCGGAGTTGCAAGCGGTCGGGGTCGACGCCGAGGCCGGTGTACCAGGCCATGCAGTCGTCCACCCATTTCTGGTGCCAGTCCTCGTCCTCACCCGGCTTCACGAAAAACTCAATCTCCATGATCTCGAACTCACGGGTGCGAAAAATAAAATTGCCGGTGGTGATCTCATTGCGGAAGGCCTTGCCGATCTGCGCGATGCCGAAGGGCGGCTTGCGACGTGTGGAGTTCACAACGTTTACGAAATTTACAAAAATACCCTGGGCTGTCTCGGGGCGCAGGTGTACCTTGTTTTCCTCGGACTGCACGGGGCCCATATGAGTCTCGAACATAAGGTTGAAGTCGCGCGCCTCTGTAAAGGTGCCAGTCTGACCGCAGTTGGGGCACGTGTCGCCTTCGAGATGGTCAGCGCGGAAGCGGTGATTGCAGTTAGTGCAGTCAACCATCGGATCAGAGAAATTGCCGACGTGACCGCTGGCGACCCAGACCGACGGGTGCATCAAGATGGCCGCGTCGAGTCCGACCATGTCGCGGCGCCCCCACACGAAGGTCTTCCACCAGGAGCGCTTGACGTTGTTCTTGAGCTCGACGCCGAGCGGGCCGTAGTCCCAGGTGCTGGCGAGGCCGCCGTAAATCTCGCTGCTCTGAAACAAGAAGCCCCTGCGCTTGCACAGGGACGTGATGGTCCGGAGGTCGATGGTTTGCAGGTCTTCGGTCACGGTTGCCTCGCTTCGGTATGGGGTGTATCGAGAGTAGCAGGCGGGGGGGTGTGGGTCAAAGAATTTTGTATAGGTGGCCTCGATGCCCAGCTATTTCGGGTTAAGGCCTTTCTCGAACGACAGTTGGTGGGAGTCTGGAAAGCGGGTTGAATTCGACACGAAGCCCAATCTTTTGTATAAGCGGATCGCTTCTTGATTACGGTCGTTCGTATCCAGCTTGATGGACTTGCAGCCCTTCTCTTCAGCCCTGCTGATCGCGAATTGCACGAGCCGAGCGCCGACACCCATTTGTCGACTATCGGTCTCTACAAAAAGATCTTCGAGAGTCGCTTCAGGTGCATTGAGCCACAAGGAGAACCGACAGCGTTGCTGGATGAAGCCGAGTCTTTTTCCATCGTCGTCAGTAGCCAGGAAGAACTCTGTATCGCTGCTCGCTATCATGCCCTCGATACTCGATCTGAGGGTCTCCTCGTCAGGATAGCTCCGCTGCATCATGTTCCTCCAGTCGACGATCAGCGGCAGCAGGGGTTCGAGGTCAGCAGGACTGGCAATGCGGATGTGAGGATTCTCTATCATCTTACCAGGCTGCATTTTGGCATCGGGGAGGCGGGTCGTACACGCGACAAGATCAGGACTGCTTCTCGCAGTATTCCTTGACCGCGTTCATATCGCTTTCAACGCCCTTACGGACCATGCCTCGAATAAACAGATTGATGATCTTGGACACCAGCTTGTAAGAGTCGGCGTCCATTTGGAGGGTTAACTCAGTCTGACCGCCAACGGACCTGACGGTGAATAACGAATCCCAGATGGTGCCGTGACTGTCTGAGACCATGCGGACGCGATCGTTCTCGACGTACTCTTTGACCTCAAGCTCGGTTGATGCTTCCTTGCCTCGCATGAGTCGTGTCTCGCGGAAGCGCGTACCTACGCCGGTCTTCGTTTCGGACAGAAACTCGATGTTCGTGATGTGCGAAACGGCCTTGGAATAGTTCTCAATGTTCGATATCGTCTGAAAGACGAACTCAATCGGTGCATCGACGGTCTTCGATACCGTTGTGGTATACACGGATGCCTCCTGAATGTGTCAGAGACACTCTAACGAAACCCACCCAGGTTTGCAGACACGCCCTTCGACAAGCTCAGGGAGAACGTCATTGTCTTGCCTTTCGTACCCGACTACAGGAACAGCGGCGCGAAGACCAGAGCGACGATGGACATAAGCTTAATCAGGATGTTCAGCGCGGGGCCAGAGGTGTCCTTGAACGGGTCGCCGACGGTATCGCCTACGACAACTGCCGCGTGCTGAGGGGTCCCTTTGCCGCCGTGGGCACCTGCCTCGACATACTTCTTGGCGTTGTCCCACGCGCCGCCAGCGTTTGCCATCATGATCGCCAGCAAGAAGCCGGTCGCGATGGAGCCGATGAGCAAGCCGCCCAGGGCCGCTGCACCAAGAATCATGCCCACTGCTACTGGAGTTATGATGGCCATGAGACCGGGTACAACCATTTCCCGCATAGCGCCCTTTGTGCTGATGTCTACCGTCTTCTCATAATCCGGCTCACCTGTGCCGTCCATGATGCCTGGAATTTCGCGGAATTGCCGTCGCACTTCTTGGACCATTGCACCTGCCGCGCGCCCTACCGCTTGCATCGTTAGTGCGGCGAAAAGGAACGGCATCATGCTTCCGATCAAGAGGCCCATTATTACTTTCACTTCGGTGAGCGCGAGCAGCGCAACATCTATATTGGCGGCCTCAACATACGCTGCCATTAGCGCCAGGGCTGTCAATACTGCCGAGCCTATGGCGAAGCCCTTGCCGGTGGCGGCGGTAGTATTGCCGAGAGAGTCGAGGGCGTCAGTGCGATCACGTACCTCCGGGCCAAGGTGCGCCTGCTCGGCGATACCACCGGCGTTATCGGCGACTGGGCCGTACGCGTCGGTCGCCAGCGTGATGCCGAGAGTTGAGAGCATACCGACTGCCGCCAGAGCTATTCCGTAGGTACCTGCAAGATCGTTGGTCAGCCACATAGCTGCTACAACAACGATGCCCGGTACGAGGGTGCTCAACATGCCGAGTCCAAGGCCGCCGATGATGACAGTCGCTGGACCAGTCTCAGACTGAGCCGCGATGTTTCGAGTGAAGCTGTATTCGTAGGAGGTCGCGACCTCGGAGGCCGTGCCAATTATTTGTCCGGCTACCAGGCCGGTGAGAATGACCCAGAACAACTCGAACGGCAAATCTAGAACGGGAATCAGGATGCCGACCGCTATCAAGACCAAAATGCCCGACGAAAAGATACCGATTCTGAGAGCCCAGAGGAGTCGGCCCATCTCTGCGCCTTCCGGTGCGCGGACGAGGAAGGTCCCGATGATGGAGGAGATAATACCAACCGCCGCTACCAGAATAGGAAGCATGAATAGCTCGTGGTCGAAGTTGGCGGTCACGTCGCCTAGATCGACGTTCAGATCGATCAAGCCCTTCTCGGCAAGCAGCGCACCACCTGTTGCCGCCAACGCCAAGGTAGCGATGATGGAGCCAACATACGACTCGAAGAGGTCGGCGCCCATGCCGGCTACATCGCCGACGTTGTCGCCGACGGCGTCGGCAATGGTAGCGGGGTTACGGGGGTCGTCTTCTGGAATTCCAGCTTCGATCTTACCGACAAGGTCTCCGCCCACATCAGCGGCCTTGGTGAAAATACCGCCGCCAACTCTGGCGAACAAGGCGATGGACGATGCGCCCATACCAAAGCCAGCCACAACTCCAATGTCCTTGAATATCAGATAGAGAACCGAGACGCCGATGAGGCCGATGCCCACGACTGACAGGCCCATTACCGCGCCACTGCTAAAGGCCAGTCGAAGGGCGGGGTTGATACCCTCTTGTGCTTTGACTGTCGTACGAGTGTTTGCCCGAACGGCGATGCTCATACCTATATACCCGGCTAAGGCAGAGCCGATCGCGCCGATCAGGTAGGCGATGGCTGTCAATGGAAGATCGCGGCTTTCAACTCGGTCGATTTTGTCGAGAAGGTCGTAGTCGATAAACAGAGCGAGAATTACGACGACGACGGCAACGAAGATCGCGAGGAAGGTGTACTCGCGTTTGAGGAAGGCGTTAGCCCCCTTTTGAATGGCCTGACCAATGAACTGAACGCGCTCGTTGCCTTGGTCTTGCCGCAAAATGTTCATGGTCAGATATGCGGCGAAGAGCAGGCCGACAACGCCCGCGCCGATTGCAGCAAAGATAATCTCTTGCATCTGATCCCCCATAAAAAAGTCTCCCCTCTGGCGGGAAGACTCTACGTGAATTGACTCGGAGTGAAGCGTCGTAAAAGTACCATAGGCGGGTAGGGCAGTCAAGAATAGAGGGCATGGCCAGCGGGGCAATCGCGTTCTCCGGAGTCTGACTTGACTTCCACCCGTTCGCCCTGAGCCTGTCGAAGGGCAGGTATGCGGGACAAAGTGGCCTCCACCAAGAGCGGCCGCCGACTTGTGCTTCGATCCTTCCAGGGAAGGACACGAACGCACTGTGAGAATGCGATTGCCCTGGCATGGCTGGCTCGCAGTTGGCGAGGTCGACGGCGGGTCTAGCCGGGTTGGTCTAGCGAAGCCAGTCTTTCCGTCTGGGCCAACCGTTCTTCGAGTCGCTTCTGGCGCAGGGCGATGGTCAGGTCGCCGCGTGTGCGTTCGAGGATGCCGCGCACCATGTCGGTGCTGCGCCGGAGCCCACGGGTGATTGCGTCCGGGTAGTCCATGGTGACGAGTACCGTGTACGTCTCATCCATCACGTCGAGCAGTTCCTCGCAGCGTGAGAAATCGTCGGCGCGAAGGGCGTCGAGGATGAACCGCCTCATCTCTCCGACGGTGTCCGACAGTCCTCCGAGATATGGAGCGGAACCGACGTTCAAGTCTTCGGCCGTCGGAAGCGGCCTGCCCTCAACGAGTGCGAGAGTCGTGGCAGCTTCTGTATACTCCTTCAGAGCGTCCTCAATGTAGCCACCATAGTAGACCCTGGGCTGTTCGTCGCGGAGGTCGATCGCCTCGTTGGCCAGCTTTGTAACCGTGCCGAGTAATTCATGGGCCTGATCGAAATCGCCACGGTGAGTCGCGCGAATCGAGTTGGCAGAGTTACGAACGATTTCGCGTGACAAGCGTAACCCCTGCTCGCGGGCGGCGTGGGTGTCGGCGAACTCCTGTTGTGCAGAGTCGGCGATTTCTTGTAACTCGGATTTTCGGTCTGGTGGGGTAGTCAAGTTCAACTCCTGGCGCTTTCGATTGCATCAACCATTCGTCGTGCGGCTGCCTCAGGATCGTCGGCCATCGTGACGGCACTGATGGCGGCCACGCAATCGGCTCCTGCTTTGACCACCTCGCGGACGTTCACTTCGTTGATGCCGCCGATTGCGACCAAGGGCTGCGGCGCGAGGTCTTTTGCCGGTCGAATACTGTCGATTCCGATTGTAGCTCGGGTGCCCTTGCCGACGGTGGTGGTTGGGAAGACGGCACCGACCGCGATGTAGTCGACGCCCAAAGAAGCTGACTGGGCAATCTCGTCCATCGAGTTGTTAGAACGACCGATAAGCTGATTGGAACGGAGAATGCGGCGGGCATCCGACACCGGGAGGTCGCTCTGGCCGAGGTGTACGCCATCGGCACCGCTGGTAAGGCCAATGGCAGCATCGTCGTTCATGAAGAATAGCGCATCGTGGTCGGAACAAAGCTTTTGCAGCCTTGTGGCGATTGGGAGCACGTCGCCACGGTCGCCTGTCTTGTCTCGAAGTTGCAGCACACTGGCGCCGCCCCTCAACGCAGCTTCGGCGACTTCGACGACCGGACGCCCATTTGTTGCATCGGGGCCAACGATGACATAGAGGCCCTGGATTTTGGCAGCAGTGTCAGCGCGCTCGTCGCCGGCGACTTTCTGCTCGGCGCGTGCGAGAACTCGGCGGGCCTGTGCGACCCATTCAGGTTTCGTCGGCGAGTCCTTGACCGAATCCAGCACATCGAGCGTGTTCATCACCTGTGCGATTACCTGAAGGACCACTTCACCAGGCTTTTCCGAAATGCTCTGGTAGGCGGAGCGCCGTGCACCGAGATCAGTCCTATCCAGATCGCCGGCATCGTCGAATGGCAGTGCCTGGCGCAGCATCTTGATGTCTGAGTGCAAGCCTAACGGCGCAGTGATGGACGCCTCGATGAGACGCAGGCTTTCGATGAGTGTCGAGATTTGGGATTGGAGGAAGGGGTTCATTGATATAAGACTAGGTGGATTGCAGGATGAGACGGGTCTTAGCTTCGAACTAGCCCGAGTCTCCGCAACCGACTCAAAATTGCACCTTGCTGACGTTGAAGTTCTGCGGCGATGTGTTGTGTTTTCGTTCCCGATCTGAACAGCTCGCTAAGCTTGGCCTCTTCTTCGGATGTCCAGGTTTCGTACGCTCGTGGATGGGATTTGCGAATATCCGACAACCGCTGATCGTCGGTCTGATTTTCATGCTCATCCAGATCGAGTGCTTCTCTCGCCGCGTCAAAGATGTCCAGATAGGTCAACATTTCGTTGAGCTTGAGAATCTGTTCATATGTGTGACCTTCGGCGATGAGTTCGAGGATCACTCGCGTGTTAGGACTAAGATTGGACTTGCTTGTGCTCATGTCTGACTGTCTCAGTGCGTCTGCATTGTCCAAAACATAGACCAGACGTGAGCAAACTTCAACCCGAAGCTATGCCTCGACCGCGTTCTCGATCACATCGACACGGAGCAGTTTTCCGCCGTGTCCCAGTTCAACAGCTACGAGGTCGATGCGCCAGTCGTGGTTTTCAATCCCAGCCTCTTGCAGATAGTGTTCGGCAGCGGCAGTCATGTGAGCGGCTTTCTGGGATGTGATCGACTGCTCCGGTGATCCGAAGTTGCCAGGACGACGAGTTCGCACTTCGACGAAGACCAGTGTGCCATCGTTATTGCAGACAAGATCGATCTCGCCATATGTCGTCCGGTAGTTTTGCGCGAGGATGTCATAGCCAGCCCCGGCAAGGTGTCGTGCGGCGATCTGCTCGCCGAGAGCGCCCGTGCGCTGGCGTTTGGTGGTCATCGTGTATGGCCGGACGTGCGGATGGGCGCGAACGAATAACGGTGAATTGGACAGGGGCCGACTTCCTTGATTCTACGAATGTGGTCGGCGCTGCCGTATCCCTTATGACCTGCGAAACCGTAGCCGGGGTAGAGGTCGTCCATCTCCACCATCAGACTATCGCGCGTGACCTTCGCGACGATGGACGCGGAGGCTATCGAAAGGGACTTGGAGTCACCTTTGACGATGGCCTTCTGTGGAATGTCTACATTGGGTAGTGGGAAGGCATCGAGTAACAGAAACTGTGGGAGCAGTGGCAGAGAGTTGAGGGCCCTCTCCATCGCCAGATTGGTGGCGGTGACGATGCCGATCTCATCGATTTCCTCGGCAGACACGATACCGGTGGCACAGCCTAAAGCGTTTGTTATGATGCGGCCTGATGCATCTTCTCTTTGGGCTGCGGTTAGTTGTTTACTGTCCCGAATTCCGGCTAACCAGTCCCCGGTCGGGTTCGTCGGGAGGATCACAACCCCTGCCACTACTGGCCCTGCCAACGGCCCCCGTCCGACTTCGTCCAGTCCGGCAATTAGCGTATAACCTTGTTGGATGAGCGCCGATTCCTCAACATACGGCGCTGAAGGTTTCAGCTTTCTACCGCTTGTACGATCTGATGTCACATCCACGACCAGCGGGTCCATCCCGAAAAGGGTTTGCCCGGTGCGACGTAGGCGGTGCCAGTGTTTTTGATGCCCTCGGCCTCAAGGCGAAAGGCGTCGACCGTGCACGAAATCGGTTCTACGCACACTGATTCTGGAGTCGTGTACATAACGAGTTGAGTCATTTCCTCAGACGATTGCATTTGAAGGGTAACTGCGTCGGGCCACGAAACCTCGAAGGGATGGGACACGTCGTACCCGAAGCAGGTATTGAAGTCGTCAACACCCGGAACTTTTGGTGTATCCAGGCTCAGTGACGGCGGGACTTCGAGTTGGCGGCCCGTAGCATTGAACTCGGCGTCGAGTTCCCATGCGCTTTTCTGTCCTCGCGCGGTCACGGAAAGGTGCCCCGTTCCGAGATCTCGCCTAAACCAGGGATGCCAGCCGATGCCGACTGGGAATTCTTTTTCTTCGGGCGCTGCTTCGACGGTAAGCTTCAGGAGTAACGACGGCCCGTCGAGCTTCATGTCGTACTGGACGGTACCAGGGAAGGGCCAGGGCTCGCGGAGTTCGGTTAGCAGCCGCGCTGACGTGTCGTTCGCTTCGGCGACTGACCACTCTTGATCGCGCACCGTGCCATGAATCGCGTGAGGTGGGCGGTTGACGGGCATCTGGTAGGTTCTGCCCCGGGCGTAGAGGACTCCCTTTCCCATATTGCTGGGCCAGGGGGCCATGATGAAGCAGCCTGTGCCTTGTGCGAGGGTGGTTGGGTCATGCGGGCCATCGCCAGCGGTTAGAAGTTCGTGTCTTTTACCGTTTGAGACGACGGACAGCGACCTGAGACTCGCACCAGCTAATGGGGAGAACACAACTCGCCCGTGCTCGTTTTCGAGGACAACCTCGTTCATAGCCACTAGACTGTCGCGGATGCTTCAATCGCTGGAGTCGCTGCGGCCTTCGACGGCGGTTCGACTTCGATGATGCCGCCGCCGACCAGTTCATCGTCCTGATAAAAGACGATGGCCTGTCCGGGTGTGATGGCCCGCTGCGGCTCGTCGAAACGAATCTCAGCAGTGCCGTCATGGACGGTAATCGTCGCCGGCGACTCAGATGCCTTGTACCTGATTTTCGCTGTGACTGACAAGGGCTTACCCAAAGGGACGTCCGATGGGAAGTTGGTCCGCGACGCCCATAGGTGGGTCTGGTACAGATCGTCGTGGGAGCCGAGGGTGACCTGGTTCGAGACGGGGTTGATCTTTACGACGAACCTTGGATCGCCAGTGCCGCCGCTCAGTCCAAGGCCGCGCCGCTGACCGATGGTAAAAAACTGCACACCAGGATGCTGCCCCAAGGAATTCCCATCCAAATCAACGTAGTCACCGGGTCGTGGTTGGTTGCGTTCGCCAACAAACTTTTTGTAGTCTCCATCAGGGATGAAGCAAATATCCTGGCTGTCCGGCTTGTCAGCGACGGGAAGTCCTGCGTCAGCAGCGATCTGCCGAATCTGCGACTTCGGGTACTCGCCGACCGGGAATAGCAAGCGGCCAAGCTCGGTCTGCGTCAAAGTGAAGAGCACGTATGACTGGTCCTTATTGGCGTCGGCACCCTTCAAGAGTCGGTATGACTGCCCGCCGTTACGGATTCGCGCGTAGTGACCGGTTGCAATGTAGTCGGCGTCGAGGAACATCGCGCGTCTCAGCAAGAAATCGAACTTGATCTTATCGTTGCAGGCGAGGCACGGATGCGGTGTTCTGCCGCGGTCGTACTCTCGGACAAAATAGTCGACGACGTGCTCTTGGAACTCGCGCTCGAAGTTCTGCACGTAGTGTGGTACGCCGATGCTCTGGCAGACTCGGCGGGCATCTTCGGTATCCTCAACTGAGCAGCAACGCTTGCTGTGTGCGGGCACGTCTTCGTTCTCCACAGTCCAAAGACGCATCGTGACTCCAATGACCTCATATCCCTGCTGATGCAACAGCAAAGCGGCCACGGAGGAGTCGACACCTCCGCTCATCGCGACTATTACACGTCCCTTGCTCATACGATTTAGCGTAGCACAGGCCGCCGAGACCATCAACGAAACTAACGTAGTTCACTGGGAAGATAATGTTTGAACGTATCAAAATGGCTTGATTGTGCGAAGCAATTTGTCATAAGCTCGTGAAATCATGAATCCGATGGTGTAATGACACCGTAGTACCTAGCGAAGCTATCTAACTTCCTATTCTTTCAAGTGTGGCTTCAGGAGGCGTCTTGTGACGACACTTGCAGTTGAGAATCTGGGACTGTATCGTCGCGAGCTGCTGAAAGGGAGCACGGAGACGCTCATTCTATCGCTGCTCATCGACCAGGCGATGTACGGTTACCAGCTTGTGAAGGAGATGGAGCATCGGAGCGACGGCTACTTCCACCTGAAAGAGGGGACGCTGTATCCGGCGCTGCATCGTTTGGAGCGCGATGGTCTCATCGATGGCCACTGGGAGCAATCGGAGACGGGCCAGAGCCGCCGGTACTACCGTATCAGCGACGCTGGCAAGAATAGGCTGGGCGCTATGCTCAACGAATGGAAGACCTTCACTACTGCGGTAAATCAAATAGCCCGCCCCTTTGGCGTGCATACGAATGGCGCGCAGCACTCGTAACGTTTCTTTTTTCCTTTTTCGGCTTGTCTCCCTTCTGACGGGCTTACCATCTTCATTCACCTACATTTCCGCATGGTATGATCGGTGGCATTGCGATTAGTACAGGTGTGACCGCTTCGTGCAACGAGCCGACCGAGTATCCATTGTCACCGACAGCGCAGCGTCCCTGCCGCCCGGACTTGCGGCAGAAGTAGGGCCGGGCCTTCAGGTTGTTTCTCACCAGTTGATGATCGACGGAACTACATACCGTGACGGCCTTGACCTTACCGCTGGCGAATTCTACAAAACGCTCAGGACGCTAGATCAGCCTCCAACGACGTCCGCACCGTCGCCCGCCTATTTTCTGGAGGCTTTCGAGACCGCCTCGGCGGTTTCGCATAGTGTCATCTGCCTCGTTACCTCTCCCAAGTTCAGCGCGACGCGCGACTCTGCCCTAATCGCGACCCGCGAAGCATCTGAGAAGATGCCAGAAACACGCATCGAAATAGTCGATACTGAGACTGCGGCGGGTTCGGGGTTGCTTGTGCTCGATGCGCTACGGAGTGCGGCGGACGGTCATGGTGTCGACGAGATTGTGACTCGAACGGCAGCACTCGTGCCGCGAGTCAAAGTGATCGCATTTCTGGATACTCTCTACTATGTGTGGAAGGGTGGCCGAGTGCCTATGATCGCTCACTTTGGAACCTCTCTTCTGCAAATCAAGCCGGTCTTCGAGATGTATCGTGGGGAAGTGAAAACAGTGTCGAAGACGCGAACTGCGAATCGCGCGAAGGCGAAACTGATCGATTTGATGCACATAGATGTTGGCAGTCGAAAGCTCCACGCGGCTGTCCTGCATGGCGATGCCCTTGATGAGGCCCGCGAAATGGAAGGCCGAATCGCCTCCGAGTTCGACTGTGCTGAACTATATATCAGCGAGTTCTCGCCGGTAATGGGCGCGCATACTGGGCCGGGATTGCTCGGACTAGCCTATTGGTCGGAAGGCGAGGCAGTATGACCGAGAACGTCATTCTGCAAATCACTGATCTTGTAACGACGCGGATGGCAGCGGTCCGCATCGACCCGCCGGATGCGGAACTCTCTGTTGAGGGTCTGCTCGACAAGTATCTCAAGAACGCGCCCTTCAAACGGCTACAGGAAGAAGGTCGCGTCGCCGGGGATTCGGCTGAAACATTGGCGTCGATTCAGGACCTGGTGTACATATCATCCGACTCCGGCGCGTTGGAAGGCATGTTCGCGGGTTTGGGGTTTCGCCACGATGGTAGCCACCTCGATTTGGACACCACACTACAAGCAGAGCGAGTGACCATCGGAGAGAAAGAGGCCCTGATTGTCGACCTGCAAATCGACCGTACAGGCGTTGGCTATGATCGAAACTGGGTTGGGTTCCATCGCCGCCGATGGGACAAGCACCCGGATGTTTTCGCGGATTTTGTAGTCGGCAGTGTCGAAGCCAGGTTTGCCAAAGAACGAGTGAAAAAGATACTCGACCTCGAATCAATTCAAGACAAGATTGATCTGGTCGAAGCCCTTGCCTTCCGCATCTGGGACGCCGACTTCGAGAATTTTTCACGATTCACCGGACGAAAGCTCGTTTACAAATCCGGTGATGAGACGGTGCTGAACATCGTCGATGGCGGAGGAGGGATCTGTTCTGAGAAGGTACAGGCCCTGAAATTCCTGACTGACCACTATGGCCTAGAGTCGGAATACGTTCTCTCGGGGCCCGATACACCAGACCCAGTGCCCGAGGAGCGTCTTCGTGAGCTACTGACGACCTTCGACTTCCGGTTCTCGAAGCGATTCATGCGGTATTGGCAGCACACGGCGCTGATGTACACGTTCGGCGGTTTCGAACTGCTCGTCGATGCCACAAACGGCAACGTTCCGTTCCTATTTGTGAGCGGAACCGAGGCCGATGAGATTTTGGGCTACGAGGACAAACGACCTATTCAGGTTCGAATGGCGGTGAAAGACGAGGAATTCTACTACCACCGTGTCTCGCAGGATATCGTCGAGGACATGATCTTCGCAATGGAAGGGTGGATACCCTACGTTGATCTAGTGCAGGTGTTCGATAATGAACTTGGCCTGTGCATCACAAATGACTACATGGTTACCCCGGTTGTCTTTAGAACGGAGAAGACATTCGATACAATACGGAGCGAGTATCTTCGTGTATGCGGCGAGGCAGGTCTTGATTGCGAGGTTTCCGACGGGTGGTCGTTCGACGGGCGAGTTGCGGAGTCGTTTGCTCGAGCCGAACCACGGAAGATGGATCGAATCCTTGATTCATACGACCACCTACTCGACAGGTACGATGATGCCCACGGCCCCGGACACGAGGCTGGGTTGGTTACAATCAAACTAAAAAGCTAATAGATGCTCTTCTATTCTCTTACAAGATTGCTTCGCAAGATGCGGCAGCGCCGAGGCCTGGGCGTGCTGTTCCTCGTCGGTGCTCTCGTGTTCAGCGTCATCGGCAACACTGTAAGCTTCTACTACTTTGAGCGCGTTATCGAATCGCCGCCCAATCTCGTTGACAGCTTCTGGTATAGCGTCATCTCGATCACGACAATCGGCTATGGAGACTTCTTTCCGACCACGATCAGCGCGAGGATCGCCACCGCGATCTTCATCATATTCATTGGTCTTGCAGCGTTCACAACGTCTGTCGGCATGTTTGTCGACTGGGTCGTCGAAATTCGAGATAGGGAGAGATCTGGCATGGGTACACCGACGGCGAGAAATCACCTGCTCATCGTGAACTTTCCTAGTGAGTCGCGTGTGCGGCAGATCATCAATGAGTTCTCGACCGACACTCAGCACAATGACCGCGAAATCATTATCGTCGCCGACGATGTTGAGCGGCTGCCGTTTGGGATTGCCAACGTGTCATTTGTTCGCGGCTCGCCGCTAGCCGAGGAGACGTACAAGCGCGCCAGTGTCGAGTACGCGAGCCAGGCGATCATTCTCAGCACCGGCTACGACGACCCGCGCTCCGACAGTTTTGTGGCGTCTGTGGCATTCGTGATCGAGAATCTGAATTCGGGTACCAAGATCGTCGCCGAATGTCTCGACCGTAAACACGCGGTTCTCTTCAGTAAGTCTGACCATGTGTCACTGGTGTACACCCTCAGCCTGGCGACGAACCTGCTGGTTCAAGAAGCGCAGGATCCCGGTGTTACCTTGCTCGCGCAGGCGATCACCAGCAATGAAGTGAAGGGTACGCTGGCGACCGCACGCGTTGATAGCGAACTTAGTACGGACGGCTCGTACAAATCAATCGCAAAGAAGCTGCTCGACCACGACGTGAACCTCGTCGGCGTCGTGCGCGACGGTCAGGTAATACTCAGCTTCCACGACCAGGTTTGTACGAACGGCGATACCGTCGTCTATATCGATTCCAGCCGCCGCGATTGGGCTCAACTCCGGGAGATGCTGGTGTGAGCATCGTGGTCCCCGTTGGCGATATGCGCCTACTAGATTACCGGGACGGCTCCATTGAGCGCGTCTACGCGCTGCTCCAGGAAACATTGGGGCAGAGCAACGTCGAAGACATCGACTCGTTTTATCTAACGACGTCGCTAGCGACCGACGGCGCGATTTTGCCGAAACTCGTCGGCGCATATAAAGACGGAGAACTCGTCGGAGCCTCACTGGGGCTCTACCTTCGAAAGCTTAATGCGGGAATAATCCTCTACTCGGGAGTCCGAGAATCTTATAGAAGGCGCGGGTTTTACAGAGAGTTACGGATATCGCTTCTTTTCGAACTTCTTAAGTGTTCGTCGTCGGGTCTTGGGTTCGTTCTAAGCGAGATCGACGAAAGCCATTGGCTCTTAGAAAAATATCTGAACAATTGGGGCGCATTCCTCGCGCCATGCAACTATGTGCAGCCGTCTGTTCAAGGGTTGCGTAGACGGCGGATCAGCCTCGTTGTCGGACCTATGACGCAAAAACGGGCAGAGATAATTGAAGATCTGCCGGCAATCATCCGTGAAGTGTTCAGGGGCGTTTACCGGATTGCGGAAGCCGATAGCCACCCTGATTTCCGTCATGCGGTAGAATCGCTTCATACCTAGACATGAACGAGGACCTGTCCACAGTGCTCGATACCGGCAAGCTGCGTGCGCCCATGTACAAAAATCCGCCACCCAATCCTAGCAAGCGGCTCGGAGCAAATCGTAATGCGTCGCGGAGCAGTCGATCGTCCGAACCAAGACAGAAATTCGTCTCGACCGTTTGGGGCGTCGACATTTCCCATATGTCGGACTCCGAGCTCGTTGCGCGCATCGATAGGTTCAGGCAAGTTGGTCTCGACGACCACGGTGCGCTTGCAGAAACCTTCGCAATCATTGCAGAGACCATCAGGCGGCGTCTCGGTGCCTGGAGGCTCTTCGACCCGGGGTTTGACCATCCGGCGCTTACTCGTCTATCTCAGATGGCCCCAGGACTCGCTGGGCCAGACAAAACTGTCATTGAGATGAAGGCATTCGTCGCCGAAGAGAGCAAGACTCGATATTTCGCCGAGATATCTCTGCCCGCCGACTTCTATCGTGCTATCGATCAATCTTCCGTTGCCGATGCTCTCAGGTTCGAGCCAACTGACGAGCAAATCGTCGCAGGCTGGCTGATACTCGACAAGACCGTCGTCGAAATGGACGCTGGTGAGGGGAAGACCGTCGCGGCGGCGTTCCCGGCTATCGTGCAAGCGCTGCGTGGTCGTGAGATTCATGTGGTCACCGCCAACGACTATCTCGCTCTGCGCGATGCCGAGTTGCTTGCACCTGTTTACGAGGTTCTGGGACTCACAGTGGGCGCTTTGCTCAGTCACATGGGGGATGCCGAACGTCGGAGTGTCTATCGAAACGATATCGTGTACGGCACGCTCAGAGAGTTTGGCTTCGACTATCTGCGTGATAATTTGCGGTACTCAAGAAACGATTTTGTCCAGGGACCGAGGCAGGTCGCCATTGTGGATGAGGCCGACCATGCACTCATTGATGAGGCACGAACGCCGCTCATCATTTCGGGTAGGCGGAGCGGAACTCCGCGACTGATCTTTCGGGTCAAACGAGCCGTCGAAGAATTGATAGAGGAACAGCGAAAGCTCGTCTCATCTCTCGTCAAAGAGCTCGCGGTACCCATCGACAAGGAAAAAAAGGAAAGATTTGCAAAACTGTTCCTCGCTGACCCCAGGCATGATGTGGTCGTCTCTGCCATCGCCGAAGACAAGAAGCTGCTGAGCGGAATCCGAATGTTGGTCGATGAGTATGCGGAGGACGGCATCGACAACCGACTGACGGTGGGGCTGCTGTATACGGTGGATGTCCGCCGCGACATGGTTACGTTGACAGATGCTGGAAGCAAGTTCATCGAAGAGCGTCTGGGGCCGGTCTTCGACACTGTGGATTTGGAAGCCGGGCTAGGCGCAGGTGACGCAAATTGGGCCTTGCCGTTGATCGAACGACGACGGGAGCAGGACAAAAAATCTCAAAAAATCTCGCGGCAGTATGGTCTTGTCAATCAAGTACATCAGATGCTCCGAGCGTACTTACTGCTTGAACGAGACGAGGACTATATCGTGTCGGATGGCAAGGTCGTGCTTATCGACGATCTGACCGGGCGCCGCAAGTCCGACAGCAAGTATCAGCATGGTCTTCAAGGTGCGTTAGAGGCGAAAGAGGATGTTCGCGTCCAACCCGAGTCGGAGACACTCGCATATTTGACCGTCGAGGGCTTCGTTCGACAATACGACCACGTGTCTGGTATGACGGGGACGGCGGTCGATGCGACGGACCAGTTCAAGCGGTCGTACAGCCTCAATGTGGCTCGGGTGCAGCCCACCAACGAATTACGACGAGTGGACTACTCGCCCCGTATCTATGCGACGCAGTGCGAAAAGCTCGATGCCATCATGGACGAGATGCGCTATTGGCATGGTATCGGCCGCCCTGTGCTTGTCGGGACTCGCACGGTCGAGCAGTCCGATGAGCTTAGTCGACTACTTACTCAGGCGGACATTCCACACAACCATTTGAATGCGGTGACCAATGACGATGAAGCACGAATCGTTCAAGAGGCAGGGGCGTTCGGGGCGGTCACCGTGGCGACCAACATGGCGGGGCGCGGCACCGACATTCTTTTGGACGACGACCTCGACGAGCGAGTAACTGAGCGGTTTTTGCAGAGTGTGGATGATCTCTGTCAGACGAAGGATCACGCTATCCAAATAGATTGTGGTAGCGAGGACTTAGTCGCAAACCTGGCCTTCCGACTTGCACAACGAGACATACATTTCCGTATTGCAGGGACCGGTATCATCGTCTCCCGTGCTGGCGACGAAGTAAGGCTAGAGTTTGGGCTCGGTCTGCACGTCATCGGAACCGAGATGAACGAGTCCGCCCGTGTTGATCGACAGTTGCGGGGTCGAAGCGGCAGACAGGGACAGTACGGGTCGTCGCGATTTTTGCTTTCTCTCGAAGACCGGCCCTTCTCTACGAAGACACATAGCTTGTCGAACTCTGATAGTGCGGGAATGCAGGAGTTCGTCAATAAAGTGCAGTCGTCAATTGAAGAGGACGGCGAGGCGGCTCGGACTCTTTCGTCCGACTTTGCCAAGGTAATCGAGCGGCAGACGTTGAACTACTACCGGACTCGCAACGACATCTTGGAAGAGGCGCATATCGACGAGATGTGTGAAACTCTGGTAAACGATTGCGTACGACGACTCGTCGATCTGATGATGCCCTCATCTGAGATCGGCAGCTACCAATTGAGATACGATGATCTGGTCGAGATTGTGCGACTCGACTTCAAATTAGATGTCGAGGACTTTCGCGGTCTGGGTGCCGGGTCGCTGATTGCAAAAATATCCGAAGCAGTAATCACACGATTCGGTGATGTCGCGGCGGCGGTGAGTCCGGCACAATACACACGGCTGGTTAAGACGATGCTGTTGCAAGTGGGCGACGAGTTCTGGTCTCAGCATCTTGATATACTTCAAGATATGATGATTAGTGCTCAATTATCGTCCGCGGGCTACACGAATGCGGTGACCGAGTTCGTCTTTCGAGCAGACAAAGCGTATGGTGGGTTCCAGCAACAGGTCACGGACGAATTCGTTTCCCGCCTAGTGAAGTTCGAGACTGCCGAGATGCTAGACGATGACGAATCGATTATTTTGGCTCACGACCTCGAAGCGATACTGTTATAGGGTCTGTGGCGAGCGTAGCCAGGAGGTGTCTATATGACTACTCGATGGAAGAAGGTTGGAATCCGAACGATGACGGGTCTCGCGGTAGCGACCGGCCCGACGATTGCCGCGTGCAGTTCTGGGCCGTCGTACGATGAATGGGCGGCGACCGACGGCGCAGCGGGGCGCATCAACCTCGATGACGTTCAGACCGCCTTCAAGGACTCGAAGAGTGTCTCGGACTTCGAGAAGCGCGTCAACGAAATATTCGAAGGCGATCAGATTGTTCTGATACGCGCGGAGCAGACAGAGACTGCGCTCATCCTCGAAGGCTGGGAAGACCTCAACGGCAGTAACGAGATCGACGATACACAGGACGACAAACTGTTCACCGTTACGAAGCAAGAGGACGATACCTACCAGATGCGTGGTTACCACGCGAATTCGTATTACAACTCGAACTTCGGCGCAGGCAATTTCCTGTTCACCTATATGGTGTTATCCAGTCTGTCGGGACCCCGCTATTTCTATAACACCAACCCTGTCCAAGCGCGGACGACCGTACGAGGGCAGCGGTCGTCCTATCGCAGTTCAGCCACGTACGAGCGCCAGGTTAGAACAAACAGTAATTACTATAGCCAGCAGAAGAATTTCGCTGGCTCGCGCTACGATGCAGCAGGCAAGAACCTGAGCACCTCGCGACAGGGTTACCAGGCTAACTCTCGTACGTCCGGCTCCTTCAAGAGCAGCGCCACGGGCGTACGCAGCAGTTGGGGCAGCGTAGGACGTACGGGCTTTTCCAGCGGCGGCTTCCGGGGCGGCGGGGGTGGACAGACGATCATCGGCTCGATACGCGACATTGGCTAGAATACTTGCCCAACGTTGAGCCAAGGTACGCCAAGACTTCCAATAGTTCTCGATGGCCCTGGCAGTTACGCGGCCTGGCTACCGACTATCCTGGGTTTGTTCTCCAGATCACGCTCGGCGAGATGCCAATCGATGACGCCTTCTGGATTGTGCTGTCGGACGACTTATCTTCGTTAACTGTCGGTGAACTCCTCACGCGCGTTTTTCCAGTCGACGATTCACTTCAAACTTCTGCCCGACAGCAACTCGACCTCGAAACAAACCCCGATCTGGCAAATATGTACGATGTCCTCGTTGACATTTTTGCCCGAAAGCGGGCTGGCTTATGCACCGCCGAGACGTACCAGAATTTTGGGCTGAAACTCGACGATTCGACGCCGACTCAAAGTTTCATCCGGGAAGAGGACGAGGTATTGCTACTTGACCTCGTTTTGGAGCAGCGGTTCTCCGCAATAGACTACGCGGTGCAGCGTGATGAATTCGCGGATGCCGAAGAGGCACTGCGATGGCTGCAATCGAGCACTCTGCTTTACTTCCTGGACCTGCACGACTACATCCTTCCGATCGAGCCGATCAATGAGTTAGACGCCGGGTTGCTGCCGATAGCAAACCTGCTGCAAGAGTCTGGAGACATCCAGCCCTCCGAAGAATCGAATTTATTCGAGATTGCCGAACAGGGTCATGAGAGGATCCAACAGATGATGGCGAGGGCTGAAAACGTTCTAGAGCGCTACGAAATCTTTGCCGACGTTCTGCACGACGATCAGACGGATGAGTGTGATTTCGCTACCGGTAGCGGTGAGGACATGCGGATACCCGTGTATGAGGCCGAGGGAGTCGACCCTGCTCGTTCGGTATTCCTCGTCGAATTGTTCGACGGCACGCTGGCGCGATTGGAGGACGATTGGCGCGAGGTTATTCACGACCGCGAGTTTTTCGAGGCCCTACTCACGCCGGTTATTGACCGTCCGTTAGTGGCTGACGACGTCCTCGAACAAATCGCCGACGCCGGGTTCGCGCTGATGGATGAGCAAGCGCAAGAAGTCTCACAGGAGGCACGGGACCGCCAGTTACGACGAGCACTCAAACGCGACTAGATCGCGAAGTAGAGTATCAGCGAGGCGCTTATTACTACACCGCCGACGATGAAGGCGATACCGACGTTTTGCGCGACTGCCAGTTCGTCAGCGATCTTGACCTTAGGGAACATGGCGGTGTCGATGATCCAGCGGACGATCAGCAGCATGAAGAACCCGATGACGGCGAACGTGGCAAAGGCGACGAGGCTCTCACTCCATCCGACAAACTCGCCGGTCACGGCCTTGAAGGTCACGAGAGCGATGGCGATGAAGTTGGCGGCCATCGTAATGCCGACGGCGACGTTGCTCTTTTCGATCTCTTCGTGGATATCGTACGCAGTGGTGATTTGGTAGAACAGCGCGTATACGATGAGCACACCCATACCGAGCAAGAAGAAGACGCCCGAGCGAATGAGTTCGTCGGCAGTGCTTGATGCCGCTACGCCAAGCTGTGGGGCCTCATATCCGGCAAGGGCTGCGGCGATTACCAGCGAGACAGCCATGTACACGCCGAACTCCACGGCGCCGGCACCGATATTCTGGCCGGCGATAATCTCCTTTTCCACGTCGAACTTGTAGAGCACGAGCCGGTCCACGAGGTAACGCGCCAGGTTCAGGACGACGATCGCGCCCATTGCGTATAAGAAGACTTGCAACACATCGAAGCCGAAGTCGGATGTGTAGCGCCAATCGAATTCGCCTGCCGCGGATGGTGAGTACAGCACCGCGACGAAGACGATAATGACGCCGAGGAAGTAGCCAGTAATGCTCAGGCCAAGAGCAGTGTTGGTCTTTTTGCCCAGTTGTTCGCTGACGTGATACGGCGTCACGAAGTCGAGAATCCACTTTGCGAGGTAGAGGACGACGATGCCCAGGACGACATATACCAGGCCTCGTGGGAAGAATTCGAGCGTCTCATAAAATGTGTCAAGCATAGTTGATCCCCCTCAATGGCCCGGCGGTGCCGGTCATTGCTTGTATACGGTGATACTGTCCGATGTAACGATGTCGCTGAAATAGCATTCGTATGGGCGCCCCTCGAATTTGTCGATGGAAAGGACGGTACGCTCGTCGGCGCTAATCAAGTCCCACGTATAGTACCCTATACCGTCGCCTAGGTCGTCCTGAAAAAAGAACGCCTCGCCACTGTTGAGATAGTAGAACTCGCGTTCATCATACGTGAAATAGTTGCTGAGCGAATGCTGCTCGTCGACCATTTTCAGGTCTTCGCCGGTCAGCCCAAGGGTGTCCAAGCCAATCGGCTCGTTGCTCTTCGTTGCAGACACGAATAACTGCCCGCCGTCGTTCGACCAGTAGACCCACAGCTTGCGGTCTGCATCGGCTGCGACCAATTCGTACCATTGGCTGTACTGCGTCGAGTACCGGTTCTTGGTCTCGATGAGGTAGTAGCCGTCGTCGTATTCGACATCGAAGCCCATGACGGTGAAGACGTCGCCGACCGCGGCATCTTTTACACTTTCAGGGGGGCTGGTGACGCCGGTGGGTTTTCGCTTTTTGCGTCCAAACACGGAATCGAGCACGCCCACTCCTCATTACTGGATGCAATTGTAGATTGGGGTTATGGGAAGGTCAACCAGAACGAGGACTGCCATCGTAGTTAGTAGCAAGATCGGAGACTGTTGATGGTTCTCTTCAGCGCCGTCACCGCCATCAAGCGAGGAGGAGACGGTACTCATATGGTAGTATTGAGCCGCATTTAGACTTGGGGAGATGGAGGCACACATGTCGACTCGCGTGCTCCGATTGATCGAGGACAGGCTGGAGTCAGGGACTCAAGTCTTGCTTCCGGCGAAGAACCGAATCATCTATGTCGTCGGAGGGCAGGCCGACATCCGGTCGGACGAATCGACCGAACGTATCAACCCGAACCAGGCCTGGCATTGGGACGGTGAGCTTAACGTCAGCGGAGGCAGGGAAGGGGCCAAAATATGGCGATGGGAACTTGTCGATGCACCTGAGTCGGACAGCGGCGAGGTGTCGGGCGTCGGAGTTGCGTCACGGGCCAAGCTGAGCGCCGAAATTGATGTTGACGATGAAGGCGAATATCTCATGCGCTGCGACCGGGTGGATTTCCCGCTCGGCGGCGTTGCCTACACCCACACCCACCAGGGGCCTGGGACCCGCTGTCTTTTCATGGGAGAATTTGACGTGACGGTCGACGGCGAGACGAAGCACATCAACCCTGGTGAACCGTGGTTCGAGGCTGGGCCAGACCCCGTTTATGCCGAGGCATCCAAGACCGAATTGTCGGCGTTTATCCGAGTCATGATCCTCCCAAGAAGATTGCAGGGCCAGAGCTCGATTCGCTACGTAAATGACGAAGACATCAATAAGCCCAAGACCCAGACCTACACGATGCTCGTCGATGAGCCGATAGAGTTGTAGCGGCTTGGGATGGTAGTGGGGAGCACCGATTGACTGACAAAAAATTCGTAGGCGCACTGTATACATATCCCTGGGATTTGACCGACGAAGGCGTCGACGAGGCGCTGGACAGGATCATCGGCCTGACAGGGTGTACCGAGATTCAATTGACGCCTAGCTATCACGTGTCGAACTACTTTTTGCCACACAACCCCAGCGGGCCGATGCGTTTCGGCGAGAACGGCGCGGTGTTCTTCATGCCGCAGTTATCGCGCTACGAGGCGACGGAGATCAAGCCCCGCGTGAGCCATTACGTCACGACGCCCGACTACTTTGAACGCATCGTGGACGCGATCAACAGAAAGGGTCTCGTCTTCTCGGCCTGGAACGTTTACTTCTTCAACCACTACCTATCAGAGAAATATCCGCAGTTTGCGAAGCATGACGTGTTCGGAACTCCGTATTTTGGGCAAATCAGCCCTTCGTCTGTGGACGCCCAAGAGTTCGCAGTCGCGCTAACACAGGAGGTCATGGACCGCTTCAAGCCGCACGCCGTCCGCATTGAGGCTTTGCAGCGGCAGATGTGGCGTCACGGCATGCTCAAGAACAAGATGCAGGGCGATATCTCGGAACAGTGTCAGTTTATGCTGGGGCTGTGCTTCAACCCGTCATCGATGCAAAACGCCAGAGAAGCTGGAATAGAAGCCGACAAATTTCGGGAGGACGTTGAAGCATGGATGAGGCCGCGTTTGGCGAGGATATCAACTGAGGAGGACACGCAGCCGGTCAACGCCCAATGGATGTCCGAGGCGTTCGATGGGCGTTTACGACAGTACCTCAATGTGTTGAACCGGCACACAACGGATCTGTGGCTGCGTGTGGCAGACATTATTAAAAAGGGTGGCGGCAAAGTGCAGATGGACTACCTGGCCGACGGCGTTAGGACGGAAACGCACGGTCTGGAGCCGCGTATCAACGAACACATCGACCGCCTGACGGCAGGTCTAACCGCAACAGGCGATGACGCGAAAGCTCAGGTGCAGGACTATCTCGATATTATCGCGCCGGGAGGCGAACTGTTTGTGCCGGTCGGCCCCGGCAACATCACAGAGGCAGCGCCCGTTATCGAGCGAACGAAGGCCGTAGCGGAGGCTGCAGCCTCAGGCGCGTTGTACTACAACTACGGCCTGATGCGCGAGGAAGTGCTTGGCTTCGTTGGAGAAGCCATTAGGTCGGTGTAGCGGGTTCGAATAAGTTAGGCGGGGACTGCGACGTCCAGGTTCAGCAGGTAGCGATTACCTTCGCCTACGCCGTCAAGAATCTCCACTTCATGGCAGTACATGTCGTGGCTTTCGACATGGACAGTCGTGCCAGTCGTCTCAATAGATAGGCCGCCCGGCGACGTGAACTTCTGGCCCGCCTCGACTGAATCGGTCTCTGCGTATCCCATATCTGCCTCCGAATTATTTTGTATATTCTGAATTCACAGGGTGTGTCGGTTCCGCAGGCCAACGGCCCACCCGACACCGGTCAAACCTACTACCAGCCCTGCTCTGCTCACTGCCTCGTTGGAAAAGACCCCTCCGCCGATGAACAATACTACACCCAAGAGGGTCAGCAGCCATGCCAAGCGTTTGAGGGAGAATCCCATATCACGTTGCGAATGATATCAGTCAGGCGGTGGAGAATGCCAGAGGTTATTCGTTGATGGTGTCTGACCGCTGATATACAATTTCGCGCGGAAGGTAATGATGGGCAGCAGCAAAATTCTCAGCCTGCCGGGCATGATCGACATGACCGGCAGCGCATACCAGCAATCGGCAGAGGTCGCTGAGACCCTCGCTTCATACCTCGCTAGCCAAGACTACGAGCCTATCGACACGCCTATCGTCGAAGACGCTCACTTGTTCATTCGTAAGTCAGGAAGCGAGCTGTCGGGGATGCTCTACACATTCGACGACCCCGGCGGCAATGGCGTCAGCCTTCGTCCTGAGTTCACGCCATCTGTGATCCGCTACTACGTTGAGCACAGTTCGAAGTTGCAAACTCCTGTGCGCTGGCGATACAACGGGCCGGTGTTCCGCTACGATCAGCTAGGGATCGGTAAGCTCCGCCAATACACGCAAATTGGCGCAGAGTTGATAGGAGTGACTGGAACCGAGGCAGACGCTGAAATAGTGGGCCTTGCCTGGAAAGCGCTAGGCGAGATCGGCCTCGATGACTGCATCATTCGCATTGGCGACACCGGACTGCTGAACAGCGTTCTGGGTGTCCAGGGCCTGTCAGATACAGCGAAGAATTTCGTCGTCAACCATGTCGTCGAACTCCGGGAAGACAGCGACAGCGTCGACGGTCTCGTCACGCTCGCTGGTGACATGGGCCTTCTCCAGACCGAGGTCGAGATTGAGGTGGGCGGACAGACCGCAGTTGTCGGGTCAGGCGTTACGAAGAATTTTATCCAAGAGATGCTCTCCGACGCGATGTCCAACCCCGTTGGTCGCAGGACGACTGAGCAGATCGTCGACCGTTTGTTTCGCAAGCTGCAGCGGGCCGATCACCCTGACAAACTAAGGGCGGCTCTCGGATTGGTGGCGGAGCTTTCCAGAATCGAAGGTCACCCGGACCAAGCGTTGGGCATGGCAGCTGAGGTCCTTCATGCACATAAGGTCTCCCCGACGGTGTTGGATGGCCTCGGCAGATTGATCGAAAAGCTCAACAAGAAGGGACTACCCACTTCAAACCTCGTACTTGACCTCGGTCTTATACGAGGCATGGCCTACTACACGGGCGTCGTGTTCGAGATAGCCTGTGTTGGCGATGACAACTCAACTGTGATAGGTGGTGGTGGACGCTACGACGGGCTCGTTCAAGCTTTGGGTGGTGCGGATGTCCCGGCGATGGGATTCGCGTTCTCGGTCGAGAAGATCATGAGCCAATTGGCGGAGAAGGCGGCATCTTGAAAGACATCACATGCTGAGATTCGCGATCCCCAGCAGCGGCAATTTGCACGAACCTGCGCTCGATTTTCTCAAGGCGTGTGGAATCGGCGTGTCGCGGCCGAATAGCCGCAAGTACACGGCGGAAATACCCTCGCTGCCAGGTGTGGCCGTTCACTTCCAACGACAATCGGATATCCCGATGCAGGTTGAGGACGGGATGGCGGACGTGGGAATCGTCGGACATGATGGATTTCTTGAACGGCGTCGAGACGGCGGCAACGCCGAGACAATCATCGAGCGCCTGGGTTTCGCCCAGTCGGAGCTTGTGATACAGGTGCCCGAATCCTGGGTGGATGTGAGTTCGATGGCGGATTTGGCAGACCTCGCGATGGATTTTCGTCAACAGGGGACACAACTTCAGGTCGCAACAAAATATCCTCGGCTCACGGAAAAATTTCTGCTTGCCAATGGTGTGAACTTCGTGACTCTGATTCCGTCGAGCGGGACGCTGGAGATCAGCCCGGCCATGGGATCGGCAGACATCATTACCGACATCTCTTCAACGGGCACAACCATGCGCGCCAACCGCCTCAAGACGATCCATGGCGGGACGGTGGTGAGTTCGGAGGCGTGCATCATTGGCAATCGGGCTGGCATCGCATCAGACCCGGCGAAGCTAGGCCCTGCAATTGCGCTGGTCGAGCGCATTGAGGCTTATCAGAATTCACGGAACTTCTACAGCGTGACGGCCAACGTTCGCGGCGAAGACGAGGACTCCGTCGCGCAGTATGTCCTGGAGCACACCGACATTTCAGGATTGCGAGGACCAACGATTTCGAAGGTATATACCGGCGACGAGTCCGGGTGGTATGCAGTCACGGTCATCGTCGAGAAGCGCAAGTTACTCGACGCCGTCAACCGTTTCCGCCAGATTGGCGGGACGAGCGTGACCGTTACGCAGCCGAGCTATATGTTTCACTCAAAGTCGAAGGCTGCAGAGTTCATTACGATCGGGGCATAGCTCAGAATATGCCGAATCCCACTACACACGTTCAGATGGCATACCGCGCTGCCCAATTAGTCGATGCGCCTGTTATCGAACGGAACATAGGTTGCTATTTGCTTGGATCGACCGCGCCGGATGTTCGAGTGATCACGAAGAAGGGTAGGGAGCCATACCATTTCGCGTCGCTGGACTTTGACGAAGTCGGTGCCGGAATAACTGGACTCTTCGATCAGCACCCGGAACTGGTGACGATTGACCACGAGGCGACGCGTGCCTTCGTCGCCGGATACGTTTCACATTTGATCCTCGACGAAACGTGGATCACCAAGATGTACCGACCATACTTCGGAGTTGACGGCTTATTCGAAACTAAGGCGTATGGAGCGGTGATGGATCGGGCAATGCAGTTAGAGCTTGATTCGGTTGTCCTCGATGACTTTGACGGGCGGTTGGAAGATTTGGCGAAGTTCGAGGGAGGAGTCACGGTTCCTTTCATCGATACCGATACACTGACTGAGTGGCATCGATGGGTGAGCGACTTCGTCGCCCAAGAATTTTCGTGGGGGCGGCTCCGATTCATGGCCCGCAGAATCGCACGGAGCGACGACTCGCATCCGGCCCACCGCATCGCCGATGACTTCGTCCTGGGAATGCCTGGTACACTGGATGGGCTTCACGAAGTGGTGCCGACCAAGAATCTCGAAGACTTCAAGCAGGACGCGATTTCCGAAATGGCTCGTCGAGTGGAAGAATATCTCGGATGAGAATCGTGAGGGGGCTGGAACAGTCGAGAGAGGCTTTGCTCACCAACCGTGGGCTAGGACTCGACTCTGCGCCCGCTAGCGTACTCGAACGCACAGAATCCGCGTTCGGGAAGGCGATGACGCCGATTCAGACTGCGGAGTACATAGTGACTCGGGTCCGAGAGGGCGGCGACGAAGCGGTTCGGGACATAACCCGACGGCTCGATGGCATTGAGGTTGCCGAACTCGAAGTGTCGAAGTCCACGATCCAGGACGCATACGACTCGGTTGCCGCTGAGGTCGTCGAGGCTCTGCAACTTTCTGCCGAGCGTATCCGGCGATTCCAACAAAAAAGTTTACCGGAGAGTTGGGTCGACTTCGACGAAGGTTACGGTGAGTTGGTCAACGCGGTCGGGCGTGCTGGGATATACGTGCCCGGTGGCACGGCCAGGTTTCCGTCGACTGTGTTGATGTCGGCAATCCCCGCAAAGGTCGCTGGCGTCCGTGAGGTCGTGATTACTACGAATCCCGGCATCGATCAGGGCGTCCACCCAGTGGTGCTGGTTGCGGCGGACATCGCCGGTGTAGACCGCGTCTTTCAGATCGGCGGCGCACAGGCGATTGCCGCCCTGGCATATGGTACCGAGACTGTTCCAAAGGTGGACATGGTATGCGGTCCCGGTGGGCTGTTCACGACGCTGGCCAAGAAACTTGTGTACGGAGAGGTTGGCCTCGACGGGCTGTACGGCCCGACCGAGACCCTGGTCTTGGCCGACGATTCAGGCAACCCGACGTTATGCGCTGCTGATCTTCTGGCGCAGGCCGAGCATGATATTTTGGCCAAACCGGTGCTGATAACGACTTCCGAACGGTTGGCCGAGCGCGTAAACTCAGAGATATCGGTAAGATTGGGTACGCTAGATCGGATGGAGATCGCAGCCCGCTCCGTCAAGGAGCAGGGTATCATTGCGGTCGTCGCCGACCTTGAAGAAGGATTCGAGCTAGCAAACGCGTTTGCTCCAGAGCACGTATCGCTCATGCTCCGGGATCCCTGGAGTCACGTCGGAAGGGTGAAGAACGCGGGAGCAGTGTTCCTGGGGGACTTTTCTCATGAGGTGCTTGGGGATTACGTTGCTGGGCCGAGTCATGTGATGCCGACTGGCGGCACGGCACGGTTTGGATCGGGACTGAACGTGCGGTCGTTCCTAAAGTTCAGCCCAATCGTTGGCCTGAGCGATAAGCGAGCATCGCAGTTGAGTAAGGCCGCATCGTTGCTGGGTAGAGTCGAGGGGCTCACCGCCCACGCCGAGGCAGCGGAAATCAGAGACGAGATGGGAGGGGAAGAAACGTAAAACGTCAGACGTAACGTCGGGTACAGCCCTGGGGATCATTCACGGCCCATCGGCCCTGTCTTTACTTTTTTCGTTTGACCTTTTTGGATTGCTATGAAATCAATCGACATAAACAATTTCATTCGACCTCACCTTCGTGCGATCGAGACATTCAGTCCCGCAGACCCGCCGGAGTTGCAGGCAAAGAAAGCGGGTATCACAGAAGACCAGATTATTCGGCTCAACGCTAACGAGAATCCATATGGCTTCTCGCCGAAGGTAGCCGATGCGGTCGCAAACGTGCCTTACAATATCTACCCCGACCCGTTGCAGCGGCGTGTTCGTGCGGCATTGGCGGAGTTCACGGGCATTGCGCCAGACAGGATCATCGGCGGCGCTGGCAGCGACGAGATCATCGACCTGATTTTCCGGCTGGTCATCGAGCCGGGCGATAAGATAATCGACAGTGAGCCCACCTTCGGCATGTACTCCTTCGATGCCAGGGTTAATGGGGCTATTCCGGTTATGGTGCAGCGCGATGAGAATTTCGACGTCGACGTGGACGCGGTGAAGGCGGCCGTCGACGACCGCGCGAAGATCATATTTCTGGCGTCGCCAAACAATCCGACAGGCAACGTGGCAACCGAGGCGCAGATCGAAGGCCTACTCGATACCGGCCTGCTCGTTGTAATTGACGAAGCGTATTGGGAGTTTTCCGGGCAAACCGTCGCGCCTATGGCTCAATATCACGAGAACCTGATTGTGCTGCGGACGATGAGCAAGTGGGCCGGAATCGCTGGCCTCCGTTTCGGATACGGAATCATGTCGCCAAAGCTCGTTAACCACATCATTGACATCAAACAGCCGTACAACGTCACGACAGCGTCGGAGGCGGCGCTGATTGCGACTCTGGAAGACGCAGAGTACCTTGACCGGAACCGCGACCTCATTGTCCAGGAGCGGGAGCGCATGATCGATCTGCTGAGCGAAATTCCGGAAATCGAGCCTCGACAGTCGGGTGGCAACTACGTTCTTTGTAAGTTCGAGCCGGGCCGCGCCGGCCCGATATTCGAGAATATGGCGATGCGGGGGATCTTTCTACGGAAGTTTGGGTCGGAGCGCTTAAAGGACTATTTTCGGATATCGATTGGCACACCGAGCGATACCGATACTGTAATCGCGGCCCTGCGGGAGTTCGTCTAAACAGGATAGGATTCACTTCGATTGGATGGAGAGATCGGCACTAGCTCAAGCGTAAGGATAGGGACATTGGAAGCAAGGAAAGCGAATATAACTCGGGAGACGGGCGAGACCCAAATATCGGTAGATATCAATCTGGACGGGACCGGAGACTACCGAATCAAGACCGGCAATGGTATGTTCGATCATCTCCTCGCGCAGCTATCGCGGCATGGCCTGATCGATCTGGAAATCTCCGCTCACGGCGACACCGAAGTCGGTTGGCACCACCTTGTCGAGGATACGGCAATCTCTCTCGGCAGGGCTCTTAAAGACGCCGTCGGTGACGCTCTGGGCATCACTCGCACCGCTCATTCATACGTGCCACTCGACGAGACACTAGCCTTCGTTGCCATCGATTTGAGCGGGCGCGGGTATGCCATGGTTGACGCTCAACTGGGCGACACTGATCTTGGAGGCCTGTCAGGAAGCCTGGTCCATCACTTTCTTGAGACCTTCGCCCTGGAAGGCAAGTTCAATTTGCATGTCAGGTTGCTATCGGGCGCTAACAATCATCACAAGGCAGAGGCGATCTTCAAGGCACTGGCCCGCGCGTTGCGGGCGGCGTCGGAGCACGACGAACGCAGAATGGGCGGCGTGCCGAGTACGAAGGGCGTGATCGGGTAAATTGTGACGTGCTTCCGACCTGGTGAATTGGGGCGGAGGGTACAGTGTTTGGCCGCCGTCGGTTCATTGGCAGTCCTCACGGCACTATTTAGCACCGGCTGCGCAGCCGAAGAGTCGGTACCTCCGAGGGCCACTCCGACCGTGACCGCAACCCAGATAACCACGGCGGTACCTGCGACCTCGACCCCCATCCCGATGGTCACGTCGGTTCCTTCGGCGATGCCCACTGGGTCGCCGGTCAATGTCTCTACAGCCGCGCCCAATTCGACCCTTGTTCCAACCGGCACGGCAACGCTGACACCGACCCCTACTCCACCGCCATCGGTCGTACCGGTGGTCACACCGACGGCCGCTCCAGCACAGTTTGGTGTTGGTGAGCCGATTCCTCTTGCTGATCTAACGGTCTTCGTCGCCGGTTGGGACAGTTTCGTAGGGAACGCATTGGCGGAACCAGAGCAGGGGAATACTTTCGTGGCGGTCGACCTGGTGGTTGTCAACTCAAGTGATACGCTCGTCTCAGTATCAGAATCACTCCAACTTTCGTTGCTAGACGAAATCGGGATGAGCTATTCACCGGATCCCATCGCAAGTGTGGCTGTCGGGAGAGGGGCGGTCGGCGGTGTAATGAATCCGGGGGAACGCCTTCGCGGCAATGTCGTTTTCGAAGTGCCAGCCAGTTCGGTTGGCATACGACTAAGTCTCGCGTCGGAGGAAGATAGCGAAGTCTTGGTAGACCTTGGTAGCAGCCGAAGCGCTCTGCCAATACCTTCGGCACTGCCGGGTGAAAGTCCCCAGATAGTAGGGCAGATCGGTCGGGAAATCACCACAGGCGGTATCGCACTCGTCGTCATCGTCTGGAGTGAGTTGACAGGTGGTTTTCTGTTCGAGCCGCAGAAAGGACAGAAAAGTGTCGCCGTCGAACTCATAATCAGCAACCTTGGAACCTTACCGATTAGCATTGCTAGCCTTGTGCAGACGACGATCAAGGACGGTGATTCTCGAAGATATGCAAGCGATTTGCTAGCAACGTTGGCAGCGGGCGGGACGCCGGACGGCGAATTGGCGGGTGGTCAGTCGATTCGAGGGAGAGTAGGATTCTCGGTCCCTTCCGACGCCGATGGGCTGCTATTCTCGTTCGACGCCAGCGTTTTCGGTGGACGTAAAACATTCGTGAAGTTGAGTACTGATCCTGTCTCAGACGCCCCGAACGAGCGCTGACTTAATAACAAAAGGGCCAGGCAAATAGCCTGACCTTGATACGAGTTTCAGGTGTCTCATCCTTCTCAAGGTTTCGCGAGAAGCCGTTCGTACAGATCGAGAAATCTCTTGGCGATGACGTTTTCGTCGAACTCTCGCTTCGCTTTCTCCAACGCTGCCACGCCGAACCTCGCTTGAAGATCTTTGGATTCCAACACCGTTTCGATAGCGGTTGCAAGTAGTCGCTCATCACGAGGCGGGACGAGCATCCCATTTACACCGTGCTCAACCACCATGCGGCAGCCGGGGACATCGGACGCTACCATCGGTTTGCCCATGCAGGCCGCCTCCATTAGAGTGAGCGGATTGCCTTCCCAGTAGGTTGGAAGGACGACCAAATCGGAGATGCTCAGCAGATGCGGTACATCGTTTCGTTCGCCCAAGTATTGGACGACGCCTTCATCGTTCCACCGGGCCAGTTGATCTGGATGTATCGCGGTAGGATTATCGTCGCTTGGGCCGACCAATAGGAACCGAGCACTCGGTACATGCTGAGTGACGAGCCTCGCAGAGGCAACGTACTCGCCAATACCTTTGTCCCAAAGCATTCTTCCCACAAGCAATACTATTTTGTTCTGATCGGTCATACCGAGCGACCGGCGCAGATCGGCCCGCATCCTTGTCGAGTATGCCTCGGACCGAAATATCGAGAGGTCAATCCCTGTACCGCCGATAACGTAGCGCTGGCCCTCAGTGCTTTTTGGCTTCGCGAGATATCGTCTATCCCACTCGTTCTCGAATGTCACCATGTTGCTCAGTTTGAATGCTCGTCGGTACAGGGGAAACAGTAACCATCGCAGTATCCGGGCTTTGATAGCGTGGCTGGTAAAGGGGTATCCGAGTCCTCCGACACTGGAAATAGTGGGTTTGAGACCTAACGTCCAAGCTGCTAGAGCGCCATAGATGTTAGGTTTGACGGTCATGTCGTGAAGTATGTCGGGACGAATATCAGAAAGAATACGTCGAAGGTTGATGAGGCTTCTCAACTCCGCGACCGGATTGAGACCTCGTCGATTAACGTTCCACGGCACGAAACGGACACCCAGCGACTCAAGATCTCCGACATACTCGCCTGGTGGTGCGACAGCGAACACTACATTGCCACGTTCAACAAGCTCTCGCAGCAGAGCCTTGCGGTGGCGATACAGATACGTGTCGGTGTTGTGAACGAAGGCGATCGAGAAATTTGGGAGAGAAGATGTTAACAACGGTATAACACGATTCGACGACTAGTTGTCGCTAACAAGACAGAACTGGCGCCAAGAACATGATATGCTATGCGCGCTGTGACAATCCGAAATACTGGCCAAGTTTGTAAAATAGAATCATGAACAAAAGTATGACCAAAAACTCCTTATATTTATCGACAGATTCGTAATATATTCGAAGTAAATAAATGGCAGATATCGTGTAAAGTGGAAGTGGGACATATTCTAACTTGAAAGCCAAGTACAGAGCACGACATATCGCTCCGAATAGTATCAAAATAATAGGGACGGCAATGAGGCCATAATTGAGATACGTGTCCCCAATTATTGTGGGGTGTATGCCAAAGGAATCTGTCCCAACAAGAGTCTCAATAATGTACTTTCCGGAGCTTTTACCATCGATTCCTATAAAGTCTGAAATGGGCCATAAAAAAGCGTTGAACGTTTGGCCATGCAACACGCCTGGCTCTAGCCTCGCAACAGCGGCCAACGAGAAGGTTTGTCCAATCTCCCGGGCTACTGATCGGCCTGCGTAATTGGTCAACTGAGAGATATTTGCTGCCGCTGGAAATGCAGATATACCTAGTCCATTGCGGTATAAAAAACCAGCGTAAAGAAGGTATGGTACTATAATAGAAATGATTGCCATTATTGCTAAAAATACCCGGAAATGACGTGCAGATATTTTGTGATTATAGATGACAATTAGTGATAGAGATATCAGAGGTGTCATTGCTCTAAATCGCCCCCCAAGTATCCAAAACGAGGCAACGACAAATAGCACAGGTATTGCGGCTATTATTATCGGTTTTTTGTTCTGTAAATGTGCAGTTGCCAAAATTGAGCTACAACCGATGCCAATGAGTCCGATCCAAAATAGAAAACCTGTTCCTTCCTGTATCTCGGTGTTTCGAAACTCCCCTGATTGCGCGGCCGATAAAATACTCAAGCCGTTCATTTGGATAAAGAAGAGTATTCCGATCAAGCCAATTACTGTACCGAACGTACTAATCAGCACTAGATGTTTGGAATCTTTGCCAATAGATAACAATGATAAAATAGTTCGTATTATCGAGATGAATAAATGTGGGCCGATCATCCACCCTAATATGAGACTTAATGTTCCTATCAAACCCATTATATTACCACGAGTCCAGTCGGAGTAAGTGATACTGAGCTGAGAAAATAATCTGATATCTGGATCGAAAGGATCACCAATTAATGCCGGTAAGTGCAATCTTAGAAAACCGGCCAACAGAAACAGGTTGAGTAAATTGAACGAATCGGTATATGTTCGATAAGTCCATACAAAGGTAAACAAAACACAAAAATAGGTGACGATAAAAAAGATCAGCGAAAGACCGGAATCGGGGTTGTAGAATGAAGAAAAACCAAGAATCAGCCCGACTAGCGCAAGAAAAACTACGAGAAGTGACCTCGAGCTAAGATGGATTACTTCATTGCTGAAACGATCCCTCGCTATTGAAGTCTGTGATCCTGTAGCCGACGATCCTGAAACATGTGCACTCTGGGTCGAGCGAGTATCTCGGTTTCTGTCGGAAAAAAATGGTTGCATAATACTATAAAAGTCTGTTGGAAACAGCTAAAATGGACGCCGCTCGATTATGCCAGGTGTAGGATGTGACGTCACTGTGGGAATGAGAGGATATATGGAGGGACAAAAAACGGTCAGTCAGCACACGATCTATCCCAACAGCAAGTTTGGCTGAATCGTTTGGAGGAACAAGGATAGCATTGTGTTCGTGGCATAGAATCTCTCTCAGCGAGGGAAGATCACTGGCGACGATCGGAACTCCGGCCGCCATGTATTCAAACAATTTTATCGGAGAGGTCTCGTGGGCCGAAAAGTCGCTCCAACCCCAGGGTATCGTCAACACATCACACGACTTCAACCACCGAGGTACCTCAGTGTTGGGTACTTTGTCAAAGAAGAGAAAGTCGTTGGCGGCTAAACCTTCTTGCTGTGCCAACTTTATATAGGAAGGTACGGCGTCCATCGGTCCGCCTACACACAGAAGGAGAGGAGTAAGTTTGCCTTCCGCCTTTATCTGCGCGACGGCCTTGATGAGGGTCGGGATTCCTTTGTCGAGGCGCAGTGCCTGGAAGCGGCCGATGTATCCGACGATGGGGCGATCCGCGGGCAGGCTGAGTTGATCCCTGCATATTTCTTTGGTCGGTGTCCTAAGGAACTGGGTTGGATCCATCGCGCTTGGCAGAACAGACACTAAATTGTTGTCGAAGCCCATGGTGATTAGCCTGTCTCGAACCCACGAAGTTGTTGTCGTTACATGCACGAGACCCTTGTATTTGGCGATTTGTCGGAGTAGTAGTCGCTGTGCTCCTTTTGGAACTCGATGTGCATCGAAGACGACGGGCAGTCCAAGCCTAGTTAACCACCAGGCGGTCAGAACCTCTCGGCTAAGGTATAAGTCCGCCTTAAGTCTTCGAGCGAGTGTCGCGGCGTAGGCTGACCACGCGATGTCGACAGCGGTGTGAAGAAGTGTAAAGACGGAACGGGGCAGCCGCTTCTGCAACGGATATACGTCCAGATAGGGGAGTGTTTTGATGGCAAAAGACTCCATCAATCCATAGTAGTCGAACACCGTCTGACCGCGCAATTTGGGGTCCGCCTGGCGTCTTCTGGGATGGATTACGGTAACATCCACTCCGAGTTCTGTGAACGCCTCGCTCATCTTCGCGATTTGCAGACCATGTGCACGTTCCGTGGGAAGCCTGTGATTCGTCACTACGGCCAAGTGGCGAATAGAAATATCAGCCTCCCTTCATTTCAGTACCAAATAGTTCAACAAGCTTTCCCATCAGACGCTTGAGGCTGTGCTTCTCAATCACTTGTTCGCGAAGGTATATCCCCACAAGATCGCGCTGCTGTTTCGGCATGTCGAGAATGTATGTAATAAGATCAGCGAGTCGCCCGTGGTCGCCATGTGGAAACAACAGAGTATCCGCATACTTTCCCAATGTATCTCGAAACCCTTCATTTGCCGCGATGCACACCTTTCCACACGCCATCGATTCCCATGCTACCTTGTCACCGAAACCAGTAGGGGTCAGGTTCACATGTACCGTGCATGATCGATACCACTGTACCAACTGGTCTTGAGAGACAGATCGGTGGAACTCCACCGTATCCTGAAGTCCATCGCCCTCTACTTGCTGATGGAGTCGTCGTTCGTATTCTATCTCTTGTGGAAGTCCTGGACTTCCGATAATAACCACTTTGAACGGATTGGTTCTCTGCGCTTTAAGCTGTCCCGCCGCGCGGATCAAAGTTGCGTGCCCTTTGGATGCCGACAGTCGCCCGGCACACAGGAGCACTGGTGGCGTGGCCTCCCTCTCTATAGTATCTGGGGCGAAGAGATCGATGTCGATGCCTTGGCCCACTACCACCAACTTATCATGCTTGTATGGATATGCCGATCCAACACTGGTTACCATGCGATCTGAAGCCAGGTGGGCAAGCTTTAAGGTCGTGGTGATACTTGGATGCGCGTACCAGGTGATGAGGGGTATGCCAGCAAGACGTAGAACCGGGGTCGCCATCACAGAGAATAGCGGAATCATATGAGAGAAGCAGATATCGATTTCTTGGTCTCGCAGTATTTTCATCAACAGCCTGTAGAACCTTACCGCGCGGCGAGGTTCGCCAAAGCCCTTCTCTTTGCCTACGGAATGGACGTGAACGTTGTAGGGGAGGTCGTATTCGCCAACCGTCATCGCGATAATGTGGATCGATTCCACTTGCTCCGCCATAGCCCGGATCCATCGAAGATTGAACCCTTGTCTAGGGTTATTGGCATCGATTGCTATGCTGAACCACAAAACGTTCATTCGGATTGGCTAAGCAGCTTCGGTTCCAGACCAGCCGTCCCTTCCCATATGTTTATCAACTGGTCTGTGTACGTCTCGTCGGATAGGAGGTAGTTTCGAATGTGTGCTCTTCCATCCAGCCCAATCTGGGCAGCGCGGGCTTTATCCGTTAACAGCGCCGAGATGTTGTTTCCAAACCACGCATGATCGGCGAAGTTGGGAGCGATGAGCGGTTGTCCGCTCTCAGGCGTGAGTTCGCGTGCGCTGATAAATGGCGCAGCGACCACGGGGGTACCCATAAGGTAGGATTCAGCGAGCACCTTGCCGAATCCCTCGTGAAAAGAGGGCATGACTGTCACGTCGGCGATGCCATACAGGCCTCGGAGTTCGTCCAAAGATAGGTTTCCTGTCCATACCGTGTTGCTGTCGATTCCCATATCTTTCGACATCTGTGTAAGCGAGGCACGAAGTGGGCCGTCACCTGCCACTACCAACAGAGTGTTGGGGCGCATACGAACCATCTCTGCAAAAGCTCTCAGGGCGGTCTGGATGTTCTTTTGCTTGACAAGCCGTCCGACGAAGAGCACGACGTTCTGCTCGTTGTCGTTCACGTTGTGGTAAATGCGTTTCCGTGCGGCTGCCGTTTCGTTCTGCGTCGCAGGCTCGAAGAATGTGTCTAGGTTTACCAGCGGATGAAGCGTGCAAAGCTTTGGGCGGATCCACGGAAACCGATCGTTGAGCCGCTCTGCTTCGCCGTCGCTGATAACGCGAATCGTGTCTGCGCGTTTCAAGACCCTCTTGCTTACGACGTTAAGGGCCCCGTTCATGACGGGACGTTCGCGTATCCATTCGTTTAAGTCAAGGAAGCTCGATCTCATCTGCACGTTAAGCCGGGTGTGAAAGCGCCGCTTGAGTAGCGCTCCAGCGATTCCGTCGTCGAACGGCGTTTGAGTCGTCACCACATCGTACGAACGTTCACGACAGAGCCTCGCGCCGACTCGGTAAGCGTGCATCGCGAAGGTTATTCTTTTCGACGCGATTGCATAGGCAGTCAGTCCCTCGGACAATTCAATTGAAGAAGGAGCATTGGCGTCTTGTGCAGGGACTATTGCCGAAATGTGGCCGTCGGGATACCGCTCTCGCAAGGCACGTGCGTATTTAATGTGGCGTTCTCTCGTATCCCCGGGCTGTCCGTCGCCATGACTGACCAATGTCGAATCAAGACCGATCATCAGTACTCGCAATGGTGGATGGCCCTCATATATTCGTTACTCGTCTCACGCCTGGGAGCCAACAACTCTTGAGAGGACGGTTTCGGTCTGCTCGAACATTTGTTTATCGGTGAATCTTTTGACCGTGTCGGCACCGCGTTCAGCTAGCTTTTGACGAAGTGCAGGATCGGCGACGAGGCGGGAGAGCGCGTTGAGTAGGGCATCGGGATCAGTGATGTCGACGAGCAAGCCGTTGATGCCGTCTTGAACGACCTCCGGGGTTCCTCCAGCCGCCGTCGCGACCACCGGCAGTTTCGCGGCCATCGCTTCGAGTACGACATGAGGGAGGCCTTCGTAAGTTGAGTTCAAAACGAATACGTCGCAGGCGGACAGAATCGACGGAATCTCTGACGAGTCGCGGGTGCCGGCGAAGAATACTCGTCCCGCGACGCCATCGCGAAGCGCGCGTTCTTCCAGGTCGTGGCGCAGCGGCCCGTCGCCGATGACGACCAGCCCGACGTTTTTCAGTTGCCCGATAGCGTCAATGATACCGTCCACCCGCTTCCACGATACGAGTCGGGCGATTGTGACGATGTTAAAGGGTGTCGGAAGTACCAAATCGGCCTTTTGCGTCGCTGGATGGAAATCCATGCCGTTGTAAACAACGTCGACTTTGTCCTGATCCATGCCCCAGGACGCGACGGCTCGGCCCAGGTACTGACTAGGCACGATGGTCCGGTCAGCGCGTTTGCTCCACCAACTCCGCAGCCAGCGAATTAGGGAGACCTTCCAACCATACCGTGCAGTTTGATACGTCTCGAAATCGTCGGTCACCCATCCTTTTGCGGTGGAGCGCTCCCACGCGAGGTCTCCCACGACCTTGTCAACCTGTGGCTTACGCACAAATAGGTTTGCGACGGCAGATTCGAGATACAAGCCGTTGATGTATAGAAGGTCTGCCTTTCGTGCGAGCCGTGCGAGGGACATGATTGTGACAGCGAGCCGCGTCAATCTGTTCATTGAGCGCCGGATTCGGACGACCTCGAACGGATAGATGTCGGGGCGACCTGCTGGGTCGTCGCTCAACGTGACTACAGTTACGTCGTGACGCCGGTCCGTCAAGTAAGTCGCGATTTTCGGGACGTAGGTGGCTGGGCCACCGATATCCGGCGGAAAGATTCCGGTCACGATCAGTACCTTCATACGACGCTATAGCCAATATGTGTCACAGGACTGACTGGATGCCCTCGGAGAGTGGGATTAGTGGCCGCCACCCGATTGTCGCAGCGGCCTTCGAGTTATCAGCCGACTTGCGAAGCTCCTCAAACTCGCCCCTCGGATTGGGGGAAACGTATTCGGTCTCGCCACCGACTATCGCCGCGATATCGTTGACCGAGGTCTCCTCTGATGGGCCGATGTTGAGAATAAAGTTGTCTCCCGAAGGCAGGTCCGCCGTCGCGGCCAAGACGTTTGCTCTGACGACATCCGAGACATGAGTATAACCGCGGGTCTGGTTGCCGTCGCCGTAGACAGTCAGCGGCTTGCCTTCGTCGCGCAGTCGTAGAAAATGCGGAATGACGAGTACGTAGGCGCCTTCCGTTGTCTGCCTCGGGCCGTACACGTTGAAATACCGCAGCGAGACTACGCGCATGTCGAAGAGCCGCGCGAACATACTCGAATACTGCTCACCTATGGACTTGTGAAGCGCATAAGGAGATTTTGGCAAAGATACCATGTCCTCGCGCATGACGTGAGTCGATTGATCGCCATACACGCTTGACGATGACGAATAGACGACACGGTCAACGCCGTTCTTGCGTGCCGCTTGCAGCACGTTCAGCATGCCATTCACGTTAACGTTGTGCGTGCCGATGGGGTCATCAATGGAGCGCGGAATTCGTGCCCATGCGGCAGTGTGGAAAAGCCAGTTCGCCCCAACGGTTATAGAACTGACAAGCTCGTAGTCCGTCACTGAGCCCTCGATCAGGATCGCTTCCTTATTGAGATACTCTTTATGACCGGTCGAAAGATCGTCCAGTACCACGACATCGTGACCGAGGCGGACCAACTCGTCGACGAGGTGGGAACCGATGAATCCGCAGCCCCCTGTTACAACGCATTTCATAACTATCGAAGCTCCCTATGCAATGGTGACCATACTGCGCTTCCACGACGAAAGATCGCGGCCCGTCAGTCGTTCGAAGCGCTCGATTTCGGGAGTGAAGTGCTCGCGCAGGCGGTCTTGCGTGTCCTGGGACATCGGCGACACAATTGTTTCGTCTAAGTCGACCTCGTTTGCGCGACGGATGAGTGACGGAAGGCCGGTAGCTTTGACGGCCTTGACAGCAGGCTCTCCCAATGCTTTTCGCACGACATCGGACGTTGAGGAGACAAACAGGCGGAGCGAGTGGTTCCTGGAACCTTTTGCGACGTTGATCCTCTCGAACAGTGTCGGTGCTTCGAAGTCAGAGGAGACGCCCAGGAATGTGAAAAGATCGGCGAGCACTCGCCGCGGGTTGATCGTCACATCATCGTAGCTGACGATGTGGATGTTGTTCAGATTGAAGTACCGCAAATAATTTTCGAGGTGTGTTGCGTAGTTCCCTTGCTCAGTGTACGACGGGTTGTGTTCTAAGGCGTCCTCGAATCGATACAACTCCGGCGGGATGCGGTTGCGGCGAATCTCGTGCTTGTGCTGAGAAAAGGCGCGGTCGACGGGGTCTCGTATTGCGACAATGAGGAGTGCATCCGGGTTGTACAAATGAATGCGCTCTGGGACGTTTCGGTCATGGAAGTAGAGCGTTGAATATTCGCCAGTCTTCCACGGCCCGAACTCGAATCGGCGATGGTATGAGGCATATCCCTTTTCATAGTTGTGATTGAAGAAGTTTAGCTCTTTGTTATCGCCGTGGAGCGCCGCCCGTATGTCAGGATGGGTCTCAATCGACTCGAACAACCATGTCGTTGCCGACCGTTGAACACCGAGTCCGATGAAGTCGAGCCGTTCTTGCAAAGAAGACATCGTTGAAGAGTGGCTGCTCATTTGGGATCTGCTGACGTTTCAGTAAATAGAGAGCGGCGTGTTCGCTTGATCGGTGACGCTGCCTTCACACAGAGCAAGGCAACTCGAAACAGATTTCCCAAGGTCGGCTGATGGGGCCAACTCGAAATCGCGGCCCGCCAAGCATCAACCGGGCGACCTGCCATAGACGCAAGCGATGCGATTCTCATCTTCGTTCGTCCATAAGCTTCTTCTCTGAGGGCCACAAGTGGGGGTGGGAGATTAGGATCAGAGAAGGCCTTGTCCAAAATCGCGAGACGTTCTCTCGCCTGGCTTTTTCCGCCCAGAGACGATTTATTTCCCACATATTCACGTGCGATCGACAAGACGGAATCAGTGTAGTGAAACTGCTCGGGGGAGTACGCGCGTGAGAGACGCAACCAGTATTCCCTGTCGAGGGAGTAGTGGAACGCCTCATCCAACCCTCCCTGCGTTTCGAATGCAGACCTTCGTATAAAGACAGATGGCTGGCCCGGCATACTCGCGCCGCGCAGGATTCGGTCGGTATCGAGTCTATAAGAGTCTTTGGTCAAGATGGCATTCAGGTAGCGGTCGGTGATGGTAGTTCTACCAACAAGCGCGATGCAATCGGCATTTATTTGGAAGACAGAGGCTGTGTATTCCAACGCACCAGGCGCTAGAAGGTCATCAGAGTTCAACCAACCTAAAATATCACCGGACGCCTGGCTCCAGCCCTTGTTGACGGCGTGAGCCTGGCCTCGATCAGGCTCGCTTACCCACGAGGTGATCCACTGTGAGTGCCGTTCGATCACGGAGCGAGTGCCGTCGGTGCTTCCCGCGTCGATGATGAAGTATTCAAGGTTGGGGTAGTTCTGCAACGCCACGGAGCGAATAGTCTCTTCAATGAACTCTCCTTGGTTGTAGCTCGGCGTAACAATGCTGATCCTGGGCCTGGTCGCCCCAGAGTCGCTATTACGTGCAATTGAGGGAAGCTCTTGGTCCCAGGGCCAGGTCTTGTCTCGACTTGCGGTGCTGCTGTGCTGCAAAGCTATTTGAACAAACTTTCGTAGTCAACTCGGGGAAACACTTCGAGATTGCCACCGATAGTCGCGTTGTAGACTTCGACGTTGAGTGAATCGCACACGCTCTTGGCAACCTCGTAGTGGGCTACCATCATATCGACGCGCGGATCATGCCACTTGCTATTCTTGCCGAAGTAACTGCGGTCGAAGTGGTTGGGGTCGTCGTCCTGAGTCGAGACGAGGTCGCGACCGTTCCGGCTCGTGCCAACGGCGGTCTGAGGAATCGAGTATGAAGTGTCACAGCCAATCAGATATATCGGACCAAAGCCCATAAACGCGGCAAATTGCATTGCTGCAATGGTGACTGTCCTTACGCTGGCGACCCAGGCGGCAGGGTTGGTCGCAAATTGCTTGTCGGGCTCCGCGATTTCCCAAGGTTCCACTTCGTTATACCAGAACACGTTTGCGCTCGACGAAACCGCGCCGCTCTCTCGGAAACGCACTGGAAAATAAAACGAAGTCGTTGGCAGCTCTGTCACGAGCCGCGCGATTTCGTGCCGAATGTCAGGAATTACCAGCGTGTCGACTCCAACATAAAAAGTAGGTCTCCACTCGACTTTCGGGAATATCAGATAGATTTTGTTGCTACCCCAGGAGTATTCATTCTTCAAAAGGTCAAGATTGGTCTGGTTCAGGCTCGGTCCGTTGCCGACGATGAAACACCGTTCCCCTGCGTGTTTCGCTCGGAAGGACTCCAGGCGCTTGCTCATATCGCGGACGGCCGGATCGCTCGCGAATACGAACGGACGGCGAATGCTTCTGACGAGCCCTCGCCTGCGTACGCGGAATATCGAGTCCCGAGCGGATTCTGGAACGACCTTCCGATACGCCGCTCGCATCACGACCTGAATACTCCAATCGGTTGAGCGTATAAGCCAGGATGCCGACGCCCTGAATTATTCCTCTGTCGCAATACCGAGACCACGAAACAGATTTGCGATAGTGAGTTCGTTAACTCTCAGCACAGCCTCGATGGTGTTGGAACCGTTGTGCGTGCCGAAGATGCAATTATCAAATCGACGAAGCTCGCTGTCGAGAGGGAGCGGCTCGTTCTCGAAAGAATCGAGTCCGGCGCCTGCGATTTTGCCGCTGCCGAGGAACTCAACGAGCGCGCTTTCGTCGATCAGCGCGCCACGTGAGCAATTGACGATGAACACTCCATCCTTCATTGACGCGAACTGGTCTGCGCCGAGCATTCGCCGATTTTCCGGTGTCAGATTGCAATTCAATGATATGAAATCGGCGCTGGCCAGCAATTCATCTAGCCCGACCATCTTTGTACCTGTTCGTTCAACGAAGTCGGTCGGTGGGGGGTAGACATCGTATCCCAAAGGCTTCATGCCAAATGCTATCGAGCGGTCGACAACGGCCCGTCCGATATTTCCGACGCCGACGACCCCGATGGTCTTACCTGCGAGAGTCGTCCCTGAAATCTTCAGCCAGCCGCCGTCCCTGATAGACGTATCGAGCTTGTGGAGTCCCCTCGCCAACAAGATAACGTACCCCATGACCACGTCAGCAACCTCGTCTGAGAAGACGCCGGGCGTATTTGTCACAGATATTCCGAGTCGTTTGGCAGCATCGAGATCGACCCCGTCGACTCCGACACCCCACCGGGCCACGGTCTTAAGGAGTGTGCCCTTCTCGAGGACACGGGCGGTGAAAGGGTCATCGCCAGCGATCACGCCGTCATATTGGTCGATGATTTCGAGCAGTTTGACTTCGCTCAGCTGCTGCTCCATCTCTGGCAACGCGATCTCGACATCGTGGTTGGCAAACATAGGCCGGTACTGGTCGACGGTCTTCATAAGCTGCGGGCAGGTGATGAGTACGTTGTAAGCCACTAACTCTTCGCCCTGTCCTGGTACAAGAACTCCGCAATGCGGAAGTCCAACTCTTCGTCGATGTCCGACGCCTCGATGCGGTCGATCTCAAAGATTTGGGGCCGGTCGCCAAGCCGGTTGTGACGGCGTTCGAGAATGTCTTTGGTGAAGATGTAGATGTTTGAGTTCTCCTCGTAGACCGGTGGCAGGTCTTGGGTCCGGGCCAGGTAATTAGGATTGTGGTTAATTGCCATTGCCAACTGGTCCCACAGCCGGGTCTGGAGCCGCGTCGCTCCGAACAATGAGTCGTACTCGGGGTACGCTCCAAGAAATCTAGTAATTGCTGCGCAGATAGTCTCCCATCTGAGCAGCGGATTGGTGCTATGAGTCTGCAGATAGAAGTCGCCCTCGACTTGGTTCACGTCATGGAGAATGACTTCGTTCATCGGCGTCTCGCCGGCGCGGAGGTGCTCAGGCCGTTCTAGCAATATGACGCTCGGGAAATTCTTCGCAGCGTCATCCAATATTGTCGGACTGTCGGTGTCGATGACGATATCGGTAACGTGGTCACAGCCGAGCAGGCTGTTGACGATGTAGTGGTAGAGCGGCTTTCCGGCGAAGTCGCGGTAGTTTTTTCCCGGCACGCGCTCACTCGAATGGCGCATGGGGACGAGGGCGACGATTCTTGGTTTTTTCATGGTTTGGTTGCTGCTCTTGGCCTAGAGTGAACTTAGCGAATTTCCGAGTAGTCGATCTTCCGGTCGCCCTCTTGTTCTTTTTCGGATGCCATATCTTGTCGAGCCATGGCGTTGGGATAGTAGAAGGTCCGCCGAAGATCGTTCGTCACTGGGCCGTGCTGGGCGAAGCCCCGGTAAGCTCCCCAGAACTGCATGAGGCGGAAAGTCGGGATGGAGGTCAAGTTCTTCCAGAGTAGACCGTCACCGAGGGCGTGGTAATAATCGCTTACTATATTGCCGACGGATAATCGCGCAACATCCCACCAACGAAGGTGCTCGTGGGGAAAGATAGTCCTGATCGCGATGGCTTCCCTCCGATAGCGATTATAGATTCGCTTCGGGGGCTCGTGGTGGTTGTGAATGATTTCTGCGTCGGCGACATACGCTAGCTGGTGACCGAGTGCGATGGCTCGAACGGCCCAGTCGGTGTCCTCGACCCCGGTCAACTCCTCGTTGTATGGGAGCATATCCCATAGCTCCCGCCGTATCGCCGCGTTGGCGTTGTTACAGAATGGGTGAGTCTGGTGCAGGTTCGACTGTTCCGGGAACCACTTTGCCATGATGCGCCGTTCTGAGTAATGGGACTCGTCTGTGCCCCTTTGCTTGCCGTAGGTGAGAGCGACCTTTGGGTCTGAAAACGGCTCAATCATGCCCGATATCCAGTCTCGGTAGACGGGGTAAACGTGCGCGCTGGCATTGATTATGAACTCGCCCGTCGCTGCGGCACAGCCGATGTTTAGTGCTCTTCCGAACGAGAACTCAGCGGGGTCTATGTGCAACAGTTTGATCGGATACTTCTGCGCGATCTCAATCGTCCGATCGGTTGAGCCCGAGTCTACGACGATGATCTCAACGTTTTGATGCGACTGCTCCTGGATACCCTTCAGAAGCGTACCGATGTATTTTTCCTCGTTGAGGCATCGGATGATGATAGAGACAAGTGGCTGGGTACTATTGTTAGAGGTCATGCTGAATGAGCTAAGACTCGGTTAATCGTGATGAATACTTGTGAACGGTCTAAACATATTGTGTCGTAGGGTGGGGAACCAATCAATCGCCCATGCCAGCCGCTCGGGGGAGTTCCGGTCCCAGGATCACAAATAGAGAGGGCAGCGTTCATGCGAGTTTTGCCCACCGGATGAATTCGGCGGTCAGGTTCATTCCTTGTACAAAGTCATACTGGGGTTCCCATCCGAGAATCTTCCTCGCTCGTTCGGTCGAAACTGTAGCATTCGATCGACTCAGTTTCAAACGGGCCTCGTCTGGGAAGAGCACCTTGCCGTCGTTCTCGGCAGGTTTCGATCGCGCCGCCGTGGGTCGCGGGGAAGCCGGGGCACTTTTTGTCCGCTGGCCTGGCGATGCCGCCAGTGACTTCAATTTCCTTACTGCGCTCACGCTGCCGGGAACCCGCTTAACTGGCTCACGCAACGGGGCCGCAAACTTGAAGAGGTTTGCGGGGAACGACTTGCCATTCTGTTGGTTCGATGACTCTATCATCGTTCGCAATTCGCCGGTCGTTTTCGATATCGTCGACTTCGTGCCAATGATGTCTTCGTATCTGGAGTAAAATTGTTTCCACGTGACGGTGTCGGCCCCAGAAATCAGGAAGGACTTGCCCATAGCTTCATCGTTGGTTGATGCCGCTATCATCGCGTTCACGACATCGTCGACATAAACGAGATTGCAGGTGCCCGTGCCGCCATCGACGAGCACGACCACGCCTTCGCGAAGTTGCTTAACCGGCGTCGTAGTCCAGGGACCGGAGTAAGGACCATACACCAAAGTAGGTTGAAGGATGGTCGCCCGTAGGCCCCTGTCACGCTGGTATCCCAGGAAGATATCTTCGATCGCGATTTTTGATCGAGCGTAGGCACTGAAATCGGGACGCCTCGGCTGGGACTCGTCGATCGTCCCATTCTCCGGCCAACCGTAGACATCGCCGGTACTGACGTGTACGAGAGTAGCGCCGTGTTTGAGCGCTGATTTGCACAGATTGTCCGCGCCGACTGTATTCATACGTCCGTCGTGCTTGTTGACTTCGGAAAAATCAAAAGCCAGGTTGAAGACGATTTCGGATCCTTGGACTGCCTCGTCGACTGCCCGGGGATCTGCGAAGTCGCCCTGGACGATATCGAGGTCGAATCGGGCGATTCTGGACGCCTTTCGCAGGTCGCGCACCATGCAACGGACGGTAGCACCCTGTGCGAGAACGAGTTCCTCGACCAGACGGCCCCCAATGAAGCCGGTCGCGCCAGTAACAAGAACCTGCCGCCCTTCTAGGCTCATACTGAGGCTAGTTCCTTGAGTGACCGCAGCCAAGGGAGTTCTAAAGGCCTACGCTCGCGGTAGCACCGTTCGATCAACTCGACTGTCCTAGTGGCATCGGCCCCAGTAGCGGTTGGCGAGCGACTATCCCGGATGGAATCAACGAAGTCTTCTATTTGAGCGTCGAACAGGTCATCGAATCCCTGCGAGTTCGCTTCCAAAGTGCCGGGATCTGCTCCCATACCGTTCAGTCCTACAGTTCCATTCGGCGAATGGATTACAGCCCAGTTCTTCCGCAGGTCGACTTCTAGTGTCGCGCGCTCCCCTTGAATGATAGCTGTGTTGCGAAGGTTGCGTGTTCGGCTCAGTTCGATAGCGCCAACTATGCCGGAGTCGGTCTCGACGGTAAGCTGACAATCGGCCTCGACCCCTCCGAACGCATCGTCGCGGTACTCCAGCGACTTCACCTCGCCGAACCACCAGAGCATCAGATCTATGACGTGTGCGCCCGCATCGAACAGCACGCCGCCACCGGCTGCCTCTTTCTTGAAGAAGAATGCGGATTGGACGGGCCAGTTGTATACATTGCCTTCTTGGAAGTCGAAGCGTGTTATTGAGCCTAGCATGTCGCTTTCGACTACCCACTTCGCCAATGCCGCGTTGTGAAGGAACCGTTTCATGTGTCCGACTGCCAGAACACGGGAGTTCCGTTCGGCAATGGTGACCATTTCCTTACACTCAGCCAAAGTGGTCGCCATCGGCTTCTCGACCAGGACGTGTACCCCGCGTTCGAGTAGGTATGTAGCGGCTTTAGCGTGGAGATTGTGTGGCAGGGCGAGAATCGCCGCGTCCGCGACCTCGGCCACTTCGTCATAGCCCGCGGACACGTTCTCAACCTCGAATTTGGCGGCCAACTCCTCGGTGCGGTCTTTGTTCGGGTCGACAAGAACCGAGATCGTGCACGAGTCGGATTTGGCGACGGCGGGGAGATGCCCACGCTCGGCCACGGCTCCGCAGCCGATCATGGCGATTCGGAGGGGTTCCGTACTCACACTCCCCACGAGTTATCCTTTTCGTATCCTGCAGCGATCAGAGTCTTGCCTGCGATTCGTTTGAAAACCTCGACGTTCTCGGCACTAAAGTGCTTTTTCCAATCGCCAGTGACGCCTTTTCGGAAAAAGCTGGTGTCGTCGGACTCGCCAGCCTCGCGGCCACCACTCAGCTTCTCGAAAGTGTTCTCAGCCAAACACTTCTGAACATACTCTTCTGCGGTAGAGACTCCGAGGAATTGGAGCACCTCCCGACAGGTTTCTTGTGTGCTAGTCTTCAAGTTCTCGAACCGAACGATCTTTACCTGCGTTGAGTGTTCTTTCGACAAGGCCGTATATGTTTCTAGATCGCAATGGCTCTCGTAGTTTTGGAGATTGTCGATCAAGAACTGATTGTCGAGCGCATCAAGCTCCGGCCCCTGGAAGAAGCCTTGCCACGCTCCGTCGTTGGCACGATAAGCATGGAATGCCAAGGAGACGCAGACATCTCGGTAATCCCGAAGCATGACCACGGCCTGGGCCTTCGGAAAAGCTTTCAAGATGCGTCGGATATCCTGGCGCGGTGTTTTGTCGCCGAGTTTTTGGGCCGACAGTTTATCGACGCGAGTACAAAGACTTGCGATTAGCCCGTTCCTCGCGAGGTCGAGCGACCGCTTGTCGAAGAACTCGGCAGCCTGAGGATGAAGGAGCCGTGGCCAGTCCTCGAAGTATTTCACTTCCGAGTCCTGGTGGAATGCAGAATTCTCGTTAGTATCACAAAACAGTGAGGGATGACTGTTCAACAGGCTTGCCATCCAGGTTGTGCCAGACTTGCTGCGTCCAGTGACAAAGAAGATGTTCGCGCCGTTTTGCAGCGCCTGGTCTCGTGGGTGGAATTTGAGCCTCAGTTGGTGTTCGATCGATGCACCGCCAAGCTTAATGACCGGCTCGAATTCTGGTTTGACGAACGGTTGTGGTTGCGTCTCTAGCACTTTGTCCAGATCGACTCTCGGGAAAACCTCTAGCTTGCCACCCACGGTCGCGTTTGATGCTGAACACCCTTGAGAGTCGAGGAATTCTTTTGCGCCGATGTAGGCCCGCTCCATACGCTCAATGTCCGGATCATGCCACCGATACCCTGGGCCGAAGTAGTCGGGGTCAAAGTGGTTGATGTCGAGTGTCCGGGAGGTGATAACGTTGTGCTCTTGCTCGTCTTTCGAACTCTTGGCTGCATAGTCGTGGTCGACACCGAGCAGGTAGATTTCACGAATGCCCAAATAGTAAGCGATCTGCAGCCCGAAGAAAGTAACTGTGCCCCCCCAGTACGCTTGCTTATCGAGCCTGTCGGAGAATCGTGGAAATCCATCGTACTGTCTGGTGAAATCGACATAGACCGTGTCGTCGTCCCGCGTCAGGTGGTGGGCAAGGTCGGCGGGGAATAGCTTTATGATGCCTTGCAATCGGTTGATGGCGGTAGCGCGGTCTTCAGCAACCAGCCAGTCCTCGACTGCGTAGAAGGTTGGGCGGAATGAAGTTTGCTCGAACATCAAGAACAAACCGTTCGACCCGATGGTGATCTCGTTTTGTAGCTTGTCGAGGTCGGTCGCCTTCAAACTTGGGCCATTCCCAATGACGAACGCGCGATGCCCATTGTAAATATTTCGGAGGCGTTCGAGCCGATCGTGGTTGCCTGGCGGTGATAAGGCCGTTGGTGGCGAGTAATGTTCAGGTATCGTCTGCCGGGACGGCTTACTACTGGTGGAGGACTTCAGAACTCGTCGGAACTTTCTGAAACCTCTACGGGCCATGCTCGGTTTCGTTGAAGCCTTGCGGTTGGTCACTTTTCTGTAGTGGGCGTGGTCAGGAGCCTTCTTCTTTGGTGGTCGGATCTGTTTTGGAGTGGCACTATGCCACGTCGGCGAAGATACGCTCCGTTCGCCGGAAGTAGAACATTCCCGTTACGGCGATTATCACGGCAGTAACGGTGCCGACCGCAAGCATATCCCAGGGCATTGGGGTCGCGCCGATAAGTGCTGCACGGAACCCTTCTATCGCCCCCGCCATCGGATTGATGCTATAGATGAGCCGCAGGTTGTCTGGCACGAGGCTAGCGGGGTAGACCACAGGTGTGGAATACAGCATGAGTTGTACCATGAACGACATTCCGTACCTGACGTCGCGGTAGTGTACCGCTAACGCGGAGAGCCAGGTTCCGATTCCGATTGCCGTTAACATCATGAGTAGGATTAACAATGGCACCATCAGAATCCAGATTGTCGGCGCAATGCGATACCACGCCATGAGAGCGAAGACTAACGTTATCGCGATGCCGAAATCGACTAATCTGCCCGAAACCGCCGCTAACGGCATGATAAGCCTGGGAATATATACCTTGTTGAGTATATTGATGTTTGACACTAGACTATTCGTAGTTTCAGTAAGGGAACGTGAAAAGAACGTCCACGGCACAAGGGCAGTGTAGCTGAAGATCGCATACGGTATTCCGTCAGTATCAACGCGTACCATCCTGCCAAAGACGAGGGTGAATACAATCATCGTGATAAGAGGCTGAAGCACGGCCCAACCGAGGCCCAGGACGGACTGCACATATCGAATCTTGATATTGCGAAGAACCAGGTAATAGAGCAGATCGCGATAATTCCATAACTCCGTGAAGTCAATGGGACGCCATCCACTCTTGGGTTCGACGATGCGGATCGGCTCGTCGCTGGAGAATGTCCGGAGGTCGAGCGGCGAAGGCGTCTCATGTGAGTCCATAGGCACCTATTCGTTGGGAATTATGGGGAAGCGTCAGGTTATCGGATCGGTCAGGGCGCTCAGGTTTAGGTGATGCGCAGCCATACCGTTCATAGCCGGACTTAGGTAGGTTGGAGACATGACCGCCCTCGGAGCCGATGCTGCAACGAAAGGCTATTTTTATGCGGCGCTTGCGCCTCTGGAGAGTTGGCAATGATTTGCGAAGTATAGATTCGTCCAAAAAGCGCTCCTTCGCTCCGAATATCACATGATCGGAATACAAAATGCGATCACCGTTCGTACATGGAACGCTTAACTTTGAGAATAGCGGAGGCCGAAGATAAGTGTCAAGTACCTCAGGACGACCGTTCGGCCTGCGTTGACGACTGTATGAACCCGCAAATCGGCTTTTGATGTGCGAATCAGCGTTCCTGTGAAACTGTGGTGGCGTTGAGCGTTGAAAGTGTTCACGCCCCACGATATAATCACGATAGAGTCAATTGTGGTGGTGGACTGATGTCGAATCAACAGCTTACCGTGGACAAGGCCCCAATCTCTGGGGCTTCGATAACAACCGTATCGAAAGTCGGCGAAGAACCTGTTGTGTTACGTGATGGATATAAGCGCGTCTTCGATCTTACACTGATCCTTCTCGCTCACGTCTTGCTATTCCCTTTGTGGATTCTTCTGTGGATAGTGATTCCACTCGCCATATGGCTTGGTGATCGTGGCCCAATCTTTTATACCCAGGAGCGTGTCGGGCGGCTTGGCAAGCGGTTTAAGGTCGTGAAATTCCGTACGATGATTCAAAACGCCGAAGCCCGGACCGGACCTGTATGGGCAACCAATGACGATGAGCGCGTGACAAATGTTGGTGGACTGCTCAGAAAGCTCCGGCTTGATGAAATGCCTCAGGTTATCAACATTCTGATGGGCGAAATGAGCTTGGTCGGGCCACGGCCTGAGCGTCCATTCTTGATTGAACAGTTCAGCCGCGAGGTACCAGGCTTTTCTCAACGATTGCGGGTAAAGCCGGGTGTCGCGGGGTTGGCCCAAGTGCGCGGCCACTACTCGACGAGTCCTCGCTACAAGCTCAAATACGACAAACTTTACATCGAGACGCTGAGTCCCTGGATGGACGTTCGGTTGCTCTTCCTCTCAGTCTGGGTCGTTCTTCGACGTATATTCAACCGATCTAGCAATTAGCGAATTTCGTTTATCGTAACGGCTCGTATCTGGCTACCTTCTCTTGGCACCCCGTCCGTCCTAAATTCTTTTCTTTCCCGGTGTTTGCTGTCACCGACCGGTCTAGCTGCCATTCCCGTTTTGGTCCTGTCATGGGTGTTGATGTGGACGATGGAATCGTATTGGGGCCCATTGTTCTTCGTCGGCACGTGGTCCAGCGCGACTGTTCTCGTCTACTCTTTGGGTTCCGATGGACATCCTGGATGGCGGACTCACCTCGGTCTGTGCATACTGTCCATTCCACTGTGGTGGTGGTTCGAACTCGTCAACACTAGGGTGGGCAACTGGGATTACTCAAGACCAGTAGAATACGATGCGGTCGAGTATGCAGTGTTCGCGTCGCTGGCGTTTCAACCGTCGTACCGGCGCTTCACTCAGCCTGGAGGTTGTTCCTAGGGTTCGACAATTCATCCACACTCTCGTCACAAGTTCAACGTCGTTCGTTTTTTAGCGCAGAATCGGGTGCAGGACTCGTATCGGTTGGACTGGTGTTCGCGGAGCCCGACGTGTTCTTCCCGTTGACATGGGTTGGGCCCTTCCTGGTTCTAGATGGATTCGTAGGCCTTCAACGAGGCGGGAGCCTCCTAAGCGAGATCGTTGCGGAAACGTGAGGAAAGCAGCCCTGATTGCGGCCGCTGGCCTTTCTTGCGGATTTCTGTGGGAGTTCTGGAACTTTTGGGCTAACCCCAAGTGGGTATACGACATTGCATATTTGGAAGTGCTGCACGTTTTCGAAATGCCGCTGGCGGAATATCTCGGATACGTCCCATTCGCATGGTCAGTGTCTCAATTAATGCAAGTTCGCCCAGTAGTCGATGTGCTTTCCCGATTGGAGCACGGTGGGGTTTGTGCGAAGCGGGTGAGTGAGTCTATCGACCGTAGCGGCGTTGGCGTGCTTGGTAGCTGCGTATCGCTCTGAGGAAGTCAATTTTGCGGAAGGCGGGCCAGGGTGCGTCGCAGAAGTAGAGTTCGCTGTATACACTCTGCCATAGCAGGAACCCCCCAAGCCTGATTTCACCGCTCGTTCGTACGATTAGGTCGGGCTCGGGAACGTCTGGCGAGTACAAGTACTGCTGAAGATCCTGAGAACTTAGTTCCTCGGCTATCTCCTCGGCAGTCTCACCGCTGGCGGCTCGCGAACGTATCATCCGTTGGACTGCTTCGAGAATCTCGTCTCTCCCGCCATATGCGATGGCAACGTTGAGGCGGTGAGGGCCGTATTCCGCAGTTCGCTGCCTCGTCTCCTCGACTTGTTCTCGGAGATCGTCTGGCAGAAGGTCCAGGCTTCCAACGATATTGACCCTGCGCTTGATGGGCGAGTCTTCCTGGTCTTTCCACAGTGTCGAGAGCCGCTCTCGGAGAATGGAGAAGAGCCCGTCGACCTCGTCCCGGCTTCGGTCAAGGTTGTCCGTTGAGAGAATCCAGAGGGTCACCACAGGTATTGACAATTCGTCGCACCAATCGACGACTTGGTTCACTTTTTCGGCGCCATAGCGGTGCCCATAGGCGACCTCTGGAAGTCCCATGCTTTGGGCGAAACGTCGGTTGCCGTCAGCGATCAAGGCGATGTGCTGTGGTAAGGTGCTTGATCTTACTTCTGCGGTCAACTGTCGTGTGTACCAGTGGTAGGCGAGGGAGGTAACGGGTGCGAGGAGGGGAGAGCGCATCAACGGCGAGGAAAAGCTCTCATCTATCGCTGGGCGAAAGCGATTGAATGTGCGATCGAGAACGTTTAAAGGTCGCAGCAGGTTCTGTATAACCATTGAACGAGGAGAAGCTATTCGTCGTCTTGCGATGAAGACCGCCTCGACATAGCCGCTTTAAGCCATTCTGCCGGCTTTTTATAGAGAGCGCCATTGCCGTTTGTGCCGTTGGAGTGAGACTCCTCGGGGTCGGCGGTGTAGTAGCTGCTGTAGTAGTAGCTGTAATAGTAATAATCGTAATAGTATGGGTAGTAGTACCTGTAGCCGAACTTGGCCCGACGTAGCTTGTTGACGACCACGCCGAGGATCGGGGTCTGGGTATTCATGAGGGTATCGGCAGCTGCCTTCATCGACGATGACTTCGTCTTGAACCCATCGACGACAAGAATGGCACCGTCAACCTGAGCGGCAAGAACGGATGCATCGGCAACGACCAGAACGGGAGGGCTGTCGATGAGAATAACGTCGACTACCATCTGAAGCTGGTCGATTATGACGGCCATTCTCGGCGAGCCGAGTAATTCGGAGGGGTTTGGGGGAATTGGACCGCCGGGAATGACCGACACACCTTCAACTTCAGTAGGGTGTATGACATCCTGAAGCTGGATGGTATCGTCGGCGAGAAAGTTACTCAGGCCCGGCTCACGATGTTCGAGACTGAACTTTCGGTGGACATTCGGACGCCTGAGGTCACCATCGACCACTACGACTTTCTTGCCCGTCTGCGCGAGCGCAACCGCCATGTTGCAGATGATCGTACTTTTTCCGTCACCCGGACCAGGTGAAGTGACGATGAAGACGTTCCCTGGATTGTTCGCGGTCGCAAATTGAAGGTTTGCTCTGATTTGGCGGAACGACTCGGCGTACCCTGACGAAGGGGACCTCCAGACGACCAACTCCTCGCCTTCCACGTCCTGATCGGACCACCGGAAAATGGCGCCAAGTGTCGTGACCCCGAACCTTCGCTGCAAATCGCCGACGTTGCGTACAGTGTCGTTCAGGCTGGACAATAGGTAAGCGAGACCCGCTGCCAGGGCGAAGCCACCAACTAGCCCCAACAGAATGTTCTGCCTTTTCTTGGAGGGCAGAGGATTTCGGGGCACGGATACCGGCTCGAGAGGCGTGAGAGACTCGAGCAGGGCCAGACTGGACCCAACCAGAGCATCTACGTTGGCCAGACCCTGAGCCAACGCGGCCGTCTGCATGTCACGGATTTCCTTGAGGCGCTGATCCGTTGTCCACTTGATGAAACCTTTAGTGATCCGGTCGGCCGCGGTACCAGCCACATCGCGATCACGGTGCCGAACCCTGATGTTCAGGGCAGGTGGATCACGGGTGATGGACACGGTCATCATGCCTTTGAGTTGGTCCACACTCAAGTTCAAGTCAGGATTATTGGCGACGACATCGCTTAGAAACGGAAATGTAACAATCTGCTTGTTATAGATCGTTGCAAGTTGCTGGCTGACGTTCACGTCGCTCACGCCCGCGGTGAAGGACGTTAGCGTACGGCGTTGCTGAACGAGTAATGTCGATTTGGCCTCGTATACGGGCACTTCGTTCCGACTCATGAGTGAGCCGACCACGCCGCCCAGCAGAGGGATAAGGAGGAACAGCCACCAATAGCCGATGACCATACCAATATATCGTCTGTAATCTATTCCCTGCTCTTCGATTTCAGTCGCTCCTGACTGCGATGACACAGGAACCCCATCAGCACATCGTCATTTAGAAGGTGATGGCCTGCCGGAGGGTTACTTTCTCGTACAAATCTCAGCATAGCACCAACACCGCAGCTAGACAATGCCTGTACGCAGGTTGTTAACCAAGATCAAAGGCTCGTTGCGCGCAGTCCTGCGTGGTCAGTCCCTGTTGAACGCATTGCGTGCGCTAATGTAGGGTTGCTACAATTCCCGCGAGCCGGACGACGTGCCGAGCTACATAGATGCTTATCAGGACATTCGCCACATGGTTCTCAGCGACCGCACCATAAAGGAAGAGCTTGCGAAGGGCAGCATCGTCGTCGATCCGTTGGGTGAGGGCTGTGTTCAGCCCGCGAGCGTGGACTTACATTTGGGCTCTCAGATACTGGTGTTCCGCAATTCCCGTCGCCCATACATCGACGTGCAGCAAGATATCGCCGATCTTACTGAGATGATCGAGACCGGTGCTGAAGACCCATTCATCCTCCACCCCGGCGAGTTTGTTCTTGGCAGTACGTTTGAGAACATCGAGATCCCCGGCCACCTTGTTGCCCGGCTGGAAGGCAAGAGTTCACTGGGTCGCATCGGACTGCTGATACATTCGACAGCGGGATACGTTGACCCCGGCTGGAAAGGGCATCTCACGCTGGAGTTGAGCAATGTCGCGAATCTACCGATCACCCTGTACTACGGTATGAAGATCGGTCAGCTTTCCTTTTTGACGCTTACGACTCCCGCGGAGCACTTATACGGTTCGCCTGGTCTCGGCAGTAAGTATCAAGGCCAGGTCGTCCCAACGCCGAGCCGGATGCACCGGGACTTCGAACGCAAGAAGCAGCCCGACTAGAAATATGAACTACATGCGAAGGGCAATGTCGCTCGCGCATCGGGCCCTCGGCTCGACCAGCCCGAACCCGGCAGTCGGGGCAGTGCTTGTGAAGGACGGCGAGGTTGTAGCTGAGGGCGTTACGCAAGCGGCAGGCGGGGATCACGCCGAGGTTGTTGCCCTCAAGCAGGCTGGCGAAAAAGCGAAGGGGGCGACACTTTACGTCACTCTCGAACCTTGCAACCACTATGGACGGACTCCGCCCTGTACGAGTGCAATCATCGACGCTGGGGTATCCGAAGTAGATATAGCAATTCGCGACCCGAATCCCTCTGTAGATGGCGGCGGCGTGGAACGGCTCGCCTCACAAAACATTCAAACGTATCTGGGCAAAGAAGCTGCGGCAGTCCAGCGCCAACTTGAGGCGTGGCTCAAGTTCGTGACAACAGGAAAGCCGTTCGTCACCGCAAAGTTCGCAATGAGTCTCGATGGTAAGATCGCGACACGTTCAGGCGACTCGAAATGGATTAGCGGGGATAAGGCACGTTGGTACGTTCACGAGATGCGAGCGCGGACCGACGCCATGATGGTCGGTATTGGCACAGTCATTGCGGACGACCCTCAATTGACAGCGCGTGACGAACGCGGCGACCCACGAGAGCGCCAGCCGCTGCGAGTCGTGGTCGATTCTGATCGCCGGACGGCACCAAGCGCGCGGCTACTGTCCGAACCTGGAAAAACGTTAATCGCCACGTACTCGAACACGGATCTGTTAGAAATCCCAAATAACCGTGACACCGTGGAAGCGCGGGCATTCCCTGCTCAGAGTGGGAAGGTCGATTTGACCGCCCTCACGGAATTCCTTGCAAAGGAACGTGGTGTGACAAGCATAATGGTCGAAGGCGGTGGCACATTGTTGGGCTCCCTGTTCGACCTCGAACTAATCGACAAAGTGGTGGCCTTCATCGCGCCGACGATCATCGGTGGGATGCTAGCTCCTTCACCAGTCGGCGGCTTGGGCGCTGAGACGATGACCGAAGCGCTCGAATTGCAGAATGTGCGCTGGAAACGTTTGGGGCGGGACATGGCGATAATCGGATACTGCTGAGGTCACATGTTTACAGGAATCGTGGAAGAGGTTGGTAAAGTAAGCGCGGCTGCGCCTGGCGAGTTGGTTATCACCGCGAGAACGGTCATGCCTACAATGGAGTTGGGCGGAAGCGTTAGCGTGAACGGCACTTGCCTCACGGCGACGGCTATAAATCGTGATTCATTCACGGTGGGCATCGTCCCTGAAACGGTCAGACGCACCAATTTAGGCTCGTTGGTGCCTGGCGATCCGGTCAACCTCGAACGCCCTCTTCGCGCTGATGGACGACTGGACGGACATATCGTTCAAGGGCACGTCGATGGCACGGGCACCATCGCTGATATCTCAGAAGATGGGGAGGCGTTGATGGTGCGAGTCGATGCCCCTTCATCACTGACACGATATGTGGTGGAGAAGGGGTTTATAGCTGTGGACGGCGTCAGTCTGACGGTTGTACACTGTGACGACAATGGCTTTTCGGTCACGTTGATTCCTTACTCCCGCGATCATACGGTGTTCGGCGTCAGGGAAGTCGGCAACGCCGTGAACATCGAAATCGACATTCTTGCAAAATACGTCGAGCGATTGACTTCCAGGAGCTAGTAGACCCAGCGATGCCTGAGATAACGGTCGAGCAGGCCATAGACGATATCGGATTGGGACGCATGGTCATTGTCGTCGACGACGAGGACCGTGAGAACGAGGGTGACCTCGTCATGGCCGCTGAAAAGGCGACGCCAGAGGCCATCAACTTCATCGTCCGCCACTCTAGCGGTATCGTTTGCGTGCCTATGACCGCTCAGCGGCTCGAAGAGTTACACCTGCCCATGATGGTGCAGGAGAACACGGCCCGCCAAAGCACGGCGTTCACCGTGTCGGTAGACGCTCTGGAAGGCACAACTACCGGCGTTTCGGCTCACGATCGATGGGCTACGATTCAGCGGCTGATTGACCCCGATACCAAACCAGAAGACTTGGGCAGGCCCGGTCATATCTTTCCGCTGCGATACGCCGAGGGCGGTGTTCTGGTTCGCGCGGGACACACCGAAGCGGCAGTCGATCTGTCTAAGATGGCGGCTTTGCATCCCTCTGGCGTTCTCTGCGAGCTCGTCGATGACGACGGGTCGATGATGCGGATGCCCGAATTGTTGAAGTTCTCCGACGAGCATGGAATTGGGATAGTTAGCATCGCGAGCATCATCGCGTATCGGCGGGAGCACGAGAAAATCATTGAGCGGGTCGCTGAGGCTCGTCTGCCGACGACTCGAGGCGAGTACACAGTTACCTCCTACCGAAGCCTTGTCGACAAGGCTGAGCACGTCGCGCTGGTTCTCGGCGAGATTTCCGCTGATGAACCCGTACTTGTTAGGGTACACAGTGAATGTCTCACGGGCGACGTATTTGGCAGTCTACGCTGCGACTGCGGCGAGCAGGTTGATCTGGCGCTTCAAGCCATTGAGCGTGAAGGCAAGGGCGTCTTCCTCTACATGCGGCAGGAGGGTAGGGGAATCGGTATCCACAACAAGATCAAGGCATACCACCTACAGGATCTTGGTCTCGATACAGTCGATGCCAACGTTCACCTTGGCTACGCACCGGACATACGCCACTATGGCGTCGGCGCACAGATACTTGACGACCTTGGTGTCCGCCGAATGCGGATTCTTACCAACAATCCTCGCAAGTTGAGCGGCCTCGATGGTTTCGGGCTTGAGATCGTGGAGCGCGTACCGATCAAAGCCCATCCCACCAAAGAGAATAGTCGGTATTTGGAAACGAAGCGCACCCGTCTTGGGCATCTTCTCGACGAGGCTGATACTCACGTAAATGGTGCCGATACGACAGAAGCTATGAGTTCGGAGGTATCTGGTGGCAACTGAGCTTCAAGGGAGCTTAAAAGGCGATGGCTTGAAAGTCGCGGTCGTCGTCGCGCGATTCAATGACTTCATAACTTCGCGTCTTCTCGAAGGCGCTTCGGGCGCACTGTTGCAGCATGGCGTGAGCGACGATGACATAACCGTTGTCTCGGTTCCCGGTTCCTTCGAGATACCGTCTATCGCCAAGCGTCTAGCTGAATCGGGTAAGCATGACGCGGTGGTTTGCCTGGGTGCGGTCATACGTGGCGAAACAGATCATTACGAGCACGTAGCCGGTGAAGCCGCCAAAGGCATCGCTGCCGCGGGGATGACATCCGGTGTACCCGTAATCTTCGGTGTTCTGACCACCGATACCGTTGAGCAGGCGATCAACCGGGCTGGCGGCAAGAGCGGCAACCACGGCTATGGGGCTGCCGTTACCGCGATCGAGATGGCAAACCTCGTCAAGGCTATCGACGCCAGTTAGTCGCTTCTGTCTGTTGAGCCCCTTTCCGTAGATAATATTGGCTCAGATCGCGAAACTTGGAAGCAAGTCCGGTCGCCTGAAAGCTATAGTTCGTCGGATCGAGTCCGCTCTGATAGACCCGTTCTCTGCCGCCAAGCGGATCATTGCCGAAGGCTAGCTTAAAAAATTCGCTGAGTCGCTCAGTCCATCCGATACAGGCGAATAGCATCTTCGTCGAACTCGAGGCCAAGTCCCGGTGTTTGGGGCAGCACCAAGTGGCCGTCCTCGATCTTTGGAGGCTCTTTGTATAGCGGCAGCGACCAGGGCATGTACTCGGTGTAGATGCCGTTTGGGATAGCGGCCATGGCGTGGCAGAGGAACTCCGGCACGAGGTGGCTTACGACCGGTACGTTAAACGCCTCGGCCATGTGCGCGATCTTCATCCAGCGTGTCAGGCCGCCCGCTCGCATCAGGTCAATCATAACGATGTCGATTGACCGCCGCTCCAGCATGTAGCGGAACGGCTCAATGCCATAGTGATACTCGCCCGCCGCGATAGGCACGTCCAAAGCATCAGCGATCCGTGCCTGTCCCTCTATGTCCTGGTGATGAACAGGGTCCTCAAACCAGTAGAGGTTGTGTTCTTGAAGCTGCCTGCCAATGGTAACTGCCTGGTTCACTGTCCAGTCCTGGTTGATGTCCACCATCAGATCGATGTCGTCGCCGACAACCTGTCTCAGCACGCGCAGGCGCTCAACTTCCTTCACGGCGCTGTCCTCTCCGCCGAGTCGGAGTTTCATAGCCTTGAACCCTTGCTCGATGAACTTCAATCCTGTCTCCGGGATGTCCTCGACGCGATGCGGCCTCCAAAAGCTGCCACTTGCGTACACCGGCACCCGGTCGGTGTATCCGCCAAGCAGTTTGTGGACGGGCTGTCCGGCTGCCTTGCCGCGAATATCCCAGAGAGCAACGTCGATGGCGGCAATCGCGTGAACGGCAACGCCTGCGGTCGAGCCGGCGCCAGCCGCCCATATCAGGTCCTCGATGATACTCTCGATGTCCATTGGATTACGGCCGACGATTTCCTGTGCGAGCCCGTCGACGGCGGATTTGAGTGCGCCGTTCATCGACCAGGGTACGAGCGTGGCGTGTCCGATACCCTCGATTCCGTCGTCCGTCCGTAGTTTGAGCGTTACAAATATGCTCAATGGCGGCTTGTCCGGTCTATCGGGTAGCGCGCCCGGCTCGCGAGGCACTGCAACGACTGCTGTAGTGAAGTCCTGAATTTTCATAGAGGGGGACTCGATTAGCTACTGCTAATTGTGGACTCGATATGGCATAATCGGCGGCGTGCTATGGGCCGTTCTGAATGGCGAGCACGAGAACGACCACTACAGCTGGGATGACAATCATCCAGAGGATGCGTCTCGGACTAAATTTCACAGGCCGCTCCTGACTACGCCGACTCGCGGCCAATCTTAACACAGAGACATTTACGGACCTGGCATGGGATACAAGCTGATCGCGCTCGACATCGACGGCACCATCCACAGCAACGAACACCCGCTGTCGGAGCGGACCTGCCGTGCTCTGTCAGAGGCACGCGAAGCGGGCGCAATCGTTACGATAGCGACTGGCAGGATGTACCTCTCCGCGATGGCTGTCACTGCTGACCTGAAATTGCAGTCTCCCGTCGCGACCTACCAAGGCGCTCACATCGCCGATCCAATCTCTAATGAAATCTTGTGGCACCAACCCCTAGATGCTCGGATGCTGCACGATGTGCTAGACGCCCTCGACTCCTGGGACAGGGAGATTCTCGCTCACCACCGAAATGACGTTTATGTTGATCGCATGACCGACTGGGTCGAGGCGTACGTTGATCGAAACCACGTCGAGGTACACGTCATCGACAAGCTCAGTGATTTGGCAGATGAAGGAGTCACCAGGCTGATCGTCGCCGGGGAAGATGACGATGTAGGACAGGTCACGTCGACCCTTACAAAAAAATTCGACTCCCAACTTCAGATCACACGCTCGCTCCCGTATTTCTGCGAGGTGCTGCATCCTGACACAGGCAAGCAGCCGGCTTTGCAGCGGCTATGCGAAATGCTCGACGTTCGTCAAGAAGACTCTATCGCGTTTGCCAACGGTGACGAAGATATCCCGATGATCGAGTGGGCTGGACTAGGAGTAGCGGTAGCCGACGGAACCGAGGCTGCCACGTTGGCCGCTGACGAAGTCGCGCCGGCGCAGTCCGAGGACGGTGTCGCGCAGGTCGTCGAGCGCCTGCTCCGTGATCGGTTGTTAGGGTAAGGGCGATGACCGGCAGAAAGCCAAAAATAGCAGTTCTCGGCAGTATAAACATGGACCTGGTGGCGACGGCGCCGAGGATACCCAAGCCAGGCGAGACGATTATGGGGGGTAGTTTCGTCACTGCACCCGGTGGCAAAGGCGCCAATCAGGCCGTCGCAGCGGTCCGACTCGGCGCTCACGTTCGAATGATCGGCAGGGTCGGCGACGATGTCTTTGGGCCGACACTGTTGGACAACCTGCGCGCGAACCGCGTGAACGTCGATGATGTGGTGGTAACGCCTGGGACGCCATCGGGAATCGCTATCATCGTACTCGATGACAATGAACAAAACGCCATTGTCGGTATCTATGGCGCAAACATGGACTGCGGTGAAGTTCAAGTAACTGCGGCGGAAACTGCTCTCGATGGTGCTGATGCTCTGCTTCTCCAGATGGAGATTCCAGTTGAGGTTTCACTGACCGCCGCTCGCATGGCACACAAGAAGGGCGTTCGCGTCATCTTCGACCCAGCACCGCCGTCGGAGTTGCCTGCGGCAGCATACAAAAATATCGACATCATCGCGCCCAACCAGTTGGAGGCGGAAGTGTTGACCGGAATCAAAGTTGACAGCGTCGGTTCCGCTCAGAAGGCAGCGCGCGAATTATTGTCACGCGGCGTCGGGGTCGCCATCGTCAAACTCGGCGAACAAGGTGTTGTTTACGCGGACGCCAGCGGCCACAGGCATATCCCTGCATTCGAGGTTGAGGCAGTCGATACGATTGCGGCAGGAGACGCCTTCGCAGGAGGTCTCGCAATCGCGCTTGCGGAAGGTCAGTTGCTCAACGCCGCCGTTCGCTTCGCCGCTGCAGCTGGCGCGCTCGCCGTTACGAAGTCTGGGGCGCAAAACGCGATGCCTACACGGACTGAGGTCGAGGCCCTGCTTGCCGGGTAGTTCTCGCTGGTCCGACGTGGCTAGGCGTGGGCGTTGCTAGTCTTCTGTATTTGGATATAATGGCCTGAAGTGGGCCAACCCACGGCTATGCTATGCCTGATATCCGAACCGAGTACATCGCCTACGGCGACGGATACCTGCCTGTTGACGTACCTGAGAGGACTCGCACCATCGCGGCCAAGCCGCCGATGCCTCCGGTGCCGGACATCGAGCAGGCAGTCCGCGACGCTATCGCCAACCCGATAGCCCACGAGCCCCTGCATAAGCTCGTCAACGGTAAGTCGAAAGTCACTATCGCCTTCGACGATGCGTCAGGCGCGTATTTCCAGACCAAACGGACCGACTTTCGGCAGACCGCTATTGAGGTCATCGTCGAAGAGCTTCGAAAGGCTGGCGTCGAACTCGGCAACATCAAGCTGCTTTTGTCTCAGGGCCTCCATCGCAAGCTGACGCGCACCGAGATGGAGACCTTCCTGGGCAGAAAGCTCGTCCTCCAGTTCGGCTACAACCAACTTTATAGCCATGATGCCGAAGACCCCGACCAACTCGTCCATTTGGGCTACACAAAGCGCCAGTGGGATGTCGAGGTCAACCGGGCAGTCATTGATTCCGACCAGTTCATCTACTTGAACACGATGTGGGCGCCTTTCAATGGCGGATGGAAGTCCACAGCAGTCGGGCTCGGCACGTTCCGCAGTATTCGACACCACCACCGACCATTTCCGTTGGCATCGGGCCAGTCAGTGGACGACCCGAAGAACTCGTCGTTCAAAAAGCTGGTTTGGGAGCAGGGCGAGGTTATACAAAAAAAGCTCGAAGAGAAGGGACGACGCATTCTTGCGCTTGAGACTGTTTACGACAATGGAGACCCTCAAAAGGACTTGATCGGTCTGTTCGCCGGACATCCGACGGAAGTACATCCCCACACGCTGAAAGCGATGGAGGAGCAACTTACCGTCGACGTCGAGGGGCAGTCGGATATCTTGATCGCTGGCATCTCCAACGTCGAGTGTTACTCGAAGTTCTCGGTGATGAATCCGATTCTTCTGGCGAACCAGTCGATGGCGAACACCATCATGCAGTTCCAGGGGAAACCGGTCGTCCGAGAAGGCGGCATCGCTATCATCGCTCACCCCTTCACTGCGCAGTTCGACAGATCGAAATTCGCTTCATACGTCGAATTTTACGAAAAATTACTCACCGAGGAGCGTGACCCGTACTGGCTATGGGAGAATCACGTCGACGATTTCGCGCATCGGCCCGAGTACATCTACGGCTACCGATACAAGAACGCCTATCATGGCTCTCACCCCTTCTTCATGTGGAACAGTACGCTGATTCCAAAGCGCTATCTTAGCAGGATTTTCTTCGCGGGCGTCAAGGACTTTGACGCCGCGCGGAGATGTGGGTTCGAGGCATTCGGAACGGTGGAAGAAGCGCTGGAGGCCGCCGAGTCCGAATTGGGAAAGGACGCGAGCATTTCGCTAATGAAGCGGCCCCCGACGTTCATTCCGAGGGTGTCGTGACAGGAAATGGAGTCTGAGCCCTAGGGCTAGCTTCGTTCTTGGACGAGCGTGTGATCAAAGGCGAGTGCAGGCCCGAGTCTTACGAGTTTGACGTCTCGCCTTCTTCGAGGTCTTTGATGCGGCTCTCGATCGCAACCAACTGTGCGTACTCTTCGTGCACAAGGTGATAACTGCGCTGAAGGTAAACCTCAGCCAACTCAGCGGATCGGCTGTCGTTAGACTTCACAGCCTCGACGAGTTGTGGGATATTGTGCGAATTGGGAAGATGTCTAGCGATCAGGGCGATCTCAGACTCAGTCTCGTTTGTTAAGTGGCTGTCCGAGCCATCGACGGCGAACCGCAGTCGTCCAATCAACTTGCTGAGTTCGCTCAGCTTATCGGTATCGCTCATGAGCTCGTAGAGCACGTCGTTGATGTTCAGCCCTTCGGACTCTTCGTTGGAGTCTTCTTCGTTCGTTTCCCCGCCTATAGTGGACGATCCCGCAATTCTCGCGTATTGGTCTGCATATGCCTGTACGATCTCGGTGATCTGCATCATGCCGCTCGTTACATCAGTCGGGCTGTACGATCCGGCGTAGAGGATGTCGTCGTCTCTTACCTCGGCCATGTCTTCGATTGCCGCGTAGCTCGAAACCTGCTCGGGCGCCGGCGGAAATGCAAAGGCTGAGAGGTCCTTAGGGCCGATCTCGCCCATCTGGTTCATCAGGAAGGGTGGAACGTACTTCGATACGTCAACCGTGATAGGTAAGATCACGACATAGGTTGCCCACACCTCATCGTTGTTCATGGAACTTCGGAAATAGATGAGCGCGTGGCCCTTTGGCCGCGTTTGCTCGCCTCTGTGGAACTCGATATTCATACACACACCTTCATTACGATTATATGCCAACTCCTGCAGAGGTGTAAGACCCTTGAAGGATGCGTAAAGCTCCTCGCTGATATAATCCGGTTGTAAGGATATCGTCATTTAGGAACCGAAGCATGCTGATCCTCAACCCCGATAGCTATACGAATCTCATTCGGCCACTGCTGTTTAAGCTGCCAGCCGAGATGGCGCAAAAGGTAGCCGAGAAAGGACTGAGGCAGGAGTGGCTGTGGAAGACCTTTGGTCCTGGATTCAAGATACGGAACCGTAAGCTCAACGTCGACTTTTGTGGCATACCCCTGTCGAACCCGGTTGGACTGGCCGCGGGATTCGACAAGAACTGCGAGATGATCCCATCACTGGCGTCGCTTGGATTCGGATATCTCACCGTGGGCACGGTTACCGAACAACCGCGTCCGGGGAACCTCAAGCCAAGAATGTTCCGTAACGTCGATGATTCGTCGCTTATTAATGCGCTGGGTTTTCCTGGCAAAGGGCTGGTGCCTGCCGCACGCCGGCTTGAACTGGCCCGTTCGTCGGCAAAGGGGACACCGATAATTGTAAGCATATCGGGAACGACGACAGACGAGATCGTCCGGTGCCACCGACGGCTGGAAGCGCTGGTCGATGCCGTCGAGGTTAATATCAGTTCGCCGAACACTGCGGGGCTTCGAGTGTTCCACCACCTTGATACGTTGGCGGAACTGATTGATTCGATTAACGAAGTGCGCTACCGGCCTCTGATTGTGAAGCTGCCGCCCTATCCAGCACCCGATGCGTCACACGACGAGTTGCTCCGTGCTAAGGAAGATTTGTTGGCACTGGCGCAAGTCTGCCAAAAGCATGGCGTAAATGGTCTGACTTTGGCCAACACGAGACCCACGCCAGATCCCCGTTTAACGGTTGGTATAGGCGGCCTTAGCGGTCGGCCTATCTTCTCTCAAATGCTCGAAATGGTACGGGATGTTCGTTCGGAAGTCGGGAGCGAGATGACGATCAATGCGTGCGGGGGCATATTCAAAGGCGAACAAGCGTTGGCCGCCATCCAAGCGGGTGCAACGACCGTGCAGCTTTACACCTCGTTCGTCTACCGGGGGCCAACGGTAGCCCGTTCCGTCAACAGAGAGCTTCTTGCGGCTATGAGCCGTGAGGGCGTGACCCTAAGCTCGTAAGTCAGCCCATTCCCACTTTTTTGGCAGCACGTCTTGGTGTCCTGTGTGTTCAGTGTTGACTGAACGAATCGAACTTACTAATATGTATGTGTCTTAAGTGAGGCATCAATTGGCTGAAAGAGATATCGAATTCGAGATTCGCCATTTCATCGAGGAGATCGGGCTGTTCTTCGAGCAGGCCGGGCTGCCCCGTATGGCTGGGCGCATACTCGGAAAGCTCCTTATAGCGAATCCGTCACAGCAGTCTTTGAGTGACCTTGCTGAGTCTCTTGTAGCCAGCAAAGGGTCAGTAAGCACCATGACACGCTTGTTGATACAAGCCGGTCTGATCGAACGGGTCAGTTTGCCGGGAGAGCGCCGCGATTACTTTCGCCTGAAACCCAACGCGTGGTTTCAGATGACCAAGCAGCGCATGGGTTTCGTGACGGCGTTGCACGACCTGGCAGTGAAGGGCATCGGGCTGGTCGATGACGATGTGCCCAACGGCGCCGACCGATTGATCGAGCTGAAAGAGCTTTCGGAGTTCTGGGAAAGTGAATTGCCCGGTCTGGTTGACCGATGGGAAGATTTTCGGCGAAAGCGAAATGAGGCAAGCGATGGATAGCGTTATTCACACCGACAAGATTACGAAACACTTCGGCGACATCGGGGCGGTATTGGACGTGGACCTGGATGTTTTTCCCGGTGAGATATTTGGATATCTGGGGCCGAACGGCGCTGGCAAGTCGACGACGATTCGAATGCTGCTCGACCAGATTCGTCCGACGCAAGGGAGCGGGACGATCTTCGGACTTGACATCCGCAAAGATAGTGTCGAGATCAAACGGCGCGTAGGCTACTTGCCGGGGGAGTTCGCTCTGTACGACCAGATGACGGGTGGTGACGTACTGCGGTATTTTGCGAATTTGCGCGGCGGCGTGGATTGGACCTATGTGCAAAATCTGACGAGTCGCCTGGACGCGACTTTGGAGAGAAAGTTTGCTCAACTATCACGCGGCAACAAGCAGAAAATCGGCCTCGTGCAGGCGCTGATGCACAAGCCTGACCTGGTCGTGCTCGACGAGCCGACGAGTGGCCTTGATCCGCTGGTACAGCATGAGTTCTACGAAATTCTGGATGAAGTCAAGGCCGAGGGGCGCACGGTATTCTTCTCCTCGCATGTCCTACCCGAGGTACAGAGGACATGTGATCGGGTCGGAATCATCCGCAAAGGGCGGTTGGTCGCGGTGGAGGATGTCTCCTCTCTAATCGACCGGGCTGCGCTTCACAGGTTTGAGATCGAGTTCGCGACCGAAATTCCAAGGCAACAATTTGAAGATCTTGATGGGGTCACCGACTTGTCGCTAGACGGAAAGACCTTGATGCTTTCGATAGCTGGCAGTCCCGACGCATTGATTAAAATGGTGGCGAATCATGAGGTCGTGCGACTCGTAACTCACGAGGCGTCCTTGGAGGACATCTTCTTGACCTTCTACAGTAGTGATGCGGAGGGTAACGATGCTCAGTAACACATTCCTCAAATCGCTTCGAGATCTGCGGCGATCAATAGGCTGGTGGTCCCTCGGACTCTTCCTGTATTCCGTAGTTATTGTCCTAATGTACCCTAGCTTTCAGGATTTTCCTGAATTAAACGAGATACTCGGTGACGAGGACTCGATATTCCGCGCGATGGCGGGTAATGTGGAGGACTTCAGCTCGCCTGAGGGCTATTTGACGGCCGAGACCTACTCGCTGATGCTGCCGATGATATTCATCATCTTCTCTCTCTGGTTGGGTTCGAGTTGGCTTGCGGGAGAGGAGCGGCGAGGGGCGCTGGAAGTTCTGTTGTCACACCCGGTACGCCGTTCGAGTGTGCTGCTGCAGAAATTCGCGTCCATCGTGACTGCGAATGCTGCTCTTGGCGTAGTGGTCCTTGTTGGGACCTTGGTTGGCATTGTCGCGGTCGATATGGACATCAGCCTGATAAACGTGATCCAGGCCTGCATTAGCTTGGTGATATTCGGTAGCACTTTCGCGGCCCTGGCCGTGTTTCTTGGCGGTTGGACTGGCAAGTCCAGTATTACGCTCGGTGTTGGTTCCGCGGTCGGGATACTAGGCTACATCGCCAACTCGTTTGCTCCTATCATCGACGGACTTAGCTGGGCACAGTACCTTTCACCTATCTACTACTATATCGGCGGCGACCCGCTGAGCAACGGCCTAAACCTTATCCACGTGGCTGTGCTTGTTGGTATGTCCGTTGTCCTTGTTGCGCTGGCGAGCTACCTGTTCGAACGCCGAGACTTGGCTGTCTGATCATGTAGCGTCCAATCTCAAAACATGGGTGCTGGCTAGACATAAAGGTTGGTTGCGGCCCTAGAATTGGCAATAAGGTACTGGATTATTGTCATCCAGAGTGATTACAATGTCCTTGAACGTTTCTTAGAACATAACCAATCACGGATCCAAGAGTTGACGAGCCGGGAGGTGCCAGATGAGGCCGGTGACCATGACTATCGATCTCGACGGACGGCATGTACCAGAGCTTGTTTGTATGGGATATCCCGCGGCCATCAGTGGTAACGAACACGTCGCAGCGACGGCGAAGGCAATCGCCAAGTCGCTCGGTATCGAGGAATACCTCGGCAGGGCGGACCGGATTCACGAACTTCGCCGCACAATGTGGGAAGGAACGACCGCGCCGCACATCCCGGCCATTTCTATGGTGCTCGACACTGCGGTTCTAGCGGGAGCGGACTAAGTCGGTTACCTCTGAGCCTTGATGTCTTCAATGTCGATATCGACCTGCGTTGGGTCGTACCCCAAAGACACCGCTTTCTCAACGTCCATAATTGCCTCGTCGTCCCTGCGCAAAAGTGTGTTAGCGATTGCCCGCGCAGCATAAGTCGGTGCGTATGTTTGGTCGAGACGAATAGCTTCGTCCAAGTCGGGCAACGAGCGTTCAGGCTGACCACTTAATGCGTATGCCATACCGCGGCCGTGATATCCGCCTGCGAATGCGGGATCGAGGCTGATCGTTCGAGCAAAGTCTGCGACGGCCTGGTCGAACTGCCCCAACCGTTCATACGCTCGCGCACGGTGGTAGTGTGCCGAAACGCTATCGGGCCTCGACAAAAGCGCTGCCGTGAAGTCAACGATAGCCAACGCAAGCTCCCCCACTTCAATGTAAGCTGTTCCCCGTCCCGTGTAAGCCTCAGGCAGTTGGTTGTTGGACCTCAGGGCCTCGCTGTAGTCGACGATTGCCTGGTCGTATCGTTCAAGGCCAGAGTAACCCTCCGCTCGACCGAAGTGGGCATCGGGATTCTCGGGCTCCAACCGAATGGCATTGTCGAAGTTCCACACCGCCCGCTGGTAGTCGCCGTATTTCAGATAAACCGTGCCAAGACCGTAGAACGCGTCTCGGTTCAGCGGATCGAGGTCCGACGCGTCGAGATAGTCGAGGAGCGCGTAGTCGAGCGCGCCGGACCGCTCAAAGGCCAGACCTCGGTTGTAGTAAAAAAGCGGAATGATAGGGTTCTGGAGGATGGCGTTCGAGAGGTCCAATACGGCCTCATCGTACTGCCCAAGCTCCATATAGGCGACGCCACGATTGCCGTACGCCTCCGTGAATCCGCTGTCTTCCTCAATGACCTTAGTGTACTCATCAATCGCCTTTTGCAAGTCGCCCTGGGACTGTAGACTCACCGCAATGCGGTAGTGCTCCTCCGCCTGGTCTTTGGTGAGCTCCCCGTACGCAAGATATCCACCACCAGCAACAATCGCGATTACCACCACGATTGCTCCGACGATGCTCGCGAGCCTGCCCCAGCGTCTCCCCGTATTTCTGTTGTATGTGCTCATATTCTCAGTACTGTATGGAATCCCTGTTCGCTCAAGACCGGAGCTTAGTTCCCAGACTTTCTCAACTCGTCGCGGATCGCCATCAAACTACGGTTTAGCTGCGCACCGTCAGCTCCCAACTCCTCGGCGATGTTCGCGTCGGTCAATGCTTCTTCTTCTTGGCCTAGTTCTGCCTTGGCGATAGCCCGCAGAGCCCAGAGGCTGTTGTCGGCGGGGTTGTTATTCTGGTCGATGATCTGCTCATGGTAGTCGATCGCTACGTTCAGGTCGGCAAGTGCCTGATGGTGATTATCGACGTTGCCGTGGGCGAGTGCACGATTCTTATAATAATCGACCTCTTCCGGACTAAGTTCGATCGCCTTGTTGAAGTCAGCTATCGCCCGCTTGAAGTCGCCCAGCATGATGGATATCCCACCGCGTCCCGCGTAGGCTTCCGGGCTCCTCGTGTCCATCATGATGGCGTCTTCGAAATCGACAAAGGCTTGATCTAAGAGGCCAGCCTCCATCCAAAGCGTACCTCGTTTAGCCAGTATTCGCCCGCTGGTCGGTTGAATGTCTAGGGCCGCGTTGTAGTCGGCCAGCGCACTCTCGTAGTCCTGCAGCGCCAAGAACGAGTCTCCCCGCTCGACGAGCCACCCAGCGTTGTCCGATATCAGTTCGATCGCAAACGTTAGGTCACGGATGGCTTTGTCATGGTTCGGCATCCGCTTGTAGACCGCCGCGCGCTCGGCGTACAACTTGGCGTTAGATGGGTCACGATTGATCGACTCGGTCAGGTTCTGAGTCGATTGGTACAAAATACCGAGTTCGCCATATATCGTTCCTCGGTCGTGGAAGACTTGTTCATTGTCCGGCTCCAGTTGAACGGCTTTCTCCAGATGGATGAAGGCGTCCTCGAATCGTTCGATGGCCGCGTAGGCCGCGCCACGGTTGAAGTAGGCCTCCGCATTTTCGGGGTCAAGTCGAATGGCCTCGCCGAAGTCTTCGATTGAACGTCGTGGTTGTCCCATGAACGCGTATTCGGTGCCTCTGTTATTCCATGCGAGCGAGTTGACTGGGTCGATCTCGATTGCCACATCGTAGCTCTTCAGCGCGTCGTAGTGTCGGCCCAGGCGAGAGAGCGTCGTGCCTCTGTTCAAGTGAAGCCGAAAACTGTCGTCGTTCAACTCACGAGCCTTATCATAGTCGGCTAACGCAGTTTTGTAGTCCGAGAGCCGTGAGTAGGCGACGGCACGGTCTATATAGGTGCTGGGATCAGTCGGGTCGAGTTCAATTGTCTTGCTGTAGTCCTGGAGTGCATCGGTGTATAGGCCAAGATCGGACCTTGCCTTTCCGCGGGCGGCGTACGCTGCCGTGAATCCCGCGTCGAGGCGAATAGCCTGGTCTAACTCCAAGACTGCGCTCTGCAGGTTTCCCGCATTGCCGAGCGCTATCGCTGAGTTGTAGTGAGTCTGGGCCAGTTCACGTTCGGCATCGCTCGCCTCGTCAACGCCCGCGCTGCAAGCGGACAGGAATATTGCAAGTAGTGAGAACAGCACGACCGAGTAGGCGGCACGGTTCATATATCCAACCTCCGAAACAGGATTGCTCATCGACTACATACCTTATAACGATGGTTTTCAAGTTTAGTCAACGGCGATTTCAGAGACATCATCTTAGCTGTGCCGATAGCTGGTTGATCTTGGTCTTGGAATATTGTCACTGCAAACAGGATACGACAGTCTCGCGCGTTGGGTACAGTGCGGTGGATGCCAATATGACCCATAAGTTGGCAGAGTGGTACTCTGTATGAGCAATGGCAATCCACGTGCTCAGCCCAGAAATCGCCTCGAAGATCGCCGCCGGCGAAGTCACCGAACGGCCCGCGTCTGTCGTCAAGGAACTGGTCGAAAATTCCATAGACGCTGATGCATCCAGGATATCGGTTGACGTACGCGGTGGTGGGATCGAGTACATCCGGGTGACCGACGACGGTACGGGCATTCCTGCTGATGAGGCCACCGTTGCGTTCGAGCGATTCGCTACCAGCAAACTCGACGTTGCCGACGACCTTGAGTCGGTGGTCACATTCGGCTTTCGCGGTGAGGCACTGCCGAGCATCGCGGCTGTCTCGCGAGTAACGATGGTTACGCGAACCAGGGGCGAAGACGGAGGAACTCAGGTCGATATCGAAGAAAGAACGTTGGTCAACCGGCAACAGGTCGGCGCAGCGCCTGGCACATCGGTAACGGTTCGAGGCCTGTTCCGCAATCTTCCCGCGCGCCGAAAATTCCTTCGCTCGGCGGCTTCGGAGGCAACTCGTGTTCAATCGGTCGTCGGCAGGTTCGCCCTCGCGCGACCAGATGTGAGTATCGGTCTCTCCATCGACGGCACGTCGTCGTTTACGACGAGTGGATCTGGCGAGCTTCGAGAGGCCATCGCCGCCGTTTACAGTCCACAGGTCGCCGAGGGAATGCTTGATATTGAAACACCCGTTGAGGACGAGGCTGCGCCAAACGCTATTGGACTGATCGGCAGGCCATCCCTGGCCCGGTCGAATCGTAATCACCTGACGCTCTACGTCAACGGGCGATGGGTGCAGAACCGGAGTCTGACCTATGCCTTGCAAGAGGCGTACCGTGGATTCCTCATGGAGCGCCGATACCCTATTGCTGTGGTGAACATCCGCATACCACATTCAGAGGTAGACGTGAACGTTCATCCGTCGAAAACCGAGGTGCGGCTCCAACAAGAGGGCCGCGTATTCGCAGCGTTGCAGCGCGCTGTACGGCAGACCCTGACTGCGAATCTACCGGTCCAGGAGTTGTCGGCACCCGCGACTAGGACGGCCACGCCGAATAATCCGCTCGATGTTCGGTCGTACTGGCCTGTTGCTCCACCGACTCCCGGTGAGCAGTCTGTGCCCGACAACCGGGCCGATGTCACCTCAGGCGCATCTTTCCCTGGCGAGCAATCGCAGCTCGCGCCCCAACAGCCCCTAATTCCGCACCGTGCCTTGCCAGCGCTCCGCGTACTGGGTCAAATCAAGACGACGTATATCGCTGCTGAGGGACCGGACGGCATGTACCTCATCGACCAACACGCTGCCCATGAACGTGTGCTCTTCGAGAAAATCAAGACCGAAGCGAGAGGGGGAAATCCTTCGACACAGGGACTCATTGAACCCGCCACCGTCGACCTCACGCCGGAGCAGATCGAGATCATTGAATCTCAAATTTCGGAGATCAAGAGTCTGGGTTTCGAAGTCGAGGCGTTCGGGGGGCGTACGTTCGTAGTACGGGGCGTGCCGTCGGTGCTGCGCCAGGAAGACCCCACGGAATCCCTGCGCGACGTGCTCGACCTGATGGCTGAGGGCGGCGGCTACGAGTCGTGGGAAGAGCGTGCAGCCTACTCGTTAGCCTGTCATGGCGCAATTCGAGCGGGCAAGGTGCTCTCCTTTCAGGAGACAGCGGAACTGGTGCGCCAGCTAGAGCAGTGCAGTCAACCTCATACCTGCCCGCACGGTCGCCCCACCATGATTCACCTGACCGCCGCCAGGCTCGAAGAAGAGTTTGGGCGGAGAGGCTGACGACCACTTTCTTTGCAGTTCGACTCCACCATAGCTATAATCGTTTGCTGTGTCTCCTTTTCCGTGCAGCCCAATACGGTGGACTTGGCGAACAACGCTAAACTGGTGAACATAACGTGTCGGTCGTCCCGATTCTTGAATTTCCCCACAGCATCCTGAGGCGAAGGGCTAAACAGGTCTTGAAGATAGACAAGACCATTAACCGCTTGGCCGACGACCTTATGGACACGCTCGTCGATTCGCATGGCGTGGGGCTTGCTGCGAACCAAATTGGCTCGTTAAAGCGCGCGGTCGCCCTGAAGATGCCGGAAGATGAAGAGCCGTCGGTGTACATCAACCCCAAGATCGTTCATAAAGAAGGCAATCGCGAGGTGCAGGAAGGCTGTCTCAGCTTTCCAGACCACTATGGCATCGTGAACCGCTCGATGTGGGTCAGAGTCACAGGCCTTGATCGTAAATCTGAGGTTCTGCGGATACATGCTGATGGCCTGCTGGCCCAGGCATTCGAGCATGAGATTGACCACCTGAATGGGATCCTCTTTATCGACCACCTGTTGAGCCACGAACACCTCTTCGAGTACGCATCCGAGGAAGACGAGACAGAGTCAGAGGCGATTGATGACTGACTCGACATACCCCAAACGATGAGTCAGGTATCGCCGCTCGAACAGTCAGCTTTCATCGATAGTGCCGATTTCCCCTGTATACTCGATCCCATTCAACAGTTCTTTTCTTCCCGTGGGGTGACAGCCTTCATTGTTGGAGGCGCAGTGCGCGATGCTTTGCTGGGAAGGAAGACTGAAGACATCGACATCGCTGTCCAGGCGAGTATCGACGACATATTGGAGCTTGGCGAAGCCCTCGCCAATGCTCTGAACGGCAGCTACGTCGTACTCGACCGTGCGAGGGGTACGGTTCGCATCGTTCTGGACGACGAACAGGTTCTCGATATCAGTGCCGCGCCAGATGGCTTAAACGAGGATCTTAAGCGGCGAGACTTTACCGTCAACGCGATGGCGGTACCTTTGGCTGAGGTGGCGCCCGGCACGAGCAAGGTTCTCGTTACGGACCTATCGGGTGGCGTCGACGACTTGGCCGCGAAAGTCATACGGATGGCATCGCCATCGGTCTTCGACGAGGATGCAGTTCGTTTGATGCGAGGGCCGAGATTAGCGGCACAACTTGGATTTAGCCTATCCGACGACGCCAGAATCGCGATTAGGCGAGACGCTGAGTTACTGAGACAGTCGTCACCGGAACGTGTGCGGGACGAACTACTCAAACTCTTGGCCGCCACAGACGCCATGTCATCGGTCAGTACGCTGGATGACCTCAGGCTTTTGAGTATCGTTATTCCAGAATTGGACGAGGCCCGGGATGTGTCCCAGCCCAAAGAGCACTACTGGGACGTATTCAATCACAGCGTCGAGACGGTGGGACAGGTTGAGCGTATTTTGGGAGGGCAAAAGGAGACAAATGACTGGGTCGCAGGTCTCGTCCCAACGTTCCCTGACATGGATTCGCACTTTGCGGAGCGTATAAGTGACGGACATAGTCGGTTGACTCTGTTAAAATTGGTCGGGTTGCTTCACGATATCGCGAAGCCCACGACGAAAACGATAGAAGAAACGGGGAGGATTCGGTTTTTCGGGCACCACGAGGTCGGGGCCGAGATCGTCGGTGAAATTCTCGACCGACTACGAGTTGGAATGCGCGGGAGACAGTTCGTCAAGGGGCTTGTGCGGCATCACCTTCGACCCAATCAGATGGCGGAGCCCGGCAAACTCCCTACCAGGAGAGCTACTTACAGATACTATAGAGACCTCGGGGATGGAGCGATATCGACGCTCTACTTGAACATGGCCGACTACCTCGCTGCGCGCGGCCCGTTGTTGAAACGGGACGAGTGGCAGAAGCATTGTGACCTGATAGCGCATATTCTCGACGGGAAGTTCGGTAAATCGTCAGTGACTTTGGTCCCGAAGTTAATAACTGGCAGTGAAGTCATCGAGGAATTTTCGGTCGAGCCCGGGCCTTTGATAGGCACGCTTCTGGAAGCAGTCCGTGAGGCCCACGCGGCAGGAGATATCTCGACCAGAGACGATGCGATACAGTTCGTCGGCCAGATGCTGATAACGAAGCGGTAGATAGAACGTTATTTAAGAAAATCGTTGGACGGAGGATACGTTGCGCAGATACGCCAGGACACTGATCTTCATACTGGTCCTGGTCGTCTTGGCCGGCCTTGCGGTCGGTTTCAAGACGATTACTATCGGTAACATTGTGCGCGGCAGCGAGGACACACTGCTGGGTCTTTCACTCGGCCTCGACCTACAGGGCGGGAGCCACCTGGTATATCAAGCAAACTTGCGCGACAATCTTACCGACGAGCCGATCGCACCCACAGCCGACCAGATGGAGTCGCTCAAGAAAATCATTGAGCTGCGGATCAACAAGTCGGGCCTCGGTGAGCCGATAGTCCAGGTGTTGGGTGACGACCGTTTGCTCGTTCAGGCACCAGGTGTGAGCGACCCTGATCGCCTGAAGGACTTAATCGGAGAGACAGCGCAGCTCGAGTTTAAGCACCGGATGATCAACGTTCCCCTGCAGTTGGAGTTCGCGGAGGGGGAAATAATCGGATATCGGGTCGTCGATGTGACGCCATTCCTCCTCGACCCGTCGTTGACAAGTACCACCAGCACCCCAGACACGAATACAACAAGCACGGACGATACGACGGCGACTTCGACCGCGACATCTACGCCGCCCGATGTCAACCCGCCGGGACTAGAAATTGAGTTTAGCGACTCTGGTCTCGCGAAGTTCTCGACGATCGTCGACGCTATGCGCGATAGTCTGATTCCGGGGGTTGGTGCCGGTACTATTTTCCCCGACGTTCTGACCATATCGGTCGCCGGAACATCGCACCCAGAAATACAGGTTTTCTATCAATTGGTAATTCCTGTCGGTGGTCAAGTGATTCCCATCGGTGGGGATCCGACTATCCAGGAGATCATCGGGACAAACAAGTTCGTTATCAACCTCGGAGACGCGCTGCTCGATCAAGAAGACCCAGTGGCTGAGGCGCAGACGCGTTTCGGTGATGAGGGTGAGTTGGCGTTTACACTTCTAAAGGGAAGGGTTGATGAGGATATCAATCTCACCGGTGACGATCTGGCCCGCGCGTATCCCGGCCAACATAGCGCGTCGGGAGTGCCTATTGTCAACATCGAGTTCGACTCGGAAGGCACCCGGAAATTTGGTGAAATTACAGCCCTGATCGCGGGGACGAGCGATCTTCTCGCTATCGTGCTCGACGATGAGGAACTCATCGCCCCGTCGGTTAATCAGGCCATCACTGGCGGCAATGCGTTCATCCAGGGACAGGACTTCACCATCGAGCGAGTGCGCAACATATCCCTGCTCCTGGAGGGGGGCCGTCTCCCTGTTCCAATAGAACTGATTCAGGAGCGCGACATCGACGCGATTCTCGGCTCGGACTCCCTTGAAAAGAGCGTGCGTGCGGGCGCGGTCGGACTCGCACTCGTCTTCCTGTTCATGTTGTTGTACTACCGGATACCCGGCTTGGTCGCGGCCATCGCACTGTTAATCTACTCCCTGATGCTTATCGCAATATTCAAGGTATTGCCTGTAACGTTGACCCTGTCTGGCATAGCGGCAGCAATACTTTCGATAGGCATGGCGGTGGATGCGAACATCTTGATATTCGAGAGGACGAAGGAGGAGTTGCGGGCCGGCCGCACGCTGCTCTCGGCGATCAATATCGGATTCAATCGGGCGTGGTCTGCGATTCGCGATAGCAACGTTTCGACTCTGATCACGTCCGGCATATTGTTCTGGTTCGCCGACACGCTGGGCGCGAGTGTCGTTCAGGGTTTCGCTGCGACACTGGCCATCGGCGTATTGCTTAGCATGTTCTCGTCGATCGTCATCAGCAGGACGTTGCTACGCTTGGTTGCCGTGACCGGCTTTGGCCGCCGACTGCGGTGGTTTGTTCCGACAGAAGGCAAGAGCCTTCCGCAGCTTCAACTGGAAGCCGACGGGTCATAGATTGGGTCTTCACTATACCGACAACACTCCAGGAGCTATCAATTGGACTTCGTAGGAAAGCGAAACTGGTTCTTTCTCATATCGTTGATCGTCATCCTGCCGGGTGTGATCTTTCTCATTATCGCGCCGGGCCTCAAGCCAGGGATCGACTTTACGGGCGGTTCTTCTCTCACCTTCGACGTGACCGACGCGGTGTCACAGGATGACTTGCGGGTCGTCTTGGCCGATGTAGGACAGCCTGACGCCGTTATTCAAAAGATGGATGACAGGACGTACTTCGTTCGTACAAAAGAGCTTTCTGACGACCAGAAGGACAATTTAATCGCGGAGGTTCAGCGGCAGTTGTCTCCAGGCGGTGTGAACCTGCTGGCATTTGATCTGGTGTCACCGGTAGTAGCGGCAGAAACGGTGCTCAACGCGTTCTATGCAGTGCTGGCGGCGGCCATAGGCGTTTTCTTGTACCTGTGGTGGGCGTTCCGAAATGTGCCAAGTCCACTCCGATATGGTGCTGCGGCGGTGGTCGCCCTGGTCCACGATAGCATGGTTGTCATAGGCATCTTCGCTATTCTGGGCGTGTTGCTGGAGATCGAGGTCAACACGATGTTCCTCGTGGCGATCCTGACTGTTATTGGCTACAGCGTCAACGACACGATCGTGGTCTTCGACCGCCTGCGCGAAAATATCTTGCTCTATCCGAATCGAACGCTAGCCCGAAATGCCAACGTGAGCCTCATGGAGAGCATGGGCCGGTCCCTCAACACCAGTTTGACGCTCCTATTCACACTGCTGGCTCTACTACTTGTGGGCGGGGAAACAATCCGCATCTTCCTGTGGGTTCTCATTATCGGCGTTGTGGCTGGTACATACAGCAGTATCGGCATTGCCACACCGCTGTTGATTGTGTGGGAATCCGGTGCTATCGGGAGGCTCTTCGGTCGACTCCGTCGCTCGTCATCATCGCCTTCGGAGCCTGTATCTGAAACGGCGTAGCACGTAAACCAAACATCGGTGTGACGTAGAAAAAAAGAGGGGCGCATTATTATGCGCACCTCTTTTTATTATTGCGTCGGTCGCGGTGCTAGTAGAAACCAGGCCGCCTGAGATGCTGACGCTAGGAATTCACCCGATTCCGCAGACCCTGCACTTTTGCCTCGGCGTTTTGGAGTCCCTCAGTCAGGAACGAGGCATCAGCACCGACGGTGGCGATCTTGCCTCCGCGGGTTATCCACTTGTCGGCGCGCTCATACGTCGATGTGAACATCCCCCACGGCACATTGTGCTCGATGCACTTGTCGAGAATGTGCTGGATCATGTCATCGACCTTGTCGAGACCCTCGTGCGGCATGTAACCCATCGACCAGCCGAGGTCAGCGGGACCAATCATGATGCCGTCTACTCCGTCGATACTCAAAATCTCATCGAGGTTCTCCACAGCCTGGAGCGTTTCGATCTGTGGCCAGACGATCACCTCGTCGTTTGCGACCGCCGCGTAGTTAGCAGCCCCGCCGTAGTTCACAGCGCCTTTTGGACCCCAACTACGAATTCCTCGTGGTGGATATTTTGCCGCCTGGACGGCCTTTTCGACCGCCTCGGGGGTATTAGTGAGAGGAACGATCACACCATCGGCGCCTGCATCAATCGCGGCGTTGATCAAGAAAGTCTCGTTATATTGCACCCTAACGATGATCTCCTTCGACCTGCCGAGAGATAACATCATCTTGTGAAGCGTCGTGATGTCGATTTGGCTATGCTGGGTATCGATCAGGAGGAAGTCGAAGTTCGAGTTTGCCAGCGCGCCGAGCGTTACTGGATGGTCGATGGTTGGTATCGTCCCGATGATTGCCTTACCGTCTTGAAGTTTCTGCTTTATCCGATTCTGCACTCGTCTCTCCTTATTGCTGGTTCGACGGCCGGTCGAAGGGATTGTTTGGCGTCCCCGCGCCAGCCGTTCCGCAAGAGGCTAAACTAGGAGGGAGTCAAAGTAAAGCGAAATCCCAGAAACGCTTGGAAATCGTCCACGGTGAACGACCTATAAATCGCATAGAGACCTTGATCGTGCGGCACGATTGTTGTAGATTAGGCCAAGTGTGATGCTCCATGTGGAGGGGCATCGGCATCCACTTACAAAGGGGAGATGAGGAATGGCATCGACAACTAACAATAAGAAGCTTGTCGTCGTACAGCTTAGCGGCGGCAACGACTACCTGAACACTATCGTTCCGTACAGCAACGGTCTGTACTACGATTTCCGAGGAACAATCAACGTTCAGCCGGAGGACGTTCTGCCGATCGACGACGAGATCGGCTTTCGTCCCGGTATGGAGCCGATTAAGAGGCTTTGGGACGAGGGCAAGGTCGCGATCATCCACGGGATTGGCTACCCCAACCCGAACCGCTCGCACTTTCGCTCGATGGATATCTGGCACACAGCCCTTCCAGAAGACATTGGAAACGAAGGCTGGCTGGGTCGAGCAACCCAGGAGCTTGACCCGAACGCTGAAAACGTTTTAACAGCGGTCAACTTTGGCCGCGGCCTGCCGAGGGCGCTCGGAAAGCGTGGCGTGCCCGTTGCTTCGGTCGGCAACCTCGAAACTTACGGCCTTTTCCCCGACGTGGCGGACGAAACCCGTCGAAAGTTTGCCCTGGACACCTTCGCCAAGATGTACGGATCTGCGGACAGTGGTAACGCCGTGATGGAATTCCTTGGACAGACCGGGATGGACGCTCTTAAAGGAGCCGACATCCTACGTACGGCGGTAGATAAATACCAGTCGAACGTCGAGTACGCCGCAGACCCGATTGCCCAGAGTCTGCGCGACGCGGCGCAAGTGATGTTCGCCGATCTCGGTACCCGCATCTTCTACACCCAACAGGGCAGTTACGACACACACGCTGGCGAGATCGCGACCCACACGAAACTGTGGTCGGAGTTGTCTGCCGCAGTCGGTGATTTCATGGACGATATGGAAGAACACAACGCGAGCGATGATACGGCGATGCTGATTTTCTCCGAGTTCGGGCGGCGTATCAAGGACAACGGCTCCGGCACCGACCACGGTTCCGGCGGCGTCGCGTTCCTAATCGGCGACAACGTTAAGGGCGGAATGTACGGGTCTTATCCGTCGTTGAAAGAGCGTGACCATCTCGAAGGCGATTTGCACTTTAACAACGACTTCCGAATGACATACTCGACGATTCTCGAAGACTGGTTGGGTCTAGATCCAGTGCCGATCGTTAACGGGACTTTTGAGAAGTTCGGTTTCCTGAGCAATGGTAATGGCAGCAACGGCAACGGCGCGCATTAGCCCAAGTTCCCCTGTAAAGTCAGCGGAGGTGGTTGGAGAAGGAAATCTTGACAGCATGGGAATTTGAGGGTCGTCGCAGCGGCGAGAAGTGGAGCGTGACCCTGCGGGCCTATTGGGAAGTAGTTCTTGACCCGCTCAGCGACGACTTCAGGCCGGACACGATGAGCGCTTCAGGTCTCATGAAGCTCTGGCTGGGGCGAATCGAGGGGAGAAGGTTTCCGAACGGACTCATACCGATCTACTGGTACGTCAACAGCCCCGATTCGGACGTTTTCGAGTCGATGCCGTTCCAGTACCAGCACTATCCTGGCCAAACTCGTGAGGATTTTCTGAGTTTCTTCACCTGGCCTACGAAGATGTACACGGAGGAACGACTCAACTGGCTGGAGTTGCCAGTGGTAGACAAGAATTGGAATAGCGACTGCGCTGACAAAGGTGGATTCATTCAAGAAGCGACTGGCTGGAGGCCCGCGATACTCCAGCCCTTCGTATACCTGGACTCATTGACGAAGACGTTAGGCTAGCGAAGGCAATTACAAACGGAGCACTTGATGGCTAAACATGATATTGAGCTCATAGGGCACCTCATGCGCCGCGCTGGATTCGGCGCGACTCGCGAGGAAATTGAACAGTACGCCGCCCAGGGCTACGACGCGACCGTCGATATGCTGTTGGACACAGACAAGCCCGATGGCATTCAGATGGACCTGTTGCGACGCTACCATCCCGACCATTCTGGCGGCCTTGGTATGGCGGGCTTTGGCGCTTACTGGCTGCACCGCATGATTAACAGCCGGACGCCCCTTGTTGAGAAGACCGCGCTCTTCTGGCACGGCGTGTTCGCGACCGGCTATGCCAAGCTTGCGCAGGGCAAAGTGCTCATGGATCAGATACAGATGTTCCGCGAGCGCGGCTTTAGCGACCTGCGGCCCTTGCTTGTGGAGTTGTCGAAAGACCCTTCTATGATTATCTGGTTAGATAACAACGAGAACCACAACGGCGCGATCAACGAGAACTACGGTCGAGAGCTTCTAGAACTGTTTGCGATGGGCGTCGGTAACTACACGGAGCATGACGTCAAAGAGACATCGCGCGCCTTTACTGGCTGGACGGTTGGCAATACCGAGTACATGAAGATGAAGGCCGATAACGACTCCTTGTGGCCTTATGGCCGTCTCAACCTTCATTTCGAGTTTCGCGACTACGACCACGACAGTGACGAGATCAATTTCCTGGGCCATGCTGGCAAGTTTGACGGTGACGACATCGTCGAGATTATCTGCCAGCAGCAGGCAACGGCCCGGTTCATCGCTCGGCATATGTACAGCTTCTTCGTCGCCGACGAACCGCCCGTACCGTCGTGGCCGTACACGCCGCCTCGCGACCCTGAAGCTATCGAGTTGATGGTTGAGGCATATTTCAAGAGCGGCTATCAGATCAAGCCCATGCTAGAGACCATGCTCCGTTCGGACTTCTTCAAGTCAGAAGATGTCTGGTACGAAAAGGTAAAGAGCCCGGCTGAGATGGTGGCCGGAGTACTGCGTCTGACCGGCGAATACAAGTCGTACACTCCTGTCATTCAGCAAGATGCCAATGCGATGGGGCTGATGGGCCAGACACTGGTGAATCCGCCGAGTGTTGAGGGGTGGCACTGGGGTGATGAGTGGATAGACACTGGCAACCTAGTCGAGCGCGTCAACTTTGCGTCAAGTCACTTCATCGACGTGAGCACACCCGGTGTGACTGAGATGATTGACCGGCTGATAGCGGCGACAGGTCGAAGTGCAAGCCCTGAGGGGCTCGTAGACGCCTGCCTAGATCAGTTAGGCGCGATTCGCATCAACGAAGCATCGCGGAAATCGTTGGTCGCGCATGCAAGCCGCGAAGGTGACATCGAAGCCAATGGCGACGGAGCGGGTCGAGGACGGATTGCCGAAATGGTGCAACTTATTAGCTCTACGCCGGAATTTCAAAAGAGTTAACGGCCCTCAGCCTCAAGACTAGGTAACTCAACAGACCGATGACTACAGCAACGCAAACCGAATTTCTTGTATACGACCGGACAGTCGGCGTCGCCGCTATGGACGCCCGAGGGTTTTACTACCCTGTCGCGCTGACATTTCGTGCCGATGGCCGTCTGTTCGTTCAGGGGCGGTCCCATGACGGCGATACTCGCGGCGCAAGAATCACAACTTTAGATTACGACTCCGGGTACTACGGTGACTTCGGCTCGTACGGCAAAGACGATGGGCAGTTCATCTGGCCGACCGACATCGCTCTGGATTCAGAGGGCAATGTCTACGTGTCCGACGAGCATCTGCAGCGAATCTCCGTTTTCGATAAGAACGTCAAGTTCGTCAAGAAGTGGGGAATGCAAGGCTCGGAGCCCGGACAGATCAGCGGGCCCTCCGGCATTGAGTTCGACGCGGACGACAACCTGTATATCGCAGACCACCTCAACAACCGTATTCAGAAGTTCACCAAAGGCGGCGAGTTTATCTCGGCCTTCGGTTCTGAGGGCAATGGGGAAGGACAGTTCAACCTTCCCTGGGGATTGAAGGTCGCGCCGAGTGGTGACATCTACGTTGCCGACTGGCGGAACGACCGGATACAGCGCTTTACGTCTGATGGTGAGTTCGTCGCAGCATATGGCCAGTCGGGCAACGGCGACGGGCAGTTTAATCGTCCCGCAAGCGTTGAGGTGGACGAACAAGGCTACGTCTATGTTGCCGACTGGGGCAACGAGCGCGTTCAGGTGCTTGACCCCGATGGCGGCTTCGTTCAAACCTTGAAGGGACAGGCGACCACTTCGGTGTGGGCGCAAGAGTTCCTTGACTCGAACCCGGACGAGAACCGAGCGAGGGCCGAGTCTGACCTCGAACAATATCATCTGCTCCGCACCGATGACCCCCACGAGGTCGCGTCGCAGATCGAGCCGCTGTTTTGGAGTCCCATCTGCCTGAGACTTGACCCGGAGGGGCGGCTGTTCGTACTGGAACGCAATCGACATCGGATGCAGGTGTACAAAAAACGTGTTGAGTGAAACGTCGTTACGTTCGGCATGACCTTACGTTCGACGTTTTTCATTTTTGACTAGGAGACCACAATGACCACCGCCACGACAAAGCAAGACATCGCGCTCATGGCGCATCTAATGCGCCGAGCAGGGTTCGGCGCATCGCGCGACGAGCTCGAACAGCGAGCCGCCAAAGGTTACGAGGAGACCGTCGAGGAGCTTCTGAATCCTGGCGAGCCCGACGATCTCCCCCAGGACGTGATTCGCCGGTACCATGTGGACCAGTCGGAGCTTCGGCAACCCAACTCCGCGGCGGGTAACTGGATGTATCGCATGATTACGACGAAGAACCCCTTAGAGGAGCGGGTCGCGCTTTTCTTCCACAGCCTCTTCGCGACTGGTTACACGAAACTCAATCAGGCGCGATCGATCTTGAACCAGATCGACATGTTCCGACGGCATGGTCTTGGCTCCTTCGACACCCTGCTTGTCGAACTTTCGAGAGACCCTGCAATGTTGTTGTGGCTTGACAATAACGAGAACCACAACGGTCACGTCAACGAGAACTTCGGGCGCGAGTTGTTGGAGTTGTTCTCGATGGGAATTGGCAACTACACCGAGGACGACATAAAGGACGCGTCCCGTGCTTTCACCGGATGGACACTCGGCAATGTCGAGTACATGGCGATGCGGGCGATGAAGGACTCCATCTGGCCGTACAGCCGCATCGCGTGGCACTTCCAGTACCGCGAGGACGACCACGACACAGGCGAAAAGACGTTCCTTGGCGAAACGGGTAACTTCAACGGCGAAGATATCGTTGCGCTCATCTGTAAGCAGAAGTCTACCGCCCATTTCATATGTACGCGCCTCTTCCAATTCTTCGCTGCGGACCACGTTGATGAGAAGGGTGAGGAGGTTATCGCCGACATGGTGACGGCATATTTCGCCTCAGACTATGAGATCAAGTCGGCCCTGCGGACGCTGTTCCACTCCAATTATTTCAAGTCGAACGACGCTCGATACGCCCGCGTCAAAGGGCCGGTCGAGTACGTCGTCGGGGCCATCAAGACGGCTGGAAGCTATACCCAGCCGACGGTCGGCATCGATAGCGTCGCGCAGCAGGCGTCTTTCATGGGCCAGGGCCTGTTGAACCCACCAACAGTCGAAGGGTGGCATGAGGCCGACGAATGGATAGACAGCGGTGCGCTTGTGGAACGAGTGAATTTTGTTGCCAACGAGTTGGCCGACGTGTCCAAACCAGGTGTGCGCGCAATTCTAGACCGACTCGCCACAGCCAATGGCGGCACGCTCTCGCCGGACGAGGTCATCGATAACTGTCTCGATTTGATGGGATCGCTAACCGTGTCAGACGAGACTCGGAGCGTGTTGGTAGGGCATGTAGCGGAGCGAGGTGATCTCAACCTTGGCGGCGACCGGACCGATGTGGAGTCAGAGCGCCGAGTAGGGGAAGTGCTCGGCCTGATCGCTGCCAGCCGTGAATACCAGCTCGCATAATAGCGGCCACAAAACTGATTGAAATCATTTCGACAGGTTCTTGCCTATCTTCTTTTGCGGAGTGAGTTAGAACTTGTACTGAGTTTGTCGAAGGGATAAGTGTGAATGACGACAACTACCCAAACCGCCGCTCTTGAATACATCAAGACTATTGGCATCACGAACAACGGCGACAATGGGCGCGGCTTCGCGAACCCATATAGCATCGCCATCGGCAGCGAAGGCAGCAGCTATGTGATCAGCCGCTGCGACCCTGTGCGTGCCAAGGCGATCAGAGTCGGTGTTCAGGATATCGACGAAAACTTCCTGCTTGAGTTCAGCGAAGGGTATGGTAGCGGGCTTGGGCAGTTCGTGTTGCCAGTCGCGATGGCCTTTGACAGTCAGGACCGGCTGTATATCACCGATGAGTACAACCACCGGGTTGTTATCTACGACGACAAAGGAAAGTTCATCGGCCAGTGGGGTGAACACGGTTCCGGCGAAAGCCAACTCGATGGGCCGGCAGGTATCGCCTTCGACTCACAGGACAATGTATACATCGCTGACCAGCGGAGCCACAGCGTTAAGAAGTTCACGGCTGACGGACAGTTCATTGCGAGATTTGGACGTCAAGACGATGCAGGCGATGAACACTTGAACCAGCCCTGGGGTCTGACGGTCGACTCCCATGACAACATATATGTAGCAGATTGGCGTCATGACGCGGTGAAGAAATTCACGTCGGATGGCGAGCATGCTGCAACGTTCGGAGGTCTGCAAGACGACTTATTCCATCGCCCTGCAGGAGTAGCAGTCGACTCAGAAGGCTATATTTACGTCGCCGACTGGGGCAACGAGCGGCTGCAAGTGCTGAGTTCCGACGGAAACCTTTACGCCACTGAACGCGGACAGGCAACACTGTCCAAATGGGCTAAGGATTTCTTTTACTCGAATCCCGACGAGACTGCGGTGCGCGATATCTCCAACCTGAAGCCCGACCTTCCTCCACATCTTTCGGGCGACCCTTATCATGTCTCTTCCCAGACTGAGTCTTACTTCTGGGGACCGGTCGCCGTAAGTGTGGATGCCGAGGACCGGGTGTATGTCGTTGAAAGCAACCGGCACCGTTTCCAGATATTCAAACGGGTGTAATCGTTACCGATCTAATTGAAGTGTGTGGGCGATGACACCTCGCCCCTATGACTATACAGACGAAAATCATAACATTGAAGGGACGTAACATGAAGATTGGCAGTGGCGAACATACCTACCAGTGGGTGGAAAACTGGGCCAAAGTGCCGGACTCGGAGACTACACGCTTGGGCTGGTCGCATCACGGCATCGTCTACAGCGAGACCGGCGATCTGATTACGTATCACCAGGAAGATGGCACGTTCCTTCGATTAGGCAAGGACGGCACCCTCAAGTCCACCTGGAAAGGTTGGTTCAACGACGCTCATGGAATTACCCTCGTAAAGGAAGACGATACTGAATACCTGTGGGTTGCGGACAACGGGCGCAAGCGCTTGTCGAAGCATGGCTACGAATATCCCGAAGGTGGGCCGAGTGCGCCGATTCGAGGGCAAGTCTGGAAGACTACGCTCGACGGCGACAAAGTGATGAGCCTCGATATGCCCAACCTTCCGGTCTACGAGACTACCGACTACATGCCTACTTGGGTCGCCGTGAACGAAGAGCGATGTGGCGGCAACGGCGATGTGTGGGTGACCGACGGCTACGGCTCGAACTACATTCACCGATATGACAAAACTGGCAACTACATCTCCAGTATCAACGGCTCTGAGGGTGCCACAGGTGACTTCAACTGCCCTCACGCCATTTTGATCGATTTCCGTAAGGCCGAGCCGGAACTGTACATAGCCGACCGTGGTAACGGACGCGTCCAAGTCTACGATGCGGAGGGTAACTACAAGCGTGGCTTCGGCGAGGATTTCTTGACCAGCCCCAGCGGCTTCGCGACCCACGGCGACATGATGGTCATCGCCGAGCTTAAGGCCAGAGTCGTGTTGTTGGACATTGACGACAACTTGCTGGAATACCTCGGCGGAAACGTAGACGTGTCCGAGACCGACGGCTGGCCGAACGATCTGGACGCCAACGGCACGCCCATTCGCCCCGCCGTCCTGGAAACGGGTAAGTTCAACAGCCCGCACGGCATGACTGTCGATGCCGAAGGCAATATCTATGTAGCAGAGTGGCTCGTCGGAGGACGTCACATCAAGCTCGCAAAATAATTGCTTCGTCGTTTGAACGCCACAAGCTTACGAAAAACACCGTTTGAGAAGAGGAAAAAATGACCTGGATAGATTCACACATTCACATCTGGACTTCTGATACCCAAAAGTATCCGCTCGCGGGCGGCCAAACAGCAGCCGACCTCGACCCGCCGGACTTCACGCCGGAGACGTATCTCCGTCACGCCCGACCATCCGGAATTAGCAAAGTCGTCATCGTCCAGACTGGCTACCACCAATTCGACAATAGTTATGCTACCGATACGGTGAAGCGCTTCCCCGACGTGTTTCGTGTGATCGGCATCGTCGATGAGACGAAGGAAAACGTCCAGGACGACATGGAGGCGCTGAAAGAGCAGGGTGTCGGTGGATTCCGTATCGGTGTCGACTACGACGGGCCACAGTGGGACAGGATGTGGGAGGCCGCGGCAAGAACCGGCCAGGCCATGTGCCCGATCACTATGCCGCCGGGCGGCCTTGCTATTCACAAAATGGCGGCGAAGCACCCCGACACCAACGTTGTCGTCGATCACATGACGCGCATCGGCGAGCGGGAGCCCATCAACGACGAGCACATCGAGCAGCTCACCGATATCGCGAAGCTGCCAAACACCTACGTGAAGATTTCGCGGCTCCACGCCCTCGGTGACGGCCCGCCGCACGACGACCTTATTCCCATGATTAAGCGGGTCATCGACGCCTTCGGGCCGGAGCGGTGCATGTGGGGAAGCGATTCACCCTACCAGGTCGTCAAAGAGACGATGGAGGACTCGATCTCCGTGATTCGCGACAAAATCGGCCTGTCGGAGTCCGACCGCCATCAAATTCTGCGTGGCACGGCTGAGCGACTGTTCTTCAGTTAGCGAGCGAATCGAGGTCTAGGTGCCGGTCGAAAGATCGGCACGCATCCAGTCTCGTGCTAGTTGCGGGTAGCCGGCGGTCATTTGGGCAAGCGTCGTTTCTGGGACGTATACAAACTTGCCGGTTGCGTCGGCGGCTACAGTGCCGTCAGGTAGCAACACTTTTGCCTTTGACTTGACGACTCTGCGATTTGTTTCGACGTGTTCGGCGACGGCGGTCACTTCCTGGCCGATGAACACGGGTTTGTGAAAGCGGACGTCGACCCCCGCCGTCATCGTCCAGCGATTCTCTAAAACCAACGAAACCCGGCTCATGACCTCGTCGAGCAGTGCTGTGATGACCCCGCCATGGAGATAGCCAGGAAATCCCTGGTATTCCTCAGTCGCCTCGAAGTGGGACACAACGGTGTCTCCGTCTCGCTCAAAGCGGAGCTTGAGGCCCCAGGGGTTGCGTGGCCCGCACGCGAAACAAAGGCCATAGTCGGTCTCATCGTTGAGGGATAACTGTTTGCTCTGGTCGTCCATCGTGATTCCGTGTCACTTCGCTCGTTCGAGGATTGTTTTCAGACGTTTGGCATTTTCGACCGTTTCCTTGCGAACTATCTGCTGAATGAACGGTCCGGCCAAACTGAACACGCCACCTGGGTCACCGGAGACCGTAAAAGTGACAGCGGTTCCTAGCTCCTTTGGCTCAACCTCAACCATTCCTTCGAGAGGTACGGGGCCCGATTCCGTTTTGAAGGAAAACCGCTCGTTCGGGACGAATTCAGTCGTATCGAGGATCAGGGTGATGGACTGACCCATAAACCGCCGTGAGACCTTCACCTTGGTATCGGACCCTATCGGCCCCTCCGTGATGACGGCCGATTCGATTACCGATTCTTGCCATTCCGGCGTTTTCTCAGGAGTGGTGAGGTACTCGAAAACCTCTTGAAGCGGTCTTTCTACGACGATCGAGTGTTTGACGCGAATCAAGTATAAGCCCTAAAGGTTTTTGTGCCGGTTCGTAACCGGAAACGGGCTTACCCTAACAGAAGTATCTCATGTGGACAATCGAGACAGCTTCACCACCATCGATTGCGGAGTCCGAGAGTCAGAACGATGAACATAGCCGGTGCGATGGCCGCCATCCAGTCCCAGTGAATCGACCTGCCGATCATCGGATTGAGGGTCCCACTGACAGCTACTCCCACGGCAACCACGGCCATCGCGACGAGTACAGAGAATTGCCAACTTCGTTTGCTAAGCGCCACACTGCTTTTCTTTCGATTACTACTCAAATAAAGGCCTCCCGTCACAAGTGGTTCCGTCTACTTCTTGGATGCAGTCCGACATCGTCTGATGCACCCTGACATCTGGCGACCGACGCCCAGCAACCTGTATAGTAACGTCAGCTTTACTGGAGGTCGCGTCGAATGCCCACTCTCGATGAAATGCTGGCCCAGGTTGATGCCCTGAAAGACGACATCGTCAAGCTGGAACAAGACCTCGTACAGATACCTTCGGTCAATACAGGATTCATGCCAACCGGGAACGAGACCGCCGTATGTGACTACGTCCGCGATTGGTTGGCTGAGGACGGACTCAGCAGCGAGACACTGGAATCAGCGCCCGGTCGTGGAAACATCATAGCCAGCTTGAAGGGGAAGTCAAATAAGCCCGGCCTAATGTTCATGGCGCATTTGGATGTGGTTCCGGTGGAGGACGAGAACAAGTGGACCTACCCCCCGTTCAGCGCGACGATCGCTAATGGACGGGTTTACGGACGGGGCGCTTCTGACTGTAAAGCTCTCCTCACTTCGCAGATGATGGCGAGCCGAATTCTCATACGCAACGGCGTCGAGTTGCAAGACGATTTGCTTCTTTCTTTCTCGGCAGATGAAGAGCATGGAGGCCGGTACGGCGTTGGTTGGCTCGCGGATAACCATCCAGAGAAGATCACTGCTCCATACGCGGTCAACGAGGGCGGCGGTCAACCGGCTGATGCAGCGGGAAACCTCGCATTCATAGTGAACCTGGGGGAGAAGGGCCGTCTTCAGATCGAAATCGAAGTGAAGGGCGTAAGCGCTCATGCTTCCATACCCTGGATGGGAACGAACGCTCTGTACCGCGTCGCGCAAGTGCTTGGACGAATCGAGAGTTACGAGCCGGAGCGAGACACGTCATCGGTCATATTCCAGCACCTGTCGAAGTTCGCAATAGAGGACGTACCCTCGCCTGAAAACATCGACTCTATTATCGACGAGTTCGAGAAGCGTGACCCTAACATGGCGACTACGCTTAGGGCAGCCTCTCGAATGACTTTGACACCGACGATTATCAACGGCGGGATCAAGTCGAATAGCGTACCGGAGTCGATCAACATCACGTGCGATGTACGGACATTGCCGCACCAGGACGATGTATACGTGCGCGATGAGCTATCGAAACTTCTGGACGGGATACCCGGCGTCGACTTCGAGATCGATTACATGGCCGTCCCGAACTCGTCATCGCCGGATACGGAGTTCATGGAGCACATCAAAAAGGCGACAGAGTACGTTCTTGGCGGACGATCGATAGAATGGATTCCCGGCCTGTGCGTGGGCTTCACCGACTCTCGCTTCACGCGGCCTCTGGGAGTGGTTACTTACGGTTTCGACGGCATGCACCCCGACGACAACCCGTTCGAGAACAATGTGCATGGCACCGATGAGTCTGTCAGTATACGTACGCTGGTGACCAGCACGAAGGTCATGCTCGCGTTGGCCTATAACATGCTCGCGGTAAAGTAGGCTACACCTTCCAGCGTCGTCCCCCGGCCCTTTCGAGGGTCTTCCAATTGATCGTCGCACCCATACCGACCCCGCCGGGGAAGGTGAGGTGACCCTTCTCCACGAGTTCCGGTGGATCGAGAAGGTCGGCCCGCCAATCGTTTTCCCACAAGGCGTGTTCGAGAGCGTGGGGATTCGGCGTTGCTGCATGAACATGAGCGCTTGCAAGGTTCGACAGCGGTCCAAAAGGACTATGACAAGATATGTGAACGCCGTGCTCGATGGCGGCCTGTCCGGCGCGCGCCGCGACTCCAACTCCTCCGCAGCGCATCACGTCCTGCATCGTATAGCTCACCCCAGCTTCGACCATTTCCGCGAAAATCTCCTCGCCGTAGTCGTCACCACCCGCGGCCAAAGGTATGTTTACGCGTTCTCGCACCATGCGGAGACCCTCTACCTTGGGGCGATGGTTGACCGGGTCCTCGAACCAAGTAACGCCCAGCTTCTCCAACTCAGGCGCGATGATCGATGCGGTTTCTACATTGAACGCGCCGTGGCAATCGACCTGTAACGCTACATCGGGCCCTGCGGCGGACCGCATGACTGCGAGCCGTTCCAGGCTCATGGCCGCGACATTCAGGATTTCGTCGGCTGAATGTGTAGGTCGAACCTCGTCGAACGGGTCGGTTTTAAGGATCGTAAATCCCTCGCGGGCGGCACCCTCGGCAGCTTCGCCGAAAGCTGTGGGTGTCCGGCTCCGTTTGACGTCTCGAAGGTACCTGTTCAGGTTCGCATAGAGCAACTGGCGCCCTTTGCGCTCGCCGCCGAGCGCTTCAGTCATGCTCTCTCCGGAATAGCGGCACTGGAGTTCAACAACCGCAGTGCACAAGGCACTTACAACTCGTGAATTCGCCTTTGCTTCGTCTCTGGTGAGACCAAGTAATCCTTCGACTTCGGTATCGCGATTGACTGAAACACTCTTGAGCTTCGAGATGAACTCGGCGAATATTTTGTCGCGTCCGTCCTCAGGCCGAGCGTTCTGAAACTCGACGACGACTATTTCTCCACTAGCGTCGTGGATTTCTGCAAATGACCAGCTTTTGACTTCGTTCGCGGGCACCCATCCGAAGTTGACGCTGTCGAACACTACCGATTCACTCATAGTTTCGCCTCCGGTCAGCCTTGCTTGGCGAGGCAGTATACCACGCGTAGCTTGAGGCACGTTCAGCACAAATGGTATCCTCATCCGACAGGCCGCGAGAAAGGAACGACGATGGACGGTCCGATAATTCACAAAATCCCTGAGCGTAAGCTCCCGAACATGATCGTCGCATTCGCCGGGTGGGGGGACGCAGCCCAAGCGCCGACCAGAGCTCTGCGTTACTTGAAAAGGACTCTAAGCACCGAGAAGATTGCCGAAATCGATCCCGAAGAGTTCTACGATTTCACCTCGACACGGCCAAAAACGCTCATGAATGATCAAGAGGAGCGTTACGTCGGTTGGCCGTCTAACAACTTTCACGCCCACGTCCCCGACGACGACTCACCCGGCCTGCTCCTGTTTTACGGGACCGAGCCGAGCTTGAAGTGGAAGACTTATTGCAATCTGATCCTAGATGTCGCCGACCGTTGCGGTGTGGAGACGATGGTCTCCCTCGGCTCGCTATTCAACACAGTGCCACATTCGAGGCCGCTGCCTGTTTCCTCGATAGTCAGTTCGCGGCAGGAGTTGGCCGAACGGGTAACGGCCACCGGCGCGTTCATGTCGCCATATCAGGGGCCAACTGCCATTCACACTGTATTGGCTGCGATGTGCAACGAACGGGGACTACCGCATGCAAGCTTTTGGGGGCACGGTCCGCACTACTTGCCCTCCACTCCGAATCCCAAGCTGAGCTATACGCTTCTCGACAAAGTGCGGCAGTTCCTTGATATTCAGCTAGACTTGGAGGAACTGCGGAGTGCTGGCGACAGGTTTGAGCAGCAAGCGACTGAGGCCATTGCTAGCCAGGAAGAAGTTGTCGAGTACGTCCGTCGACTCGAAGAAGCCTACGATGCTTCCCAGTCACCCGAGTCGCCGGAGAACGAAGTTTCAAGCCCGGATGCGATCATCCATGATCTCGAAGAGTTTCTCAAGAGCCAACGCCCGACTTCTGATACTGATTAACCGAGTTCCCCAGACTGGCTGATCTGAACGTAATGCCGATCAAACTAGCTTACGCATGTTCGGGAACGCCAGGGCTTGGTGCCCGTTCGTTTGTGGACTGCCAACGGGAACTGGCTCCCGAGACCCTATGGTGTGAATCGGGACGATTCGGTCCGTAGCGGAAAAATGTTCTTCTCTTTCTTCACTAGTAAGCGGTGTAGTGATGCCGGTGGCGACCAGGGTGATCTGTACTCGTTTCTGCCATCGTGGGTCTTGAACTACTCCGAAGATCACCTGGGCCTGCGTTTTACTAGCGTCCTTGATGATGCCCGCGACCTCGTGGACCTGCCCGATGCTCAGGTCGCCTCCCCCTTTGATATTAAACAGAATGCCAGCCGCTCCCTCAATTGGCGCATCGAACAAGGGGTTGGCTAGCGCTGCTTCTACAGCATCCGTTGCCGCAGTTCTGCCCTTGCCCTCACCAAGCGCCATGAAAGAGGGGCCCCCGTTCGTCATTATCGACTTCACATCGGCGAAGTCGACGTTGATAGTGCCTGGCACCGTGATGATTTCGGATATGCCCTGAACCCCTTGCCGCAGCACCTCGTCGGCGACGCGGAAGCCCCGTTCCAGTGACATCTCGCCGTCCAAAGAGGAGAGAAGCCGGTCGTTCTCGACGGTTATTAGCGTATCGACTTTTTGCTGAAGCTGCCTCAGCCCACGGTCGGCGACTGCGGCGCGATTGTCGCCCTCGAAAGAGAACGGCCGTGTAACCACGCCAACCGTCAGAGCGCCCTGTCGTCGGGCTATGTCTGCGATCAGAGGTGCCGCGCCGGTGCCGGTACCGCCACCCATGCCAGCAGTGACGAACACCATTTCGGAGCCTTCCAATAGCTTGCCGACCTGATCGTGACTTTCGCGCGTGGCCTTTCGTCCGAGGTCTGGATTTCCGCCCGATCCCATACCGCTGGTCGTGGTCGGGCCTATGGCGAGCGTAGGAACCCCCTTAATGCGTCGAAGCGCCTGCACATCGGTATTCACGGCAAGGAACTCGACGCCGCGCAGCCCGGCGCTCGCCATTCGACTCACCGCGTTGCCACCCGCACCGCCGATGCCGACGACCTTCACCCGCACGTCGCCGTTGGGCGGGACTTCTGTCAGATCAAGTTGTCTTGTCAGGTCTCCGCTCGGAGAACTGGCTGATTCGTAAGTTGGTCGCCAATCAGGTTCTACACGTTGGATCAGTCTTCCCAGTAGATTGAACATGAGACAATCCTCGCTATGCAGCCTTGACCGGCGCCGACAGGAGATATGGCGGGACGTGCCAAGTTCCGTATTTATCGAGATCAACGACGACGCGCCGGCCCAGGGTCTCTCGGACAACACCTTTGGCTCCGAACCGTGGGCCGCCCTTGATGTTCCCGTGGTACATCACCTCTGAGCCCGGTCGAACGGGTTGAGAGAGACTTACCGCGTCGAGTTGCCTGAAAGAGGGCATCCCGGGCATCGGCATCTGCGCGACTAGAACTGCGGCGTGGCGTTTCATCTTGTCCTCCATCGAAGGGCCTGTGACAATTTAGAACAATATAGAACAGAATGTACGTGCTGTCAACCATTTTCAGAAATAATGTTCTGTGTTATCGTGCGGTCACTTGGTCGTCCCGGTGTGTATACGGCTGTGATAAACTCCGTGGCGATCATTGGAGTGCGAACCGCTTAAGTGGAAGGATTGATTTTCACTATGATGAAACTAAGCTGGATGGCGCGGGCGACTGATGCGGACCTCTTCGAGCAGCACGTGAAGTTCGCTGGCGAGGTGGGACTGGATGTGATTGACTTTCACCTCAGCGGGATGCCACGCGACCCGAAATTCCTCACGCGTATCAAGAGAATGTGTGTAGACGCCGGTTTGCCTGTCGGATATATGGGTGGCGGCAGTTTTGTGGGATCGCTGGAGCAACGCAGTGAGCGCCTCGAAAGGGGTCGCGGAGAAGTGGATATGGCCGCATTCATGGGTGCGCAGATGCTACGAGCGTTCGCTCGCTACAAATGGCCCGATACTGAGGAAGAGCAGGAGAAGTTCTGGGGGCCGATGATCGAGGATTTCCAGGAGACCGCCGACTACGCTGCCGAAAAGGGCGTCGTGATTGCGGTACAGAACCATAACCATGGCAGCTTCGCCATGAACGCCGACCAGGTTTTGCGAATTCTTAGTGAGGTAGACAGGCCTAACTTCACCTACATCTTGGACACGGGTCAGTGGCAGGGCTCCGTAGGAGGGTCGCCGCGTGGGTGGCGCGACCTGAACGTGGATATCTACCGCGACCACATGGAGCGAGTGGCCGAACACACGACACTGGTGCGCGCCAAGATTTACAAGATTGACAACGGATGGGAGGAGTGGATCGACTACCCTCGTATTTTCAAGATGCTACGACAGCACGACTTCAACGGCAACGTGTCTATCGTCTTCGAGGGCGGACAGCCGCCCCGCAATCGCGTGAGCATGGAGGAGTGCATAAAACTAGCGGCGAACCATCTGCGCGAGGTGATGGCGCTGGCGTATTTGTATCACTAGAACTAGGACGATCTGCGATTGAGGACTGGATAGCGGGTAGGGTTTTGAGGTAGCGGATTTATGGTCACCAGACCAAGTAAAACGTCGTCGACGACGTTTGAGGAATTGATACGGCGACTCCGGACGCAGGATGTTGTCGATGGACTCATCGTTGTTGGCTCGGCCGCAAGAGACGAGTTGCACGCCGCTAGCGACTACGATTTGGTAATCCTGATGTCCGAGATGCCCGTTCCGATAGATATGGGTGTGACGTTTGTCGATCAAAGAAATACTGACCTCATTTTCATTACGACGGAGGAGTTAGACGATACAATCGAAAGCTCCGAGCCTCTCAATCCTTATACATTCATTGGCAGAGCCTTCTTGAGGATGGACGATGGGAGAATCGAACTCGACAGGTCGGGGCGGTTGCAAAAAGCCCGGCAAAAATTGTCGGATGGCGTTACGCTCAAACTCCTCGATACTGAAACGAAGCATCTACGCTGGTGGCTAATGAACATGTTTTTGCGGGTGGCCCGACGGATTGTCCAGTCAAATGATCCTGTCTACTTGCAGGCCGCTGAGCTTCACCTCACGGGGATGCTTGATTACGCGATGACCGACTACTTCAACTTCCGAAACATCCTGTTCAAGGGAGAGAAGGACGCCGTTCGGTATTGGTCAGAGAACGACCCCGACATGTTGCGTCTATTCATGGACTGCCTCAAGGAGCAGGATCTGCGAAGCAAGCTGAACCTGTATGAGCAACTGGCCGGTTTGGCAGCCTCCCCGATGGGTGGTGTATGGGATACAGAAGTAACGTCATTACACGTGAGAAGCGGCAATGAGACTATTGAATCGGACATTCCGACTTTGACAAGCGACGCGTTAGACTTCTGGGAGACGCTGGTAGCGCCAGTCCCTGCCTGATAACAGCTAAAGGAATCTTCACAATGATAAAACTTTCATACATGGCGCGAGCACAAGATCACGAGTCCTATCCGGGGTTGATCGACTTTGCCAAGGACATCGGCCTGGACCTGATCGACTTCCACATGATGGGTGAGTTGCAGACGCCCGAGTTCCTCAAACAGACGAAGCTCCAATGCCTCAAGGCGGGTCTGCCCATCGGGTATTTTGCATCGGGTGTCAGCCTTGTCGGGCCAGCGGATATGAGAGAACAGCGGATGGCCCGCGCGAAGGCCGACACCGACTCTGCCTCGATCATCGGGGCGCAAGTGGTCCATGTATTCGCTCGCCACAAGTGGCCGGACACGATCGAAGAGCAGGAAAGTTTTTGGGGGCCGATGATCGAGGACTTTCAGGAGCTCGCCGACTACGCTGCTGAACAAGGTGTCGTAGTTTCGCTTCAGAACCATAACCACGGCAGCTTCGCCATGAACGCCAACCAGGTGTTGCGGATCCTGCGCGAGGTCGGACGCAAGAATTTGACGTATATCCTGGACAGCGGCCAGTGGGAGGGCGCTCGTGGTGGCTCGCCCCGCGGATGGCACAATACTGAACTCGACATCTACGAGGCCTACCACAAGCGAGTTGCTCCGTATGCGACTGGCGTCCGGGCAAAAATATATAAGATCGACAACGGCTTCGAAGAGTGGATGGACTATCCGCGCTTCTTCCGGCTGCTCCAGGACGTAGACTTCAATGGCACGGTGTCCATCGTGCTCGAAGGCGGCGATCCGCCTCGCAATCGCTACGATAAGGACACGTGCATCTCGATTGCGGCGGGCTACTTGCGCGATGTCATCACGGATTCGATGACGTTCGCTCCGTAGGTCGACTTACTAGAGAGGACGCATTAGTCTTGAGGCTGTGAGCCGCTTGGTGCGCCTCAGTTCGAAACGCCTGAGATGAAGTACTACTACCGCGAACACCTGTCTGGATACGAAAAAATTCAGCGTGAAGGCAAGAAGTCGTGGGACGAAATCCACGGGAACCCCGACGGATTTGAGCAGTTCTCGTCCAGGCCGTTCTTGGAACAGGTGTTGCCGGGACTGACGTTCAATGTCGAGCGTCCACGAGCCCTCGAATTGGGTTGCGGCACGGGCCCCGGGGCCTGCTTCTTTGCCGAGCGGGGCTTCGAGGTGGACGCTGTCGACCTGATCCCGACCGCAATCGATATCGCCCGCCGGATTGCCACCGAGCGAAACCTGGAGGTCCATTACGAGGTGATGGACGTTACGCTTCTCCCACATTCCGGTGTCCAATATGACCTGATCGTCGATAGCTATTGTCTTCAGGGAATTGTCATGGACACGGACCGAAAAAGCGTGTTTTCTGCGGTCTGTGCCAGACTGAAGCCGTCTGGATACTATTTGGTGAGCACCGCGATGTACGACGCTGGCCGACACCACCCGGAGGACGCCGTCACCGAACCCGTATCAGGAGTTGTCTATCACAGATACGATAATGAGTGTCTGTTCAATCCTGAGAACAGTGTCTACTGCGAGCCGGTCAGTAACGCTGAAAGGGGCTATGAGGGACGAATCGCGATCGCGGGACGGTGGTACTTACCGACCAGGCGGTATCGAACCGCGCCAGGCTTGAGGGCCGAGCTAGAGACTGAAGGCTTCAACGTGATCCTTCAAAGCGGTCAGTTTGGCGAAAACGTCGTATGTCAGTGGAGGGCCGATAGTTGATTTCCTCCGCGTACACCGCGCCCTCTGTGGTGAGTGCGCCCTCCGGCGACGATACCAGCCACATGTGTGTCTCGCCCAAGCCGTCGAAGGCGACTGGAGTACTCCCGGCGTCGTTTGTGGGGAACACTTGCATGGATTGATCGACGTATGCGATCTCAGTCATGCGACATATCGCTCGTTACTGACACCAGCCATTCGAGGAATTGTTCCACACCTTCGACTCCATGGACGCTGTAGTCGCTGGGTTCCAAAAGCGCCTCTGCGGTATCATCGTGCAACACCAGGATACCCGCGCCTTTAGTACCGCAGAGACTACGAATTGTGCGGAATCCGTCGATGTCGGTCATGTCGTCGCCAAGCATAATGACGGAATCGAGACGATGCTCTTGGACGAGTCGTTTAATCGCGTATCCCTTGTGAATGCCGACCGGCGGGCGTATCTCCATGACCATCTTGCCCCAAAACAGGTCGAGCTCGTTCGCATCCGGGGTTTCGTCCCAAGCTCGTTGAAGCAACGCTTTAGCCTGATCGGGATGTTCAGTCTGCCGATAGTGCACAGCAAGCGAGTATGTTTTGTAATCCCAGACGATTCCAGGCAGCTTGACAACATTCCGCAAGTCGCTCAACACCCCTTCGATCTTACTAACGTACGGCACGACTTCTGGCGCGACGCTCATCTCTTCGTCGTCAAAATACTCCGCGCCATGATTGCCTACATACAGCACACCGTCGATATCGACTCTTTGCTTGATGTCCTGGGCCGCCCTGCCCGAAATAACGCTGACAAGGCTGGTTTGGGAGATAAGTTTTCGTAGACTCGTAGCGGCCCGTTGGGAGACTTGGGCCGCGAGCGGAGTCGCGACGATATGCGAAAGTGTGCCATCGAAATCGGCGAATAGCCCGCACCTACCGGACAGCACGATGCTGCGAATCTCGTCTATGTGGTCGAAAGCGTTCGGAGGCATTTTGGGGGTGGTCACTAGTATTGTTGATCAAGCTGTTGGCGTGCCGAGTGATTGTAGCATCGTCGGTTGACACTTGGGTGAGTGAAAGATAGCCTTTGGACCGTCGAGAAGCGGAATAACGAGGAGCACAGATGACCGATAAACAATGGTACAAAGGCAATCTCCACACCCACACTACAGAGTCCGACGGCGACGCTGACCCGGAGTTCGTCGTGAATTGGTTCATGGAGCACGGCTACGACTTCCTGGTGCTCAGTGATCACAACCACCGGACGATTCTTGATCACGAGGTTGAAGGTGGCCCGCTAATGGTACCCGGCGAAGAAGTATCCGCCAGAATCGAAGTCGGCACGATACCGATTCACATCAACGGAATCGGCATTTCTCGGGTCGTCGAGCCGATCCACGGCGACGACGTGGTTGGCACGATTCAAGCAAATGTGGACGCTATTCATGACGCGGGCGGAATCGCGCAGCTCAACCACCCCAACTTCCACTGGGCATTCGACCACACACACGTACAGCAGGTCAGAGGTGCTGACCTGATCGAGGTATACAACGGCCATCCTGGGGTGAATCTCTACGGCGCTGAGGGAAAGTTCAGCAACGAAGAGATCTGGGACGGTGTCCTTAGCGCCGGGAAAGTCATTTTCGGTACAGCCACCGATGACTCGCATCGTTATTATGACCACCATCCGGGAATGAGCAATCCAGGCCGTGGCTGGGTCGTCGTCCGCGCGCCGGAACTGACGGTAGACGCCATCGTTGACGGTCTGGCGACGGGCGAATTCTATTCGTCGACTGGTATCGTGTTGACCGAGCTAGAACAGTCGATGGAGTCTATCTCCCTAGAAATTGAGCAGGAGAGCGATTTTATCTACACGACGACCTTTTCTGGCAAGGACGGCGAAGTGTTAGCGGAGGAGATAGGGCTCACCGCGTCGTATTCGATCAAAGGCGACGAAGGCTACATCCGAGCTACGGTGCGTTCGTCATCGGGCGGCAAGGCGTGGACACAGCCGGTCTTCGTTAAGGAGCGTGATTGAGTATATCGTCGAGAATTACGTAGTAAACATGGGCAATTGCCGTCGGCAGGGTCCCATCCCTTCCCCCTTGACGGGGGAAGGTTAGGATGGGGGTGACGGACGCCCAACAAAAACTATTTTACGTGAGGTACCCATATGTCGAACTGGTACAAAGGCAACATTCATACCCACACGACGAAGTCCGACGGCGACGCCGATCCGGAATTCGTCGTTAACTGGTACAAGGATCACCAGTACGACTTTCTTGTGCTCAGCGATCACAATCACCGCACTATTCTCGACCACGAGGTTGAGGGCGGGCCTTTGATGATTCCGGGCGAAGAAGTCTCTGCGCGAATCCAGAACGGTACAATCCCGATTCATATCAACGGCATCGGTATAACCAGGTTGGTCGAGGCATACGAGGGTGATGAGATCGTCGACACCATCCAGCGAAACGTCAACGCGATACTGGATGCCGGCGGCATTGCTTCGATCAACCACCCGAACTACCAGTGGGCCTTTGACCACACGCATATTAGTCAGGTCGACGGCGCAAGCATGGTCGAGGTCTACAACGGCTCACCAGTCACCAACAACGAGGGTGGCCCCGAAAAGTTCACGGGCGAAGAGATATGGGACGGCGTTCTTAGCGCTGGCAAACCGATTTTCGGCGTGGCAACCGACGATTCCCACAACTATTTCGATTTCGCCCACGACAAGCTGAACCCTGGCAGGGGCTGGGTGGTCGTCAAGGCGGATGAACTGTCGCAGAGCGCCATCGTCGATGGGTTAGCGAGCGGCGAATTTTATGCGTCCACAGGAATCGCGCTGACCGATCTCGAATTCACTGTGAAAAAAATCTCGCTGTCGATTGAGCAATATGCACAATGTCTCTATCGGACGGTGTTTTCCGGCCCGGATGGAAAAATATTCGCTGAGAAGGACGGGCTCGAAGTCGAGTACGATATCTTAGGCGATGAAGGCTATGTCCGTGCGACTGCCTACTCGTCGCTCGGCGTAAAAGCGTGGACGCAGCCTGCGTTTATCGGCAACCAGCTGTCTAAAGGAGAATCTCCGAATGACCGAGACCAACTGGTACAAGGGTAATTTACACACCCACACAACGGAGTCCGACGGAGATGCTGACCCAGACGTGGTGGTCAATTGGTATAAACAGCACGACTACGATTTCCTCGTCCTGAGCGACCACAATCATCGAACGATTCTGGAACACGAGGTTGACGGTGGTCCTCTTATGGTTCCAGGCGAGGAGGTCTCTGCACGAATATTGGGCGGAGAGATTCCTATTCATATGAACGGGATTGGCATATCGCGGGTCGTCGAGCCAATCGACGCTGGCGAGGTGGTCGAGACCTTACAGGCAAACATCGACGCAATTCGGGACGCCGGTGGAATCGCTCAACTCAACCACCCCAACGCGCACTGGGCGTTCGACCATGAAGACATTCTGCAGGTGAATGGCGCGAGCCTGTTGGAAGTCTACAACGGGTGGCCTGGTGCAAACAGTGAGGGCGGTCCGGGTAAACATAGCGCCGAGGAGATGTGGGATAACATACTCAGCGCCGGACAAGTGATCTTCGGCGTCGCGACGGACGATGCCCATCACTACAGCGACTACACGCATACAATGGCGAATCCAGGCCGTGGCTGGGTGCAAGTGCGTGCGTCAGAACTGAGCGTGAATGCCATCGTCGACTCGCTCGCGACTGGCGAATTCTACTTTTCGACAGGCATCGACCTGAGCGAATTGGAGATGTCGGACGAGATCATCCGACTCAAGATCGATCAGCATCGTGACTACGTCTACCAGACTCGGTTCGTTGGGAAGAACGGTGTGGTTCTTCATGAAGCCGATGGGCTTGAACCATCATATGATCCTACAGGCGACGAAGGCTATGTCCGAGTGACCGTGAGTTCGTCCTATGGCACCCGGGCATGGACGCAACCGCTCTTCGTTAGCAACAAATCATAGTCCCTACTCAAACACATCGGTTACAAACATAAGGAGCAAGAGATGATAAAACTTAGCTGGATGGCGCGAGCGACGGATGCAGAAGTTTTCGATGGGCATGTGAAATTCGCGCGGGAACTCGATCTAGACGTAATCGACTTTCATCTGGGCGGTATGCCTCGCGACATCGACTTCATAATGAAGATCAAGATGATGTGCGTGAAGGCCGGACTACCAGTCGGGTATCTCGGAGGAGGCAGTTTTGTCGGTCCCCTCGAACAGCGTGAGGGACGGATGGAACAGGGGAGAGCGGACGTTGATATTACTGCGCTCATGGGCGGTCAGATGTTACGAGCCTTTGCCCGCCACAAATGGCCTGACACCAAGGAGGAGCAAGAACGCTTCTGGGGCCCGATGATCGAAGATTTTCGTGAAATATCCGACTATGCAGCAGAGAAGGGCGTCATCATCGGCCTGCAAAACCACGACAACGGCAGCTTCTGTATGACTGCCGACCAAGCGCTGAGAATTCTGAACGACGTGGACAAAGAGAACTTCACGTTCTTGTGGGACACCGGCCAGTGGCTCGGTTCAATTGGCTCGCATCCTCGTGGGGAGTTCGACCCGAACGTCGATCTGTACGAAGACTACCTCGTACCGACCGCACCCTATGCGAGTTCAGTTCGCGCGAAAATCTATCAAATCGACACCGGTGTCGAGACCTACCTAGACTACCCGCGTATCTTTAAGATACTCAAGGATCATGGCTATAACGGCAATATCTCTATCGTCTACGAGGGCGCAGAGGGTCGCAACACTTGCACTGAGCAGGAAGGTATCGCCCTGGCCGTAAAGCATCTCCGGAAAGTTATCGGCGAGGTGTACGGTTAGCCGAGTATCTCCCTCAGTCCGCCAGCCCGCTCGTTGACCCACTGGTAGATCATGAACAGGTCGGTGCCGATGGCATAGTGCTTAACGCCCATTTCGAGTTGATCTTTGGCCTGTTCTGGTTCACTGATCTCAGATCGAGGTTGAATGCCCTTTGCGAGCGCAGACTTGAAGATGTGAGTGCGAACTTCAGCGATTTCTTCGGGACTGACCGCTCGTGGCCTACCAAGGCTCATCGAATAGTCGTTGCCGCCGAACACGATCATGTCCACTCCGGGCACCGATAGAATCGCGTCGAGGTTCTTGACGGCCTCGTCTTTCTCGATCATCAGCGCGACTACAGACTCCTCCAACGCCTGCACATATTCAGGTGAGCCGCTCTCCAGACCGTAGCTGGCGAAACGTCGGTCGGCTGAGCCGAAGTGCCCTTTTGTCTGGGGCGACTCGGCTCGCACTATTGCGACACATTCCTCGGCCTCTGCGGCGTCATGGACATCGGAGAATAAGACGTTCTGGAAACCGGAGCCGAGCGCTCGCTGTGCTACCCAGCCGCGATTTTCGCGGTCAACCTTAATCATGCCAGACATGCCGCCTATTTCAAGTGCCCGTCCAAAGTTATCAAGCTCGGTAAGAGAATAAGGCGCGTATTCGGCCACGAACTCGATGTAATCGATCAGGCCAGTCTTGCCTATGATCTCGACGACATCCGGTGATACGGTCATCACGTGTGTGCCGACGCTGGGCTTGTCGTCGTTCAGCAGTTGTCGCAGCTTGTTTGGTCTCATGTTTTTCCCCTTACTCTTTTAGTTCGGCCAATATCGCATCGCCGACGTCCGACGTGGTAGCGTTTCCACCTAGGTCAGGCGTCAGCGTCTGACCTTCTTCAACAACTTTTAGTACCGCATCGTCCATCGACTTGGCGGCCGCGTCTTCGCGAATGAAGCGAAGCATCATCGCGCCGGACATGATTGCCGCCATCGGGTTCGCTATGCCCTGGCCCGCGATGTCGGGAGCGCTGCCATGGACCGGTTCAAACATCGACGGAAATCGCCGGGTTGGGTCGATGTTGCCGCTGGCGGCGGTGCCCATGCTGCCGGTGATGATCGCCCCGATATCGGTCAGGATGTCTCCAAACAGATTGCTCGCGACAACCACGTCGAATTCCTCTGGCTTGCGCACGAAGTCCATGCACGCCGCATCGACGAGCAGCGACTGTGTCTCAATGTCGGGATAGTCCTTCGATATGCGCTCGAACGCCTCGTCCCAAACAATCAGACCGTAGCCCTGAGCATTCGATTTCGTTACTGATGTGAGATGGCGCTTCTTGTCGCGTGAACGTGCTAGCTCGAAGGCATACGTGATGACTCGCTCGCAGCCATGTCTGGTGAACACGCTGGTCTGAATGCCGACTTCCTCTGGAAAACCTTTGTACTGGAATCCCCCGACGTTGGCATACTCGCCCTCGGTGTTCTCGCGGATAACGGTGATATCGATGTCCCACGGCTCTTTGTCCCTCAGCGGGGACTCGATGCCTGGGTATAGCACGCTCGGCCTCTCGCAGACATATTGGTCGAACTTGCGCCTGATCGGCAGGAGCAGCCCGTTCAAGGTGACGTGGTCTTGAATCTCAGGGTGTCCGACGGCGCCGAGGTAAATCTGATCGAATTGAGCGAGTGTGTCAAGCGCGTCGTCTGGCATCATCTTGCCGTGCTCGAAATAGTAATCCGAACCCCAGGGAAACTCCGTAAAGTTGAGTGTGATCTCATAGCGCTGCGCCGCCTCGTTGAGGACTTTCATACCCTCTTCGACTACGTCGACGCCGATGCCGTCACCTCTGATGACGGCGATATTATGCTCAGCCATGTTTACGAAAAACTCCTATGCCGATACTGGCGGTCTGCGGTGTGCCCAGGGCCTCGCTTCTTCGAGCTGTGCCGACAGTCGAATCAGTGTCGCTTCGTCGCCGTAGCGCCCTGCGAAGTGTAGCCCGATGGGCAGGTTGTCGTCGTTCGATACGAGAGGCAGCGAGATCGCTGGCTGTCCTGTCACGTTCGCAATATAGGTGAAGGGTGAGAAGGTCGCTTGCCGGCGGCGCAACTCAAATGGGTCGCCGCTGTTGTGCTTGAGGACGCCGAGAGGTATCGGAGGCTCGCCGAGAGTGGGCGTCAGCCAAACGTCGTGGCTATTGAAAAATGCACCGATCTCACGTGCGCGAAGTTGCAGGTGTTCGAGGTGGCCGAGGTAAGCGGCTGCACCGATGCTGTCACCTCGCTCGACCAGCGCCCAGATGAACGGCTCGACATCGTCCGGTGTCGCCTTCTTGCCGAGGCGCTTTTCCCAACCATGGACGGCCCACGCGACGCCTGCCGACATCATCGTCGTCCAGTCCAACCAAAGCGCGTCAGCGTCGTAGGTCGGAGCGGCCTCGACGACTTCATGCCCAAGTTCCTCACATAGCGCTGCTATGTCACGAACGGCTTTGACACAATCGGGGTGAATATCCGTCCCAGTTGGTGAATCGGTTGAGAAGGCTATGCGAAGCTTACCGGGGGCCGTGCTGGCGTCTTTCAGATATGACCCTTCCTGAGCGGGTGCGGGATACCAGTCACCCACATCCGGTCCGGCGGTCGCGTCAAGCACAGCGGCGGTGTCTCGCACCGTGCGCGTCAGAACATGTTCGGCGACGAATCCCGAAAAAAGCTCGCCAAAGTATGGGCCGAGCGGATTGCGCCCACGCGTGGGCTTGAGACCGACGGTACCGCAGGCCGCTGCCGGAATCCGGATAGACCCACCGGCGTCATTACCGTGTGCAACGGGCACGACACCCGCCGCGACCATCGCTCCGGCAGCTCCGCTGGAGCCGCCCGGCGTCCGAGTCGTGTCCCACGGATTGTGAGTAGCGCCTCGAAATTCGGGTTCGGTCGTCGCGCCGATGGCGAACTCGGGCAGATTGGTCTTGGCTACAGTGATAAAGCCTGCCCTCTTGAACCGTTTCACAAGCTCCGTATCCTGACTGGGAACAAAGCCGTTTACAAAGCGAGAACTGGCCGAGTATTCGACACCTGCGTATTCGGCGAGAAAGTCCTTAAGCAGAAACGGAACACCCGCCAGCGGGCCGGTACCAATGTCGCCTTTGGCCAACTCGCGGGCATGGTCATACATTTTGATCGTCACGCCGTTGAGCGTCGGATTGACCCGCTCTATGCGGTCGATGACTTCCTCAACGAGTTCGGGCGACGTGACTTCTTTGCTGCGGACCAACTCGGCCAGTCCGACTGCATCATATTGGGCAAAATCGTCCATTCTTTCGACTCCAGGCAAATGCTGCTCAGTGCCTACGGCATGGTATGTCGGTGCAAAAATTCTGTCAATCGTCATCAAAGACAAGTCGTGCTATGCACTTTGCCCGTCGGTCGAGACTCCGATAAACCTCACGTCATGCCCCACGACCCGAGGCGCTTGACGACGAGCGGTGCCGCTTCGCCCGTACTCGGATGTATGGCCGCTGCCAGGTTTTTCACGGTACAATCCTTATGCGGAAAAACCGCCGAGTGAGCAAAGGTGAGACGGGCCTGGTTATCAAGGCGTTTCGTTGACGAGGAGGCTGACCGTTGATTTACAGAACGTTGGGGCGAACTGGACTAAAGGTGTCGTTGCTCAGTTATGGGACGGGAGGGCCTCGCCACTTCGGCCAGCGAGCAGGGATGGAGTTGTCCGACCAGAAGGCCTTCGTGCGTCGTTGCCTCGATCTGGGAATCAACCTGTTTGATACTGCAAGAGGGTATGCACAGAGTGAGACGATATTGGGACAGTGCCTTGATGGCGTACCGCGCGATTCGTACCACCTGATTACTAAGTGGAACATGGATGAGGAAGTCGCCGACGCCAAACGAGAGGCCCACCTTGTCGATGCTGTGGAGAACAGCCTGCGGCTTCTAAAAACCGATCATATCGATGTCTTCATGTTTCATGGGCTAACGGAGGAAAAGCACGATGAGGCAGTCGAGCGGTACTGTCCTATCCTGAAAAAGTTCCGTGACGAAGGCAAGATCGGGTCGATTGGCCTGAGTACCGTCTTCGTGACTGACGCGGCGCAACAAGGGGCAAAGGCCGCCCTTACCCGAAACCCGGATTTGTGGGATGTGGTGATGGTGAAGTATGGCATCCTGAACCAGTACGCCGCCAAGGAGATTCTTCCTCTGGCGCAGAAACACAACGTCGGCGTAGTGAATATGGCCGCCGCACGTATACGCCTCCCAGACCCTGAGCTTCTAGAGCAAACCATGATGGAGTGGAAGGAGAAGGGCTACGTCTCGCACGAAAGTCTTCCTGAGAAAAATCCACTGGGCTGGCTCGTTCGTGATGATGTCGAGTCGGTGGTTGCCGCAGGTTACAAGTTCGCCGCTGACCATCCGGCGATCGCGACTGTTCTAACTGGCACGGCAAACCTGGATCACCTCGAACAAAACGCCCGCGCCCTCGAACAGCCTTATCTCAGCAGCGCGGACTCTCTGCGCCTCGTCGAACTGTTTGGTGAAATCGTCGAGTACGCTTAACGAAGGGAACGTACCGAATATGCTTCGCTGGTTTGGGATCGCTATTGTAGGGTTCGCCGCAGTATTTGTCGGCCTGTTCTTCTGGTCCGCAGCGGCTCTATCCGACTCTGGTGAAGGGGCCGATTCTTTCCTGAAACTCGTCGCCGAAGGCAAAATGGGCGATGCGTACCAGGCCGCGATGCCTCAGCTTCGCAACGTCCAGAGCAGAGCGGCGGTTGAGCAAAACATCCGATCACTTGGTGTGACCGGCTACCGTACGGAGTCATGGGTTGGCAGGGCGCTTGCTGGACTGAGCAACGGATCTGTGTCCGGGCAGAACCGCTTAGTCGTGAAGGGGACGCTCCAAACCGAAAACCAGGGCAATGTGGCAGTCGAGATCACTCTCATCTGGGATGGCCGCAACTGGCGAGTACTGAATATGACGGGCCCTGGACGGCACCACATTGGTAATGGCGTCTGGTTGCGGCACACGCCGCCCGAAGGCGAGGTTCGGGCGCTTGTTCAGGCTACTATCGATGAATTTAGCCGGGCCTTCACTGCAGGAGACTTCTCCAACTTGATTGCCACTGGCTCGAATGAGTTTCGGAAAGAGACATCGGCGCAGGGCCTGCTAGATGCTTACCGTGATTACGTCGACGCCGGAGTTGATCTTTCCAATCTGGAACTTGCATTGCTGCAGATTGACGAGTCACCGCGTGTTGAAATCGAGCTTCAAGGTATACGGCCTAACGGGTCCACCATCGAACTAGAAGTACTGGTCGTTTCGGGAGGCTACGCGACTGGCGAGCTGTCACCCGAGTTCACGTTCGAGTACACCTATGACCACCCCGAATGGCTGTTGTCCTCGTTCGATCTGAGGCTGCCTGCACCTCCGAACGAGTAGGCGAGCGTTCATCAATGCCCGTTCCCCGATCATTGGGGCGGTATCGCTATGGAGTTCCCGGATTTTTCCCAATGTGATCGAGCATCTCTCCGATCTGCTTTTCAATCTCCTGGCGAGCCGCGATGACGTACTCGTCGGTCGTTGGCCCGATGACTCGCGTCTCGAAGCCGTGTGAGCCGAATCCTGGAATGATCTTCTCTTTCACCCGATACTCCGGGTCGTTGAAGTAGTAGGGGCGTGTGCCCTTTAGCGGTTCCGGCAGGTCGCCGTCGGTGCGGTAGATGGCGGGGTTCGCGAGGACGGCCGTCGGGGTGTCGTCGCCGATCTCCGGTGGTCGGCTAGGAATAACCATGTCGCCCATGATGACTTCTGGCTTGAGTTCCGGTGCCCAGTGGCGGATGCGGTAGGTGTCGCCTGGCCCGATGTAATGCTTCATATCCCGTTTCGCTATAGCGTACTCGTGCCACTTACGAAGTTCTGGGAAGTGGTGGGCATGCAGGGTGCTTTCAGACTCGTATTTGGACCCGTCTCCATTGGCACGCAGGTCGTTGAACACCATGAACCAGTTCACCATGTCGCGAACGCCCCGCGCGAACTTGCTGTAGTGTTCGGTGCGACGAGGGCTGCACTCGTCGACCACAATGATGTGCGGCTGTGTCTCGTTCATCTCGGACCAGAACTCCGGCGGGAATCCGGAGCGGTTCCACCGGCCCACCCAATGGGGTACGGTCAGCCGCATTGAGCTATGAGACTGGACACGCCAATATCGAATATCGAAGTCGTTCTTCAGATGTTTTTCTAAAGGCTGTACGATCCAGTCTCGCCCGTAGCGCTCGTTCCCGAAAACAACAATGGGCCTGCTCGTGCCAGCTTTGAACTCACGTAGGAATTTTAGTAGTTGAACTGCCTCGTATGCTGCGCGTCCACATTCACGGACGTCTTCATCGGTCATATCGATAGGGTCGTCGTGCGGCTCGTCGAGATCGGGGAGCGTCTCGAACAGCTCCCGCTGTTCGTCAGGGTCATCTGGCCAGTCACGCTGGCGGTTGGCCTCGGAGAAAAATCGATTGTACTCGAGCTCACGCATGAGCAGGTCAGTAGAGTCGAACGACCCATGTCGTGTTTTGTGACGCAGGTCGTCGAGGCGAGTAATCGCTTTGTCTACGTCCTTCCCGGCCGACAGGAATGATGATAGTGCCGGTGTGACCTTCACCCCGTCATGGTTCTGGACGTTCACCCTCGTGAGCCAGTCTGCGATGGCCCGGAGGCGGTTTGCGCCTTCCTTGCCGGGCAGTTTCGCGAAGTCCGCGATCTGACCGACGGATAGCTTCAAGTTGAGCTCGGCAGCCAGGTCAGTAAGATTCGTCGAGGTCGTTTCAGTAGACATGGTTGGCCTTCATCCGACCCGCTCGTGCAGGGCGGGAAAACAAAGTTCTGTGTCTCTGTAGCGAGATTCTTAAGCGGCGTCCATCGCGAGACGGAAGCCCATATGGCCCGTGGAACTGTCGGGCGTGGAGGCGGTACGCGCGGACGGGCGGTAACGGTTGCAGTACGACTTGTGGCATAGGTACGAACCGCCTTTGGCGATTTTGCTCTGCCCTACGGATGGACCTTTCGGGTTGCCGCGCGGCCCGCCAACGTGGTGCCTCCGGCTAAACCAGTCGGCGCACCACTCCCACACGTTTCCCGATACGTTGTATAGACCGTACCCATTCGGCTCAAAGGCCGTGACCGGCGCGGTGCCCGCGTGGCCGTCCTCGACGGTGTTGACGTCTGGAAAGTCGCCCTGCCAGACGTTGCACATATGCTGTCCGCCAGGGGTCAACTCGTCGCCCCAGGGGTATATTGCCTGTTCGAGCCCGCCGCGCGCCGCGAACTCCCACTCCGCCTCGGTCGGAAGACGTTTCCCCGACCAGGTCGCGAATGCCACCGCGTCGTTCCAGGATGCGTGAACGACGGGATGGTCAAGCCGGTCGTCCATGGATGAGCCTGGCCCCTCAGGATGCCGCCAGTATGAGCCGTCTACTTTCCACCACCAGGGTACCTCGGTGACGGCCTGATCTACAGTCCCGGCGACTTCGTCAGAGACGAACTGGTGGAACACGAACGACCAACCGAACTGCTCAGCCTCAGTGACGTAGCCCGTCGTGTCCACGAATTCGGCGAACTGTTTGTTGGTGACGGACGTTTTCTCGATGTAAAAGGGGCTGAGCGTGATCTTGCGCACAGGGTCTTCCCCGTCGCGCCGCTGGCGATCGGTGCTCCGCGTGCCCATAAGGAACTCGCCTTCAAGCGCAACCACGTTAGCTGTCGGATCGGCCTGTGGCGCGGCGACCGGTACTTCGGTCGTCGACGATGTCCTGACTTCGCCTGTCAAATGTTCAAAGCTGGGAACACAACAGTCCATTTGAGAAAATCACCTCGTTTGCAATTGTACACACTTTTCTCAGGATGCTTATCCGATCGTCTCTTTGAGAAGTCGCACCACGTTCTCGCCCATTATCTTGGCGGTATGGTCCTCCGAGTAGCCGTGTTCGATCAGCGTTTCTGTGTACTCCTTCCATTGCGCCACGCTCTGCGCATGGGATGACAGCCCGATGTGATCGATTCCCGCCGTATTAACAGCGTGATCGATAGTCGCCAGGTCGAGCTTGGTTCCCCATATCTGGGCGTCCGCCAGTTTGGCGCTGGCGCGTTCGAAGGGGTCCGCGTATCGCTCTTGCAAGGCATCATCGCGCTTGCGTCGTGCTTCGTGACGCTCAACGGATGTTCTCGACGTCGATGCGAGAACGCAGATCACACCTCCTCCATCGGCCACGCCGCGCAGCACGTCGTCCGGCATGTCGCGCAGACTCTTGCTGATTGCCCTGACTTTCGTGTGAGTAGCAATCGTCGGCTTTGTCGCCACGGCCAACGCGTCGCGGCAAGTGTAATCGGAGCAGTGGGCCAGATCGACGAGCACGCCGATCTCGTTGCATGTACGAATCACGTCGAGTCCGAAGTCCGTCATGCCGGGTGGATCGTTCAGTTCCGCACTGGAGTCGGCCCACGATGTGGCACTCAGGTGGCTTGGGCACATCACTCGGATGCCCTGACGGTGGAACTCTTTGAGCACGTCGAGGCTGTCGGCGATAAACCCGCTTACCAGCATCAGTACCATAGCGATCTTTTTCTCACCGACGATTCGAGAGATGTCGTCGCCTGAGTAAGGAATCTCGACGTAGTCTTTGTACGCCTCGGCAAACTGCTTGTGCTCGTTGATGTTGATCGCAATTCGCTCGGCCAGTTCATCGCCGTCGAAGTACGGCTTCCAATACCGAGCGCCGTGTGGTGGCTCAGCCATCGGGTCATCATCGGCCGCTTCGCGAACGTACTGTTCCTCTATGCCGAGAGCCTCGATGACGACATCGATACGCCCTCGTATGCTCTCTTCAAGGTCGACGGTCGCGGAATATCCGTCGGCCACAGTAAAATCTCGATGAAGCCTGTCGTACGGGCCGTTGTCGAAACGGTCGTCCAGGACATAGCTGCTCGTTGAGTCCAGCCTGCCGATCTTGTGGCCGATTGGCAGACCAAGCCGCTCGGTATCGTGGCTGGTGGCATAGTGTCTCGCGATTTCCGGTTGCTTTTTCATTCAGGCCCCCATATTTGAAGAAGCCCATCTTCGGTGCCGAGTGCGATAGTTATCGATCCATCGTCAGTTCTTGCTGCTGCGATATTGGTGACGACACGACCGTCAATCGGGAGAGAATATGCCACTCGTATGCCATTTTGCGTACCACTAATGGCATCGATGGCATCTGGCGCTGCTGAGACTCGGCTGATACCGAAGAGGGTTGTGCGGTCTTGGGAAGGGACGATTAGTTCGTGCTGTCCGTTGCTATCAAAATCTCCAGCAATCGCCATGTCCAGGTTTCTGGTTCCGAAAATATGAGATGTAAGACCGGCGGTGCTGGCTACGATCTCCAGTCCCTTTTCAGTCATTCTGTAGAATTCGACGACTCCACCGATGTGCGGAGTGCGAACGACGGCGATCTCCGTTTCTCCATCGCTTCCGAACTGGCCGACCGCGATTTGGTGCCTCCACCGGTACCCTCGTCCTATTGGCTCGCCGTTGCCCAACAGCGTCCCATCGCGGTCGAAAACCACAATGCGAGCACCCTGTTCACTGTTGCTCATGGTGACGACGATGTCACGTCTGCCGTCTCCATTCACGTCTGCCCAGATCGGGGACAAGCCTTCGACAACGTCTCCGGGCGGTAGTTCAATCTTCCGAAACTTAGGGGAGGAACCAGTGTCCGAAACCAAAACGATGCTTCCGCCTTCAACTTTGTCTCCCAGGGCACCATGCTCGTACTCAAGTGTTTGATCGGCCAGCACGAGCAGGTCGCCGTTGCCATAGGTGAGTATTCGGGCATCTGCCGGTGCATTGACATCTAAGGACGCAGTCACGTCGCCATTTGATATGATCAGGGTCCCGCTTTCATCAATGAAAGCGACACGTCCGGAATCGTCAAGAGGCATTGCGTGGGTTAATGTCGATGCCGAGTCCGACTGCGCGACAATTAGCTTCGCCTCGCCGTTTTCGACCTTGAGCGCTGGAGGCATTCCAGGCGGAAGACGGTCGGGAATCACAACTGCGGGTCCGACAGAATCACCGCTGACTGCAAAGGCCTCGATGCGACCGTCTTCGAGGGCTACTACCCACAGAACCCCGTCGCCAGTATCAGTCCCGACGACCCACGCAGGTATCCCGTTTAGCTTGATCGTGAGACGACCGACTTGTGGGAACCGGCCATGTCCCCCCACTAGCCGGTTGCCATCGGGACTCACATGTGTAAACGCGTATCGCACCTGGGCTTGTGCTGGCGGTACACTCTCAGAAATTGACGGTTCAGGTGTGGATGGCATAGTTGTTGGGACGACAGACGGTGGAATGCTGGCGGGAGGAGTCGGCTGGGTCGTACCGTTCTCGCCACAGGAGGAGCTAATCACGGCGAGGGAGATCGCCACCACCCACGCTAACCTCATTTGCTGAGGAAATCCATTAGTGCGTTGGCGATAACCAGGTGACCGGTATGGTTCGGGTGCACCGGCTCTGGACAGAACGTGCTCGGCGGCCGATACTGAAGCTGCTCCTTGAACACGTCGTGGAGGTTGAGCAGTAGCGTGTCATACTTGGCGCTCATCTTCTCCACGATGCCGATGTACGTGGGGATCATGTCGAGCACGACGCCCTCAACCTCATCGTCACGATTGGTCGAGATGTAGAACGGCGTGATGAGGACTATTGGGATGTCGCCAAACGCCTCACGTGTGCGGCTTAGTATCTCGTGGTAGTTCGCCTCGAATTGGTCTGAGCGCACACCATCGGGGTCGCCCCGTCGAAAACTGTTCAGGTCGTTGATTCCGATCTTGATCGAGAGACGGTCGGGCCTCTGATCGATCACGTCAGTCTTCCAGCGCTCTTTGAGGTGGGTCGTACGGTTCCCGCCGATGCCCATGTTCACCCAATCAATGTTCCGCTGCGGGTGCTTCGCCGTCGCAAGCTCCGTGAACATGCTCACGTAGCCGTTGCCCAGAGGCGCGAATTCGTCGCGACGCCCACAGTCCGTAATGCTGTCGCCGATGAACAGTACCTTCTCACCGTCCTGAATCCAGAAATCTTGCATATGCTCTCGCCTTACGAAGGATGATCGGCGCATTGTATCGCAACTGATTAGACAGCGACTCGAAAGTGTGGCATCGTGTATTTCACTTTGACGGCGGTGATACCCATGAAGATACTCGTGATCAACCCCTTCGGCGACACCGAGTTCTACGGTGAAGAGAATCTAGCCCGTATCGCCCGCCCGGACACGGAGTTTGATGTCGTCAACATCGCCGATATGTACCCCCTGCGAAACAACCAGTGGTTGTATTTCAAGTACATGTGCACCGATGGCACGCTCGAAAAGGTGATGTGGGCCGAGAAACAGGGCTACGACGCCGTGTTTATTTCTTGTAACCTAGACATCGGCCTGTACGAGGCACGGCAACTGGTAGATATTCCTGTGACGGCCACCCTCGAATCGGCAGCGCTCATGGCCCACACGATGGGTTCGAGCTTTTCGCTCGTGACAGTCGACTACCAGAACGGCAAGATACAGGAGAACTTGGTCAGGACCTACGGTCTGCATGAGCACTTCGCCTCACAGCGTCCATTCGACATCGATGCAAACGACCTGTACCCCGACCAGACGCCGACCGGCGAGGTCATCGAGGCAGTCGTATCCGCCGCGAAAGCGTGCGTCGACGAAGACGGTGCGGAAGTAGTCATTCCCGGATGCACCTTGGCTGGCTCGGTACTGACTCATGACCTGCCGGATGCCGAATCGGTCATCGGCGCACCCGTTCTGGATGGCATGGTTACTGGATTCAAAATGGCCGAAATGATGGCCGACATGCGTGCGGCGGGAGTGCCAACGGTGTCGCGCCGCGGCTGGTTCGAAAAGCCACCCGACACCGATATGAGGACTTTGCGCACATTCATGGGACGAGAATAGTAGTTGGACAACTTGCGGGGCACCCTATGAAAAAAACGGCTGACGCAGTCATTATCGGTGGCGGTGCTGTTGGAACGAGCACCCTGTACCACCTAACGAAACTTGGGATGCCGGACGTTGTGCTGCTTGAAAAGGGCGGTCTCGCATCTGCTTCGACGGGCGACTCGGCCGCCATCGTCCGCCAGCACTACTCCAACGAAGTCAGCATTCGGCTGGTCAAACGCACCGTCGAGATACTGAAAAACTTTCCAGATGACATGGGTGTGGATGTCTTCAATCAAATCGGCTGGTGCTTCCTTGTTCCGTCTGAGGCCGAGGACTCGTTCGCCGAAAACATGCCCCGATTGAAGGGGCTGGGTATTCGTACCTGGGAGATTTCGGTCGAGGAGGCGGTTAAGGAACACCTGCCAGGTCTCAACCCAGATGGCATTGCACACGTGGCATACGAGCCCGACGGAGGTTACGCAGACCCTCATGCCATGTGTGGCGGATTCGTCGATCGCGCACGAGACGCCGGCGCCGAGGTTCATCTCAATACACCAGCGACTGGGATTACGATGTCCGGCGACAAGGTAACCGGCGTGATAACCGATCAGGGCGAAATCAGCGCTCCAATAGTTGTCAACGCCGCTGGGCCGTGGGCGAGCCAGGTTGGCAGCTGGGTCGGACTCGATCTTCCGCTAGAGATATCCCGCGAGCAAGAGATGATGCTGCAAGTGCCGGTGGATGCCCCGACGCCCGAGCGGTCGGTCTCGAACATGGTCGAGCGAATCTACTTCCGACCCACCAAGCAGCAAGGAACCATTCTCGTTGGCGTCGGCCATCCCAAAGAGAACGAGCCCGTATCACCCGAAGACTACAATCGCACCGCCGACACCAAGTTCATCGAGGACGCGGGCAGTAGGCTCGCTCATCGCATGCCGCACCTGGCGAACGCGAAAGTCACCGCGAGTTGGGCCGGACTATACACGATCACTCCCGACTGGAGCATGATTGTGGACAGTGCACCCGGTGTCGAGGGTATGTACCTCGCCGTCGGCGGCAGCGGTCACTCTTTCAAGCTTGCTCCAGCCATCGGCCAATGCCTTGCTGAAATGATAGTGAACGGCGACTCGACCACGGTGGACATATCCGCCCTCCGCGCCACCCGCTTCGATCAGGGCGACGAACTTCGCTCGACCTACGGTGGGAACAGAGGATAACTTAGCGCAGTTCGTTCGTACTGAGCTTGTCGAAGTACGGGTGCACCAACCAAGCTGACTACCCCAAAAACGATTCGTCAGCCCTTAGCGCGTTTCGATGCGGCAAATACTCAACCACGATCTCGACGTGTTTGATCGAAACAGGTTTTATTAGCACCTCGTCCTTGGTCAACAAGTCGACCCGCAGCGTGTTCGTCCCGATGATTGGCAACAGTCCCCGCTTCAGGTCGACGTGCAGTCGATATCCCAGCGCATACTGTGGCCGTGGCCGTAGCTGGTACGTCCAATCGGCCCACCGCTGAGTGCTTTCTGGTATCTGCACGCCATTCCAGAAGACTGCCACTTCATCGGTGTGCATCCGCTGATCGAGCAGCACCCGCAACTCACATCGCCAAAGCTCACCGGCCTCCGCTTTGGCAGCGATATCGTCCGAAACGTCGATCGTGACCTCTCGGCCTTGTTCGCCCACGGTCAATTCCAGGGGAAGCTGATCCTCCAGATCGGCGTACCGGCCGATTGGACTGCGGTCGGGCGAGACGTTTAGACGATAGGTCTTGTCCAGGTTGCTGAGAACCTCCGGATACCCCAAGAAGCGCAGCCGCCCCGATGCTTCGAAGTCGTATGGATACCGATTTGGCATCGGATAATAGGTGTGATGCAATACGCCTTTGGCGCCTACGGCGTAGGAGTTCGCAACGGCTGCATATCCGACCTGGCGTGAATACTCCTCTTTACCAGATTCCTGCCCAGCGACAACCTTAACATTCGTACCGTCGGCTACCTCGACAATCTCGCGTAGCAGGGCAGTGTCGTTCTCCCAACCACCCCGCACCGGCATAGCGACAACAGTATCGACGATCTCTTCTCGAATCCAGCGCTCAACGTCCAGGCCGATAGACTTGCTGCCCTGCAGCGTTCCTGGCACACGCACGACTAGTCGCTTTGCTCGCCCTTGAGCCGTTGCCGCTTCGTCGCACACCTGCCGAATCTCACGTAGCCACTCGGTAAGAGTGTCCGTGTGTGTCGCTACCTCGGCGCGGGCGATCAGCGGCGCGTAGTCGTCGAGGTTCATCTCGATGCCATCGCTTGGGTAATCGGTGACCAGTTCACGGATCACGTCAAGCCGATTCTGGCGTACCTCTGGGTGCGAGTAGGACAGACGAGTCGGCTGGTCATGTGCCGCGTCGGGGAAGTCCGGCTCGGGGCCGACCTGCCACTCTGGATGCGCCGTTGTGAAGTCGGCCACGCGGCAGTTCGTGACCCGTCCATGCGATGTGTGGTTCATGTTGAGCAGGATGTGCGGGAGGAACTGAAAGCCTCGTTTCTGTGCATGCTCACAGACGAGCATGAGCGGGTCGGTGCCGCTGTCGATCATGGCTTTGGCGTTCATTCCCGCACGGTGCCAAATTTGATGGTCGGTCAGGTCGACGTTGTGCCCCCAACGCTCTCCCACCTTGGTCTCGTAGAGCAGCACGCTGCAATCGCCGACAGCGTAGGTGATCGTGTCGATGCCAAGGTCGAGCAATTCGTCTATGGGTTCGATGTACTGCCGCTCGCCCATCGGCGGCTCGTAGAGATAGACGCTCGTGTGGCGTCCGTCGGTATAAAACATCACTTCATGGGTCTTGCTCATGGGTGTTCCTTTTCTAGTCCCTCCCCCCTCGACGGGGGAAGGTTAGGATGGGGGTGATTGTGTCCGTCGTCACCAAATCGTCGTGCATAGTCTATCGCGGATTTCTTTTTCGGTCTACTGCATGTAGGATACGCCGATGCTGAAACGCCGAAATTCCGCGATCAAGCCTCTCGTTCGCTGGGCTCGCGTAAATATGAGTTTGTGCGGGCCTACCGATGATTGAAAAAATAGACAAAACACGTCTTGCCCACGCTCGCAAGACCTGCGATTTCATGATTTCTCGGGTCTGGGACGACGGGCGCTTCCATCCAATCGAAGGGCAATGGCCGGAGTCCAGTGATTACCAGGGAGAGTGCGCCGGGACGCTTGCGTTGGCAGGGCACATTCTCAACGACAACAAATATGTCGCTGCGTCTCGCAAGATGTTTAAACGCTTCCTAAACGAACGTGTCGAGGGCCTTTGGTCAGTTGACTTCTGGCACGACTTTCCTGTCAAAGAGGAGCTAGCAGCCGAAGCGTACGAACTCAACAGGATCCCAGAATCGCGGTACACGCCTGCCATCCTGATGAGTCTCGGTATCTATCATCAGGTATCCGGCGACAACAGCGTAGTCGAGCCTTCACGCGAGGCGATGAATCTCATGTTCGAGCGCTGGGACTTCCAAACTGGCGACTGGCTTCACCTGACGAGAGAGTATGTCGCGCTGGCTATCGCTGCGTGGGAGCACGCGCTGCCGGAGTTCGCTGACCGAAAACAACCCCACATCGACTGGGTTATCGATACGTTCGTCGACCACACGCCGGAAGAATTCCCGTTTGTCACCGCCGCCAGGACGATGACGCTGATTGCGACAACGGGTACGCAGCACCTCGAATCGGTAATTCGGCCTGGAATTGATGCGCTACTTGCCGAGCCGAAGCGCCGGTTTCGAGAACGACCGAATGACTTCCGGCACACGCCCGCCCATAGCTACGCAACTAGTGGGGACCACGTCGATACTCGCGGCAACACCGCTGTTGCAATCATGATGAAGGCGCACGACGTTGCGGCGCAGCGGCAGTTCTACACGAACACCGATCTCTACGCCCATCTGTCCGGTTGGATAGACTGCATGATGATTCCTAATGGAGGCTGGTACGAGATGGATGACCTCGAAACTGGCAGAAAGTATGGCCAGGGGTCGCCAGGTCATCTCATCCCGATGTGGTGGATATTTGGAGGACTTACGCCGTGAGCAGACATCGCCTGTTGTACTACAACGACTCTCGTCACACCTATATGTATTCGTACGACCCGCCTATAAGCCTCGAAGAAGCCTGGGCGCCGGTCGACGAGGTCGCGGGCACTGCCGTCGATACATTCGTGTATGGCTCCGGTGCTGGCCCCGCCGTGATGCACGATTCGAAAGTTGGCGAGGTGTGGGGCAGGCGCTTCGACAAGTTCGACAGTTCCTGGTCGTGGCGCGCTTACGAGAACGTCAAAAGCCTCATCGACCGGGGCCTCGACCCTCTGAACCTGCTCATCGACCGCGCCCACGATAAGGGTCTCGATTTCTTTGCGAGCCTGCGACTGAACCACCCAATGGACCCCGCCGATGTGGGCAATCCTTTCAATTGGCAGGCTCGTATCGACCATCCCGAATGGTGCCTGACCGGCAGCGGCAAGTACGCCTTCAACTGGATTCATCCTGGTGTCCGTGCCGAGCGCCTCGCCTACATTGAGGAGTACGTCAACGACTACGCCATCGAAGGCCTGGAATTGGAATTCACCTTCTGTCCAAACTACTTTGAAGATGGCGAAGGCGAGAAGAACGCCCACGTCATGACCGAGTTCATGCGCGATGTCCGTCGAGTCGCCGACGAAGCGGCGGCGAAACGTGGGCGGCCAATCGAAATCGGCGCGAAAGTCCTGCCGACCCGTGCAGGGAACCTGGCACAAGGTCTCGACGTAGCTTCATGGATTCAGGAAGGGCTGCTGGACTTCGTCGTGCCGACGATCTACAACGACCGGCAACTCGACCCCAACTTTCCGTTCGAATGGCTTGTCGAATTGTCAAACGGGACGGACTGTGAGGTCTACCCGACGCTGCAACGCGCGGTGCGTGGTCTCGACATTGCGGACGGCCGTCAGAAGCCGAATGCGCTCGATCTCCACGCCGGACTCGACCACTTCCGCGCAGGTGCCGCGTCGTACTGGGACCGGAGGGCAGATGGCATCTACATGCTCTTCCTCAAATGGCCTCACGGCCCCGAGCAGCGAAACGTGCTAACAGAAGTCCACGACCCTGATCTCCTCAAGCGCAAGCCGAAGCATTACGTTCTCAGACGGCATGACGACGGGTCGGCAAAGTACGACTATAAAAGCTCTTTGAAAGCCCAAATCGAGGTGGGGCAAAGCCGCTCGGTGAGCCTGCACGTTGCCGATGACGTTTCAGACGTTGAGGCCATATTAAAGCTCCGCCTGGTCTGGTCTACTACTCTCGATGAATTGACGGTCAGTGTGAATGGCACATCAATTCCGCTTGATGCCGCGACGCGTAACGAATTAGACGGCTACCTCGCCGCACGGTTGGAAGTCCCGGTGCCCGATGGCGTACTGATACACGGTTGGAACGAGATATCGCTCGCCCTGGACGCAAGGCCTCCGACGCTCGATCTGCCAATCGTTTGGGAGAGCGCCGAGCTTTTGATCGGACATCCCACTCCACAGGATTCGTCGGAAATACCGTAACTTCGCAGCAACCCGAGAGGCTGACATGAGCGACCGCAAACTGATCTTTTACAGCGACGCACGCCACACCCACGTCTACGCGTACGACCCGCCCATGCGCGTGGAAGATGTGATCGCTCCCATCGACGACGTTGTCGGCACTGGCGTAGACACCTTCGTCTTTGGCTTCGGCTCCGGGCATACCACGTACCACAATACGACGGTCGGAGAGACCTGGGCCGAGCATCTGATCAAGGCGGGCAAGACAACATTTCGGGAGCCAGACCCTTGGAATACTTTGGCGTTCTGGCGTTCGTATCAGAACATGAAGAGCTTGCGGGATCGCGGACTCGACATTATGGAGCTTCAAATCGAACGCGCTCACCGTCAAGGCATCGATTATTGGGGTAGTCTCCGCGCCAATCATCCACAGGACCCGACACATACAGGCACGGCAGACAACTCGACCTTCAAGATTGAGCACCCCGAGTTCCACATGCAGACGAGGCCTCAGCATCCCCTCAATTGGGTCTACCCGGAGGTGCGGGCCGAACGCCTTGCCCTCGTTGAAGAGGCGTTCACGCGTTATGACCTGGACGGCCTCGAAATGGACTTTGTGTTCTGTCCCTTCTTGTTCGAGGAGGGCGAGGTCGACAAGAACGCACATATCGTGACTGAATTCATGGAAGAGGTGCGCCGACTAGCGGATAAAGCAGCGGCAGATCGGGGTCGGCCTCTCGCAATCGGCGCACGAGTTTTCCCAACCCCTGAGGCGAATACCGCACTTGGCCTCGATATAACTACATGGATTCAACAAGGGTTAATCGATTTTGCTGTCCCTGTCGTCTACGGCCCAAGGCAGATGGACATGAACATGCCGTTTGAGTGGCTTGTCGATCTCGCGCGCGGCAGCAATTGCGAAGTGTACCCAGCCCTCCAGGACAAGGTATTTTCAGTAAACACCTCGGGGTTGTGGCAAAAGAACCGCGCTATTCACGAGCACAAGGCGACGGTCGAGCACTTCCGTGCTGGCGCTGCGAACTACTGGGCGAAAGGTGCGGATGGGATTTATCTTCCATGGTTCGACTGGCCGATGGGTGCCGAGGAGCGTCAAATCTTGTCGGAGATCCACGATGTCGACCTCCTTCGCGAGAAGCCCAAGCACTACTGGACGACCATCAAAGACGTGGACGACGACACCGAGGGGTACTTTTCGCAGTTGCCAATCACGTTGCAGACCGGGGTCGATCCCTCACAGCAGATAGTGAATGTACGTCTTGCCGACGACTCGTCTCGCGCTCGAACGGCCCTTCGACTAAAGCTGACCGGCTCGATTGCCGCCGACGTGATGAGCGTAAATGTTAACGGTAATGACCTCGATTGGGCCACCTGTAAAACGACCCGCCACGGCGGAGGCGGCAACGTATTCGCCTGGGCGGAACTTCCCGTAGCAAACGACCTACTGCTGCTTGGAAATAACGAGATCGGAGTCGCTGTTCTGTCGCGACCGGAGAATCTCATTGCCAAAGTCATTCTTGAAGGCGTCGAGTTGAACGTCGACTACCCAGGCCAGATGGCGAACACGGAGCTCGACCGCATATCTTCGGGGAAACGTTTATGAGCTCGAAGCCGGGTCAATCTAATCTTAGGTATTGTCGATGATCGAGGCGATAATCTTCGACTTCGACGGCCTGATCCTCGACACAGAGGTACCGGAGTACGAGGCGTGGCGGAGCGTCTACCAGGCCCACGGCGTAGACCTTCCATTGTCCACCTGGGTGCCGTTCATCGGCGGAGGCGACGAATTCGACCCCTACGGTCATCTTGCAGAACTGACAGGTGACCCCGTAGATCGTGAGGAGGTTCGTCGGCATCGTTATGCGGTTTTCGATAGCTTACTCAACGGCGCTTCTCCACTACCCGGGATTGAAGACTACATCGCCGCTGCACGAGAGCTCGGCCTTGGCCTTGGCATCGCGTCGAGCTCCGACCACTCATGGGTCGATCCCAAGCTGGAAATGATCGGGTTTACTAACGTGTTCGATACGGTCGTCTGCGCAGATGACGTTGGCAGTTCCAAGCCAAATCCCGCGTCATACTTGGGCGCACTTTCTAATCTAGGTGCACGTGCTGGGGGGGCGTTCGCCTTGGAGGACTCGCCAAATGGTGTTAAGGGCGCAAAAAACGCAGGCCTGTTCTGCGTCGCCGTGCCTAGCGAGATGACAAAGGACCAATCGTTCGATCACGCCGACATGCGGCTGGAATCGTTGGCCGACATGCCGTTGCCAGAGTTGCTTGAGGTAATCTCGTGACCGACCAGATGATTATTTCGTCGAACGGCGATACTACCTTCATGTACCGCGTCGGTGCCATAATCGTTCACGATGGAAGGCTCCTCGTCGAGCGAAATCTGAAGGATGGCTACTGTTTCGTCCCCGGTGGTCGTGTCGAATATGGAGAAAGTTCCATCGAAGCGCTAGCGCGGGAGCTGCGGGAAGAGCTTGGAGAGGACGTTGAAGTCGGCCGCATGATAATAATGTCCGATAACGAATTCGAGATACATGGCAAGAGATATCAGGAAGCCGCTCCTTATTTCTTGGCGAAACTCGCGACAGACTCGAATCTCTTGAACCGTCAAGGTGTGTTCGAAGGACACGAGCCAGGTACGATGTTCTCCTGGCTGCCTTTCGACGAGATAGACGAGGCCGACCTATTCCCGCCCTTCCTCCGAGAGCGTGTACAAAAAACTCCACAGACGACAGAATATATCGTACACTCAGACCTCGAATCGCCCTTAGCGTAACTCTGTGTTCAGCGGGCGATGTCTGAGGAGGCTGCGATATGCGGGACCAAGCCAAAGTAGTCATCATTGGGGCCGGTATCGCGGGCACGAGCGTCGCGTACCATCTCTCGCAGTTGGGCTGGAAGGACATCGTCGTGGCCCCTGTTCGAGACAGGCGGCTCGACCTCCCATGCACCCGGCCTTGTGTTCCAGGTTAACTTTGACAAGATGATGTCAGTCTTCGCGAAGGAAACCACACAAATCTACGATGACCTCAACCCGCCAGACGGTGAGCAGTTATGGTTCGGAGTCGGCGGCCTGGAGATCGCATGGACGCCAGAGCGATTCGAGGACATCAAGCGCAAGGTAGGCGCGGGTAGAGCATGGGGCGTCGAGACCTGTCTGCTCGGTCCGGACGAAACCCGTTAGCATGTTCCGCTCCTCTCCGAAAAAATCTACGGAGCGATGTACTCGCCCGACGACGGCATTGGCCGCTCCTGGAAACTCGCGAGGGTGATGGGCAAGCGCGCCCAGGACTCTGGCGGCGCGACGTTTTACGGCGATACGACCGTCAACGGCATCGACGTGGTAAACGGGCGCGTGACGGGCGTCAAGACCTCGAATGGTGACATCAAGACCGCCACTGTTGTATGTGCGGCGGGAATATGGGGGCGGCTCATTGGCCAGATGGTCGGGTTGACGCTACCGCTGGCGCCCATGCGGCACCAATACGCCGAGACAACCCCGTTGCCGGAACTCGCCGACGAGACCATGGAATACCGTCACCCGATTATTCGTCATCAGGACAGGGCCATGTATTTCCGCCAGCAGCACCAGTCGTATGTCATCGGCGGCTATGACCACGAGCCGCTGCTTGTTGAGCTGGAGGATATCTGGGGTCACAACGATGCTCCTGAAATGCCGTCGATGATGCCCTGGTCGGACTCCATATTCCGCAAAAGTATGATCTCGGCAGGCGAGGTGATTCCGGCGCTTCAGAACGTGGAGTTAACTCGTAAAGTCAACGGTATGTTTATCTTCACGCTGGACGGCAATCCAGTTCTCGGTGAGTCACCCCAGGTCAAGGGTTTCTGGTCGGCGGAAGCGGTTTGGATCACACACGGTGGTGGCGTTGGCAAGGCCGTGGCCGAGTGGATGGTGAATGGTGAGCCGACGATGGATCTCCGCGAGGCTGACATCTCACGATTCCTTCCGCACCAACTTACTCACTCCTACATCACCAAGCGCGGCGCGCAGCAGTACCGCGAGGTCTACGACATAATTTATCCGCTGCAGCAAATGGATGACCCGCGTGGCCTCCGCACGTTGCCATACCACCAGCGATACGAGGAACTCGGGGCACACTTCGTCGAGAGCTCCGGTTGGGAGCGCCCGCAGTGGTTCGAGGCGAACGCCGGCTTGCTGGAAGGCTCGACCGACGACGACCATACCCGTACTGGCTGGGAATCGCAGTTCTGGTCGCCCATCATCGGTGCTGAGCACCGAGCCGTGCGCGAACGGGTCGGGCTGTTCGATCTGACGCCGTTTACCAAGCTGGATCTACAAGGACCGGGCGCGCTCCCGTTCTTGCAGCGAATAACCGCGAACCAGATAAATAAGCCGGTCGGCAGCGTGATATACACGTCGATGCTAACGCCGAAGGGCAGGATCAAGTGCGACCTGACCATCACGCGCCTGGCCGACGACCAATTCATGATCGTCACCGGTGGCGGCACGGCAGAACATGACAAGGCCTGGATATACCGCCATATGCCCGATGACGGCTCGGTGAACATCACCGATGAGAGCACGAAGTGGTGCTGCATTGGGGTTTGGGGACCGCAAGCCCGTGAGTTGATGCGCAATGCGACCGACGATGACGTGTCCAGTACCGGCTTCCCATATTTGACGGCAAAGCACATCACAGTCGGTGAGATACCGGCATTAGCCCTGCGTATTTCCTACGCAGGCGAACTCGGGTGGGAGATATATGCGCCTTTCGAGTTCGGCCAGAAGCTGTGGGACGAGCTATGGGAGGCGGGCCGGCACAAAGGCGTGGTCGCCGCCGGACTCGGTGCCTTCGACTCACTCCGTCTCGAAAAGGGATATCGGCTTTGGGGCAATGATATACACACCGAATACAACCCCTTCGAGGCGGGCATCGGCTTCGCGGTTCGTATGCACAAGGGCGACTTCATCGGTCGAGATGCGCTCGTCAAAGCGCGTCAAGACGGCTTATCCAAGAAACTATGCTGCATGACTTTCGATGACCCGAACGTCGCCGTAATGGGCAAGGAGCCCATCTACGTTGGCGACCAGGTCGTTAGCTATGTCACGAGCGCCAACTATGGATACTCCGTAGGTAAGAGCATCGTTTACGGCTACTTACCAATCGAACATGCAGACGCTGGGACAAAGGTCGATGTCGAATATTTCGGCGAACGCTACTCGGCGACAGTCACCGACGAGCCGCTGTGGGATCCCAAGATGGAGCGCTTGAAACGATAAAGAGAATTCTTGACTCACCCTCTCGCAACGAGAGCGATTAAGGGTGAGGGGTTGTCCCAAACTAATCCAGTTGAGGAAAAGACCGAATGACGAAGAAAGGTGTTATCGAAAGACTATCCGAGGGAATCGTCCTCGGCGACGGCGGGTACATCATTGAGTTGGAACGGCGCGGCTGGGTCGTCACCGGCGCGTTCACGCCAAAGATTTCGATGACGCACCCCGAGGCCGTACGCGAGCTTCATATGGAGATGAAGAACGCTGGCTGCGACATGCTGCAGGTCATGGCCTTATACGCTAGCCGTGAGAAGTTGGCGACGGTCGGCTATGGCGACTTCACTCAGGAAATCAACCAGGCCGCGACGAATATTGCCAAAGAGGTGGCGGGCGACGATATGCTCGTGGCGGGCAACCTCAGTACGACGTGGATGTGGGAGCCGGACGACGCGCGCTCCGACAAATTGGTCGCCGAGATGTTCGATGAGCAGATCGAGGCTCAGACGAGCGTCGATCTGCTCATCGGCGAGTTGTTTTTCAAGTTGGGCGAAGCACTGCTTTGCGCCGAGCGCATCAAAGAGAAGTCCGACCTTCCCGCCATGATTACCATGTCTTTCCGCGCAGACAACGTTACCGAGGATGGCTTCACGGCCGCCGAGTGTGCGAAGCGCCTGAATGACGCCGGCGTCGAGATCATCGGACTCAACTGCATGAGAGACCCGGCGCACATGTACCTGCTCATCACAGAGATGCGCGACGCCTTCGACGGCTATCTGGCCGCCCAGCCAGTGGCCTTCCGCACGACCGACGACACGCCTTGGTTCACCGGTCTGCCGTCTTTCCCTGACAAGCTAGAGCCGACACAACTTACCCGCTTTGAACTCGGCGATTTCGCCACGCGCGCGAAGGAGATGGGAGTCAACTATATAGGTGGATGCTGCGGCTGCAAGGCGACCCACATGCGCAAGATGGCGGCAGTACTTGGCAAGTACGAGGAGAAGCAGCACTGGAACCGCAAGAGCTCAGCTATGAGCGAGACCGAGTTCAACAAGAAGACAATCGGGAAGAGTGCCTAGCCGATGGATGAGGAGCGCTGGCTGGACATCGAAGGAGCTTACAATGTCCGAGACCTCGGTGGGTATGAGACGGTCGATGGTCGCCAGACTCGCTCACGAGTTTTTCTGAGAGCGGACAATCTGTATCGGTTGTCGGAGTCGGGCCAGAAAAAGTTACTCGACTATCGGCTGAAGACCGTGGTAGACCTTCGGGGCACCCCTGAAACCATCGAAACTCCTAACGTGTTCCCTCAATCGACCGATGTCGAATATTTGCACAGAAATATGATTGGAGACTCCGATCTCAGCACCTCGGTTGGGCCGCCACCGGGTGGGGGCGAGACTCCAGAATGGATATCTAGCACTTATCAAATACTACTCGACTTTCGCCAAGACGCGATTTGCGATATCTTGAAGACCCTTGGTGGCACGGACGGTCGAACTACGCTCTTTCATTGCGCAGTCGGTACTGACCGGACCGGCGTCGTGGCAGCGCTGTTGCTCGGGCTTGTCGGTGTGCCGCATGATACTATCGCTGAGGATTACGCTTTCAGCGCCGAGGCATTACGGATAAGGTATCTTGCCGAAGGTATCCCCGAAGACTTCGCTGAGATCACTCCAGCAGACCTGATCCAACAACGAGCGCTAGAGTGGCTCGTACCGCCGGAAGCGATGCTGATAACGCTCCAACACCTGGACGACAAGTACGGCGGCATCGAATCGTACGCCCGCCACATCGGCCTAACTGACACGGAGATCGAAAATATAAGGAGCGCCTTACTCGAATGACCTCACCCGACACCCGATACCTGACGCCTGGTACTCGTCACCTGCCTCTCGAAGGCGCATACAATATCCGCGACCTCGGCGGCTACGAGACGGTCGATGGCCGTACCACCAATTGGGGTAAATATCTACGGTCAGATACTCTCGCGAACTTGCCGCAAGCATCGGCCGATGCCCTTGTCGCCTATGGCATCCGTAACATTATCGACCTGCGCCGAAGTACGGAGTTGCAGTTCAAGCCAAGTCCGTTTATCGGCTCTGAGGCAGTGACCTACTATCACCAGAATATGTCCGGCGACGTTCCTTTGGAGAGATCTCGAGAACTTGCGGGAATCGAAGAGCAAGCGGAACGACGAGGCGAAATCTACTGTCAAATCCTCGACCAACGAAAACACATTCTCCACCAGATTTTTTCTATACTGGCCCAACCGGATGGCCTCCCCGCACTCGCTCACTGCAATGCAGGGAAAGATAGAGCCGGGATTGTCGCGGCCTTTGTGCTGAATATTGCTGGGGTTCCACGCGAAACTATCGTTGACGACTACGCGCTGACAGCCAAATACAACGTGGTGAGATACGTCCAGGACAACCCCGACCTGGCGGCCAATGGGTACACTTGGAAGGACTATCAGGACATGGCCTGCGATCCGAGGTCGATGCAGCTAACGCTCGACTTTCTCGATACAAACTACGGTGGAGTCCAGGGCTATTTGAGGGACGTAGGTATCGCCGACGAACAGATGAACTCTATCAAGGAAGCGATGGTCGAATGAACATGTCGAACCAATACGATGTCGACTCAAGACGGCACATCCCAGTGAAGGGCGCTTACAACATTCGCGATCTTGGTGGTTACCCGACGGTGGACGGCAGGCAGACTCGATGGCGTACGCTCTTTCGCGCCGATGGGATCAGCGACCTGCCCGCGTCGTCCCAAGCTACATTGGTCAACGAAGGAGTTAAGACCATCGTTGACTTGCGTGGTTCACGGGAACTGAGTGAAGAGCCGAGTGTCTTCAAGGATCTGCAAGACGTTGGCTACAGGTCTCACAACATCGCTGGCGATACTGCCGTGAGCGATTGGGGCGACAGACCGATTCCCGACGACTCTTCCATACGACTTTCGACGCTGTATACCGCGATCATCGATAAGCGGGGTAACGCATTGAAGGGTGCTTTGCAAACGCTAGCCGAGCCAGGCGCACTCCCAGCGCTCTTCCACTGTACGGCGGGAAAAGACCGGACAGGCGTCGTATCGGCCCTGCTACTGGGCATTGCCGGAGTTCCCGACGAGACAATCGTCGAAGACTATGCGCTGAGTGCCCGCTTTCTATATGGCACTCCGGTAGTGCCACCACCCGTCCTCGACGGCGGCCCGCCACTCGCGTTTGAGGCGTATCAGCTAAAATGGGCTCCTCCGGGCGCGATGGAAGTTACCCTTCGGCACCTCGACGATACCTACGGTGGCGTCATCGAGTACGTTCGGCATATTGGTGTGACCGATTCCGAGATCGATTCAATCAAGGACGCATTGGTGGAGTAAACATGGAACAGACTATCGAATACAGACGGCTGCTTGATGTCGAAGGCGCTTACAACGTCCGCGATCTCGGTGGATACGCGACTTCCGATGGAGGCATGACCCGCTGGGGCGTGTACTTGCGCGCGGACAACATGAACGCGATCTCCGAAGCAGGCCAAGCCTCACTCCTTCGATACGGCATCAAACGGATTATCGACTTGAGGCAGTCCAGCGCTCGTGCTGACACGCCGAACGTATTCGAGGATTCGGTGAACCCTGAGTACTTGCATATCAACGTTATCGGCGACGAAGAGCCGCCCGGATGGGCAGAGGCGACGGCGACGCTGTCAGGGGCCGAGAATGTGTTCAACACCTACAAGCTCATGCTCGATCATCGTCAGGACCGATTTGCCGAGGTTATGGTCAGGCTGTCCGAGCCCGACTTTCAGCCTTCCATCTATCATTGCCAGGCAGGCACCGACCGGACGGGCATAGTGTCGGCGTTCATCCTTAGCCTCGCGGGTGTCCCAAGAGCCACCATCGTCGAGGACTATGCGCTCAGTGGCCCACACCTTCGGAAACGCATATTAGCTGAGGCTGCCGCGAGCGACGCTTCGCCGGAGGAGTTGGACGAGATTCGAAGGTCGGATTTGCATCCGCCCGCTGGCGCGATGGACTTGACACTCGATTACCTTGGCGAGAAGTACGGCGGGGTAGCTGGGTACCTAGATAGAATTGGAGTGACTGGTGACCAGATGAAGAGCATCTGCGACGCTATGCTAGAATAGCGGCGCGATGCCGCCAAGTACTAACGACCCCATCCTCGACCCGCTCCTCTTCGATCCAAGACGCCACCTCCCTCTGCGGGGTACCTACAACGTCCGCGACGTCGGTGGGTATCCCACGGCAGACGGTCGCCACACCAAGTGGCGCACCCTGTTTCGCGGAGACGGACTGGAACTTGTGCCGCCGGGCTCGCAAGCGATTTTGCTCGACTATGGTCTCCGTACTGTGATCGACCTTCGTGGCTCGTACGACAAGGAAGAGCTGCCGAGCGCGTTCGAGGGCTCGGACATCGTCAAGTACCACCATATCAACCTCATCGGCGATGAATTGCTTGAAACATGGCGCGACTACGAGGTCGAGTTGACGGGCGCGACCGGTCTCGAAATCATTTACGAGACGATGCTCGATGGTCGGCAGGAACAGATGCAAGAAACACTGGCAGCCCTGGCCGACGGCCTGCCCGCCCTCGTCCACTGCGCGGTCGGCAAGGACCGCACCGGTGTTGTCACAGCCCTCGTGCTCAGTCTCGCTGGAGTTGCAGACGAGATTATCGTCGAAGACTACGCGCTGAGCGCTCATTACCTCCACGACCCCTTCGGTGACTCACCGTTTGCGCCTGATGATCTGGACAAGGACACGTACACGTGGCAGGACTATCAGGCTGAGTACTGCCCAACAGAGGCAATGCGGGGCACCTTGTTGCATCTCCGCGAACGGTACGGCGACGCCACCAAATATATGCGTACCATCGGCCTGACTGTCGAGCAGATCAACACGCTGCAAAAATCCATCGTTGAGTAGTCCGATTCAATGTCATCGCGCCAATATTCCAATCAACTCGAACTCGCACAACATGTCATCGACTACCTCGAAGGCCTAGCTGAGGTTGAATCGGCGATTCTGTATGGAAGCTTAGTTAATGGGAACTCGGACGAGTTCTCCGACATTGACATTGAAATTAACGTCGGCAAGCACGACGACGCTGCGTTTGCCCTGCGACTGCCTCGTTTGTTGGACTTGGAGTTCGAGGTCGCGATTTCCGATTGGCGACGGAGTCTGCTCCCGGATAAGTACCTGCAGGCCTTCTTCATTGAGGGGGTACCGATTTTCTGGTCGTTTGACTTTGCCGTCGCAGCGGATACACATCGTCCCCTACGTACCGACCCGCCGCGAGATGAGTTGGACAGCTTTCTCAAGCTGTGGTGTGGGAACTTGAAATACTGGATCAGGAAGGACCCGCGACATGCACGACTGATTCCTCTCATGGCGCACCGTGTTCTCAGCGACGATGCAATGGCGGATCTCGATCTTCGTGGTCAAATGGTGCAATCGCTCGAATACGTCGCGATGACCTCATACGGCAGGAAAGAAAAGTTCATCGCGCGGTGTCTGGAGGCGAGCAAGCAGTATCTGGGCGAGTAGCGTCAGACCGCCACGCCGACGCCCAGGCGCTCAAAGATCGGGTCGAGGTCCACGTTTTCCCTAAGCAGTTCTCGGAAGCGCTCGACTTTTTGAGCATGATCGAAACTGACACTATCCTGAAGCGTGTTCAGCGCCGCCATCGTGTCGAGGGTTCCCGTATCGACAACAACTATTGGCACCTCTTCGAGATCGGCCTCGTTGACGATGTACTCGACCGGCTCGACGCCGTTTGTGAGGATTAGGCAGGAAGTAGGGGTGTGAAGGGCAGCCATTTGGATGTCCGGCCGGTCGCCGCGGACGATCACGGCCTTGTTCTCGCGGATGCCGAAGTAAAGTACGCCCCAGTCTAGGCCCATACCGCCGACCAGAAAGTGTTCGATCACCCGGTCTCCGTATTCTTCGCCCTGTAGATATCGCCCGTCGAGGTGCTCGACGATCTGGTCAATGGTTGCCGAAACCAGCGATCGGTCTTCTGTGACGACTCCAAGCGACTTGATGCCCAAAGCATTGAGCGCCGGCAGAAAATTCGCTTCAAGCTCGGTACTCTGGTACTGCGTTCGACCATTTATCACCACACCAATGAGCCGATCACCGAAAGCAGAGGGCCAATCGGCCAAGTCGTCCGGTTCCTTGCTGTGAACATGGCGGGTAATACCCAACACGGCGGCATCCAGAGCTTCGACGATCTGACGAGCGGCATCGGTCGTGATGCCGGACGATCCCTCAACAATCAAAACATCCTTTCCATCGCCAGCTTCTTTACAGGAATCTGTAATCTGGCCTAGCACTGTCGCGCTCAGCTTTCCCTGCGCGGCAGGAACCGGAGTAGGTGCACTCGTCTGACCAAGCAGCTTTTCGTAAACGGCAGAATCGGTATCTGCCGCATTAACATCACCACGGCTAATAGGCTTGACGACTGCCACCGACGCACCTTCACGGCGCAGCAAGTCCGCGAGCGTTGCCGCTAGCGCGGTCTTCCCTGCACCAGGCCCATCGGAGTGTATATAGACGACGTTCATTGTCGTTTCCTCGACGTTCAAGTACGCGGCACGATTATATCAAAAGGCACGCTATGACGCCGTGCATCGAATGTTTCTCTGGGTCATCCAACGACTCTGTAGGCCACATAGCCTTTATGGTACTCTGATAGCACCGATGGCATCCACGTTCATGAACATAAACAGGCGCTTTCCCGCGATCCTTTTTAGCGTTGTGCTGATTGCGATAGCTTGCACCTCGGTCGAGACTATCCCCACTGCCGAGATTGCTGCACAGGAAATCAACAAGACGGTCATGTGTCCGATCTGTCCAGGCGAGTCGATCGATCAGTCCCAGCACCCACTGGCCGTAGATATGCGGGGTATCGTCAACGAGAAACTGGAACAAGGTTGGACTGGCGGCCAGATTCGCGATTTCTTTGTCGAGCGCTACGGACCAAGCGTCCTGCTGGAGCCACCAAGGGAGGGCTTGAACTGGCTCGTGTGGATCGTTCCGCCGGTGGGCGTCGCGGTCGGAGGGATTGCTCTGTACCTGGTATTGCGGATGACCGTCCGCTCGAATACACGTCGGCGTGAATCGCCTGTGGACGAGATCGAGTTGACCGCGAACGAGCGAGACCACTACTTTGAACGTATTGAGGCGGCCCTCGCTTTCGACACGGGTGACAGCAGGCAGTTGGAAGTGACCGATCACTCGGAAGGCCAAGGTGAACCCGTTGATCGTTGATGCTGGATTCGTCGCGCTGCCAATAGCGTTAGTCGTGGGCGGTTACGTCATGGTCGCGTCGTTCCTCGGCGCTTGGCAGCGTACGCCTGTCCTCGTCCTGAGTGCCCGCTATGGCATGATTACGCTGCCGATCTTGTTGATGATCTCGACCCTGGCCCTCGTCTACGCGTTCGTGAATCACGACTTCTCAGTGCGATACGTCGCGGAGAATAGCAGCCTCGCTTTGCCCTCGATCTATACGTGGGTCGCGCTCTACGCAGGCAATGCCGGGTCACTGCTGTTCATCGCGACCGTCTACTCAATCCTGGCGGTCATCGCCAGCACAGGTTTAGCCCGCAAGCTCCCGTACACGGCCCCATATGCCACGAGCGTGTTGGCAATGGTGCTGACCTTCTTCATTGGCGTGATAGTTTTCCTCGCGAACCCGCTTGAGCAGCTACCATTGGCACCCTTGGACGGGCAGGGGATCAACCCGTTGCTCATCCACTTCGGTATGTTCATCCACCCGCCGATACAGATGATGGGGCTGATCTCCGTCGCGATCCCGTTTAGCATCGCCATGGGAGCGCTGTTGGCCGGACGCGGCGGCCGAGACGAGTGGGTCGACCAGGGCCGCTTGTGGGGCATGATCTCGTGGCTCATTCTCACGGTTGGGTTGTTGCTCGGCGCGTGGTGGGCCTACACGATACTTGGTTGGGGAGGTTATTGGGCCTGGGACCCCGTCGAGAACTCAGCGTTAATGCCATGGCTTGCGATGACCGCGTTCGTCCACTCGATCATGGTGCAGAAGAGGCGCGGAATGTTCCGAATGTGGAACATCATACTCGTCGCGGTCGCTTTCACGCTCGCCGAGATGGGAATGTTCATCAATCGCGGCGGGCCGGTGCCGTCTGTACACTCGTTCGCACAATCCACGATGGGCTGGCTATTCCTGGGCTTCATGGCGTTCACTCTCCTGGCGGCACTTGCCGCATTTATGTGGCGTATTGACACCTTGAAAAGCCGCGAGAAACTGGACTCGATGCTCTCACGCGAGAGCGCATTCCTGACCCAAAACGTCCTTTTTATAGCTGTCGCGTTCATCACGCTTTGGGGAACGATCTACCCCGTATTTTCAGAAGCGGCTTCGGATGTTGTGATAACCGTTGGGCAGCCGTTCTTTGATCGCGTGAACGGCCCCATACTGCTAGTTCTAGTCTTCCTGATGGGGGTCGGGCCGCTTCTGCCCTGGCGTCGTGCCAATATGCAGAACGTCCTCTCGGCTTTGAGGGTTCCCTTAATCGGGGCCACAATAGTGACGATTGGACTTATCGTCGTTGGCGTTCGCCAGCCTATCCCGCTCGTGGCAATTGCCGTCTGTGTCATCGCAGTTTTCGGCATTGGGCACGAATGGCTGCGCGGTTCTCGCTCGCGTCATCGTAAGGGAGAAAGCTATCCTGTGGCCTTTGGAAAACTGCTCGGCGCCAACCGCCCCCGATACGGTGGATACATTGTCCACCTCGGTATCTCCATGCTCGCCATCGGCGCCATCGGCTCATCTTTTTATGACACGCAGCGCGACTTCAATATGGCGCTGGGAGGCTCGGCATCAATTGGCGGCTACGACTTCACCTACCTCGATGTCGGCTCGCGAACGTTCTCTGACCGGGTGGAGACTACCGCGCGATTCGATGTCTCGCGGGGCGGAAAGCGGATCGAGATCATGGACGCTCGTCGGACCTTTTACGTCAATAGCGGCGTGTCCGCCACTCACCCTGCAATACGCAGTACCTTGATAGAAGACTTCTACATCGTCCCATCTGAGTTTACTGAGACTGGAGCGGCGGTATTCCGGGTCTACGTCAACCCGATGGTGTGGTGGATGTGGGCCGCCGGGCCACTATTCATCCTTGGCACCCTGTTAGCGCTGTCGCCGCGCCGCAGACCGGCTCCCGTCACGCTGCCCTTGCCAAAGGGCGTTCAGTTAGCACGGGCGTAGAGTCCAGCGACTATGCTGATCCTCATCGCAACCCTTTTAGCCCTGATACCGACCGCTGCTATTTTGTACCCATTCGTCTTCAAGAAGGGAATCTCGTCGGTTTTTCATGACGAGACCTCGACTTACTCCGAGTTGACGCGCCGCTGGGAGGCCAGTGTGGCCGGACTCAAGAGTACCGAGCTAGAACATGCCATTGGTAATCTGATGGACGACGACTATGCTGACCTCAAAGAGCAGTACATGCTCGAAGCGGCCCGGGTCTTGAAGGCGATGGAACTGGAGGACCAGCAGGAAGACGAGCTTCTCGCCAGTGTTTCCCGGGAAGTGCGGGCGGTACGTGAGCGGTTCAGCGGCCCGGAACCGCAGGGTACCGAAGGGCAAGAGCAAGATGCCTAGGCGGTGGGTAGGCGTCCTGTTCGGATTGGTCGTAATTATCGCTCTGGCCGCGCCAGTCAACGCACAGGACGCCGACCAGCTTCGTACCGTCGTGGGCCAGGTTGTCAACGGGACAGCCAATTCTTTCCCACCCTTTGGACTCACCGTGACACTGCACCGACAGAAGGCTGACGAGTACGAAGAACTAACGGCGGTCACCGACACAAAAGGTAACTACCTATTCGAGAACGTCCGCCTCGATCCAGAAGCCCTGTATGGTGTGACCGTTCGTCACGACGGCGTTGTCTATGGCACCGATATCGACTTGCGCTCAGAGTCCTTGCCGCCGGTAACCGTCACGATCTATGAAACCTCGGACGATCTATCGATGCTCGGCGTGTCGAGCGCTTCGTTGTTCATTTCCCAGGTCGACAAGATCGAGCGAGATATTTACGCTCTCGAAATCGTCAATGTTGTGAACGACAGCGACCGGACCTATGTGCCCGGCGCCGAGCCGATGAACCTCCTCCGGTTCGGGCTGCCTGACAGCGCCAAGGGACTTCAAATTGACACTGGCCTCATAGGTGCCGATGCCATCCAGGTAGACCGCGGCTTCGCAATCACGGCCAACGTGCCGCCGGGTGAACACGAGGTGATGTTCGCCTATAACTTCGATTACGAGGGTGACACAGCGGCATTCGAAAAGTCATATCTGTATGGGGCCGACAACGTACGTGTGCTCGTTCCTTACGAAATCGGCGAGCTATCGAGTGTCGACCTGGGGGATCCTAGCGACGTCCTGATCGGCGACAAGAACTATCAGTTGATCGAGGCGGTCAACATTCCGCAGCAGACCCGCACCCTGCTGGAGATATCATCGCTCCCACAGACCACGTTCAGGGATCGGGTCACCGCGACCGCTGCAGACATTCCATATGAAGTGGCGGTGCCAGCCGGCCTCGGCCTCCTGATGCTGTCGTTGATTGGATTCGTGCTCATACGACGCGAAGGCTTCGGTGAAGCAGCCGTGCCGGACGACATTGATGAACAGCAGGGCGACCCGCGTTCATCAATCATCGAGCAAATGGCGGAGTTGGAAGAAGCGTTCGAGATGGGCAAGATTCGCGAGGCCGAATATCACGCGAAGCGCCAGGCACTGCTAGCCCGACTCTCTACACAGGTTTTACCAACAACTAGCGACTAGCTGGGTGTCACACGTGGTGCGGCTCAGATCCCTCTTCGGCGTCGTACTCGGTCGAAAGCATTCCCATGACCACCGAGTCGAAACGCGCGCCCTCGTGGGGGCGGCTTTTCCGTAACGTTCCCTCGTGGGCGAAGCCTAGGTGCTCGAACATGGTCTTTGCAGCAGCGTTGTACTCCGGTACATCCACCCAAACGCGGTAGAGCCCCCACTCTTTGAAGCAGAGGTCAAGCCCTGCACGCATCGTCGCCGTACCGTAGCCCTTGTGCCACATATCCTTGCGACCAATCAGAATGGAAATCTGTCCGTCACCCAATGCTTCCTCGATAGCGGCGTGAAACTCGCCGATATGCTCGCCATCTTCGGTATAGATCGACAAAATGCGATGCTCGGGATCCTCGAAAGTCGCATCCCAATCCTCATCGGAAACGCCTTCGATCTCCTCCGGGTGGTAGCCGAGATGCGCCGGATTGCCATAGGCGTAGCGCCCGAACCAGCTTTCAGCAACCTCGTTGTCTTCGAGCCAATTTCGTAGTCTAGTCACGTCTTCTTTGGTAACGTGTTGTAGTCTGACGGTTTGATGGGGCATATGAAACACTCCTCGGAGGGCTAATCGGGAAGGTCGTTATTATGGCACAGCTACGGTAAAAACCGCGCTTGCGCGCTTCGATTTTCGGCATCGCGCGATAAGTCGGCCCAAACGCTAACTTTGCCATATACGCCGTCGTACCCAGGCTCAATGGAAATATCGCCACTTCTTACCTTGCTGATACCTTCCGCAGTTCTCTCATTTAATACCATACTGATGTCGCCGGTCGGCACATCCATCAGCACCGTAAGCTCGTTGCCGAAATGTTCAGTCAATCGCTCGTAGGCCGTTCTGACCTTCTTGGTATTGACGCCAACGCCAAGACTCTCCGACAGAATCTCTCGCAGCGGCACTAACGACTTAAAGGGCGGACGTCCTGTATCACCGTGAATGAACCCGTCGTCGCCAACCCAGGTCTTCACCTGCCTGCCGCCCAACTGCTCGACGCGATACGACACCCCGATGGTGACCGCCCGCCCGCATGATGGGCATCTATCACCCTTCTCGCGAAGTTCCGACGGACTCAACCGAACGCCGCAGTTGCGGTGGCCGGAGTGATGATATTTCCCTTCCTCTGGGTAGAACTCGACGGTGTACACAATGTTCTGCTCGCGTATCGCCTGGACAAGCCCGTCGTAGCTGAACTCCCCATTCACGACCGTCAGTTCGCGGCCCATGTTCGGCAGCGAGTGGGCGTCGGAGAATGACATGATCGATACCTTGTCAAGCGACGGGACCGCCCAGTTCATAGCCGGGTCGCTGGAAAGGCCCGTCTCGATGGCGTGAATCTCGCTCGCCATATCGCCAAAGCACTCCTCCAGCGAATCGTAGCCCGACTTTGCACCGTACAGCCCAAACCATGGTGTCCACAGATGGGCCGGTATTACAAAGCACCGCTCGTCGATCTCTTTGATGACCGCCAGTAACTCTCTAGGCAGTAAATCGAGCGAAGGACGGCCATCAAAGTCGAGCTTGCCGTGTGACCTGAAGACGGTGTTGATACGCTCGACCGCATCGAAGTCCGGTGCGAAGACGAGCATATGGACCCGACGGCTTTTGCCGCCCTGCTTGCCGCGCGTATCGACCTCGGAACCAAGAATGAACTTCACCCCCTCGTACTCGAAGAGGCCATCATCTGTATCCTTCAGCTTGCTACGGCACTCTTCGAACCAGACAGGATGTGTGAAATCGGCGCTCGCCAGAAGGTCGATGCCCTTTATTTTCGCCCAGCGGGCCAGGTTTTCGAGATTCAACTCCTTGCTCGTCGCATAGGCGTATCGGGAGTGCATGTGGAGGTCGGCGACGTAGCTCATCCCTCAATCTTACACTGCTTCACATTGCCGACGGACAACAAAGCGACTAGGATTGGCCTTCGCCAAACTTCCATGTGGAGGACTCCGTGAACAAGCTATTCATCCTAGGCTCCGGCGCACCGTACCCGACTCCAGACCGTTATGGCTCGTCGTACGTGCTAAAGGTCGGCGACGACCTCCTGATGTTCGACTGCGGCCCGGCGACGACCTATAAACTCGTTCAAATGGGCATGTCGCCGGCGGACGTCGACCATCTCTTTTTCACTCACCACCACTTCGATCATGATATAGACTATCCTTGCTTCCTGTTCACGCGTTGGGACATGGCCGGTGGTGCGGAGACCACCCTAAACGTCTACGGCCCGCGTCTTACGGAACAGCTTACCGAGCGCACGATTGACGAGCATGTAGGTGCTTTCGCACACGATTGGATCGCCCGTGTAAACCATCCTCTCAGCCTCAGTGCATACGAGAGTAGGGGAGGGGTATTGCCACGAAAACCGCCGATGGTTTCCACCAAAGATATTGGGCCTGGGCACGTCGCCAGCGGCTCAAACTGGCGAGTGACTGCTACGCCAGCCGTCCATGTCCAGCCCTATCTCGATTCTTTGGCGTACCGCGTGGATACAGATGAGGGCAGCTTCGTCTTTACCGGCGACACCGCTCCTTGCGACTCCGTCCAGGAACTCGCGATGGGTGCCGACGTGTTGATCTTGAACTGCTCAGGTATTGACGACGAGATGACCGACAAGGTTGACTTGCAGTATATGTCCGGCACCAAGGGCGGCGGGATGATGGCACAGGCAGCGGGTGTCAAGCAACTTGTGTTAGTTCACAATCGTCGCATAGGCGAGCCCGGTGTCATGGAGCGTGCCATTGCCGACGTTGCAAAATACTACGACGGCCAGATTGTCATGGGCCGCGAGTTTATGGACGTGCCACTGGATATCGTCGGGCAGACCTACTAGCGAGCTTTGATGAGTCCCCGAATCGCTTCGGTAACTTGTTCGACTTCATTCTCGGTATTGAAAAAGTGCAGAGACACTCGAACACTGGGCGGGTAAGCGACGTCCCGCACGAGTATTCGATCCTGTGTCCACAGCCGCGCAACGACCTCGGTCGGTTCGATGCCATCAACCATGAATGTCACCAAACCCGAGCTCTGCTCGTCATCAGTCGGGCTCAATATGCCCACCCCTCGGATATCGGCAAGTCGAGACTTTAAGAGGGAAGCGAGCATTTTGTTCCTCCCTTCGATCCGGTCAACGCCGATCTCGTTCACGAATCTGATCGCCGCCAGTAAACCGGCTTGTAACGGAACGCTGGTCGTGCCCGTGATGAACCTCTCGACGGCGTCCGTCTTGAATCCGTGTCCGGTGGGATAGTCAAACGTCTCGATCGCTTCGTAGCCCACCGTGTGGGTAGCCACTGTCGGTATGAGATCGCGTCGCATGTACAGTGCGCCGATACCGTCGGGGCCGAGGAGCCACTTTTGCGACGGGATCGAGTAGAAGTCGCAGCCAATCTCTTTTACGTCGACCGCGATGTTGCCTGCTGCTTGCGCGCCGTCCAGCATAAACCAGAGGTTTCGTGCCTCGGTCAGTTGCCGTATCTCTTTGGCGGGCATTCTGAGCCCGGACGAGTATTCCACGTGACTGAGAAACACCATCCGCGTCCGCTCGTTTATTGCACCTTCCATCTTGGTAAGGATCGCGGCAGGCGACTCGTTCGGAGTTATTGTGAGGCAGACGACCTTGATATCCTTCTGCCGTTGAGCAAGGAGTAGCGGGGCGATGATCGCCACATGCTCCAGGTCGCATGTGATAACCTCGTCGCTAGGCTGCCAGGGAAGCCCGTTCATGACGATGTTGAGACCGTCGGTCGTGTTCTGAGTCAGCAGCACTTCGTCTGATGAGGCGTTCAGCAGGCGAGCGACCGCCTGACGGGTATCTGCTGTAATTTCCTTACCAGTGTCGAGTACCTCCGCTGTGGTAGGCCCAGAAAAGCTCTCGTAGCGCAGCCGCTCGACGGTGGCGTCAACCACACGGGTAGGGGACGGCCCCGACCAGCCGGTGTTAAGATACGTCATGTCGCGGAGCGCCGGTATTTGCGCCCGAATCGCGTCAATATCCATGACTGTGGACTACTGCTCGACGATGGCTATGGTCTTGATCTTGTCGCCATCGCTCCGTGCGGAACCCGGGTCTCGTACCGTGATAGCGTTGATATGCTCCATTCCTGTCACGACGCGGCCAAAGACTGGGTGACACGACTCCCGCGAACAGTCCTTCGGCGAGCCGTCGGGGTTGAGGCCATCGAGATACTGCGTGGCCGTGTAAGTAATGAAGAACTGGCTGCCGTTGGTGCCCTTCCCGCCACGTGCGCCGGAGTTTGCCATGGACAGAATACCTGGGCCATCGTGGCTCAAGTCCGGGTGAAACTCGTTGTCAATCTGGTAGCCTGGGCCACCGCTGCCGGTACCCGTGGGGTCGCCGGTCTGTGCCATAAACCCATCGATCACGCGGTGGAACGTGACATTATCGTAGTACCCCTGGCGAGCCAGGAACACAAAGTTGTTGACGGTGGTCGGGGCCTTGTCGGCGAAAAGCTCGACTTCGACCTTGCCGTCGCCTTTCTCCAACTCGATCACCGCTGTGTAGCTCTTTGCGGTGTCAATCTCTCTCGCCGGTGCTGAACTCCATTGCATATCGGGCTTCTCCTCGCATGCGGCCAAAAGTACAACTGCACATACTGATACGGAGACCAGCAGTGCAAAGCGCGCGCCTTTGAAGGGGATCACGTGCACGAGTCGGACCTTGGCGTAAGATTTGTTGAATTATTCCAGATGGCGCCGCTAGAGTCCACCGCGACGAAGACGCCTTGACATGCATAGGCAAGAATGGGAAGATATAGTCTTATAACTATGACGACGCGAGCGCGGCTTGATTGACGGGTTTTGGGCATGGTGCTACACTCGCCGAGTCGTCGTGGTCATGTCGAGATTTTGGCCCTAAATAGCGGCGTCCATGTACACATTGGCGAATGCATCAGGAGAACTTAATGGCTAGATGGTTCGTATTGGCGGCTTCACTGTTCGTGGTGACCGCATTCGGCTGCGGATTTGGTGACCCAGAACCGACCCGCGTCCCAGCGACCGCAGTGCCTGATATTCCTCAGGGCGCGACTCTGGTTGAGGCGGACATCAAGAACTTTACTCATCCAGACCTCGATCTAAAGGCCAACACGGTGGTCGTCTGGACGAACCAGGACCAACCCCTTCATACGATCGCGCACATATCTGGCGACGGTACCCCGTCCCTGTTCAACAGCGGCGGCATTGCGCCCGACGCTAGCTTCCGATTCCATTTCACTGAGCCGGGCGAGTACACGTATCAGTGTCTGATACACCCCGTCAACATGAAAGGTGTCGTCACCGTTACTGAGTAAGTCTCATTTATCGGTATGGATTCAAAGCCTCACTTCCATCAGTGGATCTTTGTGGCGCCTTGAGATCCCGACGCAAACGACATTTGTGCCGCCACTACACCAGTGTGTGACTAACCCATGGCGAGTTCGCGAACGGCGCAACAACTTCTCGGAATGACGTGTACTGGAAACTCTAGCTGGCGATTAGCTCGCCTTTCGATGCACGTTCCATCTGGTTCTCCTCTCCGCGAAGACGTTTTTGAGTCTCCTGATAGCGCTGAGCCATCTCGGAAATCTGTAGCTGCATATACTCCGACTCGAGAGTACGCGCGGCAGCGGTCGACGGCATGACTGGAATGTCGATGGTCGCCGCCGTTATCTGATCGTTGCCCCACTTGTAGGCAGTTATCTCACCTTTGTTGACAATGAGGTTCATCCCGACGTTCGCCTCTATGATGGGCACTCCGTTCTCCCGAGCGCGCGCAAGCACCGTATCGTTTTGCCTTTGCGCCTTCGAGCCGTATGACGGGATCATGATGAACCGCGCCCCGTCCAGCACGAGTGTCCTCACAATCATCGGGTTCCAGCGGTCGTTGCAGATGACAAACCCCGCCCTGCCGAATGGAGTGTCGAACGCGCGGAGCGTCGAGCCGACGCGATTGAAGTTCCAGGAATCGTCCGCTCCTTCTGCAAGTTGAGTCTTGTGGTACTTGCCGCGGATATCACCGCCGCTGTCGATGAAAATGGCGGCGTTGAACACTTCGTCGCCAATCAGTTCAGCGAATCCGAACGCTAGGCAGGTGTCTAGCTCAATAGCGAGATTCTGGAAGCGTTGAATGTACGGACCGTCGATGGGTTCCGCGACTTTGAGCACGTCATGCGCCGGCCTTCGGCCATCGATAACATCCATCACGACGTAGCCTTCGAGCACACCCTCTGTCGTCAGAATGATGTCTGGGCTTTCCTTGGCTGCCTCACGGAAAAAGCGCTCCATCTTGTCGGCGTTTCCAGCCTTGTCCCATTTTTTTGGCTTGAGAGATATCGCCGCGACCTTAACCTGGTTGTACATGACCTCGACTCCTTAACCGAAAATCACTTGATGCCGAGTTCGCCCATTTGATGGAAGTACTGAATGATGTGGGCACGGCTCAGCAGCCCCACAAGCCTTTCACCGACGATCACCGGTGCCTGGTGGATGCCGTTTTCTCCGAGCAGTGAGAGTGCATCGTATAGGGCATCCTCTGGCCCGAGGCTTCTCAGCGGGGCCCTGGTCATTTCATCCTGCACCAGCCGGTCCCGCCAAGTCTGTTGCGGCACATCCTTCACGTCGGTCATGGAAATAATCCCAAGAAGGCGGTCACCTTCGCAGACGGGCAGTGCGCGCGTTCCTCGGTGGAGAAGATGGTCGAACACGGCGTCGTAAATTGTGACCGTTGGCCCAATCGTTGGTGGAGACGCGTCCATCACGTCCCGTACTTTCGATCCCTCTAGCAAGCGCTCGAACTCGTTTCCACTCCGGTTGCCCGTGGCTGCGTTATACAGGAACCAGCCAACGAGGGCCGCCCATATCCCTTGCAGCTCCAAGCCCTGAAATATCGCCAATGCGCCCAATGCCATTAGCAAGATGCCTACGATCTGGCCGCCTCTCGTTGACACGTTAGTCGCGCGGTCGAAACTCCCGGTCACGGCCCAGATCGCCGACCGAAGCACTCGTCCGCCATCGAGCGGAAAGGCGGGCAGCATATTGAAGACAGCCAATGCCAGGTTGATCCACGAAACGTAATCGAAAACCGCGATGATGGGCGACGACCCATCCATAATTACGACGGCCAATCTAATAATTCCAGCGATTGCCAAACTGGTTAGTGGCCCGACAATCGAGATCACGAACTCGTCGATGGCCTTGTTGGCCTCGGAACGAAGGTTGCTGACGCCCCCGAGAATAAAGAGAGTTATTCCATCGACAGGATAGCCACGGCGTTGGGCGGCCAGTGAGTGGGCAAACTCATGGAGCAGGACTGAGACGAACAGCGAAAGGGCCGAAACGAGACCCGTAATCCAGTAGGTTCTTAGCTCCCAGTTTGGATACTGGTCTGGCAGGAACCCGGTGGCCAGGCTCCAACTGATGAACGCGACGATCAGGAATAATGAGAAGTGGATATCGACTCGGACACCAAATATATTGCCAAGGCTGATCGACGTCGGCATCTGTTGTCCTGCTACCCGGGCTCTGGAGCCGATTCGACGCTGTCGTCTCTCCGCTAGCGTAGCACGGTTGAAATAGTGGTTCCACAAACAACGATGATATTCATCCCAACTCCGATACTGACACGCCGATGAGAGTACCGAGGCCATACGTAACCGCCGCGGCCGCACTGCCGACGAAGAGCATCCGTAACGCTCCCCAGTATGGACGATTCCCTGACATTAGGGCCAAGAATCCGCCGACAACAAGCAGCGCCAGGGCACTCAAAAGTGCGCTGACAACCGTGCCGTTCCCGATGTTGAATAGGAACGGTAGGATGGGCACGATGGCACCTCCGACGAACGCTGCCAACGACGCGAACGCGGCGCCCCAGGGAGACCCTAGCTCGTCGGGGTCGAGGCCCAGTTCTTCTCGGGCCATCGTGTCGAGGGCGATCTTGGGGTCGGACATCAGCCGACGGGCTATTAGACGCGCTTCGTCCTCGGTGAGCCCCTTAGCGCGATAAATTAGTTCGAGTTCGTGCTGCTCCTCGTCGGGCCAGTCGCGAATCTCAATCTCCTCTTTGCGTAGTTCGTGCTCGTAGATGTCACGTTGGGACCTCATAGACACGTACTCACCTGCCGCCATCGAGAACGCGCCCGCTAGAAGGCCTGCTATCCCGGCCAGAAGGACGAAGTCCGAATTATTATCTGTTCCACCCGACACACCCATGACAAGGCTGAAGTTAGAGACCAGACCGTCATTCACGCCCAATACTGCTGCTCGCAGACTGCCACTCGCGCCGGTCGTTGACTGGCGCTCTTCCCAGATTGGAATCGGCGTTGTTTGCCCTCTTGCCAGCCCCTTCAGCATACGCTCGTGATGCCGCTCGTCATTAGCAATGTCCTTGGCCTCGGGGTCGGAATAGTAGTCACGAAGCTCTCCCGCCTCTTCCCATAGCAAAAGAGGAATGACCGCATTCGTGCTGAATAACTTCGCGATAGCGACACACAACAGGCCGACAATGCCCAGACTTCCAGACGGCATCTCATCCATACCGAGCTTGCCGGCCCACACCTCGGCGTGACGCAATTCTGAGTCCTTGAGATATTCGAAGACGTACGACCGGTCCGAGTCAGACTCGATACCGGCGAGCGACGAGTAAAGCGTCATCGCGCTCAACTCGCTCTTGAGATATTTTCGGTAACGCGAAGCCCGTGCTTTGTCAGATTGGTCGATCGCGGTCATCAGATATCGAACTCAGTTCTGATGGCCTTGAGCCTGTCGACGTTTTCTTTATCCGGCCCCTTCTTATCCGCGCCGGGAACTTCAAGCAGGAACGGCACGTCGGCGAATGCAGGGTGCCTCATTATCGTCTTGAACCCCTCAATACCGATATTACCTTCTCCGATGTTCTCGTGCCGGTCGACGCCTGAGCCGAACGCGACCTTCGAGTCATTTGCGTGAACCGCCCCAAGCCGGTGTAAGCCGATAGCGTTGTCGAATTCAGACATCACCGAGTCGATCTCGTTTGGATCGCTGATGTCGTACCCGGCGCCGAACGTATGCTGTGTATCGAGGCATACTCTCAGTCGGTCGCTGTCGACCTTCTCGATCATTGATCCGATTTCAGCAAACTTCGAGCCAATGTGATCACCCGCACCGGCGCTATTCTCGATCATGAGCCAGACATCGGGTGGACTGTTTTCGAGAACGGTCGACAGGACGCCGGTAGCCTGATCGAGAATAGCCTGGAACCCCTTGCCTTTGTGGCTGCCGGTGTGGAAGATCACGCCCTGAACACCAAGTTGCCCTGCTGCGTTCATGTTCTTCGTCAAGCTGTCGATAGATTTTTCGAGAAGCTCCGCAGGTCCACCCAAGTTCACAAGGTAGCTTCCATGAATGAATGCTGGCCCGATGCCCGCGGCCTCCGACCTCTCTCGAAAGGCAATGACTTCTTCGTCTTTCGGCGGCTTGAAAGCCCACGATCTGGGAGAAGACGCGAATATCTGAATCGATTCCGCGCCTATGTCCACCGCCCGATCTATGGCTTTGCTGGCCCCCCCGGCAGTCGATACGTGTGCGCCGATCTTCATATGAAGAACTCCTCTCGTGTGATGATTATAGCTATCGATTGATGCTCCTACCAATGATACTTGTGTACCCTGTTCCACGCTTAGTGGCATAAGTGGGTATGGTCAACCTTTGCTTGACACTCAATGTGGGCGGGATACAATCAATCGCGCCGACAATCTCTACTCACTATCTTGGAGAACCAATGAACGGTCAACAACTGAAAGAAAAGACGAAAGCGGGCGGCGTAGTCTATGGGACGATGCTGAGCCTTGCGAGAAACCCTCGTTGGGCCGACGCGGTCGCCGAGTGGGGGCTCGACTACGTGGTCATCGACTCGGAACATGCCTCTCGGGGGCGTACCGAGATCGCCGACCTCAACGCTGGACTCAAGAATGTCGATGTTGTGTCGATCGTTCGCGTACCCATTCCGACCTCGCACTACGTGACGATGGCCCTCGACTCCGGTGCGCAGGGCGTTCTCGCCCCGTATTGTGAGACGGTTGAAGAGGTACGAGAGGTCGTCGCAGCGACCAAGTGGCTTCCAATGAAGGGCGAGTACGTTGACCGTATGATGACGACGGGCGAGTTTCCGAGCGACGCGACGCGCGACTACCTCATCAATCGCAATAAGAACAATGTATGCCTCATCGGAATCGAGAGCGAGCCTGCCGTGAAGAACTTGCCGAACATCCTCGAAGTCGAAGGAATCGACGGCATCTTCGTCGGGCCAAACGATTTCAGCACTTCATATGGTGTGCCAGACCAGAACTCTAGCGCAATCTACGAAGATGCGCTAAGAACCGTGATAAGCCTGTGTAACGCCAAGAACGTCCCTGTTCTTGTTCACCATCAGACCGTCGACCTGACGAAAAAGTGGCTTCGCGAAGGCGCGCGTTTCGTCCTCTACAGCTCCGACCGAAAGCTCGTCCACAACGCCATACGCGCAGAGTTCGGTGAGATTCGCGCCGTCGGAGCCGAGATCACCGGCGAGATCACCGGCGACATTGGCGAGTCTGAAGAGATCGTCTAATATCGTCATCACGACATCGCAGAGAGCGTGGACACATGAACTGGATATTCGAACAGATAGACGGCCCATACAGTAATGTAACCGAGGGCCCGGCATGGGACGGCGAGGCGCTGCTGTTTACCAGCATCCAACAGAGCCGAATCATGCGCTACGACCCTGCGACCGGCAAGTCAACCGTTTACCGTGAGAATACTAATCACGCCAACGGTCTCATGTTCGACCCCAACGGAGTCCTGTACGCCTGCGAGGGTGGAGCGCGCCGTGTTGTGCGATATGAGTCCGACGGCACGGCAACCTCGCTTACCGACGGCTTCGAGGGTCAGCGATTAAACATCCCGAACGACCTTGCAATCGACCTGCAAGGCCGCGTGTGGTTCACCGACCCATTCTACGAGGGCTCAGCCGGCCCCTGGAGCGAGGATGTTTCAAATAAGGACCTCACTCACGATTCGGTCTACCGACTCGATCTACAAGCCGATGGTTCATGGTCGATCAATCGTGTGACGTTCGATACCACACGTCCTAATGGACTGCTGTTCTCTCTCGACCACGACATCTTGTACGTGGCGCAGAGTGGCCGCCGCAAAGATGAATACCGACAGTTACGTGCCTATCCGGTCAACGACGACGGCTCGCTTGGCGACATGGAGATCCTCCACGACTTCGGCGAGAACCGAGGAATCGATGGCATGTGCCTTGACACCGAGGGCAATATCATCGCAACTGCTGGCTGGCGACAGGGTGGGCCCGGCCCGTCGATTTACGTCTTCTCGCCATCGGGCGAGGTGCTCGAACGCCACGATGTTCCCGTAGACCGACCCACTAACTGCACGTTCGGCGACTCAGACTTGACGACTCTCTACGTCACGACAATCGAGGGATATTTATTCCGCGTACGGACGGAGCGGCAGGGTCGGTTGTCGTATCCTCCGCTGAATTGAGCAATCATTGATGGACTCCACATCTGAGATGTTTCAAGACATCCGCGATTACGATGGGGCAAAACGCCTGATTGACGCTGGCGAAGAGCTTGTGCCTAGTGAAGTGACCTACGCGATCCTCGACGGTGCAAACCCTATCAAGGTTTGGCGGGAGCACCGAGGCATGGCGCGGTCGCAACTGGCTGACCTCGTCAGTATGACTGAAAAACACCTTACCGAATTGGAACAAGACGAACTCGGGCTCGACGACGAGACTTTAGAGTCGATTGCAAGGGCTCTGGGGCTCTCGATCGAGGATATGCGGACTACTCAATAGGCAGGCTGGAGAAACTGTATGACCAACATACCAATAAAGATAGGCATCATTGGCGCGGGCAAGAACACCAAGCAGCAACACATCCCCGGCTTTCAAAAGATTGATGGCGTGTCCGTCGTGTCCGTTGCAAACCGGAGTAAAGAGTCCGGTCAACGCGTCGCGGACGAGTTCGGTATCCCGAACGTCTACGACGATCCGTTTGAGTTGATCGACGCTGACGACACTGACGCTATTTGCATCGGTACATGGCCTTACATGCATATGCCGCTCGTGATCGCGGCCCTGGAAGCGGATAAGCACGTTCTTACCGAGGCCCGACTGGCGATGAACGCCGAGCAAGCTCATGAAATGCTGTATGCGTCACGTCTTCGTCCAAACTTAATCACACAGGTCGTGCCTGGCCCGCTGACCTACGATGTGGACCAGACGATCATCGACCTGCTTGACGAGGAGGCACTTGGAGAACTCCTGTCGGTTGATCTCGCCTTATCGGCCTTCGACCCGGCCAGTGGAATGCAAGGGCCGTTCCTTAACCGCGACCTTCCGTTCCTGTGGCGGCATGATCGTGACCTGAACGGCGTCAACGTCATGTTGATGGGTGTTTGGTATGAGGCAGTGAACCGATGGCTGGGCGCGGCGTCCAGCGTCAGTGCAGTGACTCGAACCAACGTCAAGTCTCGCCGCGACCCCAATAACGGTAAGCTCCGCACTGTCGCACCGCCCGACCACGTGGAGATTCTTGCTGAGATGTACGCTGGGCCAACTCTGCACATGCGAGTAAGCGAAGTCACAGGCCTTGGCCCAAACCACCTGTGGATGTTTGGTACCGAGGCGACTCTGCATATCGACCTCGAACGAATTCACGTCGAGATCGCCAAGAAGGGTGAGACATCCTTTACTGAGATTCCCGTCCCAGAGGAAAAGCGCCACGTCTGGCGCGTCGAGGAAGAGTTCGTAAACGCCATTCGCGGCATTGAGCAAGTCACCCGCAACACTTTCGAGGACGGGGTCCGCTACATGGAGTTCACCGAGGCGGTCTTGAGAAGCTCGCAGACGGGCCAACGTATTCCGCTTCCGTTGTAGGTACCTCGCGAGGTCAAGGGCACTACTATGCCCGACAAGGACGATTTGTATCAACGTGTCGATGCCGCTATCGTGCGAGGAGAGACTTGGCGCGCCAAGGAAATACTGCGCGGTAACATCGGCCTCCGAGGATACGATGTCGACTTGTTCGAGCGCTACGGTCGACTCCTCTTCGATCTTGGCGAGGCGATGGAGGCCGGGAAGTACCTCTTCCTGTCGGGCCGAAGGTCGCTTGAGTACGAACGGGCGATATCAGGTTATCTCGCTCGATTCTCGCCGAAAAAACCAGAACACTTGTACTTCTCATTTCCGGTCAGTGCCCGGCTAAGCGACATCGACAAATACCCGGATGAAGTCCGGCGAAAGCTCGAAGGGTTCGAATTCCCACCCAATCTCGATGGCAGACTATACGCTCAGCGGAACTGGCGGGAGCACTGGGCGAAAGAGAAAGCAAAGCACCCCGACCCGCCGCTTCGTCCTCGTGCCTTCTCACCGATGGGCCGCTTCTGGTGGGTGCCGTCCGCCATGTGGTTTCGCCGATCTAGCGAATCATTCGCTTCCAAAGCGACGCTGAAGAGCGTCCCGTCACCAGGCCGCCTAGAGACCAGGATAACAGTCCTGCTTTCCATCCTCATGACCCTCTTTCTGCTAACATGCCTTGTGGTGGGTGTGTGGGTCGTGGTGAGTTGGTTGGCCGGTCTGGTTTTGTAACTTGCAAGCTGGAAACCGATGCCGTACGAGCGCAGCGAATATCCGTCTTTTTCATGGTCGCACAGCCGACGCGCGACTTTCCAAGAGTGCCCTCGCAAGTATTTTTATCAATACTACGGCTCCCACAATGGCTGGGAAGAGACGGCAAGCGAAAGCGCTCGTCTTGCGTACCGTCTCAAGAACCTCACGAGTCTGCCCCTGGAGATCGGGGCCGCCGTTCACGAAGCCGCATCCACTGCCATTCACTTGGCCCGTTCCGGCGCGCCGATGCCTAGTGCCGACGACCTTTACCGCTCCGCACTAAATCGGATGAACAAAGCCTGGGTGGAGTCTAGCAACAGGCCGGAGTGGGAGCGGTCGCCCAAGTGGCGGCGGATGTTCCACGAGTTCTACTACGACACCGGCATCGGCGAGGACAAAATTGCCGATTCGCGAGACCGGATGCAGACCTGCCTCACGAACTTGCTGAACTCGACGAGCTTTCGGGAGGCGGTCTCCGCTCCGTTTATCGAGGTCAAGAACGTCGAGGAGTTCGTCACCTTCTATGTCGACGACACGCCTATCCATGCCGTGCCTGATCTCGTCTATCGCAAGGGCGACGATAGTTGGACGGTCGTCGATTGGAAGTCGGGCAACAGGCACAGCGACGATACCGAGCAGGCCCTCATCTACGCCCTGTACGTCCGCGAGTTGCACGATGTGCGCGGACCCGACATCAGTGTGCGAATCGAGCGCCTCGTCCACGGCACCGCCGAAGACCACACATTCACTCAAGACGATCTAGACGGCTGCATCGACACAATTCGTGATAGCATTTCGGCGATGAAAACGTATCTTAGGGACGCCGATCTGAACGCACCGGTCGAAAAGACGGGCTTTCCATTGAGGTCGGACACGTCGACCTGCAAATTTTGTAATTTCTATGAGTTGGACCGGGATGAGATTGCATCGAGACAGACCGGGCCATTCTAAGGAACTAGCGTCACAGGAGTCTCACGCTCACGAAACATCGATGATTTAATAAATATCGCGGTACAGGGATCATCCTATGAATCTATTCTGTTTTCCATCAAAGAACCTGACCAACATCTGGGCCGGTATCGGCGCTTAAAAGTGGGCAGTTGCTGAGACATCTTCGCCGAACATGAAGTCACGCATTACCAAATCCAAACGGATGACGGTTGGGGCTTTGGGCTTACTGTATTGCAGTGAGACGCAGTCGTTTACGACCCCATTCTTGGTTTACTCCGAGCCTGATCCTAAGGAGGTCGTGACGGATGTCTGGCCTGAAAGGTGGAGACTTCCGTTTCGTATTCATGCTCTCGGCGACCCATCACGCCAAGTCCACAAAGATAAAGCCTCGCTGAAATGGCCGGTCTTGGTCAACAGTTCGAAGACCAGTGTCAGCGCGGCCATGAACTTTACTGGAACAACAATATTCGTTCCGGTGGAAATCACGGCCGATGACTGGGCCATGATGGTCGATGATCTGGTCACCACGCGGTAGTGTGAGTAGTGAGCTCATGTCTGACCGTATTATCAGGTGGTTGGATGAGGATTGTGACGTAGTAGCCGCATCAGGTCGCAATTGTCGAAATCTCAAGTGACACGTTCGTAAAATAAACCGGAGAAAATATGAATCGAGCCGAACTGCAAAAACTAATCGTAGGCCCCGTGGCAACCGTGCCCACGCCATTCGACGCCAATCACAACGTCGACTATGGGCGGATGCACGAGCTTGTCCAGTGGTGGGTCGAGAACGGTATCGTGAAGGGTAAAGGGATCGTCAAGATCGCTGCGGCGATGGGTGAGGGCTTTCACCTGAGCGACGACGAGTGGCCGCCGCTGCTGAGCACGACGGTCAATGCCGCGAACGACAAGGCGACCATCGTGTGTGGTCTGCACTACAAGGATACTGTCCGCACCATCGACGACGCCAAGCGCGCGCAGGACCTTGGAGCCGTCGGACTCCAGATATCGCCGCCGATCTTCGTTCACCCCACTCAAGACGACCTGCTCCGCCACTTCCAGGCCATCTCCGATGCCATCGAGATCGGCATTCTTGTCTACCATACCCACTGGTTCGCTGGCGGGCGGATGGAACTCGACACGATCATGAAGCTTGGTGACATGGAGAACGTCGTCGCCTTCAAGTGGAGCAACGCCGAGGGCCAGAAGTTCGAGGACATGGCGCTGTTTTCTGACAAGATGAACGTCATCGACAACACGTTGCAGCCCATCGAGTCCCACAAGTTGGGCGGCAAGGGCTACATCAACGAGACGATGGCCGCTTATCCCGCCCACGACCTGAAGGTGCAGGCACTCATCGACGACGGCAAGTACGATGAGGCGCAGGCGCTGTGGGACTCGGTGACGGTGCCCATCCGCGCGTTTTACGACACGATTGCGCCAAAGTCCGGCGGCGAGGGACGGCTTGTCAAGGGGCTGATGGAGATTATGGGCCAACCATGTGGCGTGTCACGTCCACCATCCCTGCCGCTAAGCGCCGACGAGAAGGCACGCTTGCGAGAAGTCGTTCAGAGCTTCGGCTGGCCGGTGGCGTGACGGTAAACATTCGAACCGCGATGGAGTCTGACGCAGATGCCTTGTTCATGCTCGCCGCAGATTTCGCAACATCCTTTGTGCTAGAGAAGCCTTCGTTTGAGATATCGCTACGCGAAATCATGTCGAGCGACGCGGCGAATCTGAGCGTAGCTGAAGTCGATGGCGAAATTGTCGGTTACTGCCTTGGATTCGACCACAATACCTTCTATGCCAATGGTAGGGTGTCGTGGGTCGAAGAAATAACGGTGAAGGAGTCCTTTCGGAGAAATGGCATCGGCAAAGCTCTGATGGACAGCTTCGAGGAGTGGGGCGCAGGCAGGGGCGCTAAGCTGGCCGCCTTGGCTACAAGGAGGGCGGCCTCCTTTTACATCAGCATCGGATACGAAGAGTCCGCGACCTTCTTTCGGAAGCTACTTTGAGCGTAAAATGGATAATCCTAGATTGAAAAGAGACACTAACAAGCAGCGGAGGAAACGATGAACCGTGAAGAAATCAAAAACCTGATGGTCGGCCCCATCGCGACGGTCGGGACGCCGTTCGACCAAGACTTCGAAGTCGACTATGGCAAGTTCCATAACCTGACGCAGTGGTGGGTCGAGGAGGGCCTTGTGAAGGGTAGGGCGGTTATCAAGGTCGCCGCCGCGATGGGCGAAGGGCCTCAGCTTCGCGACGCAGAGTGGCCCCTGCTCCTCCGAACCGCTGTCCAGGCTGCCGACGACAAGGCGGCCATTGTGTGCGGACTCCACTACAAGGACACTGTTCGCCAGATCGAAGATGCGAAGAAAGCGGCAGACCTCGGCGCTATCGCTTTGCAGATATCCCCGCCGATCCACAATGGCCCAACGCGCGGCGACGTGATGCGCTTCTATGAGGCTGTTTCTTCCGCCATAGATATCGGCATCTTGATTTACAACACCGGGGGAATGCTTGGCGACCTGATCACGCCTGACGACTACCGCGTCATGGCCGACTTCGACAACGTCGTAGCGATCAAGTGGGGCGCGCCCGGCTACGACTACGAAGAGCTGTTTGACCTCAAGGACAAAGTCAACATTATCGACAATACCAAAAACCCTGTTCGCAACCACAAACTCGGCGGACACGGGTACATCAACTGGACATCGGAGATTCACCCGTCATTTGATCTGAACCTGTGGGACATGATGAATGAAGGTCGATACGACGAGGCCGACGCAGAATGGAATCGAGTCATGGGCCCGCTCACGGCGTTTTACAATCGGCTCAACGAGTATTCGGGTGGTCAGGCTCGCCTCAAAAAGGGTCTCATGAAGATCACCGGAAAAGACATCGGAGCGTCTCGACCTCCTTCGGAACCGATGACTCTCGACGAGCTGATGGATTTAAGAGAGGTTTGGTCTGGCCTGGGATTCCCGGTTGTGGACAAGAAAGAAATTCACGCTTAGGGCTTGAGCGAGGTACAGTGAGTGAGCAGCCGACTTCTTTAGAGGGCCAGCTTCGCCGTCAGTCGTCAGCGTGATATAATCTCGCAGGCTAACAGACAGCTAACAGAGCAAGGGAGTACGTATGAATCGAAAAGAGCTTCGTGGGCTTATCCAGGGCCCGATCGCAACGGTACCAACCCCGTTCGACGACGGCTACGAGGTCGACTTTGGGCGAATGCACCAACTGACTCAACAATGGGTGGATGAGGGACTGGTCAAGGGCAAGGCGGTTATTAAGGTCGCCGCGGCTATGGGTGAAGGCCCCATGCTCAAGGACGAGGAGTGGCCCCTGTTGCTGCGGACGGTCGTACAGGCAGCCGACGACAAGGCCGCAATTGTTTGTGGACTTCATTACAAGGACACTAAACGCTCGATCGAGGACGCGAAGATCGCCCAGGACATGGGCGCTATCGGGCTTCAAATCTGTCCCCCGATCTTCAACCTTCCGAGCCAGGACGATCTTCTCGACTACTACAGCGACATCTCCGACAACATCGATATAGGCATTATGGTCTACTGCACACAATGGATGCCCGGTGGTCTCGTCGAGGTTGACACGATTATGCGGATGAAGGACATCGAGCAAGTCGCCTCAATTAAGTGGAGCGTTCCGCCCGGTGGCAAGCATGCAGACATGGCGAAGTTCTCGGATATCTTCAGTGTGATTGAGAACGGCGAGTCCCCCTCTGCGAATCACAAGCTCGGCGGGCGGGGTTACATTAACCTCACGGCAGAATCTTACCCAGCCCACGACCTCAAAATATGGGAGCTTGTCGAATCGAAGCAGTATGACGAGGCAGACGTTCTTTGGGACAAGATCAACGTGCCACTTCGAGACTACTCGGCGAAGGTTGACGGTCGCTCGGGGGGCCAGGGCCGCGTGAAGAAGGGCCTCTCGTATCTGATGGGCAAGCCCGCCGGATCCTCCCGTCTACCATCCAAGCCACTCAATAAAGAGGAACTGGATGAGTTGCGCCAAGTTCTGGTTGGCTTCGGCTGGCCGGTAGTGAATTAGACACTTATCATTTCTCTTTTAAGGGAAAGTGAATGTACATGAACGAAATCAGGAGGAACGAATGATCACGGTTGAGCAAGCAAAAGCGAAAATGGATGGTGTCGTGATTCCGCTGGCGACAATATTCAAGGAGGATGGGTCGTTGGATGTGGACGGCACGCAGGCGAACGTTCAGTGGATCATCGATCAGGGCGCTGCACCGGGTAATACAGTATTCATCGCTGTCGGATCCGGTGGCGACTTCACGGTTATGAATACCGAGGAGCGCAAGGCCGGGATCAAGGCGATTGCCGAGGTCGCGGTGCCGAACAACATCCCGACGTTCGCCAGTGTTCAGAGCACGGATATCCGCACGAACATTGAGCTTTGTCAGTGGTGCGAAGAAGTTGGCATCGATATTGTGCAGATGAGCAGCGCTTACTATTATGATGTCCAAAAGGGCGACATCATCGAATGGGTAAACGAAGTCGCCAAGCACACCGACGTTGGTTTCGCGGCGTACAGTCATTGGTACTCAGGCTCCAAGTATGACATGACAATGGACGTGGCCGAGGAGCTTCTGAAGGTCAAGAACACTGTTGCGGTCAAGTGGGGTTCGCCGGACATCGGCAACTACCTTGCCGGGATCAAGTATTTCGTTCCTCGTGCGGCAGTTGTCAACAATGGGCCGCTGAGCATTTACGGCCACATGATGGGCGTGAAGGCGTGGGTCAGCCATGTACCGAACTTCTATCCGGCACACTCCCTCGCTGTGCATGCGCTTATGACGGCAGGTCGGTACGACGAAGCCCAGCGTGTCCTTGACGAGTTCAACGGCCCGTACGCGAAGATCAGATCCGCAATCGCCTCGCAGACCTCGGGTGAGGGCGTGTTCGTCAAGCCCTTCATGAAGCACATGGGCCGACCGTCGGGCCCGTCCCGACTTCCGTCCCGTGACTCGGTCGTTACGCCAGAGGTCGAAGGTATGATCAAGGACCTGATGAGCAAAGCTGACGCCATCGTCGCGAGTGCGAAGATGACCGCGTAGCTGCTTGCACATTGCAAGCGGTCGCAATCATAGTGCGACGTTGATGCTGTAACGATTGAGTTTGACTCGTACGCAAAACTTTAGGGGCGGGCATTGAGCCCGTCCCTTTTGGTTCATAGGAGAAATCAATATGGGAATTGGACGACTTACTTCAAACCCACCAAACGTTCCTAAGCCGGTGGCGATGTACTCGCACCTGGTTCGAGTCGAGGCGAAAGAACTGCTGTTCCTCGCGGGACAGGTGGCCGTTGATGCGGACGGGAATACCGTTGCCAAGGGCGACGCGGGCGCTCAAACGCGCATAGCGTACGAACACATTGGTGGGATACTCGCAGACGCCGGTGCTTCGTACAAAGACATCGTGCAGGTTCGGACGTATCTCGTCGGTCAAGAGAACCTGCAGTCGTATCTCGACGAACGCGAGAAGCTCTTCAACGAGATCTACGCCGATGGAGTTTACCCACCGAACACACTTGTCTTCGTCGCTGCGCTCTTCGAGCCGGACATGCTGGTGGAGGTTGAGATCATAGCCGCGATTCCGGCCTAGCTTCAATGGTTTCGACGGCAATACAGAAGGGCCCTCTCATTACGAGAGGGCCCTTATCCGTTCCGGAGGCTATGCTATGTGAGTTCCGGTACGAACGCTAGCAGGCGGTGGCGCTGTCGTCCTGACCTGCCCCCC